>LSQX01152273.1_pt1 | contig 25621 bp, 23 predicted proteins | sample 654561 | NCBI WGS metagenome assembly LSQX01 (sample SAMN04489861, study PRJNA283612) | anaerobic digester metagenome | isolation source: 4 biogas reactors fed with cattle manure at either 37C or 55C with and... | place: Denmark: Kongens Lyngby | collected 2014 | reverse complement strand
AGGAGTAGAGGAATAATGTGCCGCTTTTCAGAGGTGGAAGCAGCCATACCCGGTTTGCATTAAAAGAGGTAAATAAACGTTGTGTCGTTTGAGTGGTGTGAGGTTCGCATGAAAACCTAGAGTGTCTTGACACTATCGGCTTCTTTTAACTTATTTCTTTTTTCCCTGTAAAATGGTATGATATATGTAAGTACAACAGCAGAAAGGGGCAAAAGCAACTTGGCCAGGCCGCCGAAATGGAGAAGAATTGAATTTATTCCTGATATACAACACTTTGTTCCCTTTGACGCGAAAAGGGGCGGGTATGAAGAAAACATTCTTAAAATTGAGGAAGCAGAAGCCATCCGCCTGAAGGATTTGGAAAGGCTGGACCAGGAAGAGTGTGCAGCACGGATGGAGATATCCCGGCAGACATTTCAGCGCATTCTGCATAATGCCAGGAGAAAAATTGCCGACAGCCTAGTAAACGGTAAAGCCATCCGGATAGAAGGCGGTTATTTTACCCGCAATATTTGCCTGGTGCGTTGTCTTGGCTGCGGCAGGGAATGGGAAGAAAGATATGAAAACTATGAAAAAATTAAAAGCGGTGAATTCAGCTGCCCGGTTTGCGGCTCAAAAAAAGTCGCCTGCCTTAATGCCGGCCGGCATAAATTCTGCCGCCGCAGCTGCTGGCGGCGCAGGGGAAGCTAAAAACTCCCGTTGAAGCCGGGAATGAGATAATTACGGCAGAAATAGAAAGAATTTGGCAAAGAATTGTGCAAACAGTGCGAAGCGCCTAAAAAAAACCGGCAGAATTGCCGGTTTTTCTTAACCGTATTGGCTGCGGAGCCTTTTTATAATATGGGCGCCCGCATAAATTGCCGCGGCAAACAGGGCAATGGCCGCCCCTGAGGGAATTTGCAGGCTGTAGGAAAGCCACAGCCCGCCCAGGCAGGAAAGCAGTGTAATGACACCTGCGGCAAGCATGACTGTCTTCAGGCTGCTGCCAATAAGACTGGCTACTGCCGCCGGTGCCGTCAAAAGCGCCATGACAAGAATGATGCCCACTGCCCGTACAAGTATGACAATAGTCAGCGCTGCAACCACATTTAAAAGCCCGGCAAGCAGTTTGGTGTTAACCTTTAAAACAGCGGCAAATTCCGCATCAAAGAGATAAACACTGAGATAATTATAATAAGCTGTAACAAGAAACAGGACAATAAAATCTATAATTAAAGCCAAAAGCAAATCTGTTTTTGTAACTGTCAGAATGTCACCGAAAAGATAAGAGGCCATATCGGGTGGATAACCAGGTGTCAAGGCAATGAAAAGAACCCCCAGGGCCATTCCGGCTGCCCAGAAAATGCCCGTTGCCACATCTGATTCCTGTTGCGACCTTTCACCAAGGATGCTAATGCCGAGGGCGGCTGCCACGGCAAAGAGGAAAGCGCCAATGAGCGGCTCAATCCCCAGCAAATAACCAAGGCCTATCCCGCCGAAGGAAATATGGGCAATGCCTCCGCTTAACATGACCTGCTTTTTTAAGACAATTACAGTGCCTACGATGCCGCAGCAGGCGGAAATTAAAAGGGCGCAGAAAAGAGCATTCTGCAGAAAAGAATACTGTAAAACCGCCCTTAACATGTGGCATCGCCTCCATGGCTGCGCAGGACCCGGTGGGGGACGCCATGGGCAATCAGATCGACGGGGCAGCCGAAAGTTTTGTGAATAATATCCTCACTGATTTCCGGTTCTCCGTGATAATAGAGCTTTTTGTTCAGGCAGGCGATATTTTTTATGTAGGAGGATATTGCCGCCAGATCGTGGGTTACAAGAATGATGGTTGTATGTTGATTGATCTGCTTTAAAATTTCGTAAATCCTGTTTTTGGCTTCACTGTCCAGGCTGGCTGTCGGCTCGTCCAATAGCAGAAGACGCGGTTCGGCAGCTAAAGCCCTGGCTAAAAGGACTTTCTGCAATTGGCCGCCGGAGAGCCGGACAACCGGCTTGCGCCGCAGCTGTGTAATCTGCAGTTTATCCATAATATCTCCGGATATTCTGTAATCGTTTTTTTCATAACGCCTGAAGGGTCTTCCGCCGCCCTTCAGCCTGCCCGATAAAACCACATCCTCCACGGTAATGGGAAATGCTCTGCGGAAACTGGAAAACTGGGGTACATAGCCAATGGGCTCCTTGTATTGGCTATTGTTCTTGCCGAATATTTTTATTTCACCCTGTACAGGGGTAACAATTCCCAGTATTGTTTTGAGCAGCGTGCTTTTTCCGCCGCCGTTGGGCCCGATAACGGCCAGAAAGTCATTTTCGGCAGCGGACAAATTGACAGCGGAAAGAGCGCATGTCCGGTTATACTTAACGGTCACATTTTTTAATTCCAGTGCCTGCGTCATATTATTACCCCAATCTCAAAGCCAAAGTCTCCCTTTAAATGCTTACTGCAGGGAGGCTGTAATTTTGGCGGTAATATCTCTTAAGTTTTCAATATAGTCGGAAGCGAGGGGATTTATTTGTACGGCATTGCCGCCTATTTCGGCGGCCAGAGTGCGGGCCTGGCGGCTGTCGTGTTCCGCCTGGTAAAAAACGGTTTTCAGTTTTTTCTCCCGGGCAAGGTCGATAATACGCTGCAGGTCCGCAGGGGAGGCGTTTTTGCCCTCATCTTCAATTGCCACCATTTCCAGACCGTAATCGTCGGCATAATAGCCTAGTGACGGGTGGTAAATAATAAAGGTATTTTCATTCAACCCCTCATACTGGGCGGCAATTTCCCGGTCAAGATTATTTAAATTTGCAATGTAGCGGCGGGCATTTTCCCGGTATGTACCGCTGTTTTTTTTGTCTGCTGCAGCCAGTTTTTCCGCCATTATTTCCACCATCAGAGCCGCCCTTTGCGGTGAAAGCCAGATATGGGGATCCCTTTGTCCCGGTGAAAACTCCCTTTCCGAATAGACTTCCCTTACTGCAGCGGCAAGGTCTACTATTTCCGCTTGCTTGTTGCCGCTTTCCAGCCAGGGGAGGATGGAGCTTTCTTCAGCCGGAACACCAATGGCAAAATAAAGGGCGGAACGGCTAAGAGCTTCCATATCCTGCGGCACAGGAGCATAATTTTCCGGGCTTTTCCCGGGCGGTATGAGTATGACTACATTGATACTGTCGCCTGCGATTTCCCGGATAAAAGCCGCCTGGGGCACTATGGAAACAGCAACAGCTAGCCTGTCGTCTGAATTTTTGCCTGCGGCGCAGCCGCCGGAAAGCAAAAGAAGCAGTGCCGGCAATAACAATAAAAAGCCTGAAATAATAAGATTCTTTTTCATCCAATCACCCGGTGTCGGTCAACTGTAGTTGCAAATCATTTGCATCTACAGTTTTATCTTAAATATCTCCGGGGCAAAAGTCAAACAGTTTTTCGGTTCAAAGCAGGCGGTGGACAAAGCTTTTCCGACAATGTACAATGATTTAAAGTACAAATGCTAAAAAACCGTTCTTGTGCGGGAGGGGAATAATGATAAAAATTATGGTCGACAGCACATGTGATCTGCCGGAAAGCATAATTAAGACATATGATATCCGGGTTCTTCCCCTGAAAATCTCCCTGGAAGGGAAAGAGTACCGGGACAAAGAGACAATACAAGTTGATGAGGTATATGCTGCTATGCGCCGGGGCATTATTCCACGGACATCACTGCCCAATCCCCGGGATATATATGCTATGTTTGAGGATTACTGCACAAAAGGGCAGGATTTTATCTATCTGGCTTTTTCTTCCGCCCTGTCCGGGACCTGCCAGCTGGCCTGTTCAATATTGAAGGAATTTAAAGCAAGATATCCTTTAATTAATATGAAAGTAATTGACACAAAGGCAGGCTCTGCCGCAACCGGGCTGATTGCTTTGCGGACACTGAAGCTGATTAAAAGCGGGTGTAGTTTCACAGGCATTGTAGAAAAAGTACAAGAGCTTGCAAAGGGTGTGGAGCATATATTTACAGTTGCGGACCTCAACTGGCTGGTAAAAGGAGGCAGGCTCAGCAAAGCGAAGGGACTGATTGGCAGTATTCTTGACATTAAGCCGATTATTCATGTAAACGACGGTTATATGGAAGTGATTAAAAAAGTCAGAGGCGGGAAAAAGGTTCTTGAGACAATTGTTGATATAATGGCTGAGAGGGGTGCCAGTCTTAAGAACCAGATAATCGGCATCAGCTACGCTGCCGATGCGGCCATTTCAGAACAGATGAAAGAATTAATCAGAGAACGGCTGGGCTGCAATAATTTTATGATAAACAAAATAGGCAGTGTTTTGGCCGCCCATTTAGGTATTGGCGGTGTTGGTGTCTTCTTTTTTAATAAAAATGTGCCGGTCCTATAAATATCAGGCGGAGGCGGGACGGGTGATCCGCAGCAGTCCGAAACTGTTCAAAGCAGTCTTTTGAGCTGAAAGGCAGCATAGACTGCCGTTATTGCAAAGCAACAGGGAATACGCGAGTCCGGGGGAGGTGTTCTTGTTGAGGATTGCCCTGGTGGCGGATATTCACAGCAATCACATTGCATTTTCAGCCGTTTTGGATCATCTTAGAAACAATAATGTTGACAGTGTTTTCTTCCTTGGCGACTATATATTCGGCGGCAGCGGAACAAAGGAAACAATAGATTTGCTGAGGGCATATGACGACTATCCTCACATAATAATATCCGGCAACAAGGAAAAATACATCGTCCCCGTTGAGCAGCGGGCGGACTTTATTCTGCCTTTTTTATATGATATGTACGACGAACTTGCGGCGGAGGATTTGAAATTTATAAAAAGCCTGCCCGATGAACTGACAACAGAAATTGGGGGTTTTTCTGTCCATATTTGCCACAATCCTGAGCTGAAGAACGGCAGGCGTGTTTTTCATATAGTTGACAGGCTGAAAAGAGAACGAAATACTCCCAACCTGGATGCCCTGCAGGAAATAGCACGACAGATGAAAGAGGATATCTGTATTTTCGGGCATTATCATGTGTTTATGGATGAAACCGTCGGCGGGAAGCGTTTTATCTGCCCCGGTTCGGCAGGGCTGCCCCTGAACGGCGACCGGAGGGCGCAGTACATGATCATAGAAATAGCAGGGGGAAAGGTTGCCGCGGAAAAACAATTTGTCAGCTATGATTACCTGGCACTGGTGGACGACTTTGAAAAGAAAGGCTACATTGAAAGGCACCGGGAGTGGGCAATGAATATCATAACCAGCATGTTGACGGCCAGGAACTATATCGGCACTTCCGCAGACTGATGCCGGAGCACCGGCAGTTTGGCAGTTTGCAGTACAAAGCCTGAACTTTGTGAGCTGCTCACAGCAGTTAAAGCCTTGACAATCAATAATATTTTTTGGTATATAACAGTTGGCACTCTCCTAATTAGAGTGCCAATCTACTGTCGGCAGCGGTGCTTTTGCGCAGCCGCTTTACTTTCAAGGGAGGATGATCTAATTTGGCAACAAAAGTAAAGCAGTTTCAGGCAGAAGCAAAAAGATTGCTGGACCTGGTGGTTAATTCAATTTACACTAACAAAGAGATCTTTTTGCGGGAATTAATCTCCAATGCCAGCGATGCCATTGACAAAATTTATTACAAGGCACTGACTGACGACTCTGTTGCTTTCAACAAGGATGATTATTATATCCGGATTATCCCTGACAGGGAAAAGAGGACACTCACCATAAGCGACACCGGGATCGGCATGACAGAAAAGGAGCTGGAAGAAAACCTGGGAGTTATTGCCCAAAGCGGCTCCCTGGCCTTTAAGCAGGCCCATGAGATTAAAGACGGTTATGAGTTGATCGGCCAGTTTGGCGTCGGTTTTTATTCGGCCTTTATGGTGGCAGATACGGTGACGGTAAAAAGCAGGGCGCTGGGCAGCGAACAGGGTTACTGCTGGGAATCCAGCGGAGCGGAAGGCTATACTATTAAACCCTGTGAAAAGGAAACTGTCGGGACAGATATTATTCTCAAGCTTAAGGAAAACACGGAAGATGAAAACTATGACGAGTATCTCAATGAATACCGCCTGCATTTACTAATAAAAAAGTATTCCGATTTTATCAGGTATCCTATTAAAATGAAGGTTACCAAGACAAGGCTGCTTCAAAAAGGGGAGGAAAAGGAATACGAAACATATGAAGAAGAAGAAATAATTAACAGCATGGTACCTATCTGGAACAAGAACAAAAATGAATTGACAAAAGAGGATTACGAAAACTTTTATTCAGAAAAACGCTACGGTTTTGGCAAGCCGCAAAAATACATCCATATTAATGCGGAGGGTACCGTAAGCTACAGGACAATCCTTTACATTCCGGAGAAAATGCCTTTTGATTTTTACACCACGGAGTATAAAAAGGGACTTGAACTGTATGCCAACGGGGTCCTGGTGATGGAAAACTGTGCCGAGCTTCTTCCCGACTATTTCGCTTTTGCTAAAGGTATGGTTGATTCAGACGATTTATCCCTTAACATTTCCAGGGAAATGCTGCAGCACGATCGCCAGTTGCAGCTGATTGCCAAAAACATCAGGTCAAAAATCAAAAATGAACTGGAGAATATGCTAAAAAACGAAAGAGAAGAATATGAGAATTTTTTCCGAAACTTCGGCAGACTGTTGAAATTCGGAATTTATGCGGAGCTGGGCAGGAATAAGGATTTCCTGCAGGATCTGTTGCTTTTCCATTCTTCCAGGGATGACGGCTATGTTACCCTGGAGGAATATGTTCAAAGGATGCCTGCGGAACAAAAGTATATTTATTACATAGCCGGGGAGTCCGTGGACAGGATTAAGAAACTGCCGCAGACGGAGCTGGTGGCGGAAAAGGGCTACGAAATTCTCTACTTTACCGATGATATCGATGAATTTGCCGTCCGCATGCTGGGCAAATACAAGGACAAGGAATTCAAGTCCGTTACCAGCGACGACCTGGGTCTCGTCGATGCGGAGGACAAAGAAACAGAGCGGCATGCGGAATTATTTAAGGAAATGACTGAAATTCTAAAAGACAAGGTAAAAAAGGTGCGTGCCGCCAAAAGACTGAAAAGCCATCCTGTTTGCCTGGCCACGGAAGGTGAACTAACCATAGAAATGGAAAAGGTTTTAAATGCCATGCCCAACAGTCCCGGCATTAAAGCGCAGCGCATTCTGGAAATCAATACAGAGCACCCGGTATTTCAGGCCCTTGAGAAAGCTTATGCCGGTGATCAGGAAAAATTTCAATTATACACTGACCTGCTCTACAACCAGGCTCTTTTAATCGAAGGGCTGCCGGTGGAAGACCCCCTGGCGTTTTCGGAAAAAATTTGCAAAATGATGGTTTAATCAGATAACCCCCTGCCGGCCTTGATGACAAGGCCGCTCCGGGCATCAAAATGATGGAAGCCGAGGGCGGAAAGCATTTTAATTTTATTCAGTTGATTGCTAAAGTAATTTAAATTCTGCCGTTTCTCCTTGCTTCCGAGGTGATCTAAGGAGCTATCATAAGGAGGCAGACAGGAATCATGTGCCCTGGATATAAGACCAGGGCTTTTTTATTCGTGCTTTGAATACTTAGCTTGATATAAAAGGAATAGAGGGGCAAAAGCCAGAAATATTAGGATAACAATATAAAATAAACTGCTTGGAGGTTAAGGACTATGCCGTTTTCCATTGTCCAAAATGATATAACAAAAATGCAGGTTGATGCCATTGTTAATGCCGCAAATACGTCACTGAAAATGGGAGGGGGAGTGTGCGGCGCCATTTTTAGAGCTGCCGGCGCCGAACAGCTGCAGGCAGCCTGCGATGCCATAGGCGGCTGCAGGACGGGGGAGGCGGTAATTACCCCGGGGTTTAAGCTGCCGGTAAAATACATCATTCATACGCCGGGCCCGGTCTGGCGGGGCGGCAAGGAAGGCGAAGAAGAGCTTTTGCGCAACTGCTATCTCAATTCGCTGAAGCTGGCGGAACAGCACGGTTGCAAATCGGTTGCCTTCCCGCTCATCTCAGCGGGAATCTACGGCTATCCGAAAGAGGAGGCCCTGTGCGTGGCAGCATCAGCCATAAGGGATTTCCTCTCTGAAAGCAAAAGCGACATGGACGTTTATCTTGTTGTGTTCGACCGGGGTACAGTTGAGCTCACCAAAAAATTGTTCGGTGGCAATTTTGCGAAATGAGCTTTACAGGGCACCGGTATTGAGTACAAAGCGCCGGGTTGCAGCAAACGGCTTTGAAAACAAAACCGCTTTTCTATACATGCCGGCAGTATAGAGAAGCGGTTAAGTTTTTCAGCTTCATTTGGCAGGGGGTGGGCAGCTGTTATTTTTCGTCAAAATACATGTCCTGGTAATAGATGCTGCCTGCAATCATATATTCGACGCCATCAAGTTCAGGCGCTTCCGCTCTGGCCGAGACTACTTCGCATAAGCCGTACCAGGGGGTGTGGTCAACGAAAACCTTTATTGCTTCATACAATTGTTCTCCACGCTCGGCCGGATCGTAAGTAGATATTGCTCCCATACTGAGTTCACCGTAATAATCACGTTCAGGCCCGGACCAGCCAAGCGGAATGAAGGTCAGATACATGGCCAGGATATCCACTGCCAGCATACTGGGAGCCGATGGTGTAAAAAGAGCGATTTCAAAATTGGCCGCATCCATCAGAGTTCCGAAATATGTTGCCTGGTCGTAGTTGATTATCTGCGAATTTACACCAATATCAAGCAGGTTGGCCTGAATCATTTCCGCCATTGTGACTTGATTCGAAGAGCCGTTTGTAATAATGCGGATCGTCTGTCCCACAAGCCCCGCCTGTTCAGCCAGCTCTCTTGCCCTTTTAGGATTGTAGCCAACGGAATATGTTTCGTGCAGATTGAGGAAGCGGGGTTCAAAATCTGCCAGGTAGTGGGAACACGGGTAGTCAGTGATTGTGGATCTGCCTTCGTAGATGATGTCAATAATGGCCTGGCGGTCAATGGCATGGCAAACGGCCCAGCGGGCTTCCTTTGATTCAAGCGGCGTTCCCGGCAGCATGCTGAACAATGTGACATCATTGTAGCGGCCATTGGCGATGACAACATCATAACCAAGCGACTCAACATATTCAATTTCTGAAATGGGGATGCTTGCCAGGTCGATTTCACCCGTTTCAAGTGCGTTTATGACCTGCGCGTCTTCATTTATAACATAGAACTCAATGTTCTTGATCCCCGGTGCTTTGCCCCAGTAATCGTCGCGTGCTTCAACCTTCAGGTGGCTGTTTACCACATAATCTGTCACCACATACGGTCCGGTGCCGATAGGATTGCGTGATAACGCCACCTCGTCGTAGGACTCTTTGTCCAGAATAAACATTGAGGCGAATCCGGGCTCCTGAGAGGCATTGTACTCTGTGTACCAGAGATCTATGGTATAGTCGTCTATAACTTTCGTCTTTTCAAAGTCTACAACTTTGACGTTGAGGAAAAATTGGGGGTCATCTCTGCAGAGCTCCATGGAAAACATAACGTCTTCGGCCGTAAGCGGGTTGCCGTTTGAAAACGTTACGCCCTCGCGGATGGTTAGAGTGTAATTGAGGTCGCTTTTCCGGTCAAGCCCGGTGGCAAGCACCCACCTGCGGGAGCCGTCGGCCCGGGTGTCATACAGCGGCTCATAAAAAGCGTAAAGTGGAGCAATGAAAGCGCCTGTGACTCCGAGCGGGTGAAGCGTCCCGCTGTCCTGCATGGACGCAATCCTGAGCGTTCTGCCGGGGGCTGCAGCATTGTTGTTGTCGGTATTTCCGCCGCCGCGGCATGACACAAGAAGCGACAGCAGCAGCAGAACTACAAGCAGCAGGGCCGGCAATTTTCTTGTCTTCTTCATTTTCTTTTCCCTCCTCATTTGTCCGTAATTTCCTGGTAACGGCAGCACAAAACAAAATGTCCCGGTGAGCATTCTTCAAGTTTCTGCGGCCGGTTGCATTCTTTCCTGGCGTAATCGCAGCGTGCCATAAAACGGCACCCGGGCTTTGGATTTACCGGTGATGTAATCTCCCCGCGCAGCAGTATACGTTCTTTTTTGTTGTGAATGCTGAGAACGGGGATTGCCGACAGCAGCGCCTTGGAGTAAGGGTGGCGGGGGTTGCAGAACAATTCATCAGCCGGCGCTTTTTCGACAACCTGCCCCAGGTACATAACCATGATTTCATCGGATATGTACTTGACGACAGACAGGTCGTGGGTTACGAACATATATGTGAGGCCGCGTTCTTCCTGCAGGTCAAGCATCAGGTTTATTGTCTGCGCCTGAATAAAGACATCAAGGGCGGACACAGGTTCGTCGCACACAATAAACTTCGGTTCCAGCGCAAGCGCACGCGCGATGCCGATACGCTGGCGCCGGCCGCCGTCAAGCTCGTGCGGGTAAGAGTTTTCAAACCGGGCGGCAATGCCCACCGTATCCATCAGTTGCCTCGTCCTGTCAAGCATTTCGCTTTTGGACATGCCCCCGCGCAGGATCAACGGTTCCATAATGGCTTCGCTCACTGACATGCGGGGGTTGAGTGAAGAATAGGGGTCCTGAAAAATGATCTGCATATCCTCCCGCAGGCGGCGCAGATCTTTTTTTGCCGGGTTTGTAATGTCCCTGCCTTCAAAGAATATCTGGCCGTCAGTCGGCTCGGTCAGGTGAAGCAATGTGCGCCCCAGTGTTGTCTTCCCACAGCCGGACTCGCCGACAACCCCGAGGGTTTTGCCCTTGTCCAGCGAGAAGTAAACACCGTCCACCGCATGCAGCAGCCCGGCACGGGTCTTGAAGTACTTTTTTAGGTTGCGTACTTCCAGCAGGGGAGTCATGCCGCACCTCCTTTTGCCTTTATGCACTTGACGAGGTGCCCGGGCGCAATCTCCACTTCTCCCGGCGCCGTTTGCGAGCATTTTCTAACAGCTTCCGGGCAGCGGTCGTAAAAGCGGCAGCCCTGAGGCAATGCTGTCAGATCAGGCATCAGGCCCTTAATCGGCTTCAGCCGCCGTTCCCTGGAGTCCAGTTTAGGCAGCGAGCCGAACAAGCCAAGCGTATACGGGTGCGACGCGAAGTCGAAGATATGCTCCACGGTGCCGTATTCTACGATTTCGCCGGCATAAACCACGGCGACGGAATTGCAGGTGTTGGCGACAACGCCAAGGTCATGTGTAATCAGGACGACAGATGTGCCAAGCCGTTTTTTCAGGGACTGCATCATAGCAAGCACCTGTGCCTGAATGGTAACATCGAGCGCAGTTGTAGGCTCATCGGCCAAAATCAATTCCGGATTGCAGGACAGTGCCATGGCTATCACGACACGCTGTTTCATACCCCCGGAAAACTGGTGCGGGTATTCACTGTATCGCTCCATCGGTATACCTACCATCTCAAGCATGTTGCAGGCGCGGCGTTCGGCTTCAGAGCGTGAAATCCTGTTGTGCAGCTGAATGGCTTCCGCTATTTGAAAGCCGACTGTTTCAATGGGATTGAGCGCGGTCATAGGGTCCTGGAAGATCATGGCGATTTTATTGCCGCGAATTTTGCACATCTCTTTTTCAGAAAGCTTCGTTATATCCCGGCCGCTGAAGAGGATTTCCCCTGAAACAATTTTTGCCGTATGCGGCGGTAGAATCCGGAGAATGCTGCGTGCGATTGTTGTTTTTCCAGCGCCCGTTTCACCCACAAGTCCGATTGTTTCACCTTTCTTAACCGCCAGGTTAACATTATTAACAGCATGAATCACAGCATCGTCGGTATGATATTTGACCACAAGATTGCGTATTGCAAGCAAAATTTCCTTTGCCATGCCGCCACCTCAATTCTTCAGACGCGGGTCCAGCGCATCCCGCAGCCCGTCTCCCAGTAAATTGCAGGCCAGAACGCTGATCATAACGCAAAGGCCGGGATACAGCGCATGTGTCGGGTATTCCCTCATCACTTTCCTGGCTTCGGAAATCATCGCACCCCACTCGGGGACGGGCGGTTGTACACCAAGGCCGATAAAACTAAGTGCCGACCCGGCCAGGATGCAGCTGCCGACACCCATTGTAATTTGTACAATCAGCGGCCCGATGGCGTTGGGTACAATATGCTTTAAGATAATCCGGGCGTCGCTTGCATTGATTGCTCTCGCAGCTTCTATGTATTCTTTCTCGCGCACCGTTAAGACTGACGCCCGCATAATCCGCGCATAACCGGGCACTATACCAATGCCCAGTGCGATAATTGCATTATGCAGGCTTGGCCCCATAACCGCCGCCAGTGAAACGCAAAGCAGGAACATGGGTATTGCCTGGTAGATATCGAGCAGGCGCATGCTCAAGTTATCTACCCAGCCGCCGTAGAATCCCGCCACCGTACCCAGCGCGATGCCGATTGTGGCGGCAATGGCCACTGCAATAATTCCCATCTGCAATGACTGCCGTGCGCCGTAAATCAAGCGGCTTAAGATGTCGCGTCCCAGCCTGTCGTTGCCGAGTGGATGCCGCGCGCTCGGAGGGGCGTTGGCCAGTTTTGCATTTTGCTGTGAATAGGAGTGAGGGGCAAGAAGCGGCGCAAAGACGGCTGTCAGAATAAGCAGTATCAGGATAAAGAAAGCAACAACAGCCAGCCTGTTTTTTTTCAGTCGCCGCCAGATTTCAAAAATTCTCAATTGCTTGCGTTTCTTTTCCAACTTGCTTCCCCGCCTTTCTTTTAGCTTTTCCGGTGTACTGTAAACGGATCCTCGGGTCTACCAGGGCGAATATCACATCCACGATAAGAATAATCACCGCGAACAGGGCCGATACAATGAGGATGCCGCTCTGGATTACGGGGTAATCCCGGTTGTAAAGCCCTGTCATAATGTACTGCCCGAGGCCGGGAATTGAAAAGATGACTTCTGTGATCAGCGAGCCGCCGAGTGAAGTGCCGAAAATACCGCCAATGACCATTATTACCGGGATCATAGCGTTTTTCAGTGCATGGCGGTAAATCAGCCTGCCGTCCGCAAGGCCTTTCGCCCTGGCAGTTGTTATATAGTCCTGCCGCAAAACCTCAAGCATGTCTGAGCGCATTTGTCTTGCTATCAGCGCAGCAAGGCCGAGGGCCATGGTGGCACACGGCAGTATCCAGCCCTGCCAGACGGCTACTCTGGAGATTGGCAGCCACCTGAGGCGGACTCCGAAAAAACGTATTAAAAGCAGCGCGAACCAGAAGTTCGGCATTGATACTGCAATCAGCGACAGGAAAATGGCGGCATTATCTTTCCAGCTGTGCTGATTTACCGCCGCAAAAATGCCGATTGGAATCCCGATCAGGACGGACAGCAAGGTGCCAAGCGTGACGAGCATAAGCGTATACGGGAAGCGCTCCAGCATTTCGTCGGCTACAGGACGCTTAGTCAGAAGTGAAGTGCCAAAATCCCCATGCAGCACGCTCCAAAGGAAGCGCCCGTATCGTACCGGAAGGGGATCGTTAAGCCCAAGTTCCTCCCGGAGCTCATCCACCTGTTCCTGTGTGGCCTGGGCGCCAAGTACCATCCTGGCCGGATCTCCCGGGGTAATGTCAATCAGAATCAGTACAACAAGCGAAATGCCGAGCATAACGGGTATCAGCATTAGCACCCGTTTTGCTATGTATCTTGCCATTTTTCACTCACCTCCGGGCCGGTTAAAAAACTTAAAATGCCTCTATGTAATTAAATGCCCGTTGCTTAAAAAATAGAAGAGAAGTTGCAATAAAAAAACAGCCCCCACTGCTTGTGCAGTGTGGGGCCGTCAAGTAATCGTTTATTTTTGCATTTTGGCCCAGCTGTCCCGCAGGCCGACAGTATAGTTGTAGACAATTTTCCCTTTCTTTAAATCTTCCGGATCAAGATAGAAATAACCTTTGCGCATAAACTGGAAGCGGGTGCCGGGAGGAGCCGAGGCGGCGGCCGGTTCGGCCGGGACGTTTTCCAGGGTTGCCAGTGAATGGGGATTGATGCAGGCGGTAAAGTCCTCTTCGGCTTCCGGGTTTTCCTTTGTAAAAAGATTGCCGTACATCCGGACAGTGATTCTGGCCGCCTGGGCTGCCGCAACCCAGTGGATAACACCTTTGACTTTTTTGCCGCTCTTATCCGAGCCGCTTTTTGTCTCGGGGTCATAAGTGCAGTGAAGTTCAACCACCCGGCCGTCTTCATCCTTTATAACCTTTTCGCACTTAATAATATAAGCGCCCATTAAGCGTACCTCTTTTCCGGGGGAGAGGCGGAAAAATTTTTTGGGCGGGTTTTCCAAGAAATCCTCCCGCTCAATATAGAGCTCCCGGCCGAAAGGTACTTGGCGTGTACCGGCAGCTTTGTTTCCCGGCAGGTTCTCCAGGGTAAGCATTTCGGTTTTTTCGGCCGGCCAATTGGTGATAACAACTTTCAGGGGGTCCAGGACGGCCATTACCCGGTGGGCACGTGTGTTTAAGTCATTGCGAATACAGTGCTCCAGCAGTTCCAGGCTGACTGTGCTGTCTGCCCTGGCCACGCCGGCTTTTTCCTGAAAATCAGCAATGGCTTCCGGAGTTACGCCTCGCCTGCGCAAGCCGGAAATGGTCGGCATTCTCGGGTCATCCCAGCCGCTGACATATCCTTCTTCCACCAGGCGGCGCAGTTTGCGCTTGCTCATTACGGTGTAAGTCAGATTTAAACGGGCAAATTCCGTCTGCCGGGAACGGGTTTTTATCACTTCAGGCATTAGTTCCAGCGCATTTTCCACGATCCAGTCGTAAAGCGGCCGGTGGTCGGTATATTCAATGGAACAGAGAGAATGGGTAATGCCTTCCAGAGCATCGGTAAAGGGATGATCAAAGTCATACATGGGATAAATGCACCAGGTGTCTCCCGTGCGGTGATGTTCAACATGTAAAATACGGTAAAGAACGGGATCGCGCATGTTGAGGTTGCCCGAGGCCATGTCAATTTTTGCCCGCAGGACGCGCGAGCCGTTTGGGAATTCTCCTTTGCGCATGCGCTCAAAAAGGTCCAGGTTTTCTTCTACCGAGCGGTTGCGGTAGGGGCTTTCTTTGCCCGGTTCTGTCAGTGTGCCGCGGTACTCCCTGATTTCTTCCGGGCTTAAGTCACAGACATATGCCTTGCCCGCCTGGATCAGGCGCCTGGCAAATTCATATTTTAGTTCAAAGGAATCAGAACTGTAATAAAGCCGGTCTTCCCAGTCTACACCCAGCCAGCGGAGGTCCTCAAGGATTGAATCAACGAATTCCTGTTCTTCCTTAACCGGGTTTGTATCGTCGAAGCGCACATTAAATTTGCCGTTAAATGCCTTGGCCAATTTATAGTTAAGCAGAACTGCTTTGGCATGGCCGATATGCAGGTAACCGTTGGGTTCAGGCGGGAAGCGGGTATGAACACGGCCGTCATTTTTGCCTTCTGCCACATCTTTGCTGATGAGTGTATAGATAAAATTAGACTGCATTTCCGTTTCCTTTGCCATGGCTTTCTCTCCTTCGGTTGTAATAGCCGGCCGCCGGGCGGCGGTCCTTCCTTATTATAGCAGAGAATAACACAGTGGACAAAATCATGCCGTTACTACTTGAATTACTTGTTTTTATCATATATCTTTTTTCTTTCTTTAGCAATTTCCCGGATTAGATTTTTGCCTTGCGCCATGCACATTGGCACGCCGCCGCCCGGAAAAACCCACTGACCCGTCATATAAAAGTTGTGCAATCCAGGCAATTTTTTTGGCAATGTCGTGCCAAATGTTTTTACTGTAGGTATCCAACCCTCATAAGATCCTTGCCAGTTTCCGGTATATCTCTCCCAGGTAACCGGAGTGGCAACATCAGCAACTTCGACGTCATCCCTAATTCCAGGGAAAATATTCTCTAATATGCCAAGATAGGTTTTCAATATTCTTTCTTTTTCAGAGTAATATCTGTCTCTGTCTTTTTCGTATAACTGCTTCCAATAAAAATAGTCAGTCTCTATTTGAGTTTGAAGAACACTTTTACCTTTTGGCGCAAAATGCGGATCGTGACAGTAGTGAAAAAAACCGGACCAGAAAATTTCTTTGCCGTTAATGACAATCGGTTCGCGCAATTTAAAATCCGTTATTTCCGGCATGCCTGAAAAGTCTCTTTTTACCCCTAAACTAATTGAGATTATTGGCGGCCATAGCTGCGGATTGCGATAGAAATGTTTAATTTTTTTGGGAAGGTACTTTCCTGCAAGCATCTCAAAGAGTGTCGTTCGGCCGTCACAAGCGGATATCACAATGTCTGCAGGTATAAAATTGCCGCTATCCAGCTCAATGCCGACAGCACAGGAATTTTTAACAATAATTTTTTTTACCCGGCATTTATAGTGCACTTTCCCGCCCAACTCAATATATTTTCTTTCAATTTTATGTGCGAAGTTCAACGAACCGCCTAACGGGTAACCGGCTTCTTTACGATGCATAAAACTGAGTGGCATAACAGCCATCAATGCCGGTAGTTTTTTTACCGGGAACATCCGGTAAAGCATTTCTTTCAATTCATTATTATTGAACAGGTCATCAAGAAACTCTTCAATTGATGTCATTTTAAGCTTTATAAAAGAGGGCATAAAGGGAAGAAGCTTAATAAATCCGGTTATGCCAAAACTCCCAAAATCACCGTCCATCGGCGGATTAAAATTAGTATATTTTTTTAGAAGGTTGATGTATCTCTTGATCCCTTTTTTCTCTTCAGGAAATAAACGCAGTAATTCAGCCTCAAACATATTGATATCGGTATAAACAGTCATTGTCCGGCCATTTAAAGAGATAACCCGGAATTTATCAGTGTAGAAAAAATCAATGGAATCAGCTATGCCCAATTCTTTAAAAATTGGGTACAAACTTGTTTCCCTGTTTGACCCTATTACCCAATGCAGGCAATGATCGAAAAGGTAATCGCCTCTTTTCCAAGAAGTACAAACACCGCCGGGCGTTGAGTGCATTTCATATATTTCCGATTGATAATTGTTCATTTGAGCATAACATCCGGTCGATAATCCGGCTATCCCGGCACCGATAATTACAATTTTTTTCATCTGCTGCAGCCCACTCCTTATTTTTTTACAGCGGCTCCGCAAATTATTATTATGCCTGACAACCGGCATTCCGGAGCCGGCGATTAACATTTTTTGTAATCAGTCTCTATAATTCCATAATAATCATTTATATCCTGCCATACTTAATTGAACCTGCTGTAAATCCGCAGACATTTTGTTTGCGGATTTTCACTTTGCAAACAGGCGAAAAAGATATATGATAATGATATATAATTAAATTAAAGAAAAAAGTTATGGTATAATATGTAATAAAACCGGTATGCTGAAAAGCACAGGAAGGGGGAGCTTATGCAGTACAGAAAATTCGGTCGTCTTGACTGGCAGGTTTCAGCCCTGGGATTCGGCGCCATGCGCCTGCCCACTACCGACGGCAATCCGATGAGTGACAAGGTTGATGAAGAAGAAGCCATTGCCATGATTCGCTATGCCATTGACCACGGAGTTAATTATGTAGATACGGCATGGCCCTACCATTTTGGGAAAAGTGAAGTAATTGTCGGGAAAGCGCTGCAGGACGGCTACCGGCAGAAGGTTAAAATTGCAACAAAATCGCCGGTACGCGAGTTTAAAACAGCCGATGAATTTGATCGCATCCTTGATGAGCAGCTGAGAAGGCTGCAGCAGGATTATATTGATTTTTACCTGCTGCACGGGATAAACAAGGATCAGTGGGAAAATATTGTTTTAAAACTGGACATCCTGAAAAAAGCCGAGGCAGCTCTTGCCGACGGGCGAATAAAACACTTTGGCTTTTCCTTTCATGACGATTTGCCTGCTTTTAAACAAATTGTTGACGGCTATGACAAATGGGAGTTCTGCCAGATACAGTACAACTATCTGGACGTTGAAAACCAGGCGGGGACGGAAGGCCTGAAGTATGCCGCCTCCAAGGGGCTTGCCGTAGTGATTATGGAACCCTTGCTGGGCGGTAAACTGGTGAATCCTGCCGGGGATATTCTTGAGATTATGCGGGAAGCCGACAGCAACCGCACGCCTGCCGACTGGGCGCTGCAGTGGCTGTGGAACCAGGAGGAAGTGTCCGTTGTATTAAGCGGCATGTCCAACATGCAGCAGGTTGTGGAAAATATTGCTTCCGCGGAAAGGTCGGGCATTAATTCCATGACTCCGCAGGAGCTTGATGTCATCAGCCGTGTGCGGGAAAAATTCCAGGCCAAAAGCCTTATCCCCTGCACAGGCTGCGCCTACTGCATGCCCTGTCCCAATAATGTGGCAATACCGAGCGTTTTCAGGGTTTTCAATGAGGGCTACATGTTTGCCGATGTGGAAGCTGCGCGCCGCTTTTACAACGGCTTTCTCAAGGAAGAGACAAGGGCTTCCGGCTGTGTGGAGTGCCGAGCCTGTGAGGATAAATGCCCGCAGGGTATTCCCATCAGCGAGTGGATGCCCAAGGTTCACAGCGTGCTTGGAGAAGGAAAGGACTACGAAGCCGTCTAATCTTTACTTTGCCGCCGGCAGTAAAAACCGGCGGCATTTTTGTTTTAAAATGTTTAAATATTATGGGAATTTTTTTAAAATGAGTATTGTAATAGCAGGAAAAATGCTGTAAAATAGGTTAGTAAACTAATTGGTTGCTAATCTAAGTATTATTCCATAGGGAGGTAATGTGCGTGGAAAAAGCCGGGAATGAATTGACTCAAAAGCTCATGGACGCTTTTTTCCGTATCATGCGCATGCATCCGAAAAACCATGTGCCCGGCGTCAAGCACAGTGAGATTGTCATTCTTTTGTTTATCAAGCGAAAAATGGACAAAACGCAAACGGGTATCAGAATAGGAGATTTGAGCCGCATTATGAGAGTTACTTCTCCCACGGTTACCCAGTTTATCAACCGCCTGGAGGAAAAAGGTTTCGTCAAGAGGAAAAGTGACCCCGGTGATCGCCGGTATATCCGGGTTATACTGACAAAACAGGGTGAAGATGTTCTGCAGCAGGCCTGGGAAGCATTGGTCGCGGACTTTAACAGCCTGATTAAATACCTGGGCGAGGAACAAAGCCGGCTGCTGGCGGATCTGCTGCTTAAAAGCTACGATTTTTTTACCAAGGACATAGATGTTAACCGGGAGGGATAGTTGCTTATGGCGCGGTTGCTGCATTACTTAAAACCTTACAGATTTCTGGTAGTGGCTTCTCTTGCCATGGTGGTAATACGGGCGGTTATTGACTTGTACCTGCCTCAGCTGACAGCAGATATTATAGATATCGGTGTGGTAAATGCCGATATCCCGTTTATTCTGCGGGTCGGCGCCCTCATGCTGGCGGTTGCCGCGGCCGGCGGCGCCTGCAACCTTTTAGGAAGCTATTTTGCAGCCCGGGCTTCCGCCGGCTATGCCCGTGATCTGAGAAAAGTTGTCTTTGCCCATGTGGAAAGCTTTTCCCTGCAGGAATTCGACAAGTTTGGGACCGCATCCCTGATTACCAGGACGACCAACGATATTCAACAGCTGCAGATGGTTGTTATGACGGGATTGCGCATGATGGTCATGGCTCCGATTATGAGCGTTGGCGGTATAGTAATGGCCGTTTCCAAGGATCCCGGACTTTCTTTAATTTTTCTCATTGCCGTTCCCATTCTCTTTGTGTTGGTCACATTTATAGCGCGCAAAGGTACACCCATGTTCAGAAGCATGCAGAAGAAGCTGGACAGAATTAATCTGGTAATGCGGGAAGGACTGACCGGGATACGGGTTATCAGAGCCTTTAACCGGGATGAATATGAAAAGAAACGTTTTGAAGAGGCAAACCTGGATTTTATGCAGACCGCTATCCGTGTTTTTCGCATTATGGCTGTAATGATGCCGGTTATGATGATGGTAATGAACCTGACAACAGTCAGCATAATTTGGTTTGGCGGCATCCGTATTGACCGGGGGCATATGATGGTGGGCGATTTAATGGCCTTTATCCAGTACGGCATGCACATTATGTTTTCCATGTTTGCCCTGTCCATGCTCTTTGTCATGATACCCCGGGCGGCAGCTTCCCTTGCCAGGGTTAACGAAGTGCTTGACACAAAACCGTCGATCAAGGATCCCGAAAATCCCGTCAAGCCTGGAGATAAACGCGGCTATGTCGAGTTCAGGGACGTTACCTTTTCTTACCCCGGGGCTGAACGACCGGCTTTAAGCAACATAACATTTAGTGCCGGGCCCGGTGAAGTCACAGCTATTATCGGCGGAACCGGCTCAGGCAAATCAACCCTTTCCAGCCTGCTCTTGCGCTTTTATGATGTGAAAAGCGGCAGCATCCTGGTAGACGGGATAGATATCAGAGAGATGACGCAGAAAGAGCTGCGGGCTAAAATCGGCTATGCTCCCCAGAGAGCGGTATTGTTTTCCGGATCTGTTGCCGACAATATCCGCTACGGCAAAAAAGACGCTACCATTGAGGAAGTCCGGCATGCCGCAGAGATTGCCCAGGCCAAGGACTTTGTTGAAAAGATGCCCGAGCAATATGATGCCGAGATCTCCCAGAGAGGCACAAACATTTCCGGCGGCCAGAAGCAGCGTCTTTCCATTGCCAGGGCCCTGGTGGGCAGACCGGAGATTTATATCTTTGACGACACTTTTTCCGCTCTTGACTTTAAGACCGATGCCAGGCTGCGCGCTGCCCTGAAAAGTGAGACGGCAGACGCAACGGTGATTATAGTTGCCCAAAGAGTTAATACGGTGATGGATGCCGACCGGATTATTGTGCTGGAGGACGGCCGGATTGCCGGTATCGGTACTCACGAAGAGCTGCTGAAAGATAACGAGATATACCGGGAAATTGTTTTCTCGCAGCTGTCTGAGGAGGAGATAGCATGACCAGCAAACAACAGCACCCCAAAGAGATGCCCGAACGCTTCAGGCGCAGACCGCCGGGCAGGCCCCGCGGCGGGCCCGGAGCGCTGATGATGCCCGGAGAAAAACCGAAAAACTTCCGCAAAACCATCTTTCGATTACTGCGCTATCTAAGGCCCCATTTTATTCCTTTTTCACTGGTAATAATTTTTGCCGTTGCCGGAGAATTGTTTAATGTTGTCAGCCCGAAAATTTCCGGTAGAGCAACCACCATCTTGTTTAACGGGATTATGGATAAAATGCGGGGAGTCCCCGGGGCGGCCATTGATTTTGCTGGTATTGCCAGCGTTTTAAAAACACTTATAGCGCTCTACGCCCTCAGCGCCGTTTTCCGCTACTTCCAGCAATATATTATGGCCGGTATTTCCCAAAAGACTGTCTTTGATATGCGCAGGGATGTCAGTGAAAAAATTGCCCGCCTGCCCTTAAAATTTTATGATTCCCAATCCTATGGAGATATCTTAAGCCGGGTAACAAACGACGTGGACCTTATTGCCGGTACGCTGCAGGATAGCATTGCGCAGATTCTGGAATCGTTGATAACCGTTGTCGGGGTCATAATTATGATGATTTCCATCAGCGGCTGGATGACTTTGCTTGCTTTCCTCTCACTGCCTCTGGCTTTCGTAGTTACTCGGGAGGTTGCCAAACGATCCCAGAAGCTTTTTGCCGCCCGGCAAAGAGAACTGGGAAATCTGAACGGTCACATTGAAGAAATGTATGGCGGCCATTTAATAGTTAAGGCTTTCAATCACGAAGAAACATCAATTCAAGAGTTTAATGAAATAAATGACCGTCTTTATGATGCCGGCTGGAAGGCAGAGTTTATTTCCGGCATAATAATGCCGGTATTGAACTTCGTCAACAATATTGTTTATGTTTTGACGGCAGTTGTCGGCGGTATTTTCGTGACCTGGAAACGTATTGAGGTTGGCGATGTGCAGGCTTTTATCATGTACTCGCGGCGTTTTACCCAGCCTATTATTCAGGTGTCCAGTATTGCCAACATTCTGCAGTCAACCATTGCCGCAGCGGAACGGGTCTTTGAACTGCTTGATGAAGAAGAAATGGAACCGGACAGGGAAAACGCCCTTGCAGAGTTCAAGCCGCAGGGGAATATCCGTTTTGAACATGTCCGTTTTGGCTATAGTCCCGACAAAGTATTGATGCAAGATTTAAATATTGATGTTAAATCAGGTCAGACAGTGGCCATTGTCGGTCCTACAGGCGCCGGCAAAACCACCCTGGTTAACCTTCTGATGCGTTTTTATGAAATAAACGGCGGCAAAATCACAATTGACGGTGTTGATATCCGAGATTTGCAGCGCAGTACGTTGCGCGGCATTTTCGGCATGGTGCTGCAGGATGCCTGGCTGTTCCAGGGTACTATCCGGGATAATATAGCTTACGGCAAAATTGACGCAAGTTTTGAAGAAATAGTGGAAGCCGCCACGGCAGCCCAGGTTGACCATTTTATCCGTACGCTTCCCCAGGGTTATGATACTGTACTGACTGAAGAAGCATCAAATATTTCCCAGGGCCAGAAGCAGCTGATAACCATTGCCCGGGCAATTCTGGCGGATCCGGCAATTCTTATTCTGGACGAGGCAACAAGCAGTGTTGACACTAGGACGGAAATATTGATACAGCGGGCTATGAAAGTCTTAATGAAGGGCAGAACAAATTTCGTTATTGCCCACCGCCTGTCTACCGTGCGGGACGCCGATCTGATACTGGTAATGAGCAACGGCAATGTTGTTGAGAAAGGGACCAATGAAGAACTTCTGGCTATGAACGGGCTTTATGCCGATATTTACTACAGCCAGTTTGATACCGGTGTGCCCGTGGATCCGGAAGAAACGGCGGAAACAAGAATGTTTTTAAACATGCGGGATATTAATTTTCCCAGAAACGGAGGTGTTGTGATTTGAAAGTAATGGCAATCAACGGCAGTCCGAGGAAGGACTGGAATACGGCGACCATGCTGCAAAAAGCTCTGGAGGGAAGCGCTTCCCGCGGCGCGGAAACGGAATTAATTCATCTTTATGATTTGCAGTTTCAGGGGTGCACAAGCTGTTTTTCCTGCAAGGTATTAAACGGCAAAAGCTACGGCCGCTGCGCCATGCGTGATGATCTGACACCTGTCCTGGAAAAAATAGAACAGGCGGATGCCCTGATTTTAGGGTCTCCCATGTACTTTGGCTCTGTAACGGGAGAAATGCGTTCCTTTATTGAAAGGCTGCTTTTCCCTTACCTGCGCTACAGCAGGGAGGGCCGCTCCCTGTTCCCAAAGAAGCTGAAAACCGCCTGGATTTATACCATGAACTGCCCCGAGGCTTTTCTAAAAGAGGTTGGATACGACCGCTATTTTGCCCAAAATGAACTATTGCTTGCTTTCCTGGGCGAAAAGGCGGAGACACTATACAGCTGTGAAACCCTGCAATTTGAAGACTATAGTAAAATGGACGCCGATATGTTTGACGTGGAAGCAAGATTAAAGCGGCATGAAGAAGTATTCCCGGAAGACTGCCGGAAGGCTTTTGAACTGGGTGTCCGGTTGACAGAAAAGTAACAGTCTTTTTGCTGAAAACGGCATCGAAGTAATAACAGGCGCCTCGGGCGGCATTGATGATGTGATTAAACAGTACCTGCAGGGCAGCCTGCAGTCGACAGGCAGTGTCTGTTCGGAACACCGGCATCATGGAGAGTGCCACGACGAATAAAAGCAGATTGCTAGGAAAATACCGGAATCAAACAAGGGAACCCCGCAAAACTTGCTGCGGGTTTCCCTTTATTGCTATAATTTAGAAAAATCTTTGTTATGGACTATAAATTTGAAACATAAATTATATTAAAAAGGAAAAGAGGAAGTGGATTTCAATGCCGGAGTTTATCAGCAGCAACAGTTTGCTTTTTGTGATAATTGCCGCTGTCCTTGCCGTGTATATTTTAAGGATTATTTTTAAAATAGCGCTGCGCCTGGCACTGCTTGCCGCCGTTGTTATTCTTGTACTGTACTTTCTGGCTGCTTATTATTGACCGGTTTACCGCTTCTGCTGAACAGGCTGCAAAAGGCTAGTATTTTAACTCAATGCCTCCCATAATGGCTCGGGCCTGGATTATTAGCGTCTTTACCGTATCCAGGTCCATTCCCTGTTCATAGCGTACGGAACCGAGAATGCCTCCGCTTTCTTTGCCGAAGAAACCGACACCGCCCAGGACGGCCATGCCGTCGGCCACAACCTTCAGGTCCGGCGGTACAATGACGTCAATGCCGCCCATAATTGCCGTCAGGTCCAGGAAGGTATTGCCTGCGGGGATTTCCGCCTGGCGCAGATCCAGTTCAATACCGCCCATGAAGGCAAAGTAGGTGCCGGATTCCAGTTTCCAGGTCTCGTTTTTACCGCGTTCCACACCGCCCATAAAGGCAAGGGAGAATGTTTTGCTTTTCCGGCTGCCTAAAAGGCTGAGACCGATAATAATAACCACAAGCGGCAGGAAAATTTCAAAAATCCGCCCGATATTAACTGTGGTCAGTTTAAGATTGTTGGTCAATAAAACTAGGCCAAAAACCACAACCAGCAAAGAAAGTGCCAGGGCTGCCAGGTGGCGGCTGCCCCGAAACAGGGATTTCAATCCCCAGAGAATCAGCAGCACAGGCCAGTAAAGCCAAAGATTAATGTCTGTAACACCCAGGTTGTTTAATAGCAAGACAAGGCCGATAGCAATCAAAATTAAAGCTACCAGATATTTGGAATCATTATTCATCTCTTCACCCCTTTCCGAAATTACAGCCTCTTTTATATAGACTTTATATGCAGCTCTTAGCCCGTTATTTTCTGCTGTTTGACTGGGAAACCCTTCTGTCTGCAAGAAAATGTTATTATTATCCAGCAAATTAGGGGAATGGAAATTTAAAAACTTCCGGAATCTCCGGAAGTTTTTTGTGGTGAAAAGATAACTTATGCCAGACGGTGTTTTTCAAAACAGCTGCGACAGTATACCGGGCGGTCAGGTGTGGGATTGAAAGGAACTTCTGTTTCCACGCCGCAGTCGGAACAAATGACGGGATACATACGGCGTTCACGGCTGCGTTGTTTTCTGGCGGCACGGCATTCCGGACAACGGGCCGGTTCGTTTTCAAAGCCCTTCTGGGCATAAAACTCTTGTTCGCCGGCGGAAAAAACAAATTCCTGTCCGCATTCCCGGCAGTTTAAAATTTTGTCTTCGTACATGAGAAAACCTCCTTTACTATGGCCCCCTGATTTTCTCGACTCTGGTATCACTGAGAAATCTAAAACCATATAAAGGAGGATCTAGATTCTCAATTTCCCGAAAGAAAATACAGCGGTTAACATATTATACACTGAATGACCTGGTAAAAGCAAGGCAAAAGAGCTAGCGGATAGTGTCAAGACACTTTAGGTTTTAAGACGAACCTCACACCACTCAAACAACACTACGTTTATTTAGCTCTTTTAATGCAAACCGGGTATGGCTGCTTCCACCTCTGAAAAGCGGCACATTATTCCGATACTCTTTGCCTCTTAATCTTTTTTGCCGGATGCGTTTCATCTCTTCATGAACAACTTGTTTTAATTCGATGATTACAGGAGCTGGCTTCTGGCTGGCCAGATAATGTTCTCTAATCGATTCCCCGTTTGCTCTGGTAGAGCGCATGGCCGACATCCGTTCAGCCCC
>LSQX01132893.1_pt2 | contig 25623 bp, 18 predicted proteins | sample 654561 | NCBI WGS metagenome assembly LSQX01 (sample SAMN04489861, study PRJNA283612) | anaerobic digester metagenome | isolation source: 4 biogas reactors fed with cattle manure at either 37C or 55C with and... | place: Denmark: Kongens Lyngby | collected 2014 | reverse complement strand
ACACTTATATCCTTCATACATTTATAATAAAATTTTGACATGAACCGAGGGATCTTGATGCCAAATATAGATGAGCTTAAAAAACTACATAAAATGGCCTTTGGCGACAGCGATGAGTATATTGATTTTTTCTTTAAAAATCGATATATTCCGCAATTTTCATATGTTGAAGAAAGTAATAACAAAATTATAAGTGTTGCCTACACTAGATTTATAAACCTATTTATCAATTCAAAAGATATTAAAATACCTTTTCTAAATGGTATAGCTACACATCCCAATTTTAGATACCAAGGATACTCAAAAAAAGTTATAAATCAAGCACTATCTCACCTTGAAGTCCATGGATTTCCTTTCGTGCTCCTTCATCCTTTTGAACACAGTTTTTATGAAAACTTAGGTTTCACGACAATCAGTTATGTAGATAAAAAAACAATTTCAAATACCCCCCCTACTCTAATATTTCCTAAAGATTCATTCCTAAAATTAAACAATGATAACTACACCGTGTCCCAAATTAATTTTGACAGTTTAGATGATATAAATATAATATATGAAACAAAAGCAAAACAATACCTCGCATACAATAACCGAACACTAAAAGAATGGGAAAACATCCTAATAGAACATTTATCAGATAATGGTTTTGGATATCTAATATATAAAAATATGATACCAATTTCCTACATATTAATATATTCTAACAATACTGTAAGAGAACTTGTAACACTCGACTATAACATATTAAATCATATTGATTTTCTAAATAATAAAATCTTTATCGATTTTTCATCACAAAGCTACAAGTACACCATGGGCAAGATATTGTCAATATCAAAGTCTCTATATTACCTACCATTTAATGACATAATCTCGGGCTATTTTAACATAGAATGCGAGGGTGAATTGTTTTCTATCAAAGTGAAAAAAGGGCACGTTTTATCTGTGCAACCAATTGTCAATTTAAATGATTATCAACTCCTTAGCTTTACCAAATCTTCTCTATTAAAAACAATCTTTGGTCTTTCAAAATTAACAAACCTAGAAACATCTAAGGCCAATATTTTTAAAGAATTTTCTTTATTCCTTTTTGACACATACTAGGATAAACCTATTCTTGCCTTTAATTATCATTGATACTTTTTTGATTATTTCTTATAATGTATGTATTATGAAAAGCATTTAAAATTTTATAAGGATTATTATGGACGAACCAATTAAAAAGAAAAAAACACTTACAAAAAAACATAAAAGAATAATTATAATAACAAGCATAATACTCATTGTTACCACTATTGTATCTCTAGGAACTTGGGCAGGCTTTTATTATCAATATGGCTCTGATCCGATTGTTGAAAATGCTGAAGCTAAAAATATAATCCTAATGATTGGAGACGGCATGGGCTTTAATCATATTGAGGCAGCAAAAATATATAAAAAACTGCCATCTCTTAACATGGAAGCACTTGATATTCATGGCAAAGTACGCACTAGGTCTTTATCTATATTGCCAACTGATAGTGCAGCCGCTGCAACTGCTATAGCTACTGGATATAAAGTTCAAAATGGCGAAATTGGGATGCACGGTAAACAAACATATGAAAATATTTTTGAAATAGCAAAGAAAAAAGGCAAAAAAGTTGGGTTTGTAACAACAAAAGATGCATGTGATGCTACTATCGCTGCTTTTTCATCTCATGTAAAAAATAGAAATATGTATGATGAAATAATCAAACAACAAATAGAATCAGATATAGATGTTATTGTTGGCATGGGAACAAAGCTATATGATCCCTATGCAGACCAAATTAATACTACAGATAGAAAATACTGTAAAACCATTAAAGATATTAAGGAAGCCATTACCAACAAAAAGAAAATATTTGCAATTCTTGAAGAAGAAATGGCAGAACATGGCGAAAGCAGCCTTGCTGAAATAGTAGACTATGCTAGAAGAGCACTAGAAAATGATAATGGCTTTATATTGCTAGTTGAAGGTGCAAAAATTGATACATATAGCCACTCTAATGAGATTGTAGAGATGATAAAAGAATTATCAGATTTTGATAAGGCTGTGGCCAAATTAACTACATATGCAAGCGAAAATCGTGAAACTTTTATGATGGTTACTGCAGACCATGAAACTGGAGATTTAAAAATTCCTAATGTTGAAAAAGCTACCATCGAAAACATGGAAACTCAAAACTGGTTTAAATCTAAACACCACACAAGTGCAGATGTACCATTTTTTGCAATTGGACCTGGCTGTGAAGAAATTCCCCGCAGAACTCCCCTTGATAACACTGACATCTTCCATATCTGCAAACAACTTGTTGAAAATTACAACAAAAACCTTCCATTAGCAGCCTAATATACAACACTAAAAATAAAAAACACGCAAATAGCGTGTTTTTTTGTTTTAATAAATAGAATTAATTTATGTTAAACTCGTAATCATCTTGTCTATGGATTTTCCAGCCTCTACCATTGGATAAACGCACTCATCAATATTTATATTCGCATCTATTAGTGTTGGAACACCTTTTGCTAAAGCTTTATCAAAAACAGATTTGAATTCTTCTAATGTATTTGCTCTATAACCATCAATATTGTAAGCATCAGCTAATTTAACAAAATCTGGTCCTCTATCTAGGTTTGTTTGAGAATAGCGTTTTTCATAAAATAGTGTTTGCCATTGTCTTACCATACCAAGCGTTTTATTGTTAAGTATGACTATAATAATAGGCAAGTTATAATAAGATATCGTTGCAAGTTCAGTACTATTCATTCTAAAGCTCCCATCTCCTGCTATTGCAATGACCTTTTTATCTTTTGCTGCTACTTGACTTCCTATACTTGCTCCCGTTCCAAAGCCCATTGTTCCAAGCCCACCAGATGTAATCAAAGTTCTAGGCTTAGTGTATCTATAATATCTTGCTGCCCACATTTGATGTTGTCCAACTTCAGTTGTAATAATAGCATCACCTTTAGTCATATCACTAATGTGAGAAATAATATTGTAAGGAGTCATTTGTGTGCGATCTACTTTGTCCCCTCTTGAAAAACCATGCACAGTTTCTAAAAATTCTGGGTTTTTTCTTTCTTTTATTAGAGGTAGTAGATTTTTTAACACCACTTTAGCATCTCCAATTAATTGATAATTAGAGCCTATATTTTTATTTATTTCAGCTGAATCAATATCTATATGAATGACTGAAATCTTTTTAATAAATTGAGAAGCAGATGTTAAAACTCTATCACTAAATCTTGTTCCAATGGCTATTAACATATCACTTGCTTTTAATCCTAGATTGCTTGATTTAGTCCCATGCATACCAATCATTCCAGTAAAATGCGGATCATATGAGCTGACAGCTCCTTGTGCCATAAGAGTTAAAGCTACAGGAGCATCAAGTTTATTTACCAATTCTCTAAGCTCATTTGATGCATTTGCGGTAATAACTCCACCCCCTGCTAGAATGAAAATGTTTTTAGCTTTATTTATTTTTTCTGCAACTTTTTCAATGTCTTCTTTTGAACTTTCCATACTTGGAATATATTCTTCTGGAGTTTTTTCAATAAACTCTGTTTCTTCAACTGTAATATTTTTTGGTATGTCTATTAAAACAGGTCCTGGTCTACCCTCTTTAGCAATGTAAAAAGCTTCTCTTAAAACATCAGCTAACTCTTCTATGTTTCCAACTATATAATTATGTTTTGTTATTGGCATAGTAATACCTGCAATATCAACTTCTTGAAAACTATCTTTACCTAGTAATGACTTTGCAACATTACAAGTAATAGCAACAATAGGAATTGAATCCATATATGCATTAGCTATACCAGTAACTAAATTTGTTGCTCCAGGTCCGCTTGTCGCAAAACAAACACCCACTTTACCCGTAACCCTTGCATAAGCATCTGCTGCATGAGTTGCAGCTTGTTCATGTGCGGTAAGATAATGTTTTATTTTATCCTGATTTTTATATAACTCATCATATACATTTAGGATAGTTCCACCAGGATATCCAAAAATCTCTGTAACTCCTTGCTCTATTAAAACACTAATTACAATCTCAGCACCATTCTTAATTATTTTTTTATCTTTCATAATATTTCCCTTGTATATTTATTTTAAAATTGCACCTTCTGATGCCGATGATACGCATCTTGCATATCTATTTAAGTACCCACTAAGCTTTTTCTCAACTGGCTTATATTCTTTTTTTCTTTTTGCCAATTCTTCATTTGAAACTAATAAGCTTATTGTATATTTATGCATATCTATTTCAATAATATCTCCATCTTTTACAAATGCTATTGGGCCACCGTCAGCTGCTTCTGGAGAAACATGTCCAATGCTTGCTCCTCTAGTTGCTCCTGAAAATCTCCCGTCTGTAATTAAAGCAACACTATTATCTAAGCCCATACCTGCAATAGTTGCAGTTGGGGATAACATTTCGCGCATTCCTGGACCCCCTTTAGGGCCTTCATAGCGAATCACAACGATGTCTCCACTTTTAATTTTACCTGACATTATGGCTTTAATAGCATCTTCTTCACTGTCATAAACTTTTGCTTTTCCTTTGTTTACTAGCATATTTGGACTTACAGCAGATCTTTTTACAACACATCCTTCTGGTGCTAAATTGCCAAATAATACTGCTAAACCGCCAGTACTTGAGTATGGATTTTTTGATCGAATTACATTTTCATCTTTTACTTTTGCATTCTTGACATTTTCTGCAACAGTCTTTCCTGTTACTGTAATTAACTTACCATTTAGTTTTCCCAATTTTAAAAGTTCATTCATAACAGCTTGAACGCCACCAGCATAATATAAATCTGAAATAAAATGTCTGCCAGCAGGTGCTAATTTACAAAAGTTAGGTGTATTACTGCTGATTTCGTTTATCATTTGCCCATCAATTTTTAAATTAACTTCATTTGCAATTGCTAAGACATGAAGCAAGGTATTTGTTGAACAAGATAATGCCATATCTACTGTTAAAGAATTTTTAAAAGCTTCCTTAGTTAAAATATCACTTGGCTTTATATCATTTTTAAGTAAATATATGATCTGTTCACCAGCTTTTCTAGCAAGTCTTATTCTTTCAGAAAATACCGCTGGAATAGTTCCATTTCCTGGTAATGCAAGCCCTAAAGCTTCCACAACACAGTTCATACTATTTGCTGTAAACATACCAGAGCAAGATCCACATGTAGGACATGCTTCATTTTCATATTCATCTAGTGTTTCTTGATCCATTTTACCAACTGCGCAAGCTCCCACAGCTTCAAACATATCGGTCAAACTTATGCGTTTTTCTCCAACTTTTCCTGCAAGCATTGCCCCACCACTAATAACAATAGAGGGGATATTTACTCTTGCTGCACCCATAACCATTCCTGGCACTATTTTGTCACAATTTGGGATTAAAACTAATGCATCTAAAGCATGTGCCTTTGCCATACATTCTACAGAATCTGCAATAATTTCTCTTGTAACTAAAGAATATTTCATCCCTTCATGATTCATTGCAATCCCATCACACACGCCAATAGAGGGTATAACCACGGCATTTCCGCCAGCAGAAATAATACCTTCTTTTACTGCAGCTACTAGTGAATTTATATGCATATGTCCAGGAACAATATCACTTTGAGCACTCACTATTCCAATAATTGGCTTGTTAAATTGGCTATCAGACCATCCCAATGCTTTAAATAACGACCTATGGGGAGCTCTATCCACTCCTTGTGTAACTTGTGAACTCTTATACATAATTACCTCTATGTTTTTTTCTAAAATTTTATTTTAATATAGTCTTTGCTGTTTTTTTTGCAAATTTTAATATTTTATTGGCATTCCATTTTTTGGATCATTTGCATACTCACGAAAAGCAGCCAACAATTTTTTAGTAACTGGGCCAGTAACCCCAGCACCGATTGTTCTTCCATCAGCTTCAGATACAGAAATAAGTTCTGCAGCTGTTCCTGTTAGGAAACATTCATCTGCTGAATAGACATTAAATAGTGTAAATGGAACTTCTTTTACAACATATCCAAGCTTTGTGGCAATTTCAATAACCACATTTCTCGTAACTCCTGCAAGTAAACCCATATATGTTGGCGGAGTATATATCACGTTATTTTTAATGATAAAAATATTATCTCCTGTACACTCACATACCCAACCTTCCGAATTTAACATTATAGCTTCACCACAGTTTTGTCTATTTGCTTCCATTTTAGCCATAATATTATTTAGATAGTTAAGTGATTTAATTTGAGGATCTAAAATAGCACCATGTGCCCTTCTTTGTGAAGCTGTAGCAACCTTAAGTCCTTTTTCATACATTTCTGTGGAATATAGTTTCACATTTGCTGCAATACAAATAAGGCTTGCTCCTTTACAGTTCGTTGGAGATAAACCAAGATCGCCTACTCCTCTAGTAACGACTAATCTTATATATCCATTTTTAATATCATTTTTTGCACACGATTTGCATACAATGTCCATAATTTCTTCTTTTGAATATGGAATTTTTAAATCAATTGCTCTTGCTGCATCAAATAGTCTATCAATATGCTCTTTTAATTTAAAAACATGACCACTGTATGCTCTTATACCTTCAAAAACACCATCTCCATATAGAAGACCATGATCAAAAACTGAAATTTTCGCATTTTCTTTTTCATAGAATTTGCCATCGATAAATATATAACTCATAATTTCCTCCTCGAGCATTCGCTCAAATTTTTAAAATTTATATGGTTTTATTTAATATAATTTGCAATTATATCTCCCATTTCTTTTGTGCCAACTAGCTTCATTCCTTTGCTAAATATATCTCCTGTACGATAACCTGCTGTTAAAGCTGCATCAACTGCTTTCTCAACTTTTTGAGCTTCATTTTCCATACCGAATGAATGTCTTAACATCATAGCTATTGATAAGATTGTCGCAATAGGATTTGCTTTATTTTGACCTGCAATATCTGGAGCACTTCCATGTATTGGCTCATAAAGTGCATTTTTTCCACCAAGTGATGCTGAAGGAAGCATTCCTATTGATCCTGTCAACATACTTGCCTCATCAGATAAAATATCGCCAAACATATTTTCTGTAATAATTACATCAAATTGTTTTGGATTTCTAATAAGTTGCATAGCCGCATTATCAACATATAAAAAGTTACATTCAACTTCTGGATAATTTTTTGCAACTCTTTGAGTAACTTCTCTCCAAAGTCTTGATGACTCTAATATATTAGCTTTATCAACAACACAAACCTTTTTATTTCTTGATAAAGAAATTTCAAACCCGACCTTTAATATTCTCTCAATTTCTTCTTCGTTATAGTACATTGTGTCATATGCACTTTTATCAGCTTTATTTCTGCCTCTTTCGCCAAAATATATTCCACTGGTTAATTCTCTAACAATCATTATATCAAGGCTATCGCCAATAATTTCATCTTTTAGTGGACAAGCATCTTTTAATTGCCTATGCAAAATAGCTGGACGCAAATTTGCATACAAACCAAGACCACCTCTTAAACCAAGCAAGGCTTTTTCTGGTCTTTGATCGCCAGCTAAATTATCCCACTTAGGACCACCTACTGCTCCAAGTATTACAGCATCAGCTTTTTTGCAAGCCTCAAGTGTTTTTTCAGGAAGTGGATGACCATATTTATCAATGGCAACTCCACCTGCTTCATAATAAGAAAACTCAAATTTAACATCTGAAATTTCTTCTATTTTTCTTAATACTTTAATTGATTCTGCTACAATATCTGGACCTATTCCATCACCTTCAATTACAACAATATTCTTTTTATTCATAATTTCCCTCTATAATTCAATCGTTTCTATATCGTGTTTTTCTTAATACTTTCTACCAAACCACCGCCAGCAATTAACTTTTGCATAAACTCTGGATAACCTTGTGCATAAAATACTTTTCCAGTTGTTTTATTTGTTATTTTGCCTTCTTTAAAATCAACACTGACAATATCACCAGTTTTAATGTTTTTGACCGCTTCTTCACATTCTAATATAGGTAGGCCAATGTTAATAGAATTTCTATAAAAAATTCTTGCAAATGTTGAAGCAATAACACAAGAAACTCCAGCTGCTTTAATCGCTATCGGAGCATGCTCTCTAGATGAACCACATCCAAAGTTTTTGTCTGCTACAATAATATCGCCCTTTTGAACTTTATTGATAAAATCTTTGTCTATATCTTCCATGCAATGTGCTGCAAGTTCATCAGGACTTGATGTATTTAAGTACCTTGCTGGAATAATTACATCTGTATCAACATTATCACCATATTTAAAAACTCTTCCTTCTGCTTTCATAATTTACCTCTAATTCTTTGTATTGACTAACCGTCTTAAAATAATCTTTATAATTTTTCAGGATTATATATTTCACCCATAATCGCTGAAGCTGCTGCAACTGCTGGAGATGCCAAATATACTTCTGATTTTGGATGTCCCATTCTACCTACAAAATTTCTATTTGTGGTTGAAACAGCTCTTTCCCCCGCTGCTAAAATTCCCATATGTCCACCTAAGCATGGTCCGCATGTTGGCATAGAAAAAATTGCACCTGCATTAATAAATATTTCAACTAGACCTTCTTTTATTGCTTGCAAATAGATCTTTTGTGTTCCTGGAATTATGATAGTTCTAATTCCTTTTTTCACTTTTCTTCCATCTAAAATCTTAGCTGCCATTCTTAAGTCTTCCATTCTTCCATTTGTACATGAACCAATTACAACTTGATCAATTTTTATAGATTTAACCTCATCTATTGTTTTAGTATTTTCTGGAAGATGTGGAAATGCAACAGTCGGTCTAATTGTAGCTAAATCAATTTTGTAAATCTTTTCATACTTTGCATCTTTATCAGCTTCAAAAATTTTGTACTCTTTTGTGGAATGCTCTTTCATATATGCAATTGTTTTTTCATCTACTGGGAAAATCCCATTTTTTCCACCTGCTTCTATTGCCATATTTGCAACTGTAAATCTATCATCCATAGAAAGATTTTTAACTCCAGGACCAAAAAATTCCATACTTTTATATAAAGCACCATCTACACCAATCATGCCTATAATATGTAAAATCAAATCTTTTCCACATACATATTCACTTGAAAATTTACCCGTTAATTCAAATCCTATTGCCTCTGGAACTTTAAACCAAGCTTTCCCTGTAGCCATTCCAGCAGCCATATCTGTACTTCCAACCCCAGTTGAAAAAGCCCCTAAAGCTCCATATGTACAAGTATGTGAGTCTGCTCCAATCACAACATCACCAGCCACAACCAAACCTTTTTCCGGCAAAAGCACATGCTCAATGCCAACTTCACCAATTTCAAAATAATTTTTTATTTTGTGATCAATAGCAAACTCTCTAATAAGCTTACATTGTTCTGCAGTTTTAATATCTTTGTTTGGTGTAAAGTGATCTGGCACAATTGCAATCTTAGTTTTGTCAAAAACATCTTTGCCAATCTTATTAAATTCTGGTACTGCAACAGGAGTGGTTACATCGTTACCTAATACCAAATCTAATTTTGCCATTATTAATTGACCTGCTTCAACTTTGTCTAATCCAGCAGCATTTGCTAGAATTTTTTGTGTCATTGTCATTCCCATAGATTTTTTCTCCTTAATCGTATATTTTGTCTAATATTTATGTTTTATTTTTTTAATCCATTATTTTCATCAAGAAGCAATTTATATTCTATTGCATCAACTAATGCTTTAAAACTAGCTTCAATTATGTCATCTGAGACACCAACTGTCGTAAAGATATTTTTTTCATCTCTTGATTCTATTATTACCCTTGTCGTAGCAGAAGATGCTTTTTCCGAATCTAAAATTCGAACTTTATAGTCTGTTAACTTAAAGTTTTTCAAATTTGGATAAAACTTTTCAAGTGCTTTTCTAAGTGCCTTATCTAAAGCGTCAACTGGACCTTGGCCATCACCTACTGATAGCTCAATGGTGTCATCAACTTTAATTCTAACAATTGCAGTTGCAGGGAAATATCCGCCTTTAGTGTGTTGCTCAGTTATGGTTCTAAAAGTAACCAATTCAAAATATGATTTATACAAACCTAGTTTTTTTCTAATTAAAAGTTCTAAACTAGCATCTGCACCTTCATACTGATAGCCCCTGTGTTCTTTTTCTTTTATCAATTTAATGACTTCATCGGTTATTGCATCTGTACGTTTAATATTTTTATCAACTTTTTGAATTGCTTTGATTAAAGTGCTACGTCCTGCAACTTCACTCATTAAAAATCTTCTATTATTTCCAACTTTTTCAGGATTAATATGCTCAAAGCTAGAAGAAAGTTTAGTTACACCATCAATGTGCATTCCAGCTTTATGTGCAAAAGCAGATTTACCAACATATGCCATACCATTTGGTATAGTTATATTCATAATTTCTGCAGCTTTAATTGCAAATGTTGTCAATGACTCTAAAGCCTCAGTAGGAATACCTTTATATCCTAGTTTGATTTGCAAAGTGGGTATTATGGCAAGCAAGTTTGCATTGCCACAACGTTCGCCAATTCCTAGCAAAGTTCCTTGCACCATTGTTGCTCCATGTTGAACTGCAACAACTGAATTTGCCACTGCCATTTCACTATCATTATGGGTATGAATTCCAATTTTAGCATCTGGTAATTCCTTTTTTACAACTTCCATGATTTCTATGATTTCTAAAGTTAAACTTCCACCATTAGTGTCACATAAACAAAGATGATCTGCACCAGCTTTATGAGCCATCTTCAATGTTTCTAAAGCATATTTATTATTGTTTTTATATCCATCAAAAAAATGCTCTGCATCATATATGACTTTTTTACCATTTTTCTTCAAAAAGCTTACTGTATCAAAAATCATATTTAAGTTTTCTTCATATGTTGTATTTAAAACGTCCGTCACATGAAGATCCCAGCTTTTTCCAAAAATCACAAGTATATCTGCACCACAAGAAACTAAAGCTTTCAAATTTGCATCATCTTCAGCTTTTATATTTTTTCTTCTTGTCGAACCAAAGGCAGCTATTTTAGAATGACTAAGTTTAACATCAGCAAGTTTTTCAAAAAACTCCATATCTTTTGGATTTGAAAAGGGATTACCTGCTTCGATATAATCTATTTTTAACTCGTCTAATAGCTTAACAATATTGAGCTTATCTTGAGTTGAAAAGCTTATACCTTCACCTTGAGCTCCATCTCTTAATGTCGAATCTAAATATGTTATCTTTTTCATATCTTTACCTTTATCTTTATCATCTAAATTCTAATTATTTGTTTTCTTCCATAGTCTTTTGAGTTAATTTTCTATCATAGAAAATATTGTTAATTGCTACTATATATGCAGTGATAGCGGCTTCAATGATATCAACACCGACACCATGACCATTAAATGTTTTGCCATTGCTATTAAGTTTTAGAGTTACAACTCCTTGAGCATCAGTGCCACCAGTAATAGCTTCTATTTTAAAGTCCACTAAATCAAACTGTTCACCAACCACTTCAGATATTGCTTTATATGAAGCATCGATAGGTCCAAATTTAGACATTGCAGTTGTTTCTTTAGACTCACCTTTTGAGTTTGTTACTTTGACACTTGAAACAGATGTGACTGTGTTTCCAACATAAACTAAATAATAATCTAATTTAAATTCTTCTGGAATTTCAGTAGCTCTATTTTGATATAACAAAGCTTCTATATCTGCATCAGAAACAAGCTTTAGTCTATCTGCAAGTTTTTTAAATTCTACAAAAATCTTTTCTAACTCTTCTTCATCTACTATATAACCAAATTCTTTTATTCTATCCCTTAAAGCATGCTTTCCTGAATGTTTCCCTAAAACAAGTTTGTTTGATTTCAATCCAATCGTTTCTGGAGACATAATTTCATACGTTTCTCTATTTGCTAAAACACCATGTTGATGCACTCCTGATTCATGGGCAAATGCATTATCACCAACAATTGCTTTATTAGGTTGAACTTTTATACCAGTAATTTTAGACAAAAGTTTTGAAGTTGCATAAATTTCAGTCGTATCAATGTTTGTATATGCATTATACTTGTCTTTTCTAGTATGTAATGCCATTACAATTTCTTCCAATGCCGCATTACCCGCACGTTCGCCAATTCCATTGATAGTACATTCTATGATATTTGCTCCAGCTTGCATTGAAGCAAGAGAATTTGCAACTCCAAGGCCTAAATCATTATGACAATGTACCGAAACATTTACATTTTCAATCCCTTTAACATTTTCATGTAAATATTTAATTAGATCATACATTTCTTTTGGGGTTGAATAACCAACGGTATCTGGCACATTTATTGCAGTTGCACCTGCTTTAATTACTGCTTCATAAACTTGAACTAAAAATTCCCTATCAGTTCTAGACGCATCTTCTGCAGAAAACTCAATATCATCACACTTGGATTTTGCGTAAGCAACTGCTTTTGCTGCACGTTCTAAAACTTGTTCTCTTGTCATTTTTAGCTTATATTTCATATGTATTTCTGAAGTTGCTAAAAATACATGAATACGTGGCTTTTTTGCATATTTAACAGCATCATATGCAGCGTCTATATCTTTTTCCACCGCTCTTGCCAAAGATGATACTGATGCATTTTCTACTACTTTTGCAATTTCTGAAACTGCCGTAAAATCGCCAGGGGAAGCTATGGCAAAACCTGCCTCAATAATATCAACTCCAAGCTTATCAATTTGTTTTGCCAAATTAATCTTTTCGCTAATATTCATACTGCAACCTGGTGATTGTTCACCATCTCTTAGTGTCGTATCTAATATTTTTACCAATTTCATAATACACCTTCTAAATCAACATACCTATATGAATACGAATCACAAAAGCATGTGATTTTAAATTATTTTCTATATTCCAGAGCTAGATTTTCTAGCCCTGGATTTTTGGTTTTGATTTTAACAAATGCTATTATTTTTCTTCAATAGCTTCGTTCCAGTTCATTTTTGCTCTTAAATCTTTTCCAACTTTTTCAACTTGCAAATTTTGTTCAGTTTCTCTCATTTTCTTAAAGTTGGCACCACCACTTTGAAGTTCTTTAATAAATTCTTTTGCAAAATTACCGTTTTGGATATTTTCAAGAACTTTTTTCATTGTTTTCTTAGTTTCAGCAGTAATAATCTTTGGACCAACTACATAATCACCATATTCTGCGGTATTTGATATAGAATATCTCATTCCTGATAAACCTGCTTTATAAATCAAATCAACAATAAGTTTCATTTCATGAATGCATTCAAAATATGCACTTTCTGGTTGATATCCTGCTTCTACTAAAGTTTCAAAGCCTGCCTTCATCAAAGCTGAAATTCCGCCACATAAAACGGCTTGTTCTCCAAACAAATCAGTTTCTGTCTCTTCTTTAAATGTTGTTTCTAAAACCCCGCCTCTTGTTCCACCTATGCCATATGCATATGCTAGTGCAAGTTCTCTAGCGTTACCAGTAGCATCTTGTTCAACTGCGATTAGACAAGGAACACCTTTTCCTGCTAAATATTCACTTCTAACTGTGTGCCCTGGTCCTTTTGGAGCTATCATAACAACGTTAACATCTGCTGGTGGTACAATTTGCTTATAGTGAATATTGAATCCATGTGCAAAAGCTAAAGTTTTACCCTTAGTTAAATTTGCTTCAATTGATTCTTTGTAAAGTTTTGCTTGATACTCATCATTGATTAAAATCATTATGAAATCTGCCCACTTTGCTGCTTCTGCTGCAGTTGCAACTTTTAGACCAACATTTTCAGCTTTAGCCCATGATTTGCTTCCTACATATAGGCCAACCATAACGTTTGCTCCTGACTCTTTTAAATTCAAAGCATGAGCATGACCTTGTGAACCAAAACCTATAATTGCTATCTTCTTGTCTTTAATTGCGCTAAAATTAGCATCTTTATCGTAATACATTATTGCCATTTCTTTGTCCTCCTTTCAATGGTTTTATGTTTTCAAGATTATCTGCAACACCTCTTTTTATTGCAGTCAATCCAGTTCTTATTAATTCAACGATGTCATAATCACGTAGTACATCTACAAAAGCTTCAACTTTATCAGAATCACCTGTAAGTTCAAATATTAAAGATCTTGGTGAAACATCTACTACTCTTGCTCTAAATAGATTAGCAACATCTATAATTTGTTGTCTCATGTCGACATCAGCACATGCAACTTTTACTAAAATAAGTTCTCTAAAAACACTTTTGCTTGCATCTAATATGGTTACTGATTCAACATCAATTAATTTATGAAGTTGATTGTGAATTTGGTCAATAGTTGAGCTATCACCTGTAACAACAACTGTTATTGCAGAAAACTTATCATTTTCAGTTGTTCCTACGGAAAGGCTATCTATATTGTAACCACGCCTTGAAAAAAGACCACTAACCCTTCTTAGTACGCCAGATTTATTTTTAACTAAAATTGAAACCACATATTTTTTCATTTGGCATCTCCCTTTTATTGAAAAATACCTCGTCGTATTTTGCGAGGTATTTGATTTTGATTATTATTTCCTATTGAATATTGTCTTGCTTTGCACCAAAATTAACACCCCGCTATACCTATAACGACGAGAATAATTATCACTATAAGAAGTAACACATTTCTTTTTTGGACAAATCTTCTCACGATCTTTGCTCCTTTTGCTGCTTTTATTTATTCTAAAACATAATAGTTATATATGTCAACGAATTTAACTATAAAATTTTATATCTATAAATACAACTTATAACATAAGACTATCTACAACTATAAAATCATATCGATTTAGTTTTGATACAACTTTCTTGCTTAAAATATCCTCTTGAGGTTTAATTCTAATGGTCTCTTGAGATAGATTAACCATAGCCTTCAATCCTTCCCTATCAATTACTAAAATATCATTTTCAATATTTATCTTAAATTTTCCTTTAAATTTTTCTCTATATTGTTTTCTCATTTTCCCAAGACTTTGATAGTGAGCTAATAATATTTTATCACCACCAGTTTTTGGAAAAGGTCTTCGATTTATTGGATCTTCAAATCCCTCTACTCCAACTTCATCACCATAATAAACTGTTGCAACTCCTGGTAAAAAATATTGAATCAGTGAAGCAACTCGTAAAAGTTTTCGCCCTCTTTCATAATCTATATCAGACAATCTATAGGCTAACCTTTCCTTTTTGGTTGCTGGAGGGATAACTCCAGACAAGACATTAATTATTCTCACGGTATCATGAGTACCAAGTAATGTCATTGAACAATCTAATGCTTCTTTTGGATAGTTTTCAGCAATTGTATATACTTGGTTTATAAAACTTTGCATATCACCAGTTTTTAATAAATCTATAATTGCTTCTTTATAGGGATAATTCATTACACCATCTAATTCTTTTCCAAGTAGATATTTTCTTTTTTCGTCATAAGATATTTTTGTGCTAGCATCTTCCCAAACTTCTCCAATAACTACAACATCACCATGTTTTTTGCTTCTTTCGCGTATTTTTTCAACAAAAGCATCTGAAATTTCATCAACTACATCAAGCCGCCATCCTTTTACGCCCATCAAACTCCACTTTTCAATGACACCACCAGGGCCTGCTATCATATCTTGAAATCCTTTGGCATTTCTCGATATAGTTGGACAAACAGTAACGCCCCACCAACAATGATAATCATTTGGATAATTGTAAAAAGTATACCAATCATAGTATTCAGAAAAGGTTGATTGATATGCTCCGACAGAATTATAATTTCCAAATTTATTAAAATAAACACTATCTGCTCCTGTATGATTAAATACCCCATCTAGTATTATTTCTATGCCCAGTTTTTTTGCTTCTTTCAAAAGAAGCTTAAATTCTTCTTCCGTTCCAAACAAGGGATCTATTTCAAAATAATCGCCAGTATCATATCTATGATTTGAAGAACTTTTAAATATCGGTGAAAAATAAATTGCACTTACCCCTAAATCTCTTAAATATTCAAGTTTTGATATAACTCCTTTTATATTTCCACCATAAAAGTCATTGGCAAAATATTTACCTTCGGCATCCTGAATTGATAACTCTTGATACCATGATCTAATTATTGCATTTTCTTTTTCTACCTTTATTCCATCTGAAACTCTTGCAAATCTATCAGGAAAAATATGATATATTAAGCCACCTTTTAACCATTCGGGAGTTGCAAAATTTTTATCATAAACTGTTAATTGCCACTCTGGAAGCCACTCGCCAACAATCGCTATACCTTGGCCATTGTGGCCAACATAATATGTTTTATTATGTGTGTAAACTTCAAATCGATAATAATAAATCTCTGGATCATCAACGCTAAATTCCAAGCTATATTCTTTATTTTTTAATGGAGTTAGAGAAAATTTATTTTTATATGAATCAGATCTTAAAAACAAACTTACACCCGTTACTTCTTTCATAGTTTGTAGCTTAAGTTTAATAAAAACCTTTTGTCCAGTTTTTACTGCACCAAAAGGTTTTTTAAAATTTAAATCTCTTGAATTATATATTACTTTCATTACATCTTGATGTATAAAAAGGGTTGTTAAGAAAGCTTCGAAGATGACTCATAAATGCATTTATGTTTCAATTAATATCAAAAGCAGTCTTCTCCCTCATCGTGTTTGTTTTTTATAAAGAAAAAACTGTTAAAAATTTTTTAGTTTCTTAACAGTCCCAATGATACAATTAAATTTTGACTTTACTTAATCTCCAAATACGACTTGCATACTCTTCAACACTTCTATCAGCTGAGAAAAATCCAGCTTTAGCGATATTGATTAAGGACATTCTTTGGAAACGATGTTTATCTCTATATGCACTTTGTACTGCTTCTTGAGCACTAACATAACTTGCAAAGTCAGCAAGTAACATATATGGGTCAGCTTGACCAGTTCTCCCTAAAGTAAGGGAATCTGCGACTTCTTTAAAGCACACGCCATTAATTCCATCAATTAGCAATTGAATTACGTCTTGTATTCTTTGATCATGAGTATAATATTCTGTTGGATTATAATGTGGCCTTAATTTTTCAACCTCATCTGCTAATAGACCAAATATAAATATATTTTCATCGCCTACTCTTTCATGTATTTCTACATTTGCACCATCCATTGTTCCAATGGTTACAGCACCGTTAATCATAAATTTCATATTCCCAGTTCCAGAAGCTTCTTTACCAGCTGTAGAAATTTGTTCACTTATTTCCGCTGCAGGCATAATAATTTCAGCAAGACTTACTCGATAATTTTCAATAAATACAACTTTAAGTTTATCTTTGCAATCTGGATCATTATTAACCATTTCTCCAATCATATAAATTAAACGAATAATAAGTTTTGCCATATAGTATGCACTTGCAGATTTTGCACCAAAAATAAATGTTCTTGGCTCCATATCAAAGTTAGGATCAGTCTTAATTTTGTTATACAAATGAAGTATGTGCATAGCATTCAATAATTGACGCTTATATTCATGCAATCTTTTAACTTGAACATCAAAAATTGAATCTGGATTTAAAACTACACCATTTGCTTTTTCAATATAATTTGCAAGACGAGCCTTATTGTCTCTTTTTATGCTTGCTAATTGATTTAAAACCTTTTTATCGCCTTGATATTTCATAAGGTTTTCTAGTTCATCTGCATTTTTTAAAAACTTATCTCCTATTAACTCTGTGACCAATTTACATAATTTAGGATTTGCTTCGCAAAGCCAACGTCTATATGTAATACCATTCGTTACATTTGTAAACTTTTCAGGAGTCATTTTATAATAATCTGCAAATGTTATATTTTTCAAAATATTACTATGCAATGCAGATACACCATTGATTGTATGAGAAGCTGTTAAACATAAATTTGCCATTCTTATTTCACTGCCACTCATGATAGCATTTTTACTAATTCTATCCCAATCTCCAGGGAAGAAATTCCATAAATCAGCACAACTTCTTTGGTTAATCTCTCTAATTATCTGAGTAATTCTTGGAAGCAATGATTCAAATAAATGAATTGGCCATTTTTCTAAAGCTTCTGACATAATGGTGTGGTTAGTATAACTCATTGTCTCAGTAACAACTTTCCATGCATCATCCCATGAATAATCGTATTCATCTAACATTATTCTCATCAATTCTGGAATACACAAAGTTGGATGAGTATCATTTATGTGTATTGCTACAAAATCGCCTAAATTATCTAAATTATCATGATCTCTAAGATGTCTTTTGACTATATTTTGTATACTTGCTGAAACAAAGAAATACTGTTGCTTTAGACGTAGACTCTTTCCTTCAATATGGTCATCTGCTGGATATAAAACTTTTGATATTGCTTCCGCAGTTGCTTTTTCTTCAATTGCCTTTACATATTCCCCTCTTGAAAAAGCCTTCATATCTAGCTCAACTGGTGCTTTAGCACTCCACAATCTTAAAACATTAACAACATTAGAGCCATATCCAGTGATATTCATATCAAATGGTTGAGCAATAACACTTGTAGCATTGACATGTTTAACCTTTAATTTACCTGTCGACCAATCTTCCTCAATTTGTCCACCAAGCTTAACTTCAAATGTTTCACTTCTTGGATTTAACCAAACATCTCCACCTTTAAGCCATTGATCTGGAAGCTCCGCTTGCCATCCATCAATAATTTTTTGCTCAAAAATACCATAATCATATTTTAAGCAATATCCGCTTGCTGGATAACCACAAGCTGTTAAACCATCTAAATAAGCGGCAGCTAATCTCCCAAGCCCACCATTACCTAAACCTGCATCTGGCTCTTCTTCAATTAAAGCATCTAAATCAAAACCTAATTCTTTCACTGCTGCTTTTGCCGTATCTAATAGGCCTGTATTGAAAAGGTGGGTCTTTAATGACCTACCTAGCAAAAATTCCATAGACATATAGTAAACTTGTTTTTTTCCTTTTTCTCTACAAATCTTTTTAAAATCAACTCTTTGTTGTGTCAATAAATCTTTAACAACCAAAGCCACGCATCTAAACATCATTTTGTCAGTAGCTTCATCAATTTTCAATCCAAAATTGTTTGTTAATTTCCTCTCTACTAATTTTTTAAATTCTGTCTTGTCAACTTTAATCATCTTGTCCTCACTAAAAGTTTTATATACTAATAATTGTACTATTATTTTTTAATAAAATTAAATAAATAAAATAGAAAATTCGGATATATAATAACAAATACTACTAAAACTGTAAAGCATATTTATATCTCTAAGAATCGCCTTAAAATTACACAAAAGCTTAACTTTTGGTATCTATAGATACAATTATTGTGGGTTTTTAATACTTATTGAATCCTTCGCTACAAAAGGCTTGCGCATGCTTACATTTACCCAACTTAAAAATCATTTGTTTAATTTTATAAAATAAAAAGGGGCTGTTAAGAAATATTTAAATAACTACAACATATAAATAGCTAATGTCAAAATAACACTTCTCTAAATGTGTTTGTGTTTCGACAACAAAAAAGCTGTTAAGATTTTTTTGAGTTTCTTAACAGCCCCTTAAATCTTTAAGTTTTTGGGAATTTAACTTTATATTGATTTATACAATGCAATATATTCTCTTGCACTTCTAGCCCAAGACCAATCCTTCTCCATTGCATTTTTCATTAAAGCACTCCACTCTTCTTTATTTGCAAATGTGCCAACAGCTCTCCTTATTGCATCTAGCATATCATAAGCATTATATGTTACAAATGTAAATCCAACACCTTCTTTTGTTTCTGGATTAAATGGAGCAACAGAGTCTTTTAGTCCACCAGTCTCTCTTACTATTGGAATTGTTCCATAACGCATTGACATCATTTGAGACAAACCACATGGTTCAAATTTTGAAGGCATTAAAAACATATCAGCGCCCCCATAAATTTTTGATGCTACATCAGCTGAAAAATATATTGCAGATGCCATTTTGGTGGGATATTGGTTTGCGATATCATTTAAAGCATTCTCATATTTCCAATCCCCAGTACCTAAAACAATAAGTTGTAAATCTAAAGATAGTATTTCATGAATTACTCTAATGACAAGATCTATTCCCTTTTGCGACGTTAATCTTGTGACCATCCCAATAAGCGGGACTCCTTCTTTCTGTGGAAGATTAAATAATTTTTGTAATCCTTTTTTGTTGCCAGCCTTCTTTGCTGGGGTACTTGCAGAAAACTTCACAAATAAAGCCTTATCTTTCTCAGGATTATATAAATCTACATCTATACCGTTGAGTATACCAGAAATTTTAAAAGACCTTGCTTTTAATATATCTTCTAAACCATTTGCAAAAAATGGATCCATAATTTCTTTGGCATATGTTGGTGAAACCGTAACTACTTTATTAGCTGATTCGATCCCAGCTTTTAACATATTTGCATTACCCTTATATTCAACAATAGCAGCATGAGAAGCAGGTATACCAAAAACATTGTCTATTACATACTTATCCATTTCACCTTGAAACTCAATATTGTGTATAGCCATCACGGTTTTTATATTTTTGTAAAAATCTAAATGTCTATAAAAAGCATCTAACATGACGGGAACTAAACCTGTTTGCCAGTCATTACAGTGAATAATATCTGGAGCGCCTTTTTTCTTCCCAAAATTCATAAATGGCAACAATTCTAAAGCTGCCTTTGAGAAAAAAGCGAATCTTTCGCCATCATCAAAATGACCATACAAACCTTTTCTTTTAAAGTAATATTCGTTATCCACAAAAAAGAAACTGACATTTTCCCACTCTAATTTAAACAATCCACCATATTGTTGTCTCCAGCCAAGAGGAACAACGGAAGAACCGATAAATTCCATTTTGTTTCTATAATCAGCTGAAATCTCCTCATATAACGGTAAAACAACAGCCACTTCTTCTCCTAATTGAGATATAGTTTTTGGCAAAGATCCAACAACATCTCCTAAGCCCCCAGTTCTAATAAACGGGCCAGATTCCGAAGCCACAAATAATATTTTCATATACACCTCTCTTATGGCGCTTTTAAATTTAACTAAAGCAAAAGCTTGATTAGAGCACCATCTTACTAGCTAAATACTCAATTTGTGTATTTATGAGCATTTATTTATTACATTAATTTAGCATTTTACCAAATTAAACTCACTTTAAACTGTTTTGTTTTTTGCAATTACTAATGGATAAGTCTTAAATCCAGCAAGTTCTCTTCCTTCGGTAATCACCACTTCTTTATCGGTTATTATATAAGAAAGTCTACTTCCTTCTAAAACTTGTCCACTTTCCATTACTATGCAATTTTTAACACTTGCACCTTTGGCTATATGAACATTTCTAAACAGAATACTATTTTCTACACGACCTTCAATAACACATCCATCTGCAACTAGTGAATTTACAACTTCGCTCTTTGGTCCGTATAGAGTTGGAACAGAGTCTTTAACTTTTGTGTAAACTTTTCTTGTTACATCAAAAAGTTGCTCTCTGATTGGTTCTTCTAAAATCTTCATATTCTCATTAAAGTAGTTTTTGATATCATCAATAATTGCTGTAAAGCCTTCTAGTTGATGCACAAAAATCTTCCCATCTTTGTAGGATTGAAACAGTATATCTTTTTCAAAATCGAATAAAGCCCTAGAATATGCTTTTTCAATTTCTTCAATTAGATATTTTTTTGTCACTACATATATATTTGTTGATACTATTTTCTTTTCCGCTGTAGGCATCTCTGCAAAATTTAAATCAGTTACTAGACCTTCACTATTACAAGATACCATCATCCTCTTTGAAGTAGTAGCATAATTACTATGACATAAGATAGTAACATTGGCTTCTCTTGCAATATGCTCATCTAAAACTTTATTAAAATCAATATTTGCAACGATATTGCAATCACTTATAACCACATAGTCTTCAGGCGATTTTTCAATATAGTCTAAAACAGTATATAAAGCCTCTATCTTTCCCCTATACATGTCTCTTGCTGTATTTAAAACAAAAGGAGGAAAAACAGCAATACCACTATTTTTTCTATTTAAATCCCAATCACGTCCCATTCTAATGTGATCCATTAAAGACTGATAGTTGTTTTTTGTAATTATTCCAACTCTATTGACTCCAGAGTTCACTAAGCTCGAAAGTATAAAGTCAATTAAGCGATATCTACCACAAAACGGCAAAGAAGCGGCTGTTCTGTGAATTGTCAACTCACTTAGCTTGTTATCGGTTCCACTAGCAAATAATATTGCCATCATTTTTTTATTAACCATATCTCCTCCTACACCATTTCACCAGCTTTGATCACTGATTTATCCTTTATATTTTTGAAAGGTCCTACAACAGCTATTTCTTTCTCTTTAACTTTCGATTGATCAGTGCCTATTTGAACATTTTCTCCAATTTTAGCATTCCAACCAACAATTGAATGTCGAATAACTGTACCCTTTTTGACCACTGTATTAGGCATTAAAATACTATCATAAATTTCAGCCCCCGCTTCAACTCTAGAGCCTCTTGAAATTATAGAATTAATAATTTTGCCATCAACCTCACAACCCTCACTAACAATTGCATTTGATATTGTCGCTCTAGTCCCAACATAGTGCGGTGGTTCAGCTTCATTTCTTGAATAAATTTTCCAACGACTATCATCTAAACCTAAGCCACTTTCTCCATCTAATAAATCCATATTTGCTTCCCATAGAGAATAAATGGTTCCAACATCTTTCCAATAACCTTCAAAATCATAAGTATACATTTTCTCGTTAGCATTTAACATATTTGGAATAATATTTTTACCAAAGTCATTGCTAGAATTTTTGTTTGCCTCATCTGCAATCAAATATTCTTTTAGTTTTTTCCAGTTGAAAATATATATACCCATACTTGCTTTGGTTGATTTGGGATTTTTTGGCTTTTCTTCAAATTCATAAATTTTTCCATCCGCATCTGTGTTCAATATTCCAAACCTTGATGCTTCTGATAAAGGAACTTCTAAAACTGCAATTGTACAATCTGCTCCCTTTTGTTTATGCGCTTGAAGCATTTTATTATAATCCATTTTGTAAATATGATCACCCGATAAAATTAACACATAGTCAGCATCATATCTATCTACAAAGTCAATATTTTGATAAATCGCATTTGCTGTTCCTTTGTACCACTCACCAGATTTAGCTGTTACATAAGGAGGTAAAACAAAGGCACCACCATCCAATCTATCAAGATCCCAAGGTTGACCATTACCAATATACTGATTCAATTCAAATGGTTGATACTGAGTCAATACCCCTATCGTATCTATATCTGAATTGATGGTATTTGATAAAGTAAAATCAATTATCCTATACTTTCCTCCGAATGGAACTGCGGGCTTTGCTACTTTTTGCGTAAGCACCCCTAATCGTGTGCCTTGCCCACCTGCTAAAAGTAGAGCTACACATTCTTTTTTTGTTGACATAAGTTTGCCCTCCTGCATCCTTTTTTTATTTATTGTTTTATATTTTTTAATATGTCAGTTTGAAAATGGTTTTACACCTCAATATCATTCTAACATTTTATTTTACTTTTTTCACAAAAAGACTAATTTTTTGTTAATTTTCGTAATTTTAAAAATAAACTTCCATTTCCTTCTAAATTTATACTCAAAGAATTTTTAAAACCATGTGAAGCTTCTTTTTTTGTTCTATAAAATGACTTCACTTTAGTTGTTCCTCCAAATTTAGGATCTTTTGAATTTAAAATTACATCATATCTTCCAGCATCAGGGACACCAAATTTATAATTTTGCCTATCCATATCTGAAAAATTAATTATTACTACTATCTTGTCTCCATTAGAATTTGCCCTATAAAATGAGACAATATTTTGTATATTATCATCAACTACAATCCACTTAAAGCCATCATACTCACAATCAAGTTCATGTAATTCACTATTGTCTTTATACAAAAAGTTTAGAGCTTTAACATATTCATGAAGACCTTTATGGGTATCATAATCTAGTAAGAACCAATCTATTGGCCTTGTAAAATCCCATTCTATAAATTGAGCGATTTCATTTCCCATAAAGTTTAGCTTTTTTCCAGGATGAGCTATCATAAATGAATAAACTGATTTAAGAGATTCAAATTTATCCGCATACTTCCCTGGCATTTTACCTATCATAGAGCATTTTCCATGCACGACCTCATCGTGTGAAAATGGCAAAATATAGTTTTCAGAAAAAGCATATGTAATTCCAAAAGTTAATTTATTATGAGCTCCCTTTCTAAAAAATGGATCTATTCCAACATACTCTAACACATCATTCATCCAACCCATATTCCACTTGAAATTAAAGCCTAGTCCACCAATACTTGGGGGCATAGTTACCATCGGAAAAGCTGTACTTTCTTCAGCAATCATTATTGTATGAGGATATTTATTTAAAACTGTTTTATTTAAAGTTTGTAAAAACGAAATAGCTTCTAGATTATAGTTCCCACCCTTTTCATTTGGTCGCCATTCACCCTGTTCTCTATCATAATCTAAATATAGCATGCTAGCTACCGCATCTAATCTAATACCATCTATGTGATACATTTCAATCCAAAAACAAGCAACTGAATAAAGAAAAGATCTAACGCCCCCAGAAGAATAGTCAAAAACCATTGTGCCCCAACTTTTATGTTCATTTTTTAGAGGATCTGCATATTCATATAGTGGTGTCCCATCAAAATTAAATAATCCAAACTCATCTTTTGGAAAATGCGATAAAACTAAATCTAGTATAACTCCTATACCCGCTTGATGACATTTATCTATAAAATACATAAAATCATGTGGTGTACCAAATCTAGAAGTAGGAGCAAAAAAGCCAGTGCTTTGATATCCCCAGCTTCCCTCTAAGGGGTGCTCTGTTACTGGTAATATTTCTATGTGCGTATACCCCATGGATTTTACATAATCAACTATTATTTCTGCCATATCTCTATATGAATAATAGTTACCATCTTGATGCCTACCCCATGAGCCTAAATGCAGCTCATATATATTGATTGGTTTTTTTCTTAAATCTCCGCCTTTTGAATTTTGATACTCAGCATCTTGCCATTCATATCCACCTATGTCATAAATTTTGCTTGCATTTGCAGGCGGAGTTTCAGTATGCAAAGCGAATGGATCTGCTTTATTGACAATATTTCCATTCACTTGCTCAACACTAAACTTGTATATGTCAAACCTTTTGAGTCCTTCAATGTAAATTTCCCAAATATCGCCATCTATCTTGTACATTTGGTTTATATCGCGATTCCATCCATTAAAGTCACCAACTACTGAAACTGATTTTGCATTGGGTGCCCAACATCTAAAACGCCAACATTTAATCCCTGCTTTCAACACATATGTAGGTTTAAAAAGCTCGTATGCCTCACTATTTGTTCCTTCTTTGAATAAGTAAATTGGATAATCTAGTTTTGCCATAAAATTATTATTCCTCGTACCATTTTATTTTCATCACTTCTAAGTGTTTAAACTCATTCTAAACCAT
>LSQX01048957.1_pt1 | contig 25624 bp, 23 predicted proteins | sample 654561 | NCBI WGS metagenome assembly LSQX01 (sample SAMN04489861, study PRJNA283612) | anaerobic digester metagenome | isolation source: 4 biogas reactors fed with cattle manure at either 37C or 55C with and... | place: Denmark: Kongens Lyngby | collected 2014 | reverse complement strand
TGCGGTAGCGGGCGATGAAGGGCACGGTCGCGCCTTCGTCGAGCAGGCCGACGGCGGACTCCACCTGGCTGCGCTGCGCGCCGATCTCCTCGGCGATGGTCTGGGCGATCTTGCGCGCGAGCGCGGGGGACAGGTCAGGCATCACGTTCCTGCATCGTGCGGCGCGGGCCGCGGAACCGCCGATTGTCGCCCCCGCGCGCGGCGCGCGTAACCCGTTGACAGCGCGGCGCGCGCGGGTCAGGCGCGGCGGACCACCGTGCCGTCGTCCGCGCGGCGGCGCCACGGCAGCGGGATGCCGAACAGCATCAGCGCCGCCCAGGCGATGCGGCTGGAGAGGCTTTCGCGGTAGGGCGGCTGCAGTGCGCCCGGCTCCCGCGCGCCGGGCTCCGGCACCGCGGCCGCACGAGCCCCGCGTCCAGCGGAACCGACGTCGCCTTCGTCCGCATCGTCCGCATCCGGCCACGCGTCGGCCGCGAGCGCGTACTCGCCGGCGTCGAGGGCCGCCAGCACGCGCCGCGCATCCGCAACCTGCCCGTCGGGCACGCGCAGCCGCATCCCGCCGATGGCCAGCCGCCACTCCCAGTTCGCGATGGCGGTGCCGCTGTCGTCAAGGCGCGCGGGGATGCCCTCGGCCTGCAGCAGCCCGAGGGCCAGCTGGGCCTCGATCGGATCGGTGAAGGCGGCGACGGTAGTGAACATGGCCGGGCCTACGGTACGCTGCCGGCATGCGCACCGCCATCCTCGCACTCGCCGTGCTGGGCCTTGCCGCCGGCTGCGGCGGCAACCGGCCCCCGGACGCCGCCGCCGCCGCCGGCGTCGATCCCGCGCTTGAGCGCGTAGTCGAGGACTGGCCGCTTCCAGCCACCATGCCCGGCTCGGCCCTGCCCGACCTGGTCGGGGTGCAGGGCCGCACCCTGCTGCTTTCCTGGACCAACTCGCAGGCCGGGCGCCGCCACGCGCTGCAGTTCTCGAGCTACGACGTGGCCTCGGCGCGCTGGGAACGGCGGCCGACGACGATCGCGGTCGGCAACAGCATGTTCGTGAACTGGGCCGACACGCCGCACGTCATGGCCACGCGCGACGGCGCCCTTTGGGCGCACTGGCTGCAGAAGAGCGGCGACGCGCCGTACGCCTACGACATCATGCTCGCGACGTCGCGGGACGGCGGCGGTCGCTGGAGCACGCCGGTCAGCCCGCACGCCGACGGCGCCCGGGTCGAACACGGCTTCGTCTCGATGTGGCCGCGGGCCGACGGCGGCCTGGGCATCGCCTGGCTCGACGGGCGCGGCACCGCGGACGGCGGCCCCATGGCGCTGCGCGCCACCGCCGTCGATGCCGCCCTGCGGATGGAGGCGGAAACCGAGGTCGATGCCAGCGTCTGCGACTGCTGCCAGACCAGCGCCGCCGTGACCGCGCGCGGCCCGCTGCTGGTCTACCGCGGCCGCACGCCGGAAGAGGTGCGGGACATCCTCGCCACCCGCCTCGGGCCCGAGGGCTGGACCACACCGGCCCCGGTGCACGCCGATGGCTGGGTGATGGCGGCCTGTCCGGTCAACGGGCCGGCCGTGGCGGCCGAGGGCGAGGAAGCGGTGGTCGCCTGGTACACCGCGGCCGGAGGACGCCCCGAGGTCCGCGCCGCGTACAGCGCGAACGCGGGCGACGCCTTCGCCGCCCCGATCGTGCTCGATGCCGGCGAAGCGGTGCAGGGACGCGTCGCGGTGGCGCTGGCCGACGGCCAGGCCTGGCTGCTGTGGCTGCGCGAGGACGAGGGCGGCCAGTCGCTGTGGCTGTCGCGGCGCTCGCCCGACCTCGCCACCGAGTACCAGCGGATGCAGGTCGCGGCCCCCGCCGGCCGCGGCCGCGGCACCGGCTTCCCGCAGCTCGCGGTCGCGGGCGGCGTCGCCCACGTCGTCTGGACCGACGTCGTCGACGGCATTCCCGGGCTACGCGGCGCCCGCGTGGTCGCGCGCTGACGCCTCAGCGCTCGTGGCGGTAGTTGATCGAGCCGCGGCTTTCCAGCGTGCTCGACTCGATCTCGACGTCGAAGCCCTTGCGCAGCAGGTACTTGAGGGTCAGCACCTGGCCGGTGCCGAGCAGCGAGACGCCGAAGCCGACGTACAGCCTCGGTGACAGCTGCTTGCCGATGCCGAAGACGCTGCTGCCCAGCGCACGCGACTCCATCACGCCGGCGTCGTCCAGCCCGATCTGCTTGCCGAGCTGGCCGGCCAGCAGGCTGCCGCCGGCGTTGAGCGCGGCCGAAGCGGCGTCCAGGTCGCTGGCCTGGCGGCCGCTCAGGCTCGACAGCGGCCGGCCGAGCGCGAGCAGCGCCAGGGCTTCCGACTCGTCGCTGGCCGGGTCGGTCCAGACCNNGCGCGGATGTCGAGCACCGGGTCGGAGACCGGCGTGTTCGACCACGTCAGCCGTCCGCGGCTGATCGCGAGTTCCTGTCCGTAGGCCTCGTAGCGCCCGCCGACCTCCAGCATGCCCTGGCCGGTCATCTCCCGGCCCGCGCGCGAACGCACGCGGAGTTCCCCGGTGAGGTCGCCCTCCAGCCCGAAGCCGTCGAGGTGCACGTCCCCGCCCATGGCCAGCGTGAGGTCGAGCTCCATCGGCAGCGCCGGGCCTTCCCCGGGATCGACGGGGTCCAGCACCACCACGTCCGGCGACGCGGAGACGCCGTCGCTGAGCCGCTCCAGGTCCATGCGCGCACTGGGCACGTGCACGCGGCCGCTGACCTGCAGCGGCCGGCCGGCGGCGTAGCGCACCTCGATGTCCGGGCTCGCCACCGAGCGCAGGTCGCGCGTGTCGGACACCAGCACGTCGCGTCCGCTCACCCGCAGCTGGAGGGGCGCACCCGCGCGCTGCCAGCCGAGCGTGCCCTGGACCGACAGCCGGCCCTCGCCGCCGGTGCCGAGGCTGCCGGCGATGCGCGCGCTCCCGTCCGGCATCGCGTCCAGGCGCGCCTGGCCGTCGACGATCGCGATCGCCAGCGAGGGGATCTCGGCGGTGAAGTCCGACAGGCGGGCCTCGCCGCCGAGCAGCGGCGCTCCGCGCGTGCCCGACAGGCGGAGGTCGGCGTCGAGGCGGCCCGTGGGCGTGACGATGTCGGGCGAGAACAGCTCGAGCCAGGTCAGTTCGCTGGTGTTCGCGGCCAGGCTGCCCTCCAGCGGGGCATAGGCGTCCCAGCCCGAGCGAACGCGCGCGTCGATGCGGCCTTCGCCGTTGAAGCCGAGCCCCAGGGTGGCGTCGATCCGGTTCGCATCGAAGCGGGCCTCGAGCGACAGCGCGCTGTACGACAGCACGTCGCGGCGCGATCGCTGCCCGGTGCGCAGCGCGCCGTTGGCGGAGGCCAGGTCGAGGTGGCCCTGCCAGGCCCGCCCCGCCGGCCGCAGCCGGCCGTCGATGTCGATGCTGCCGTCGAGGAACCAGGGCCGGCCGCTGTCCTGCCGGGGCAGGTAGGGCGCCAGCAGCGCCAGCGGCAGCCCTTCGCCGCGCACCGACAGGCCTTCCCGCGGCCAGTCCGCGCTGGCACACAGCTCGCCGCCGACCCCGGAGGCCAGGCAGGTGGCGGACAGGGTCCAGCGCGACGCGCCCGCCTGCGCGAACGTGGCCGGCCCCTGCAGCTGCCAGGCCGCGCCGCGCGCCGGCACCGCCTCGAGCCGTTCCAGCGCGCCGCGCCAGCGCCCGTCGGCACCGCGCCGGGCGCCGCCGGCCAGCGACGCCCGCCCGACTTCGCCGCTGGCGGCGACCTCCAGCCGCAGGTCCTCCACGGCGCCCTGCGCGCGCAGCGAGACGCTGTCCAGCGCAAGCCCGGCCTGCACCCCGCTGCCGTCGACGGCGAGCGCGCCGCCTCCCCCGCGCCAGGGAAGGCGGCCTTCGACGCGCAGGGCGTCGATGACGGTCGCGCCGTGGCGCAGTCCGCTGGCGTCGAGGTCGGCGCGCAGTTCGGGCGCGTCGCGCCGGCCTGCCACGGCCAGCCGGCCTTCGATGCGCCCGGCGGCGCCGGGAAGCAGGTCGCCGAGCTGCAGCGGCGCCAGGGAGGCCTCGACGTCGATGCGGTCACCCGCTTCGCCGCGCGCGTCGATCCTGCTGCCGCCCACGACCAGCGCGGCCTCGCCCTCGTAATGGGCGGAACCGTCGGCGCCCGGCGCAGCGCCCTGCATGGCGAAGCGCGCGCTCCCCGCCAGGCGCCGCCCGCGCAGCGAGCCGCCCAGGTCGCGCGCCTCCACGTCCAGGTCGAGCCCGCCGTCGGGGCGCGTGGTCCCGGTGCTGGCCAGGCGTCCGTCGATCGCGCCGGGGAAGCCGGGTGCGAAGTAGCCGGGATCGAAGCCGGCGAGGGCGGCATCGAGCGACCAGCCCAGGGCCGGCGACCAGGCGACGTGGCCGCTGCCGTCCATGCGCCCGCCTGGCGTGCGCGCGGACAGCGTCCCGACCACGAGACGCTCCCGGTTGCCGCGGCCGCGCAGTTGGACCTCGGCCGTCCCGCCGCCGCGCTCCAGGGTGCCGGTGCCGACCAGGGCCCAGTCGGCCGGGCCGCCGGCCAGCCCGATGTCGGCGTCGGCGCGGATGGTGGCCGCCGGGTCGGGCGCGGCGCCCGCTCCGGACGGCGCCGGCGCCCAGGACAGGCCGCGCGCCGTGATCGCGTAGCGGACCGCGGCTGCCGCGGGATCGGCGAAGTCGCCGCGGCCGCGGACGGTGACGCGGCCGCCGAGCAGGTCGACGACCAGCGGGTCGAATTCCAGCACCTGGTCCTCGAGGGCGAGGACCGAGGGCCGGATGGTCGCGGCCAGCCCGCCGCGCTCGACCCGGCCCTGCAGCTCCGCGCGGCCTCCGCTGCCGCTGGCGGACAGCCCGAACGCCACCGCCGTGCCCGGTTCGCCGGACCCCGCCAGGAGGCCCGGGTCGAGCGCCTCGGCCGAAGCGCTGAACGTCCAGCGCGGCGCCACCTCGCCGCGCAGCGACAGGTGGGCTCGCAGCGGGGCGGGCGCATGTCCCGACAGCGCGATCTCGAGCGCGGCCACGTCGCCGCGTGCCACCAGCCCCAGCCTCGGCCGGGTCGTGCCCGCCGGCGCCGGCAGCAGCGCCGAAGCGGTGAGGTCCATGCGGTAGCGGTCCCCCGGCGCGTAGTGGCCCGCGGCCGTGAACAGGCCGCGGTCGCTGTCGACCACGACGTCCTGCAGCCGCAGCCTCCCGCTGCGCGCCTCGAAACCGCCCCGGACGCTTGCGACGTCGATCATCGGTTCGCCGCCGCGGAGGACGCGGAACCCGTCGACCTCGACCGTATCCGCGCGGAGCCCGAGCGGCGGCTCGATCCGCGGCAGGACCTCGGGCCAGCGCGGCAGCGAGAACGGTTCGCCGTCGTCGGCCGGCGGCAGCTCGAGCACCGCCCCTTCCACCTGGGCCGCGTCCAGCCGCAGCACGCGCCCCAGGAGCGGCCGGAGCGCCGGATCGATGGTGATCCGCCGGGCGCTGAAGCGCAGCGCGTGCGGCTGCGCGCACTGGCCGTAGGGCACCGGCTGGTCGTCGACCTCCGGGCACACCAGCTGCTGGAAGCGGACGTCGTGCAGGGTCAGCGGGCCCGAGGCCGGGCCCTCGGCGTCGCGCCACTCCAGCGTGGTCCCGGCCGGAAGCCGGGCCACCACCTGCGCCAGCAGGAAGTCGCGGCCGCCGAGCGTCGACAGCAGCCACCAGCCGGCCGCGACCAGCAGCACGGCGAGCGTGGCGGTGCCGAGCGCGCTGCGCAGCGCGAGCGTGCGCATCCTCGCCCGCCGGCGCGCGCGCAGCTCCGCGATCCGCGCCTCGCGCTCTTCCGGGCCGATGCCTGGTGCGTGCGCCATGGTCAGAGGCTCGTGCCGATGTTGAGGTGCAGGGTGAAGGGCGAGTCCGGATCGTCCAGCCCGCGCGCGATGTCCAGGCGCAGCGGGCCGACCGGCGTCTGCCAGCGCAGGCCGACGCCGGCGCCGGTCCGCAGCCGCGGCGAGCCGTCGAACGCGCTTCCGGTGTCGACGAAGGCGGCCACGCCCCAGGGGCCGCCGCGGAAGTAGTGCTCGTACTCCGCGCTCGCCGTGAACACGTGCCGCGCGCCAAGGGCGAAGCTGTCCTCGTCGTCGTCGACGACGCGCGGGCCGACCTCGCGCCACTCGTAGCCGCGGATGCTGCCGTCGCCGCCGGCGTAGAAGCGCAGGCTCGGCGGCATGTCGACCAGGGCGCTGGTCTCGGTGCGGCCGTACTCCCCACGCAGTATCAGGCGATCGCTCGCGCCGACGCCCAGGTACCAGTGCCCGCGGGCGTGGAACTGCAGGAAATCCGCCTCGGACCCGGCCGCTTCGAGGCCGCCGCGCAGCAGCAGGCTGCCGCTGTAGCCGCCGCGCGGGAACAGGGCGTCGTCGAGGTCGACCCAGGTCGCGCGCAGCGATGGATACGAGAAGGTGGCATAGCGGTACAGCGGCGGGGTGCCCGGGTCCCCGTCGTTCTCGTATTCGTAGGCCCAGCGCTCGCGCAGTGCGTGCAACGAGGCCACCAGGTTGAGTTGGCGGTTGAACTGGCCGCTGCGGCTGGCGGCGAATTCGACGCGCCGGGTGTCGATGTAGTCGGTCTGCTCGTCGGCGGCCTGCAGGCTGGCGGTGTACCAGCCGTCGAGCCAGCGGAAGGCCGGGATCCGGTACTGCAGCGTCAGCGTCTTGCGCTTGCGGGCGTAGTCGAGCTGCGCCAGGGCCTTGTGGCCGCGCCGGTTCACGTAGCGGCGCTCCAGGCCCAGGCGCACGCCCGGGCCGCTGTCGGTGCCGTAGCTCAGGCCCGCGGTGTAGACGTCGCGCTTGGCCGGCGTGAGCACGACCTCGACCGGCACGCGCCCGTCGACGGCGTCCTCAGGGCGTGGCGTGATGTCGATGCGGCTGAAGTAGTCCAGCCCGGCCAGCGAGGTGCGCAGGCGGTCGAGCCGGCCCTGGTGGTAGTACTGGCCCTCCTCCCAGTACACGAGGCGTTCGAGCAGCGCCGTGTCGACCACCTGCGTCGGCGACTGCTCGAAGCGGGTGGGGCCCATGTCGTAGCGGTCGCCGCTGGTCCACACCAGTTCGATGTCCGCGGCATGTTCGGCCCGCGTCACCGCGATCCGGCGTACGCTGAAGTCGGCGTCGAAATAGCCCCGCTCCGCCAGGCGGCGGCTGATGCCGGCCTTGCTCGCCTCGTAGGTCGGGTGGTGCAGGATCGAACCCTGGCGCGGGATGAAGGCCTCGATCTCCTCGCTCAGGTAGGGGTCGTCGTGTGCGTCGCCGATGATCGCGATGTCGGCGCGGCGAACGCGGACCGGCTCGCCCGGTTCCACCGTGATCACCACCGACAGCGGGACCTGCGCGCCGCCGCGGGCGCGGTTCCCGGCCTCGCGCACGACCTCGGCGGTGGCGGCCGCGCTGTCGGCGCGCGCCGCGTCCTCCTCGACCGCGGTATCGAGGACCACGCGGCGGTCGCCGCCGCGCACGCGCTCGACCACGATCCTCGGCGAGTAGTAGCCGAAGGGCTCGAGCGCTTCGCGCGTCTCGTCGCCGGCGGCGCGCATCATGTAGCCCAGGCGCCGCCAGGAGACGTCGTCGTGCAGCGCGTCCACCAGCGACAGCGAGGCGCGCACGTTCTCCTCCATCTCCTCGTCCAGGCCGCGGATCTCGACCGAATCCACGGTGGCCGCATGGAGGCTGCCGGCGAAGGCGAACAGGAACGCGGCGGCGGCAGCGCGGGGGAGCTGTGGCATCAGGGGAGGATACCGGTGCGGCGTCGACGCACGATTAACGGCGGGACGCCCCGGCGCGTCACCATGCTCAGGTCGAAAGCTGGCCCAGCTCCGCCACGCTGCCCAGTCGCCGCGAGAGGCGCTGCAGGAGGGCCAGGCGGTTGTCGCGCAGTGCCCGGTCGTCGGCGTTGACCATCACCGTGTCGAAGAAGGCATCGACCTCGGGGCGCAGCCGGGCCAGCCGCGCCAGCGCCGCGACGTAGTCGCCGCCCTCCAGCGCCGGACGGGCCTCGGCCCAGGCCGAGTCCATCGCCGTCGCGAGCGCCGCCTCCGCCGGCTCGGCGAACAGCGCGGCGTCGACCGCCCCGGGCAGCGTGCCGTCGGCCTTGCGCAGGATGTTGCGGATGCGCTTGTCGGCGGCGGCCAGCGCCTCGGCCTCGGGCAGCTCGGCGAAGCTGGCGATGGCGGCGATGCGGCGGTCGAAGTCGGCGAGCGAGGACGGCCGCAGCGCGGCCACCGCGTTGAAGTGCTGTGCCGGAACGCCGCGGTCGGCGTAATAGCCGCGCAGGCGGTCGAGGATGAAGTCGTAAAGCTCGCCGGCAAGCGCGCCGGCGTCGTCGCCGGTGGGACGCACGCCCTCGGGCAGGGCGGCGACCGCCGATTCCAGCGCAGCGCGCAGGTCGAGCCCGAGCCCGCCCTCGATGAGCGTCCGCGCCAGCCCCAGCGCGGCGCGGCGCAGAGCGAAGGGGTCCTTGTTGCCGGTGGGCCTGAGCCCGGCGGCGAACCCGCCGGCCAGCGTGTCCACGCGTTCGGCCACGGCCAGCAGCCGGCCCAGCGGCGACGGCGCGATCGCGTCGCCGGCGCCGCGCGGCCGCCAGGCTTCGTCGAGCGCCCAGGCCAGCGCTTCGCGGTCGTCGTGGGACAGCGCCGCAAGGGCGGGGTCCTGGATCGCGTAGTAGCGGCCGGCGACGCCCTGCAGTTCGGGGAACTCGTTGACCATGCGCGACTGCAGGTCGGCCTTGGACAGCAGCGCCGCCTGCCGGGCCAGCCCGGCGTCCACGCCGGTCGCCGGCGCGAGGGTCTCGGCCAGTCCGGCCACGCGCGCCGCCTTGTCCGCGACGCTGCCCAGGCGGGCCTGGTAAGTGACCGAGGCCAGGCCCTCGTTCATCGCCGTCAGGCCCTGTTTCATGTCTTCGACGAAGAAGAACCGGGCGTCGGAGAAGCGCGGGCGGATCACCCGCTCGTAGCCCTTGCGGACCTCGGACGGATCGCGCGACGCGATGTTGGCCACGCCGATGAAGCGTTCGGTCAGGCGGCCTTCGGCGTCGAGCACGGGGAAGAACTTCTGGTTGGCTTCCATCGTCGCCACCAGCGCTTCCTGCGGCACCGCCAGGAAGGCGGCGTCGAACGAGCAGGCGACGGCCGAGGGCCACTCCACCAGGCACTCGACCTCGGCCAGGTTCGCGGGGTCGATGCGCGCGACGCCGCCGGCCGCGGCGGCCGCGGCCTGCACGCCCGACACGATGGCCTCGCGCCGCTCGTCCGGATCCACCAGCACCTTCGCGGCGCGCAGGGCGTCGACGTAGTCCGCGGGGGTGCCGATCCAGACCGGCTTGTCGTGCATGAAGCGGTGGCCGCGGCTCATGCGGTCGGAGTCGATGCCGAAGGCGGTCGCCGGCACCACTTCGTCGCCGAGGAGGACCACCAGCCAGTGCACCGGCCGCGCGAAGGCGTGTGCGTGCGCGCCCCAGCGCATGGGCCTGGGCACGGGGATGGCCGCGATCGCCTCCTCGAGCACCGCCGGCAGCAGCTCGCGGGTCGCGGCGCCGGGCGTCACCGAACGGTGCACGAAGCGCTCGCCCTTCTGGTCGCTGGTGCGCTCGAGCGCGGTCCATTCGACGCCCGCCTTCTGCGCGAAGCCCTGCAGCGCGCGCGTCGGCCGGCCGTCGGCGTCCAGGGCGATGTTGACGTAAGGGCCAAGGACCTCGGACGCACGGTCGGGCTGGACCGTGGCCACGTCCTCGAGGAGCACGGCGAGCCGGCGCGGGCCGTGCAGCGGTCGCGCGCCTTCGGCGAAGGCGATGCCGCGCGCGACCAGCGCGTTGCGGACGCCATCCAGGAAGGCGCGTGCCAGGCCGGGCAGCGCGGCGACGGGCAGCTCGTCGGTGCCGAGTTCGATCAGGAGCGGCGCAGTGTCGGTCATCGTCGGGGCCCCGGGGTCAGGCTGCGCTGGCCGGCGCTTCGCGCAGCCCCGGGAAGCCGAGCTTCCCGCGCTGCGCGTGGTAGGCCTCGGCCACGCCCTGCGACAGCCGGCGCACGCGCAGGATGTAGCGCTGGCGCTCGGTCACCGAGATCGCGCGGCGGGCGTCGAGCATGTTGAAGCTGTGGCTGGCCTTCATCACCTGCTCGTAGGCGGGCAGCGGCAGGCCGAGTTCCATCAGCTTCAGCGCCTCGGCCTCGCAGGCGTCGAAGCGGTGGAACAGTTCGGCGACGTCGGCGTGCTCGAAGTTGTAGGTGCTCTGCTCGACTTCGTTCTGGTGGTACACGTCGCGGTAGGTGACCGGCATGCCGTCGGGGCCGTGCGTCCACACCAGGTCGAACACGTCGTCGACGTTCTGCAGGTACATGCACAGGCGCTCGAGCCCGTAGGTGATCTCGCCCAGCACCGGGCGGCACTCGATGCCGCCGGCCTGCTGGAACCAGGTGAACTGGGTGACCTCCATGCCGTTGAGCCAGACCTCCCAGCCCAGGCCCCACGCGCCGAGCGTGGGCGATTCCCAGTTGTCCTCGACCAGGCGCAGGTCGTGCACCAGCGGGTCCACGCCGAGCGCCTTGAGCGAGTCGAAGTACCGCTCGACGATGTCGTCGGGGCTGGGCTTCATCACCACCTGGTACTGGTAATAGCGCTGCAGGCGGTTCGGGTTTTCGCCGTAGCGGCCGTCGGTGGGGCGGCGGCAGGGCTGGACGTAGGCCGCGTTCCAGGGCTCCGGGCCGATCGAGCGCAGGAAGGTGGCCGGGTGGAAGGTGCCGGCGCCCACTTCGAGGTCGAGCGGCTGGATGAGCACGCAGCCCTGTGCGGCCCAGAAGTCGTTGAGCCGCTGGATCAGCTGCTGGAAGGTGGGTGGGGTCATGCGCGGTCCGTGCCCGCCGGAGGCGGCCTGCAGAGGTGCGCGCTAGTATAGCGGTGCGCCCTGCGCACCCCGCGCCGCGGCCTTCCTCCAACGGCAGCACATGACCCGCGAAACCCGTCCATTCCTTGTGCTCGAGACCGGGCGCCCGGTTCCCTCGATGCGTCGCCACGGGCGGTTCCCGCACTGGATCCGGACCGCGGCCGGCCTGTCCCGCGGCGAGGTCCACGAGGTCGACGTCCAGGCCGGCGAAGCACCGCCGTCCCATCGCGGCTACGCCGGCGTGCTCGTCACCGGCTCCGGGGCGATGGTGAGCGACCGCGAGCCCTGGAGCGAGCGCACCGCCGACTGGCTGCGCGACGCGGCGCACGACGGCGCCGAGGTCTTCGGCATCTGCTACGGGCACCAGCTGGTCGCGCACGCGCTGGGCGGCGAGGTCGGCGACAACCCCCGCGGGCTGGAGGTGGGCACGGTCGCGCTGGACCTGCATCCACAGGCCGCCGACGACCCGCTGTTCACCGGCCTTCCGGAGCGCATCCACGCCCAGGCCACCCACCAGCAGAGCGTGCTGGCGCTGCCGGAAGGGGCGACCGTGCTGGCCGCCTCGGCGCTCGACGACTGCCACGCCTTCCGCTGGGGCGAATCGGTCTGGGGCGTCCAGTTCCATCCCGAGTTCAGCGCCGGGCACATGCGCGGCTACGTGGAGGCGCGCCGCGAACGCCTGGCCGCGGCCGGGCGGGACCCCGACCGGATCCACGGCGCCGTGCGTGCGGCGCCCGACGCCCGGCGCGTCCTGCGCCGCTTCGTGCGGCGCGCGCGCCGGCGCGGCTGAGTCCATCGGTTAGGATGGCCGACCGTGGCGCCGCGCCGCGGATACACCACATGACCCGGGGTATCTGATGACGACTCGTACGATGGGCCCGGCCGCTGGCTGGCGCTGGCTGATGGACGCCGTGAACCTGGGCGGGCGGAATACGCGCGCTGTCTTCGGCGGGGCCGCCCTGCTGATGGTGGTCGCGCTGGTGCCGACGCTGGTCCAGCTGGTGATGCAGCAGGGCATGGGCATGACCGGCGAGGCCGCCACCCTCGGCCTGCTCGGCTTCTCGCTGCTGTACTCGCTGCTGCTGATGGGCCCGCTGTCGGCCGGCTACCTGCGCGTGCTGCACGCCAGCGAGACCGGTGCGCCGACCCGCCCGGGAGCGATCTTCCAGGTGTTCGGCGGCGGCCAGGGGGCCGGCAGCGTCATCGCGATGCTGCTCGGGCTGACGGTGATCGGGCTGCTCCTGTTCGGCCTGCTGGCCATGGTCTTCGGCGGTGATTTCTTCGCCCGGATCGGCTCCTGGATGATGGCGCTGGAAACCGCGGAGCCGGGCACGACCCCGGACCTGCCGGCGCTGCCCGACGGCATCGGCACGCTGATGGGCCTGCTCTTCATCCTCGGCCTGTTCTTCAACGGCGTGTACGCCATCGCGCTGGGCCAGGTGGCCCTTGGCCGCACCGGACCGGGCACGGCCCTGGCGGACGGCCTGCTCGGCGCCCTGCGCAACCTGCTGCCGCTGCTGGTGCTCACGGTGGTGGTGATGGTCCTCGGCCTGGTGGCCCTGCTGGTGGTCGCCCTGGTCGTCGCGCTGCTGGCGGGACTCGGCAGCCTGGTGCATCCCGCGTTGGGCATCGCGCTGGCCGCGCCGGTCTACCTGGCGGTGCTGGTCGGCGTGTACGTGGTGATGTTCGGCGTGATGTATGCGATCTGGCGCGATGTCTGCGCGGCCCCGCCGGACGCCGGCGGCGGCCAGCACGAAGTCGCCGCCTGAGCTCAGCCCCAGAGGGCGCGGTCGAGCGCCGCCTGCATGGCGGCGCCGAGCGCCAGCGACGCCCAGGCCGTCGCGGCCAGGACCGCCACCGCCTGCAGCGCCAGCCAGGCCCGTGCCCAGGGCGGCGGCGCCGGTGGCACGCCGTCGTCGAGCAGCACGCGGGTGCCGCTGATGCGGTCGTGCAGCGCGGCGTGTTCCGGGCCGACGGCGGCAAGCAGATGGCCGAGGTTGAGGCTCAGCCAGGACAGCGACCCGCCGAGGAAGCGCAGCAGCAGCCGTCCCGTGCCGGCCGGCTTGCCCGCGGCATCGGCGACGCGCAGGCCCAGGGCCCGCTTGCCAGGCGTGGCGCGCAGCGGCGAGCGCTCGAAGCCGACGCACCAGGCCAGGAACAGGAGCAGGAAGCACGCGGCCGGCGGGCCGGCGAAGTGCACCAGCGCCGACTGCATCGCGCGCGACGCCTCGCGCAGCGCCGGATCCCGCAGCGCCGCCCGTGCGAGGCCGGCGAGCAGGTCCGGCCCCGGCGCGCCGCCGGTGTCGGCGGCGGCCGCAAGCGTCGTCGCCATGGCCTGGGCCGCGGCGGTTGCCAGGACCTCCCAGGCCTCGGCGACGGCGGTACCCGCGAGGCGAAGGTGGCGCCATGCCAGCGCCAGGACGGGGAGCGCCACGAGCGCGGCGTCGAGCGACCACGCCGCGCAGCGCCGCGCGAAGCCCGCCGGCCGCATCAGGCGCCGCCGCTGCCGCCGTCCGCGTCCCCGCGCCTCGCCAGCACGCGCGCGGCGACGATCCCCGCTTCGTAGAGCAGGCACATCGGGATCGCCAGCATCAGCTGGGAAATGACGTCGGGCGGGGTGATCACCGCGGCGAGGATGAAGATCCCCACGATCGCGTAGCCGCGCGCCTCCTTCAGCTGCGCCGGCGTCACCCAGCCGAGCAGGACCAGGATCACGAGCGCCACCGGCAGTTCGAAGCTGATGCCGAAGGCGAGGAAGATCACCAGCACGAAGTCCAGGTAGGCGTTGATGTCGGTCATCATCGCCACGCCCTCGGGCGTGACCATGGTCAGGAACCGGAACACCGAAGGCAGCACGATGTAGAAGGCGAAGGCGCAGCCGGCGTAGAACAGGGCCAGCGAACTCGCCAGCAGCGGCAGCGCCAGCCGCTTCTCGCGGCGGTACAGGCCGGGAGCGACGAAGGCCCAGGCCTGGTAGAGCAGCCAGGGCATGCTCACCACCAGCGCGGCGAAGAAGGCGAGCTTGAGCGGGGCGAAGAACGGCGATGCGACTTCGACCGCGATCAGGTGCGCGCCCGCGGGCAGCTTCTCGACCAGCGGCCGCGACAGCCAGGCATAGAGGCGGTTCGCGAAGGGCAGGAAGGCGACCAGCACCAGGCCCAGGCCGACGATGCCGCGCAGGATGCGGCTGCGCAGCTCGAGCAGGTGGTCGAACAGGTGGCCCTCGCCCTCGGCGCCGGTCATCGCGGCCCACCGTCGCGGGGACCGGGTCCGGGTCCGGGTCCGGGGGGCGCGGCGGGCGCGTCTTCGCCGTCGCCGCCGTCGCCGCCATCCGCGGACGGCGCGCCGGCGACGATGTCGTCGCGCAGGGCAGTGACGCCTTCGCGCGCGCGTTCCGCGGCCGCGCGCGCCTCGCGGCCGAGTTCGTCGGCGGCGCCGCGCAGGTCGCGCTCGAGGTCGGTCGCGGCGGTGCGCGCGGCGTCGAGGTTGCGCTTGAGTTCTTCGGCGGCGAGCTCGCGCTCCAGCTCGGACTTCACCGAGTACCACTGCGCGCGCGCGCGCCGCACCCAGAGGCCGGCGAAGCGCGCGGCCTTCGGCAGGCGCTCCGGGCCAAGCACCACCAGGGCCACGAGCGCGATCACCATCAGCTCGCTGAAGCCGAGGTCGAACATGCCGTCGAGTCCGCGCCGCGGTCAGCGCTCGGCGGAGTCGCTGTCCTTGCGGGCCTCGCGCTCGCCGTCGCGGGACTGGTCGCCAAGCTGGCCCGGCGGCGCCGCGTCCGGGTCGTCGGCCATGCCCTTCTTGAAGCCCTTGACGGCTTCGCCGAGGTCGCGGCCGGCGCTGCGCAGGCGCTTGGTGCCGAAGATCAGCAGCACGACCACCAGGACGATGATCCAATGCCAGATGCTGGAAAAGCCCATGCCGCGATACCTGGTTGGTTGGGAGCGCTCAGGATACCAAGTCGCCCCCGTCCGGCTCCGGCCGGCTCAGTCGATCGGATCGGGAAGGGGCGCCGGCAGGTCGTCCGCCGGCAGCGGCTCCGAGGTCACCGGGACGTCGTCGACCGGCTGGAAGCCGGTGGGCGCCTGGGCCGGGGCCGGGCCCTGGCCGATCGGCGCGGTCTCGACCACCGGCGCGTGGCCGGCATGCGCCGGCGCGGCGGCGACGGCCGCGGGCCGACCTTCGGTGCCGCGGTTGGCGCGCGCGAGCGCGGTCGCTTCCTCGAGCGCGTCGCGGAAGTCGACCACCGCCGCCGACGGCTGGCCCTGCGCGCGGCCCTCGAAGATCATCCGCGGCGTGGTGCCGCGTCCGTACACGGCCTGGTTCGCGGCATCGTCGATCGAGAGCACGGCGCCGTCGAGCGCCACGCCCGCGAACAGTCCGCGCGCGCGCGACCAGGACCAGATCTCGGCCTTGAGCTCGCCGTCGGTGGCCGTCGCCGCGCTGCGCCCCAGCGGACCGGCCGCGACCGCGGCGTCGGCGCCGAGCGTGAACTTGCCATTGACGATCGACTCGAGCCCGCGCTCGCTGCGGAACACCAGCACGACGTCGGCGGACTGCACCCCCGCCTGGAAGCCGATGCTGCCGCCCGTGAGCCTGACGAAGCTCGGGTTCGACCAGGTGCCGTCGGGGTTCTTCACCGACATCAGCCCGTGGCCGCGGCGCCCGCCGATGACCAGGCCCGCCTTGATGGTGTCGGGCACCACCACGATCGCGCGGCCCTCGTCGAACAGCTTCTCGGGGATGGCCGATTCGGGGATGGCCTGGATCTCGGTCAGCACGCGGAGCGCGTTGGCGGCGCGCGCGTCCTCCTCGGGGCCGGCCAGCGCCGGTGCGGCGGCCAGCGCGAGGCACAGGGAGGCGGCGAGGACGGGCAGCCGGAGCATGCGGGGCGTTGCGGACATGGAGGACTCCGTGGCGGGATGTGCGGAAGCATGCGGCGCGGCGCACGCGATGTCGACTCGCGCCGCGGGCCTCCAGCCTATGCGCGCCGGAATGAATCGGCGGTGAGCCGCGCGTGCCGGCGGGCGTGCCGGTCCGTACACTGGACGGCCCCGGAAACGCCCGCGACCGCCAGCAGCCGATGCCATGACCCCCGATGCAGAGACCACCAGCGATGTGCTGCTGCTCGCCAACCTGGGCACGCCGTCCGCGCCCACGCCGCCCGCGGTCTCGCGCTACCTGCGCGAGTTCCTGTCGGATCCGCGGGTGGTGCAGCTGCCGAGGTGGTTCTGGCTCCCGTTCCTGCGGCTGGTCGTGCTGCCGCTGCGCTCGCGCCGGGTGTCGCACAACTACGCCCAGGTCTGGATGGACGAGGGCTCGCCGCTCGAGGTGTACACGCGCCGGCTGGCGGCGGCGGTGCAGCGCGAAATGCCGGGCGTGCGCGTCGAGCACGCGATGCGCTACGGCGAGCCGTCTCTGGCCCGCCGCCTGCGGGAGCTGCGGGCCGGAGGCGCACGCGTCCTGGTGCTGCCGCTCTACCCGCAGTACTCGACCACCACCACCGCGTCCATGGCCGACGTCGTCGCGCGCGAGCGCCCCGCCTCGCGCCTGGTCGAGGACTACCACGTCGATCCGGCGTGGGTCCGCGCGGTGGCGGCATCGATCCGCGACCATTGGCACCGGCACGGCCGCGGCGATCGCCTGCTGTTCTCCTTCCACGGCATCCCCCGGCGGCTGGTCGACGCCGGCGATCCCTACGAGCGCCAGTGCCACGCCAGCGCCCGCGCGATCGCCACCGACCTCGGGCTCGCCGACGGTGACTGGCAGGTGACCTTCCAGTCGCGCTTCGGCGGCGGCAAGTGGCTTGCGCCGGCCACGGACGCCACCGTGCGCGCGCTGCCCGGCGAGGGCGTGAAGCGCGTCGACGTCGCCTGCCCGGGCTTCGCGGCCGACTGCCTGGAGACGCTGGAGGAGATCGCGATGCAGAACGACGGCTTCTTCCGCGAGGCCGGCGGGGAGGCGCTGTCCTACATCCCCTGCCTCAACGACGACCCCGCGCACGCGCGGGCGATCGCGGGGATCGCGTCCCGCGCGTTCGACGCCTGGCGCTGATGGAACCGTTCGAACTCGCGCTCCCTGCCGGCATCGTGCGCGGCCTGCGCACCGGCGCGGCCGGGGGGCCGCGCGTGCTCGCCCTGCACGGCTGGCTCGACAACGCGGCGAGCTTCGTGCCCCTGGCGCCGGAGCTTCCCGGCCTCGACCTGGTCGCTCCGGACCTGCCCGGGCACGGCGCCAGCGACCACCTGCCGCCGGGGACGGACTATTCCTTCGCGGGCGCGGTGCACGCGGTCCTCGACATCGCCGATGCGCTGGGATGGGACCGCTTCGCGCTGCTCGGCCACTCGATGGGCGCGGGCATCGCCAGCCTGGTGGCGGCGGCCTGCCCGGAGCGGGTCGAGCGCCTGGTCGCGATCGAGGCCCTGGGCGCGCTGGCCGAAGAGCCGTCGCGCACCGTCGAGCGCCTGCGCGAGGCGGTCGCGGCGACGCGTGCGCTGCCCGGCAAGCGCCTGCGCGTGTTCCCGGACCTCGAACCCGCCGTGCGGGCGCGTGCCCGTGCCGGAGGCCTCGACGAGGCGGCGGCGCGGCTGCTGGTGGAGCGCGGGACCCGGCCCGTCGACGGCGGCTGGACCTGGAGCAGCGATCCGCGGCTGACCCTGCCGACGATGGTGCGCATGACCGAGGCACAGGTCGAGGACCTGGTGGCGGGCATCACCTGCCCGACGAGGGTCGTCTTCGCCGACCCGGCCCAGCCCTACCTGCCGGACGGGCTGCGGCGTGCGCGCGCCGCGCTTCTGCCTGCCGGCGAACTGACCGTGCTGGCCGGCGGCCACCACCTGCACATGGAGCAGCCGCGCGAAGTGGCCGCGGTGGTCGCGGGCTTCCTCGGCGGCTGACGGCGACTACTGGCGGTCCCGCGCCCTCAGCTGGATGCCGACCATGAGCTGGTCGTCGCCGCGGCGGGTGAAGGTATAGGTCGCCTCGCGTCCGTCGCGGCTGAAGCCGAGCATGGCGCTCTCCGCCTGCTGCATCGCCAGCGTCTGCGACCAGCCCTTGCCTTCCATCGCTTCGCGCGCGCTGTCGAACATCGCGGCCACCGAGCCGTCGGCCTCCAGGCTCACCAGCCGGGCGCCGCCGATGTCCATCACGCTGCTGACGCCGTAGCTCGCGGGCAGGAACAGGTCGTCGGGGAAGTCGGCGGGCAGCGCGATGCCCTCGCCCGTGGCGATGGTCACCTCGCCTTCGGAAGTGCTGATGCGCATGCGGTTGCCGTCGCGGTCCACCGCAACCTTTTCGCCGCTGGCACGTTCGATGGCCGCCTCGGCGGCGGCGTCGGCCGCACGCTGGCAGCCGGCGGCGCCGGACAGGACGGCGCTGGCCAGGAGCAGGGAAAGCAGTGGATGGTGCATGGGTCCCCCGGAAGCGCCGACATGGATGCCTGATGCGTACAACGGCCTCAGTCGGGCGGACCGGCCAGCACCCGCAGCATCGCCTTGAGCCGGCGGCCGTGCTCGCGGAAGTAGTCGCGCTCCGCGCGCCACTCCGGGAAGCGCGCCTCGACCTCGGACCAGAACGCCGATGAATGGTCGGCGCGGACCAGGTGGCAGAGCTCGTGCACGAGCACGTATTCGAACGCCGACGGACGGCCGAGGACCAGCGACAGGTCCAGCGCGAGCGTGCCGTCGGGCGCCAGCGAGCCCCACTGCGAGGACATCGGCCTCAGCCGGATCCGCGCCGGCGCGCGCGGCAGGCCGGGGAGGTAGCGCGGCAGCCAGGCGCCGAGGTCGGCGCGCGCCTCGCCTTCGTAGAAGTCGCGCAGCGCGCGGCGCAGGGCCGCAGCGCCACCGCGCCGCGTGTGGCGGAACACGAGCCCGTCGCCGTCGCGCGCCACGCAGGCGAAGCGGCCCGCTTCCCAGCGCAGCGGCAGCATCGCGCCGCGCAGCGGCAGGGCGGGGGTGGCGTTGCGCTCGAGCGGCGCGACCAGGTCGTCGATCGCATGCGCGCGCAGCTGCTCGGCCAGCCAGCCGCGGTGCTCGCGCAGGAAGCGGTCGCCGGACACCGCGCTGGCGCGCGGGGGCAGGGTCAGGCGCGCGCCGCGCTCGTCGACCGAGAGCCGCAGCCGGCGCGCGCGGGGGTCGCGTACGCGCACCACCTCGACCTCGCTGCCGTCGTCCAGGGCCAGTGCGACGGTGTCGCGCTGGATGTTGCGGGCGCCCCTTGGATCGGACCTGGTGAGCAAGAGGCGGAGCAGGGACGACATGGATGGATTCTACCGCCGCGCGGACCGGGTGGCGTGCACGTCGGCACGCCGCCGCCGGCCCGGTTCAGGCATCGACGCGCGAAAGCCGGAGCGCCGGCTCGAGGATCTCGAACAGGCGCCGCACCTCGGCCGACATCAGCGCGAAGCGCGCGTCGAGCTCGGCATGCATGTCGTCGCGATCGCCGCCCTCGAGCTGGTCGACGGCGCCGTCGAGGAACCTGAGCTTGCGCACCACGAGGTCTTCGCCGAGCACGAACGAGACATGGTCGTCGAGCACCAGCGCCAGCCGCGTGACCTGCTTGCCGGCCTCGAGGTGGTGGCCGATCTCGTCGCTGCCCAGGTCCTGGCGCTGGCACTTCACCACGGCGCCGGTGTCGTTGCCGTCCTTGAGCTCGCATTCCTCGCCCAGGGACAGGCCCTCGGGCAGCGGCTCGCCGGCGATCCACCCGGTCAGCACGCTGCGCGGCGCGACCTCGGCGTTGGCGGGCAGCGCCGGGAAGCTGCCCAGAGCCTGGCGCAGCGCCGACACCACGGCTTCCGCGTTCTTTCGCGAAGAGCTGTCGACGATGCACAGGCCGTGCCTGAGGTCGAGCATGGCGTCGGTGCGCGAGGGGCGGACGAAGGCGCGCGGCAGCAGCTCGTGCACCAGTTCGTCCTTCATGCGCTTGCGCGCCCGGCCGCCGGGGCGCCGGCCCTCGCGCTCCTCGGCCTCGTCGAGCTTGCGGGCGAGCATGTCGTTGACGACCGCAGCCGGCAGCAGGCGGTCCTCTCCGCCGACCGCCACCCAGGCGGCGTCGCCGACGCGGTGCGCCCAGGCTTCGGAGTCGCGGCCCAGCGGAGGGACGAAGCCGCGCGATGACAGCTCGAGCGGGCCGACGGGCTTGAGCGGATGGGTGCCGAGCGCCTCCTCCAGGTTGCCGAGGTCGAGCGAGGTGGGGAAACGGAACAGGGTCAGGTTGCGGAAGAACATCGGGATCGGGGCCGTGGTCGTGGGGATCGGGGACATGCCGCGCGCCGCTGCGGGGGACGACGGGGCGTCCCCCGCGGGCGGGGCCGGGACGTCAGGGAAGGGCCATCAGGCGGCGGTGCCGTCGTCGCGCGGCGCGTCGTGCGGCGTGCCCGCAAGCCAGGCATGGGCGTCGGCGAGGGCGGCGTCGCCGCGGTGGCCAAGCGCAAGGAAATCGAACAGCTTCGGATCGGCCAGCTGCGATGGCCGGATGTCGCCCAGCGCGCGCGCGATCTGGTCGATGCGCCCGGGCGATTCGCGCTCCCACTGCGCCATCATCCGCTGCACCTGCTTGCGCTGCAGGTTCTCCTGCGAGCCGCAGAGGTTGCACGGGATGATCGGGAAGGCCTTCGCCTCGGCGTAGGCGGCGATGTCGTCCTCGCGCACGTAGGCCAGGGGGCGGATCACCACGTGCCTGCCGTCGTCGGACAACAGCTTCGGCGGCATGCCGCTGAGCCTGGCGTGGAAGAACAGGTTGAGGAAGAAGGTCGCGACCAGGTCGTCGCGGTGGTGGCCCAGCGCGATGCGCGTGAAGCCGTGCTCGGCCGCGTAGGTGTACAGCGCGCCGCGGCGCAGCCGCGAGCACAGCGAGCACATGGTCTTGCCCTCGGGAACCACCCGCGAGACCACCGAATACGTGTCCTGCTCGATGATGTGGAATTCCACGCCCAGCGAACGCAGGTAGTCGGGCAGCACGTGCTCCGGGAAACCGGGCTGCTTCTGGTCGAGGTTGACCGCGGTGATCGAGAACGACACCGGCGCCTTCTTCTGCAGCTGCAGCAGCACGTCGAGCATGGTGTAGCTGTCCTTGCCGCCGGACAGGCACACCATCACCCGGTCGCCGTCCTCGATCATGCCGAAGTCTGCGATGGCGCGGCCGACCTGGTGGCGAAGGCGCTTGCCCAGGCGCCGTGCTTCGTGGGCGGCGCGGCGGGCCCGGGGCGCGGGTTCGGCGAGGGGCAGGACGATGCTCATGGACCGCCCATTCTACCGGCGCACCGGCGGCCGCGCCCTGCGTCGTCGTCGCGCTCACGGCGATGGCCGCCGACGGGGCCCTGCGTGTACCCTCGGCGTGCCATGCACTCCTCCGATCCGCCCGAGCAGGCCCGCATCGCCCAGCGCCTGGCGGAGCTGCGGGTCGAGCATCGCGACCTCGACGTGGCGATCGCCCGCCTGCAGCTGGACCCGGGCGCGGAGGAGCTGATGGTCAAGCGGCTGAAGAAGCGCAAGCTGCTGCTGCGCGACTCCATCGAGCGGCTCGAGTCGGCCCTGATCCCCGACGAGCCCGCCTGAATCCGCCGGGCTGTCCGGCCGCCGGATCAGGGCAACCAGATCTTCCGTTTCGTGGCCAGGCTGGCGCTCAGGTCCACGGCGCGGCCCTCGGCATCGAACTCGATCTGCACCTCGTCGAAGCTGCTGAGCCAGTAGCGGAGCACCGCCGCCTCCGGGTCCGGGTTCTCGCTGCTGATCGGCCAGCCCAGCGACATCCGGACCTGCTCGCGCGTCATGCCCGGCGTGACCTGCCCGTTGGCGATCGCCTGGCGGATCTTCTCCGGGAACGCCCGGGCGGCCTCGCGTGGGTCCTCCGCCACCACGTAGCGCGCGCGGAACGCGTCCTCGGACAGGTCGCGGCTGTAGTGGTTCTCGAGCACGTAGCGCTGGCCGCCGACCATCAGGCCGACCTTCCGGCGGCGCTGGCTGGTGACGGTGACCGGGCTCCCGAACGGGATGAGGACCGCGCCCTCTTCCTCGTAGTTGCTGTCGTAGATCTCGTCGCCATAGGCGCGCATGTTGCAGCACAGGTAGCCGGCGTCGGCGGCGGGCGCTGCCAGCGCCGGCGAAGCGGGCGCGGCGGCAAGCGTGGTCATGGCGACGAGCGCCAGGGTGGCGTATCGGAAGCGCACGGGTTCCTCCTGGAGTGGGGGCCCCGGCATTGTGCCGCAGGCGCGCGCGGGCGCGGAAGGGCGCGTCAGCCGCCCGCCGGCTCTCCGTCGCCGGGGCGCGCGGCCTCCGGGCTGATCTTCTCGATCGTGTGCCTCAGCTCGCGGCCCAGGATCACCTTGGCATCGCGCGCCCAGGCATCCAGGCGCTGGTCGAAGGCGAGCTTGCTGTTGTGGTCCAGCTTCACCAGGCCCATCTCGCGCAGCTTCTGGATGAAGCCGCGGAACAGCGCCTTGTCGAAGAATTCCGGCGCCGCGGGAGCGTACAGCAGGCTCAGGCGCTGCGCCGCGAGCTGGCACAGGCCCTCGAGCTCGCCTGCGCCCAGCGTCCCGGGGCCGTTCTTGGCCAGCACCGAGATCGCGATGTAGTAGCGCTCGAAGGCCTGCTGCAGCGGGTGCCCGATGGCGCGCAGGCGGAACACCTCGTCCGACTGCCCGGCGTGGCGCGCAAGGATGCCGCCGTCGTCCTCGCCGACGAGTTCCAGCAGGCCCTCGCGGATGAAGAGTTCGATGGTGGCGTCGATGCGCCCGGCGAAGCCGTCCTCGTCCCAGGGCAGGAACAGCTCGGCCTGCAGGAAGGGGTACATCGCGCGTCCGAGCCGCAGCAGCGTGTCGCGCGACATGCGCCGGTTGTGCAGGAAGCAGCACGCGATCCAGGCCGAGGCCGTGAACAGGTGGACGACGTTGTTGCGGAAGTAGGACAGGAGCACCGCGGTGTCGCCGTCCACGCGCAGCACGTCGCCGAGCGGGTGCACCACGCGGTGCAGCACGCCGATCTCCTCGCCGTGGGCGATGATCTGCGCCGGCGAGTGCGGGGTCACGGTCACCAGCGGGCTGTAGGGGACCTCGGCCAGCAGCTTCTTCGAAAGCAGGATCTGGGCGGTGAGGTCGCCCTCGCCCATCGCGTGCTTGGGGGTGGACAGCAGCGCCAGCGCCAGCAGGTTGATCGGGTTGACGTCGGCGGCGGCGTTCACGTGCTCCTGGATGCGCAGCGCGGTGGCGTCGACCGTCGTCGACAGCCAGTCCGGCTTGTCCTCGTCGGCCAGCGGCCTGCCGTCCCAGTCGCCCGCGTGCTCGGCGAGGATGTCGGCCAGCGGGATGGGTTCGCCGAAGTTCACCACGACCTGGCCGTAGTTCTGCCGCAGCACCTTCGGGATGCCCCCCAGCAGCGCCCAGATCGACTCCTTCTCCTTGGGCTTGCCGCTGAGCTCGTCGAGGTAGCTGTTGCCCTCCATCAGCTTCTCGTAGCCGATGTAGACCGGCTGGAACAGCACCGGTCGGGTCGGCTGCCGCAGGAACGCGCGCACGGTCATGGCCACCATGCCGCCCTTGGGCTGCAGCAGCCGCCCGGTGCGCGAGCGCCCGCCCTCGATGAAGTACTCGATGGAATAGCCGCCCGACACCAGCTGCGCCACGTACTCGCTGAACACCGCTGAATACAGGGCGTTGCCGCGGAAGCTGCGGCGGATGAAGAAGGCGCCGCCCTTGCGCAGGATGGTCCCGATGACCGGCAGGTTCAGGTTGATGCCCGCGGCGATGTGCGGCGGCACGATGCCGCGGGTGAACAGCAGGTAGGACAGCAGCAGGTAGTCCATGTGGCTGCGGTGGCAGGGCACGTAGACGATCTCGTTGCCGGGCGCGACCGCCTTGAGCCGGTCGAGGTGGTGCACCAGCACGCCGCGGAAGATCCGGTTCCAGACCGTGGTCAGCAGGAAGCTGGCCGAGCGCACCACCGGGTGCGAGTAGTCGGCGGCGATCTCGTAGGCGTAGCCGTGGGCCTTCTTCCAGGCCTCCGCCTGCGCTTTCGCGGGGTCGCCGCCCTCGCGGCGGGCCTGGTCGGCGATCGCCTCGCGCACCGGCGCGGACGAAAGCACCTTGTCCACCAGCAGGCGGCGGGTGGAGAGGTCGGGCCCGATGATCGCGGCGCGGATGCGGTTGAAGTGGGTGCGCAGCAGGCGCGAGAGCTTGCGAACTTCCCGCTCGCGCTCCAGCCCCTCGGCGATGACCTCGCGCACCGCGACCGGCGTCGAGAAGCGCACCAGGGTGTCGCGCCCGTTGAGCAGGATCGCGAGCAGGCGCCGGAAGCGGCCCACGATGGCCCAGTTCTCGGAGAACAGCACCGAGAACCATCCGCTGTTCTTGTCCGGCGCGCGGCCGACGAAGATCGACACCGGCACCAGCTGCACGTCGAGCGAAGGGTCGGCATGGTGGGCGTCGAGAAGGCGCGCCAGCGAGTCGGAGTGGCTCTTCTTCCTCGCCGGCTTGCGCTGGGTCGCGATCTGGGTGGCCAGCGCCAGCGCGCTGCCCGCGTTGCGCCGCGACAGCGCGACGTAGGCGCGCTTGCGGCCCAGCAGGTCGCCCGGGAGCGGCACCAGCGGCGACGGCAGGCCGGCCTCGCGGCAGGCGCGGTCGAGGATCAGCGCATTGGACAGGCCGTAGTCCTCGAGCACGTAGCAGACCTGGCGGTCGCGCACGGCCTCGCCGGGGACCTCGGGTTCGATTCCGAGCCCGATCCAGGGCGACAGCAGCCGGCCGAGCAGGCGCGCCCACAGCGGGCGGGTGCGCCGCGCGCCGCGCGCGCCGGTGGCCGCGGTCGCCGGTACGGTCGTGGCCGCGGCGGGGGGGCCTTCGTCGAACAGGGAGGGCTGGGTGGGCATCCCGACATTATGCCCAAGGCGCCGGTCGCTCCCCGCGCGCCGCCGCGGGGCGGGGCTCAGGGCGCGGCCACCGGTTCGGGCGGCGCCGCCGGTGCCTGCGGTGGGGGTGGCGCAGGTGGCGCGCCATGGTCGCCCGCGGCCTCGCGCGCGTGGCGCAGGAAGTCGCTGAGGTACCAGCGGCCGTCGATGCGCTCCACGTCCACCACGGTGTCGATCTCGCTGCCGGCCAGCACGTAGCGGAGGCGCACGGTGGCGCGGTCGCCCTGCTGCACCTGCAGCCCGGCCTCGACGCTGCCGAGCGCGGCGTCGAGGTCCAGTCCGTAGCCGGCGAGCACCGCCCGCGCTTCCAGCGAGAAGGCGCCGATGCGCGCCAGCGAGTCGTCCATGCCGGCCTCGGCGAGGTCCCCGGCGCTGGCCGGCCCCGCGGCCCGTGCGGCCGCCGCCAGGCGCGCGATGGCGCCCGCGGCCCGCTCGCGGTCGGCGATCGGCGCGCCGGCGGCCCACCGCGCGACCGCCGCGATCAGCTGCGGGTAGTGGTCGCGCTCGCCGTCGCTGAAATCGCCCTGGTGCTCCACGTACTGCATGCCGAACATGCCCATGGTCGCGGCCGCCGCGCGGATCTCGCGCGCGGAGCCGGCGAACTGGCGGTCGAACCCCGCCAGCAGCGTGGCCTCGGCGTCATCCGCCGCGAGAGCGCCCATCACCGCGGGCAGGTGTTCGGAGAAGGGCAGTTCGTCCAGCGGCCAGCGCGTGGCGCCGGCGCGCCAGGCGGCCTGCAGGCGCGAGTGCAGCGCCGGCGGCACCGCGTCCCTGGCGAACGCGGAGAAGTCGCCGCTGCGCATGTGGCCCGCCAGCACCTGCACCGCCA
>LSQX01150465.1_pt1 | contig 25626 bp, 16 predicted proteins | sample 654561 | NCBI WGS metagenome assembly LSQX01 (sample SAMN04489861, study PRJNA283612) | anaerobic digester metagenome | isolation source: 4 biogas reactors fed with cattle manure at either 37C or 55C with and... | place: Denmark: Kongens Lyngby | collected 2014 | reverse complement strand
TTAGGAGTTAGGAGTTAGGAGTTTTCGACTTCAGCGTTCAGAGTTCGACGTTCAGCGTTCAGAGTTAAAAAACTTTTAACGCTCAACGTTCAACTTTTAACGCTCAAGTTATGGGCAAGGAATTGGGGATTGGAAATTATTTGGACGGCTTGGGTGCCAGCGATGTCAGCAGGTGCAGCTTGAAGGCGCAGTCAGAACGGAACGCGGGAATGGGGATCGCGAGTTGTTTGTCCTTGCTGCGTACATCGAAGCGGCGGACCACCTGTCCTTTTTCCGTTTCGTAAAATTCGACGCGATAAAGTCCCGGCGTGAATCCATCCAGTGACACGGTCAAGTGTTCGCCTTTGGGCGGTTCTTCACCTTCCCGCGCGAAACGGACGGGATAGATATAGCCGCGCGCCGTATCCGGCGAGGCCGTACACACTGCCTTAAAGCGGGCGGCGGCATTCTTTTCAGCCTTGGCGTCGGCGCTTAGCGTGGCGTCGATCATCTGCGACGCCGGATTGCGCGGATCGACACCCTCCATGAAGGCGCAGATCGGCGGGTAACGCGTATAGAGATTGTTCTCGTCAATCACCTGCCACCACCAGAACATCGGGATACCTGCCATCGGCACACAGGCGCCGGACCAGATGGCGGCGTGTTGCTCGATCATCAAATTCTCCAGCCCGGTGGCCATGGCCGATCCGCCGAACTCGGTGATCAGGATCGGCTTGTTGTAGGGCGCGCCGGCCTTGGCGGTGCCGACGACCAGATCAACGATGTACTCCGGCGTGTCGGGGTGACGGTTGTTATAGGCATCAAGCGGATTGAAATCCATCTCCGCCATTTCACAGAGCACGGGATTCAGCAACCGGTAGTCGTTGGAGACGTGGACCGAGACCAAATGACCGTAGGCATCAATGCTTTTCATGTACGCGCCGAGGACGCGGCACCATTCGACGACAGTGGGTTCAAAGTGGGTCTTGTGATGGGTTTCGTGTCCGGTCAGGTTGATCTCGCTACAGAGCTCATATCCGAACACGATCGGCGACCACCCCCAACGGGCGTGCGTGTAGCGGCAGAAACGGCGCTGCATCTCAATGGCGCGTGCGTCGTTGAAAAACTCCAGCGGCGCTTCCAGCCAGCCTCCCGGCGTCACTTTGTTGTAGGGGTGCAGATGCCACTCTGGATCGCTCCATGTGCTGATGCGCCCGTGGTAATTGAGCACCAGATTGATGTAGATGCGGTGGTGCATGGCCAGATCGAGCACGCGGTCTAACTCCCACGCATTCCCCATGTGGTAGTCGTTGGCACCATGATATCCGCTGATCCCTTCGGTCCACTCGAGCCCCAGCGACCATGCGCTCATCCAGACCTCGGCCATGTTCTCGCCGGACTCTTGCATGCGTTTGAAGTAACGGCGGTAGGCGGTTGGGCCTTCCTCTTTGCGCAGAACCCAGGGAAACTTGTCATCCATGCGCGCATCGGTCGCCGAGCGCGTGTTGTGCCCGATTGGATAGAAGAGTGTCCCGTCATCAAACTCGAAATAGCGGCGGTCGGTGTGTGAGACACGCACGAAACGCAGGGCGTCAGCCGCGGCCGGCGCTGCGTTGAAATGCAGGGCATTGGTGGCGACGGTGTGCCCGAACGCGTCGCGCGCGTAGAGCGTGACCGTGTAGGCGCCCGGTTCGCGCGGGCAATAGCGCAACCGCCACTCGGGTAGCCCGTCGGGCTCGACCGGTTGGCCGACCTCATCCTCGAGGCGATAGTGGGAGAGGTAGTAGAACGCATGGATCGTGTTGGTCACGCCGGACGGGGTGACGATCTGCGCGCCGGCATCGATTTCCGTGGGGTCAAACGGATTGGCATAGCGGTCGGGCAGAGTGAAACCAGCCTCGAACAGGGCATAGGCGCGCGGCGTGCGGCTCAGGGGCCGGACCTTCGTAATCTGCGGAGCGCCGGCGGGTGGCTGCACGTCGAGTATTGCCGAAATCAGCGTGCACGTGCCGGTAAAGGCGGCGTCTGCGAAGACACGGAATCCGACAGATTGCGGATTTAATCGGACCCGGTGGTGCCAGCCCACGGAGTGCCCCGGCGTCTGCCATCCCTCCGCGCCCGGCTGGAAGGGGATGGTCAGTTCGTTGGTGACGCCGGGTTTGAGGTGACCGGCGACCACATGCTGGTGCCAGAAATCATCGCGGTCCTTGAGCCAGACCAGTGCGCCGGAGTAGGGCGGCGCACCCTCCGGCCACACAAGGCTGATCCGCAATGCGACAGAAGAGAGCCACTGGGTCGGACTGGCGGTTGACAGCGAAAAGTTGTGCTCCCCAGGGAACGTTACGGTTTGCTCGCAAGGCAAGTTCAGCGCTGAACCGTCGCTTCCGGAAAGGGTCAGCGGGACGGATTCAGCAGCCCGACAGCACAGGCTACAGGCCAAGAGGGTCAACCCCCAAAAAAAGGTGCGCTTACTAACCCGGCCACACATAGTCTTGCGTTTCATATGGACCCTACAAAACTCACTGCTCTCCTTTTCATCCTATGGTGGAACAAGTGAGACAAAATCACGCCTGCCCCCGCGTGGCATCCATGACACCGCGGAAATAACCGATCGATTCGGCGATGCCCAACAGAGGGTCGGACATATCCTTTTCGTATTCCAGACTGCACACGCCGCTATACTTGACCTTGCGCAGGGCGCGCACAAACGCCACCAGATCGATCTTACCGCGCGGCAGTTCGATCCCCCGCCCTTTCTTGGTGGCCTCGGTCACATTCTTGATGTGGATGTCGTGGATGCGGTCGGCATACTTCAGCATGGCCTGGACGGGATCTTTGCCGTCGCGGAGCTGGTGGCCGATATCAAAGCAGAGCCCCACGCGCACGTCCATATCCTTGATGATCTCCATCCCGCTTTCCGCAGTGGGGAACAGTTCCGGCATATCAGGGCCGTGATTGTGGATCGCGTACTTGATATCGTACTCTTTGACCTTCTCATTGATGAGCGCAAGCAGTTCGGGCGAAGCGACGCGTTTCTTTTCGACCATCTTGAACGGGACACCGACCAGCGTCTTGACGCCTACGCGTTTCGCATAGGCGAAAGCCTCGTTGACCGCCGCTTCGCTCCCCATGTAGATCGGCCCCACGCCATATCCGGTGACGCCGGAACGCTTGCAGGTCTCGTGGAAGGCTGCGATCTCCTCATCCGTGCTCTTCAACGGCAGGTGGAAATCCTTGATGCACAGATAGTGGACATCGACGCGCTTCATCATTTCAAGCGTCTGATCCAGTTTGAACTTGTGGAAGGTGTACCCCGCGATGCCGAGGCGGAAAGTGTCCTGCGGGTTGCCGGTTGTTGTATCCGCCGACGTCTGCGCGTGAACGCGGTTCGCCAACAGTGTCGGCGTACTGGCCGCCGCCGCCAAACCAAGACTCGCCTGCTTGAAAAATGAACGCCGAGTTGTCATCTTGAACCTCCCGTGTTGTCTGAGCGCTAAAAGCGACATCGCGCAAACTTTCCCCGGCGCGAATCGCGTACCTAAAAAATGGAGCGGGCGATGGGAATCGAACCCACGTAAGAAGCTTGGGAAGCTCCTATTCTACCATTGAATTACGCCCGCCAAAAGAATGGTGCCACTGTATCAAAAATTCACAGGCGGTCAAAGGCGATTTTTTTGAAATTAGTCAACAAATCCGTTGGGTTCATTGCTGGCGTTGAGATCCGGCACACAGGCATGGCAGGTCCATGTGCCGTCCGGCGCTTCAAGCAACGCCGCGCCGTGCAAAAACCCGATCCAGTTTTCCGCAGTGTAGGTACGGATCTTGAGCCCCGTCAGAAATGAGGCGATGAAGATGTCGTGGCTGATAAAAATGGCGAGTTGCGCCGTTGTGTGACGACGCAGCCACTCTGCGAATTGCTCAGTGGCCGGGCCGATCGGCCTTGAGTAGGGGGCAATGCCGTTACGCAGATAATCGAGCATGAATTCCATATAGCCGCGCTGTCGCATCTCTTCCTGGACCGCGTAGTGATCCTCATAATAAAAGCCGAGCACGCCGAGCGGTTCGGCGTCGATGATGGGCGCGTCCGGCAAGTTCATCCCCTCGGCTATGTAACGTGCGGTAAGTTGGCAGCGCACCATGGGGCTCGCGAAAAACTGGACGTCGCTGATACCGGTCAAGGGCACCCCTGCTGCGTGCGCCGCCTTGATGCCGCGTGGTGTCAGGCCGAGCGTACGCCCGAACTCCTTGTCATCGGATCGGATCGGGGGTCGTTCAGCGTGGCGCAGTAGTAGTGCGACACGGTGACCTTGATCGATCCTGATGCGGACCTGCGGGATATCGAGTGTTTCTAGGGATGTCTTCACGGGGGCGCAGTGTAGCAGGAATGTGCGCTATTTTCAAATGGCGCATATGGTTTCTGACATGCCGAGTACAAGGATTGAACCGAATTTTAAATCGAATACGCTTGCCACTTGGAGGCGTAATCGTATAAAGTACGGCTCGTTTTCTCCGCTCGGGTGGTGGAATGGCAGACACGTATGTTTGAGGGACATATGCCGAGAGGTGTGGGGGTTCGAGTCCCCCCCCGAGCACCATATTGGTTTGAGGCCCGTTTTTGCTGGCAGGTTACAGCGAGAACGGGCTTTTTTATTGAGGACAGCAAGCCCTCTCGTCCTCATCGCGCGAGCCATCCGCCGTCGACGGGAATGATTGCTCCGTGCACGTAGTTGGATAGGTGGGAGGCGAGGAATACCGCCGCGCCGCCGATGTCCGAAGCCTCGCCCCAGCGTCCGGCCGGGATGCGATCGAGGATCTGGCGGGAACGAACCGGATCGGCGCGGAGCGCCGCCGTGTTGTCGGTCGCGATGTAGCCCGGCGCGATGCCGTTCACGTTCACGCCCTTCGGCGCCCATTCGTTCGCGAGCGCCTTCACGAGCTGTCCTACGCCGCCCTTCGAGGCCGCGTAGCCCGGTACCGTGATGCCGCCCTGGAACGTGAGGAGTGAGCAGATGAAGATGATTTTGCCGTTACCGCGCGCGATCATGTCCTTGCCGAATTCGCGGGCGAGGATGAACTGCGCGTTTAGATTCACGTTCATCACCTTGTCCCACCACTCGTCCGGATGCTCTGCCGCCGGTTTGCGCAGGATCGTCCCCGCGTTGTTCACGAGGATGTCAATTACCGGATGCGCTTTCTTCGTCTTCTCGATGAAGGCGTAGACGGCCGCACGGTCCGACAGATCGCACTCCGCCGAACAGGTGGTGATTACCTCGGCGCCTTCGGCTTTGAGCGCCTCGGCGATTCCCTTCCCGATGCCGCGGTTTCCGCCCGTCACGAGCGCCACTTTCCCTTTTAGCATGTCCATTTGCTATTGTCCTTTCCCACATCCACATCCGCGGTCTTTTTTCGAGCTTCCAGAGCCACCGCCGACATAGTATACTTCCGCTTCTTCATAGGACAGATTCTATCGGATTTAACCGTGAATGTTAGGTGTAAAGTTGTTAACATGCGGGTAGGGTTCACGTTATGACGGTTGGCTATGTGGAGTCGGCCTTTATGGTTTTTGGACCGAGGGCGGCGAGGCAATGAGGTGGGTAGCAGTTTGCTGGACGATGTTGTGCGCGGTGGCGGTGGTGTCTGACGCACATGCGGCGAAGGGAGTGGGCGTGGATATTCCGTATCATTCAACCGTTCTGGAAAACGGTCTGACTGTCATCGTACATGAAGATCACAAGGCGCCTATCGTGGCCGTGAATGTCTGGTACCATGTGGGTTCCAAGGACGAACGTCCCGGACGCACCGGCTTCGCCCACCTCTTCGAACATCTGATGTTCAACGGCAGCGAGCACTTCAACGACGATTGGTTCAAGGCGATGGAGCGGGTCGGTGCCACCGGCATGAACGGCACCACAGGGCAGGATCGAACCAACTACTTTCAAGAGGTGCCGCGCGATGCGCTGGCCTTCGCGCTCTGGATGGAGTCGGACCGCATGGGCCACCTGCTCGGCGCACTGACGCAGGAGCGGCTGGACGAGCAGCGCGGCGTGGTGCTGAATGAGAAACGCCAAGGCGACAACCAGCCGTACCGCATCGCTTGGCGGTTGATCACACAGAACACCTGGCCCGCCGGCCACCCTTATTCGTGGGAGGCGATCGGTTCCGAAGAGGATCTGAAAGCCGCCACGCTTGAAGATACGCATGCGTGGTTCAAAGAGTTCTACGGTCCCGCCAATGCGGTGCTGGTGATTGCGGGCGATGTTGATACGCATGAGGCAGTGGAACTGGCACGACGCGCGTTCGGCGACATTCCGCCGGGGCCGCCGGTGCAGCGCCACAAGGCGTATGTCGCGAAGCGGAGCGGTACGCAGCGCATGACCGCGCAGGATCGCGTACCGCAGGCACGGCTCCACAAGGTTTGGAACATTCCGCCGTACGGCACGACCGAAGGCAATCTGCTCAGCGTGGCGGCGGGCGTTTTGGCGGAAGGCAAGACATCGCGCCTCTACCGTCGTCTGGTTCACGACGAGCAACTGGCGACGGATGTGAACGCTTGGGCGAGCCTGAATGAGATCGCGGGTCAGTTCATGATCATCGCCACCGTCCGTTCCGGCGTGTCGGTGGACGCGGTTGAACAGGCCATCGACGAGGAGGTGGCGCGCTTGCTTAAAGAGGGACCGGAAGAGGACGAACTGCAACGGGTCAAAGCCGGCTTCGAGGCGGATTTCGTGCGCGGCTGCGAGCGGGTGGGCGGGTTCGGCGGCAAATCGGATGTGTTGGCGCGCAACGCTGTGCTGACCGGCGATCCGGCGTATTACAAGACGGTGCTGCGCGAAACGCTTGACGCGACGCCCACGGCGGTGCGCGACACCGCGCGCGCTTGGTTGTCGGATGGCGCGTTCGTGCTCACCGTCGAGCCGTTCCCCGATTATCGCGCGTCGGCCAACGGCATGGACCGCTCTGCTGTGCCGTTTCCGACATTGAAGCCGCAACCGCAGTTGCCGGCGTTCCAACGGGCGACACTCGCCAACGGGTTGCGCGTGGTGCTGGCCGAGCGACAGGAAACACCGCTGGTTCAGATGGCGTTGCTGGTGCCCTCCGGTTTTGCGGCGGATCGCGGCGGCGTGGCCGGTACGGCGAGTCTGGCGGCAGCGATGCTTGACGAGGGTACGCGGANNCGCTGGGGGCGCGTCTCAATACGGGATGCGGGCCGGACACGATCACGGTGTCGCTCAATACGCTGACACGCCATCTGGACAAGGCGGTCGAACTCTTTGCCGACGTGGTGGTGAATCCGACCTTTCCCGAGAGCGATTTCAAACGTCTGCAGCAGCAACGGCTGGCGGCGATCCAACGTGAAAAAAGCGACCCGAACGGCGTGGCGTTGCGCGTGCTGCCGCGCTTGGTGTTCGGAGAGGGACATCCGTATGCCGCGCCGCTCAGCGGGAACGGCGACGAGGCGGGCGTGGCCGCGCTCACGCGCGACGACCTGCAACGCTTTTATGCGCGCTGGTTCCGTCCCGAGCAGACCACATTGACGGTGGCCGGTGCGGTCACGCTCGAAGAGTTGCTGCCGATTCTGGAACGTCGTTTCGGCGCGTGGCGGGCGGTGTCTAAAGATAGCGGCGCCCTGCCGTTTGAGGGATTGGACGCATCGGCGCCCGTCGCTAAGCGCACGTCGATCCTCTACGTGATCGACCGTCCTGACGCCGCGCAGTCGGTGATTGTGGCGGGATGTCCGGCGGCGGCGAAACGCGAGGCGGACGAGGCGGCCATTCAGGTGATGAACACAATTTTGGGCGGCTCCTTCACGAGCCGTATCAACATGAACCTGCGCGAGGATAAGCACTGGAGTTACGGGGCGCGCACGTCGCTGCTTGATATGAGGGGCGAGCGGGCCTTCCTGTGTTCGACGTCCGTGCAGGCCGACAAAACGGCGGAGGCGTTGCGCGAGTTGAAGCAGGAGGTGCTTGGGATGCAGGCGGAGCGGCCACCGACGGACGCCGAGGTGGAGAAGGCAGTCACCGATCTCACGCTGCGATTGGGCGGACAGTGGGAGACGCTGAGCGCCGTTGGCGATGTGATGCAGCAGGTGGTTCGGCTGGGACTTTCCGAAAGCTATTTTCGTGGGTACGCGGAGGCGCTGCGCGGCGTGACCGTGCCGGATGTCTGGGCGGCGGCAGCGCATGTGGCGCGTGCCGAGTCGCTGGTGTGGTTGGTGGTGGGCGACCGTGCGCGGCTGTTGCCGGAGCTTGAAGCGCTGGGATGGGGGCCGGTGACGATGCTGGACGCCGAAATGAGTCAACCATGAAACACATGAAACTTCATGAAATAATGTGGTGGTGTGCCCTATGCGAACTCTGGTGATTGATCGTTCCTCTGGTCACCCCAGTATGGCGGTGTTTGAGGATAACGTGTGTGTGTGCGAAAAGGTATGGGACGGCGAACCGTCCCGCGCCCCCGCATGGATGGCGGAGCTTGCCGATGTGATCGCCGCGCACGGATGGAACGGTGCGTCCTTTGATGAGTTCGTGTGCGGGCTCGGCCCCGGTTCGTTTTCGGGCATCCGCGCCTGCCTCGCCGCGTTGCAGGGGCTGGCGCTGCCGGACGGCAGACCGGTCTATGGGATCGCCAGCGCGGCGGCGGTGGCGTTGGGTCAGGCCGAAGGCGAGGAGCGCGTGACGGTGGTGGGCGATGCACGGCGCAACCGGCTTTGGTGCGTCACGTATGAGGTGCAGCCCGCCGCTGCACAGGTGCGCATGCCGGGCGGTGGATTGCCGACGCATACGGCGGAAGATTTTCGGTTGGTGCCGTCCGAAGCGCTTGGAAGCGTGGTACCGGATGCGGCCCGTATCGTGTCGCCGGATTGGGAGCGGCTGGCGTCGGTGTTGCGTGCGACGTTTGCGGAGGATCGGTTAGTGGCGCGCACGGTGTATCCTATTGCGGTGGATCTGGGACGACTGACGCTGGCGATGCCGGCGAGCCGTGTGCGCGAGCCGTTGCCGATCTATCTACATCCGGCGGTGGCCGCCGCAGCGAGGTGATGGGATGAGGAGTTGGTTGATGAGGCTCTTGCAAAAACCCTCGTGGCATGGGCGTCCCGCCCATGAAACACGGGCAAGTTGCCCGTGCCACACCTGTTCCCGACTTGCCTTCCCCGTCTTCACCGGAAACGCACGATCTTCGCATACTCCTGCCACTCGCCGATTGCTCATGCGGACGGCATTGATGGTGTGTTTTGCTGGGTGGTGTGCGTGTTTGGCGTCTGGTGAGACTGTATACCGCCGCAGCATGGAGCGGGTGGCGAGCATGGATCCGGCCAATGCGGCGTCGATCTATGCGGCGCGTTCGTCGCAGCTCGTGTACGAGACGTTGCTGGAGTACGACTACCGCGCGCGTCCGTACCGGTTGATCCCCGGTCTGGCGGCGGCACTGCCGGAGGTGCAGTCGAACGGATTGGTCTATGTGGTGCGGCTTGATCCTGAGGCGCGTTTTCAGCCGGACGCCTGCTTCGGGCTGGATGCGGACGGGCGCGCGCGGGGGCGGGCGGTCACGGCGGATGACGTGGTGTTTTCGTTGAAACGGCTGGGGGATCGGCGCGTGGCGTCGCCCGGCGAGTGGCTGGTGCTTGATACGATCCGCGGCATGCGGGCGTTCGCGGAGGCGTCGATGGGCGGCGCGGCCACGGATTACGCGCGTCCGGTGAGCGGGCTGGAGGCGCTCGACGCGCAGACGGTGCGCATCACGTTGACGCGGCCGGCGCATCAGTTTGTCTGGTACCTCGCGATGTGTTTCACGGCGGTCGTGCCGCGCGAGGCGGTCGAGCAGTACGGTGCGACGTTCGGCAGTCACGCGGTGGGCAGCGGACCGTACCGGCTGGCCGAGTGGCGGCGCAACCACCAGATGGTCTTCGCGCGTGATCCGGCGTGGCGCGGCTGGCGCAAGGGGCCTGCGGCGCTGGTGCCGGGGGCGGACGAGGTGCCCTTTGACCGGGTAGTCTATTCGGTGGTCGACGATGTGTCGACGCAGTGGCTCTGCTTTTTGGCCGGCGAGTTGGATTTCTTGGGCGAGGTCTCGCGTGACAATTGGGATGTGGTGATCGACGGTGCGGGCGGTCTGAGCGAGCCGCTGAAGCAACGCGGCATCACGCTCTACTCCATGCCCACGCTTGAGGTCGCCTACATCGGCATCAACATGGAAGACCCCGTGCTGGGCTCAAACCGCGCGTTGCGCCAAGCACTCAACTGCGCGTTTGACAGCGCGGCGTGGGTGCGGTTTTTCAATCACCGCACGATCGTGTGCGACGGCCCCGTGCCGCCGGGCACCGACGGGCGTTTGGAGACGCCGTTTCCGTATGCGTACGATCCGGAGCGCGCGCGGGCGCTGCTGCGCGAGGCGGGGTATCCGGACGGCATCGATCCGCAGACCGGCAAACGGTTGGAGTTGACCGTGGACTTGGGACGGACCTCGCAGGACGCACGCGAGTCGACAGAGCTGCTGGCCTCGTTTTACGGGCGCGTGGGCATTTCGTTGAAGGCGCAATATCACAACTGGCCCACGTTTCTGCGGCGCGTTTCCGAACGCCAGAGTCAGATGTTCCGCATCGGTTGGGTAGGGGACTATCCCGACGCGGAAAACTTCCTTCAGCTCTTTTACGGGCGCAATGTGTCGCCGGGGCCCAACCGCTGCAATTACGCTAATCCGCGTTTTGACCAGTTGTACGAAGCCGCTTGCGCGGCACAAGACGAGGCAACGCGCAACCGTTACTGGGCCGAGGCGCAAGAGCTGGTGCGCGAAGATTGCCCGTGGGTTTTTCTACACTTTCAAAAGGCCTACAGCCTTAGCCACGCCAGAGTGCGGAACTACATGCCGTCCGATTTTCCTTACGGAACGGAAAAATATCTGCGGACACCGGTAGCGGGCGATGGGCGTTGATTGATTTTTTCAGTTGTATAAAAGAGGAGAAAAAAGATGCGCGGAAAGTGGCTTGGATTAGCGGTAGGACTCGTGGGGTACGTGTGCGCCGTATGGGCGGAAGTGCCGTTGCGTGAGGACGCGCAAGGGACGCTATTCGGGACGGATCGTTTTGCGGTGCGGATTGACGCGCGGAACGGTTGGATAGCTGAAGTGCTGTGCGACGGCCAGCCGGTCGTGACGGCACCGGCGACCGCGCAGGCCTATGACATCCGCCAAGACGGGGCGTGGGTCACTGGCAGCGGTCAGGCGATTGAGCGGCTTGGCGTTGAGCGCGTGTCGCCCGATACGATCCGCTGTCGGACGCGAGCGGGCACGTGGACGGTTGACGCCCTTCTTCAACTCGATCCTGAACGGCGCAGCGTGCGCCGCTGGTTCGATGTGACGTGGCATGGCGCGTCGGCCACGAAGATCAAGTCCTTCTGGATACGCGGTGGCGTGTTGCCGCTTGCGGAGGACGGACGTTATCTGCTCCCCGCGCAGTATCCGCCGCGCAGCGTCGCGGCCGCTGAGTTGACGGCTGACCGCCGCACCGGCAGTTGGCGCAGTCCGTATGTGGTGATCGGCGAAAATGGCCGCGGCTGGTCGGTGATGTGGGCGCTGGATGAATTACAACCCTATGCCGACCGCGGCAGTACAGGCGTGGAGGAGGGACGCGGCGAGATCCGTATCACGCAATCTTTCAACATGCAGGGGCATGTACGCAACGGCGTGACGCAACGGGTGGGCGACTCGTGGCTCTGGGTGCAGCCGAACGATGCAGAGACGGCGCTGCGGCGTCTGCCCGAGTGGTTCGCCGCAGTTGGTCAGATGCCGCCGGAGGGGCGACCGGAGTGGCTCAAGCGCGTGATTCTCTATTCGTTTCATCCGGGTGGCACGATCGGCTCGAACTGCCGCGATCTCGGCGGCTTTCCTGCTGCCACTGCCTTGCTGCCGCATATCGACGGCTTGGGCTGCAATGCGATCTGGTTGATGCCGCTTGAGGATAAATCGATTTACTGGCCGCGTGACTACTACAAGTTGCAAGAGGGGATTGGCACACCCGATGACTTCAAGGCGTTCACGGCGCGTGCCCGTTCGCTTGGGATGCGCGTCTGGCAGGATTGCGTACCACACGGCGGTTGCAATGAGTATCCGCGCGCCAAAGAGCATCCTGAGTGGTTGGCGCAGAACGAGGACGGCTCGACGCTCCATTACTGGTGCTTTGATTTCAACTGGCCGACTTGGATCGACTACATGCGCGGTGTGGTCTCCTTTTATATGCGTGAATACGGATTGGACGGATTCCGCATCGACGCATGCGGCGGTAGCAAAATCCCGAACTGGAATCCAGACATCCCGTATGCACGGGCCAGCCACGCACAGGCGCAGGGGGGATTCGCCATGCAGCGTGCCTTGCGCGAGGAGGTACGCAAGGTCAGGCCGGATGGCGCGAATCTGGCCGAGGTCGGCGCGAGCGTGCATGGTGCGGTCAGCGACTCCACCTACGATTTTGAACTCTGCTACCATGTGCTGCATGATTTCCGGCGTTCTCCGGCCGATGTGTTTGTGCCGCGTCTGCGCCGCTGGCTGCATGAACAGCAATACGCCGAGGTGCCGGACTTGGTACGCATGCGTCATGTGGAGAGCCATGACAGCCTGCGCTCCGGTTTATGGTACGGCGCGGATGCGCAACGTGCGCTGGTGGCGTTGATCAGTTGGATACATGGCATCCCGATGGTCTATCACGAGATGGAGGACGGCCATTATGAAGCGTACCGCCGCATCTTTCATGTGCGGCGGCATGTGCCGGAGTTGAACACCGGAACGGCGGACTATCTGAGCGTGGCCGCGCCGGACGGTGTGTTCGCGTGTCTGCGGAGCGGGGAGCGGTCCGCACGCACCGATGCGGCGTGGCATGATGAGTATGCTTGGGACACGCGGCCGAACGCTGCGGCGCGCGCGTCGGTGGTGCTGGTGAATCTGAACGGGACGGCGGTGACGGGTAGGGTGTCGGTGCCGAAGGCGAGCTTGCCTGCAGCGTTGCAGGGTGCGGCATGGGCACGGGATTTGATGAGCGGCGAGCGCGTGGCTTTGCATGAGGGTGTCTGCGAGGTGTCGCTGTCGGCGTTCGGGTACACGGTTCTGCGGTTGGAGAGCGCGACGTTGCCGTCGTGTGCGCCGGTGCCGGAGGAGGCGGTGTCGAAGCCTGCCGGGGTCGCGCGCGCGGATGGCGCGACGCTGCGGGTCGGTCCGTTGGTGGCCGATGCCAAAACCGGATGGGCGCGTGCGTGGCGTACCGGATGGCGGCGTGAGACGCCGCTGAGCGTGGACGTGGCGTTGCCGGCCGGTTGGGGCGCCAAGGCTGTGGCACCTGCCCGGTTGAACACCGTGACGGACGGCGTGGACGCCGAGTATGTGTGGCAGGGGAACACGCTGACGGTGCAGCAGCGTGAGGCGGATGACGGTGTAGAAATCAAGGCCGCGTGGCCGGATGGCGCACCGGTCGATGCGGCGTTGGTGATCACGCTCGACGAGGCGCGCGCCTGGTATGCAGATACGGCAGAGGGACGTTTCGAGAGTCCGTTCCGTGTGCGGCATCCGGACATGACGATGCTGGGTGTTGTCGGTTCGATCTACCGCTTGCCGCAGGGCGGTGCCGTGTTGTGGGACTCGCGTCGTCACCCCTTCGGCTTGGATGGCGCGCATGCCCGCGTAGGGGTTCGGTTGCCTGATGGGCGCGATCTTGCGCTGACCTTTGATCCTGCGCGGTTGCCGGCTTCGGTACGGTTGTTGGAGCGCGTGGGCGAGCGGCACGGCTTGAACGTGGCCGTGGTGTGGCGCGGTGACGAGCACGGCGTGACGTCAGGCGTGGATGAGGTGCGTTTCCATATCCGCTCCGCGCGCGAGCGTGAGGCGGTGTCGCCGGGCAGCGGCGATCCGCGCTTGATCGCGGTTGGCGGCGGTTGGCAGTTTGAAAACGCGCACTACCGCGCGCGGCTCAGTCGTGCCGGTACGCTAACCGGACTCTGGCGGCGTAACGGCGATGCGTGGCAGACGATCGTGCAGAAAGACGGCCTGTACACCGACAAAGGCTTCGCAGAAGACCGCAAGTACATCGCGCAAGAAAATGACGTGGAGGCTAGCGTGCGCATTGAGCCAGCGGGGGCGGACGGGATACGCCTGCGGGTCACAGGCGAAATGCGGGGGTTCGGCCGGTTTGAGAAATTGGGACATCCGGTGCGCTTCAACAGCGTCTTCGCGTTGGGGGAGGGGCCCGCGTTCCGCCGGTTCACGGCGTTTCAAAGTTCTGCGGCTACAGGTCGTGCCTTTCTTTCGCAGCGCACCGCCTTTGAAGGTGCGGCGCGCGCGGTCTTCAGCGATGCGGCGGGCGTTATCCTGTCACGCGATGCATACACCGCCAAAGCACGCACCTGCGAAACGGCGAAGGCGAAAGATCCGTCGCGGTTGCCCACCGATATCCGCATCGCGTGCGCGGACGGCGTGACAGTGCGTCTGGCGGACCTGAGATGGACCGGCGCGCGACCGGGCAACGTGTTCCTGCACGGTCAGGATCTGCATCTGGCGTGGCTGGATGGGGACACGGGCACGGCGGGGCCGGACATTTGGCACGGGGTTTCGATGAGCGTCTCGTGTGAAGAGGACGCGGTCGCCACGCCGCATGATGCGGCGCAAAGCATTGCGGCGGTTGCCGCTCCGGTCGGTTGGGTGCGGGATGGCAGTTTCGATGGGTACGGGGCTAGTGGCGGGGCGTTGCGGCTGGTGCGGTCGGGGCTCGACTGGCCGTCGGAGCGGGCTGCGGCGCAGGTGAGTTGGCGTCTGCCGGAGGGCGCTGAGATTGTGCGTGAAGGGGGCAATCCATGTGCACGCGTCGATGGCGATGGGGCCTCCTATCGGTTGATTCATCAGACGCTGGCGACGCGGGCGCTTACGCCGGGAACCGCTTTACGGCTCACCGCCCGCATGCGCGGCGAGGAGGTTCAGAAGGGTGACGTCGAGTGGAAGACCGCCTGCCTGCGCTGGTGTGTGCAGACCGAGGGGCGTACGAATTATCAGACGGTCAGTTTGCCGGTGGGGGACAGCGCGTGGCGCGAGTACAGTGTGACGGTCACATTGCCGCAACAGTTCAGTAGTGTGGCGATAGAGGCCGGTCTCAATGGTAACCGAGGCCGGGTCTGGATCGACGACGTACGGGTTACGGAAGAGAAATAAAACAGCGAGGCCGATCCCGGATAGGATCGGCCTCGCTGTCAGATCAAATCATGCGGGTGAGATTACCAGCGGGTCTCACGGGATTCGCGACGCTCGCCGCCACGACCGCCGCCACCGCGACCGCCACGGAAGCCACCGCCACCGCCGCCACCGAAACCGCCACCGCCGCGGCGTTCTTCGCGCGGCTTCGGCTGCGACTCATTCACGCGCAACGGGCGACCGTCCAACTCCTGACCGTTCAGGGCGTCGATCGCCGCCTGGGCTTGGGCGCGGTCAGGCATCTCGACGAAGCCGAAACCCTTGGAGCGGCCCGTCATGCGGTCGGAAACGACGCGCGCGGAAGCAACCTCGCCGTATGCGGCAAACGCGTTCCGCAGGGACTCATCATTCGTCGAATAGGCAAGATTGCCAACATAGATGTCCATGTCTCTGTCCTTCTCTCTCTACTTCACTCATGCCATGTTTGTTCATTGTCCGGCAGAACCGATTCCCATGGCCAAAACCGATCCCGTAGGCAACCTGCCTATCCTGCGCGGTTCACAGATGTAAACCTACGACAGTCCCAAATGTGGTTTCCGTTGGAATGCTGGAAGAGTCAGAAGGACGCGAGAACGCTGAACCGCACGAGAGAGGCTGGCGTCATGACGAACCCAGGCTTTCTAGCCTCCACACTTCAAAAAGTCACCTGCCGCCCTGTTTCAGGCGTTTCCTCCATCACGACGAACTGAGCCCCGGAACCCTGCGCTCCGGGATAATGAAAAAATCAGCCGTTCTGCAATCAACACCGCTAGTATTGTCTTTTTTGTGACGCGATGTCAATACTCCGAAAAAATTATTTTTGTCCCCTTACCACGTACGTTCATGAAAACATGAGAAGAGAGAGTCACCGTGAACGTGAATCGCTAAGCCGAGCTAAAAAAACGGAAGCGGTTGTCAATGCGTGGCGAGTGTGGGATACTGAGCAGAAATTCTTTAAAAAAGAAAGGGGTGCTCAATGACGATGACACGGCGTTTGGTGGCAGGTTTCATGATGGCGGGGTTGATTGTGGCGTGTACCGTGTACGGCGCGGGAACGCCGCTGCCGGACGAGGCCGGTAAAAAGGCCCCACTGGGATGCGAGCCGTTCCCTAGCCGGTTGTATCAGTTTGTGTGGCGCAACTGGACCGTGGTGCCGCAGACGAAGCTGGCCGAGGTCGTGGGCACGACGCCTGAAAATGTGGCGCAGGTTGCGACCTCGATGGGGCTGCCGCCGCAGGACGCGATCTTGCCGGCGTGGCAGGACAAGGGCTACATCACCGTGGTGCGGCGTAACTGGCATCTGCTGCCCTATGACCAGCTTCTGACGCTTACCGGTTTCACGCGCGAGCAGTTGCGCTATGCGCTGATGGAGGATGACTTCCTCTTCATCAAACTGGGTAGCGTCAAACCCGCCTGTCCGCCGCTGCGCTACACGCCGCCTTCCGAGGCTGAGCGCGCGGCTGCCGAACAACTCGCCGCCTGGCTGCGCGAGGAGGGCGTTGCGGATAGTCTGCGCCAGCCTGAAGAGCCGCGCTTCGCCTTTATTGATCGCCTCTCGCGACCTGATCCGGCCATCGTGGTCGCGCCGTCATCGGACAGTTCGCCTTTCGGTCTGCGTTTTATTTTCTCGTATTTTGCCGAGTATGGCGACCCGCTTTTCGATACCGAAGTTGCCTCCTATCCTGAGGGACTTTTGCAGCGTCTGGCGGCGGCTGGCGTGAATGGCGTATGGGTCCATACCGTGCTGCGCACGCTGGCGAAAGATCCCGCCTTCCCGGAGTTCGGCGAGGGGTGTGAGCGGCGGATTGCGGGATTGCGTAAGCTGGTGGCGCGCGCCGAAAAGTACGGCTTGAAGATCTATCTCTACATGAACGAACCGCGTACGATGCACCACTCATTTTTTGAGGCGCGACCGGAACGCGCCGCCATGCGCGGGGTCGCCGCCGCCGGTGACACCGCGCGGCTTTGCACGTCGCACCCGGAGGTGCGGCGCTGGATGTCCGATGCCGTAGCTTCCGTGTTTACCCAAGTGCCGGGGCTGGGCGGCGTCTTTACCATTACCGCTTCGGAAAACCCTACCAGTTGCGCTTCACATCGGCAGCAGGCGCAGTGCGAGCGTTGTAAAGAGCGGTCGTATGCCGAGATCATTGCCGAGGTGAACGCGACGATCGCGCAGGGTGTGGCACGCGGCAACCCTGATGCCAAGGTTCTGGTGTGGGATTGGAGCTGGGATGACACGCAAGTCGGCGAGATCATCGCGCGCCTACCCAAGAACTGCTGGTTGCAGTCGGTCAGCGAATGGTCGCTGCCGATTACCCGGGGCGGCGTCGCATCCACGGTCGGCGAATACTCCATCTCCTCCGTTGGGCCGGGGCCGCGTGCCAAGAAGCATTGGTCGCTGGCGCGCGCGGCGGGACTGAAAACATCGGCGAAGGTGCAGGTCGGCGCGACGTGGGAGTTCTGTTCCTGTCTCTTATACCCGACGCTCGACTTGGTGGCCGAACACGCATGCAATCTGGGCTCGGCTGGCGTGGACGGCGTGATGCTGAGTTGGAGCTTGGGGTGTTACCCTTCGCCCAATCTGGAGGTCTTTCAGGCTTTCACCAAGGAAACGGATGCGATCGGTCCGGTGTTGGACCGTGTGGCTGTCCGACGGTACGGCGCTGATGCCGCGCCGCTCGTGCGGCAGGCCTGGACCGCATTTTCGCAGGGCTTCCGCGAGTACCCTTATCACATCGGCACGGTCTACAACGGCCCGCAGCACATGGGGCCAGCCAACCCGCTCTATCTCAAGCCCACCGGTTATCGGGCCACCATGGTCGGCATTCCGTATGATGATCTCACGCGGTGGCGGTCGGTGTATCCGGCTGAGGTCTGGATCGCGCAGATGGATAAGGTGCGTGCCGGTTTCGCGCACGGATGCGGGTTGTGGGGCAGTCTGTTGCCGCAGGTACAGGAGGCCGCGCGCGCCGAAGCCGGACGTGAGTTAGGACTCTTCCGCGCTGCGGAATTGCACTTCGCCGCTTGCGTCAACCAAGCGCGCTTTGTCGCTGCGCGCGACCGCTTGCAGGCCGCCACGACCGATCCCGAACGCGCCATCTGCCGAGGCGAAATGCGGGCTGCCGCGCGTGCTGAGTTGGCGGTCGCCAAGCAGCTCCTGCCGTTTGTCAAGGCCGACTCGCGGATCGGGTACGAGTCTTCAAACCACTACTTCTACATTCCGCAAGACCTGCTGGAAAAGGTACTTTGCTGCCGACAGGTGCTGACGGAGGTGCAGCCTTAACTTCCTTGAGACTGCACCATAGGGTTAGGGGTTAAAATTTAGGATTTAGGAGTTGTGGTACGAATGAACTGTTGCGTGCAATCGCGCACGTTCTGTCTTGTCGTGGAGCAATATTGATGCGATAATAGCGAAAATGAAGGTGCTCTTCCTGTTTATCGATGGCGTCGGCCTACGCAGGCCCGCGACCGACAATCCGGTGCATGCGGGGATCTGTCCGGCCCTCTGCCAACTCATTGAACAGCACTCGGTCACGATTGACGCTTGTCTCGGTATCGATGGATTGCCTCAGAGTGCCACGGGGCAGGCTACGATGTTCACGGGGGTCAACGCTTCGCAGGTCATGGGGCGCCACTGTGAGGGTTTTCCGGGGCCCACCCTGCGGAAACTGATCGAAGAGGGCAATCTCTTTATGGAACTGACACAGAAGGGGTTGCGCTGCCGGTTTGCTGACGCATATCTGATCGATAGCGTTGATGACTTAAGGGCCCGCCGTTTCAAATCCGTCACTACGGTGATGGCGCTGACGCAGCCAGAAACGATCTCGGTTCAAGATGATCTGCTGGCCAATCGTGCGGTTTCGCACGATATCACGCGCCTCAGTTTTCGGGAAAAGGGATATGCTGTCCCGTCGGTGACGTCCCAGCAGGCTGCCGAGCATCTGATTCAGGTGGCGCTGGCGCACGACTTTACGCTTTTTGAGTTCTTTCTGACCGATCTGGCCGGACACTCCCGAAATTACGACCTCGCCTGCGAGACCCTCAAGACGCTTGATCTGTTTCTGGATACGGTGGTCAAACTGAGCAAGACAACCGGCCTGCTTTTGATTCTGACCAGCGATCACGGCAATATCGAGGAGATGGGGAGCCGTGGCCATACGCGTAACCCGGTGCCGCTCGCGGCGGTAGGTCCGGGCGCGGATGGACTCAAGGCTAACGCCAGCAGCCTCATGGATATCACGCCGCGCATTACGCGACTGATGGTGCCGGGCTATACACCGCCCTCGCGCACCGTGCAGACGGTGCCGTGGGCGTGAGAGCGAGAGGCGTTGCGGTCGTCGTTAGGCCGTCTGCTGGCGCGTGGTTTGAGTCAGCGCCACCCAGAGGATGTAGAGCAGCGCCGCGAACGGCACGATGAAGCCGACGATCTGGTTTTTGTTCGCGAGATCCACGACCCATCCCATGATTGGGGGCAGGATGGCACCACCCGCGATCGCGGAAATCATCAGTCCGGAAATTTCGTTGGAGCGTTCGGGCAGGGCGTCAACCGTGATGGAGAAGATCAGCGGGAAGATGTTGGCGAAGCCCAGTGCCGTCACCACGATGCCGATGTATGTCAGGCTCTTGACGCCGCTGAAGACAGCCGCGATTCCGATGAGCGACAGCACGGCGGTCAACTTCAGGAAGAGCGCCGGTTGCAACACGCGCAGGATGGCTGCGCCCGCGAAGCGCCCCACCAGGATGGGCAGGAAGAACAGCGACCAACTCACCCAGAGACTGTTTTCAAGAACCAGGCCGAACCGCTCTTTCAACAACAGCGGCACGCCGGAGTTGAAGCACACCTCGGCTCCGACGTAAAAGAAGATGCCGAGCACCATCGTCAGCACAAAACGGTTTTTAGTGAAGAGTGTGAAGCAGGAGCGTAGCGTCGCCGGCTGACGCTGCTCGTCGCGCTCATCGGTCAACTGCAGGGGCAGGCAGGCGCACAGCGCGATGACCAGCGTCGCTGCGAAAATCGGGTATTGGATCGACCACGACAAGCCCAAGGGTTTCGCCACCAGCGGCAGCAGCAGGAAACCCATGGATGAGCCCACGGCTTTGACAGATTGTGCCAAGGACAGGTTACTCGAAAACTTGCCCGGAGGCGAGACGTCACGCATCACGGGGTTACCGCAGACTTGCAGAATTGTCGCGCCCGCGCACAATAGCAGGATGGAAGCCAGTATGACGTAAAATTTCGTCAGGTCGCCTGCGGCGATCTCCACCTGCCGACCGTACATGCCGGCTAAGATCGGCAACAGGGCGCCTGCTAGGGCGACCACCAGTCCGAGTATCAAAACGAACTTCTTTCCCTTGCGGTCCTGGACGATGCCCATCGGGACGGAGAGCAGACCGAACATCAGGAATCCGGTCAGGGGTACCAGTTGTGCCGTCAAATTGGAAACATTGAAGGTCTCTTTGACCAAGGTGACCAGAGGCCCCACAACATCCCCGAAGCCCATTGCCAGAAAAACCAAAAACACCGGCCATGCACGTTTCATTTGCTTCTCCCTGAGTTGCATTCAGCGGCCGCCTATCGGCTGCCTTACGCCCAACAGTATACAAAAAAACCTCCCGGCGTACACCAGGAGGTTTTTGGCCCGCACTTCGGCGGGGTCGTTTTAGGTGTCGAACCGCACGCCGGACTGCCGGAGCACGCGTTTTATTGCGTTGACCGGCTTCATGTCTTTGCCGGCTTTCTGTTCTGCCACAAGTAGCAGGTCACCGATCCGGCCGTTCATGATGCAAGGCGGACGGTTGCCGCCCGGCTCAGCAGCGGACCCCTTCTCCGCCTGAAACGCTTCCAGTTCATCCTCGAAGAGGAACGCGTGCGGGTCATGTTTCTGCTTGTCACTCCGACTCAGGCCGAGTTCCTGCAACCGCATTGCAAGGCACCGGGCAGAGACACCGTAGCGCTTCTTCATGCGCAACAGCAGGTCGAACGTCCAGTTCTCTGGTGCTATACCCGTCTGCAGAACCGTCCTGCGGAGCGAGGTGGCAGGCAGGAGGAAGTTCAACATAAAGCAGTATGCGAACTCCTTTTCGTTCAACGTGTCAGCCTCTACGCTTGCTTGCGCATTTTGTTTGCGCACGTACCAGAAGACTCGCCCGAGTTCAAGGGTTGCGCGAATCATCTGCACTTCGGGCTGTTTCTTGAGGTTGCTGTTAATGAAGACGAAGCCATTCTGGTTGAACGGGTCGTAGCCGCTGAATGTCGTGCATCCTTCAGGCATGTTCATGAAGACGACGCGCAGTCCGGCATTTTCGAACAATTCCAGATAATCGGTCAGCATGGCATTGCCGATGCCGAGCCCCTGCCGCACGTAGGCGGCAACCTGTTTGGCACCGTCGTCGTCGGCCGTGAAGGGGATGCTCAGCGAGAAGTCCAGACGGGGCGCCACACCTGCCAGCTTTTCGAGTTTGGGGAGCGCTTCCGCCACTGTCTGACAGATGATATGTGTCGCTTTCAGTGCCTCCGCATTTGGACACGACGCCACGTTTACAGGCGGCAGAACGACAGCGGCCTGTGCATCCGTTGGCGTTGCGCTGTCATCCCACACATCCTTCTCCTGGAACAGGTCATCGATCCGCACATTCAATCGTTTGGCCAGACGATAAAGCACGCGCCCTGACGGCAGATGCTTACCCTTTTCAATCCAGCCGAGCGGTCCCGCTCTGATACCAATGTCTGTTGCCAACTTGATTTGAGTGATACCCTGGAGCTCACGTAATTTGCGGATCCGCGAGCCCACCCTCACCGCAATTTCATGCTCAGCGTAAGTTTTTTGTTTGCCCATAGTTCATTCCTTGTGTTGAGGTCCATTCTTTTCAATAGGGAAAACACTCTTGCAAGATCCGCAAGGAGCGCTCAACGTCAATACAATTCCCAAATAAAAGATGAACCACCATTATGCCTTATTGTGTGCAGATAAACAAGCCGAAAAACAATTCATTCGTTAGGCAATATCTCGTTTTAGGGGGTATTCGAGGACCTTTAAAAGTGAAATGTCATACGTTTTCGTGTATGCGAAGGGAGAGGAATAGCGAATAACTAAACTCCACGCGTGGCATGGTCACGTCCCCGGCGGTATTCCGGAGCGTAGATCGCCGAATCGCGGACCACGCATCCGCCGCGTCCCACGACATCCTTCATGATTTGCGAACACATGGAGCAGGTGACGCAGCATTTGTCCGGGGTCATTTTCCCGTGCTCCAGAATGTCGCGCGGCGCATCGGGATATGCAAACGCGGAGCGTCCGAAGCCGACCAGATCGCACCAGCCTTCACGGATCATTCCGGCCGCGACCTGCGGTGCCAAATGCCGCAACCAAGAGAGAGCGGCGGTGATGACCGGTGCGCCGTGCGCTGCGTGGCGTACCGAGCGCACGGTCTCTTGAAAGCGCACGACTCCGCGCAGGGGATCTTCGGGCGGCGGCGGACATCCGACAAGCGCACGGTCATGCGGCCGGTTCAGGTGGGGCTGAAACCGGGGATATCCCATTGAAATGTTGTGGAGCGGCACGCCGCAGGCGGTGAGTTCGCTGATCAGCCGCAGAGGCTCCGCGAGGTCCGCTTGCCAGGGGCCTTCGTGTTCCGCGACTCCCCAGCCGTACGGATAGGCGGAGGGTTCGAGGACGGTCAGGCGTGAGGCTACCCATGTGTTGGGATTGAGCGTCTGGCGCATGGCCGCTATACACGCCTTCAGGAAGCGTGTGCGATTCTCATACGATCCGCCGAAGCGTCCCTCGCGCTGGCGCGCGCCGAGCAGTTCGGCCACGAGATAACCGTGTACGGCCTTCATGTCGACGCCGTCGAATCCGGCACGCTCGGCCAGTTGGGCGGTTGTTGTGAACGCATCAAGCAGCCGGTCGAGCGCGTCATCGCTGATCGGTTCGCAGACCGGCATTTCAGGCATGGCTTGTTCGAGAAGCGGATTCCGTTGCGCCACGATCGGCGCGGGTTTCCCTTGCGGTCGGCTATAGCGGCCGCTGTGGGTCAACTGCAAGAGCAGCGTCACCTCGCCACAACCTGTTTCATGCGCCGCGCGGCGCGTCTCCTCAACCAGTCGTTGCCAGACAGCGAGATTGCGCACAGTGAGCATGAGTTGGCGCGGTCCGGAGCGTCCCTCCGGCACGACCGAGACCGATTCAAACCAGATCAGCGCACTACCACCGGCCGCGTAACGGCGATAACGGCGGAAGGTCAGCTCTCCCGGTGTGCCGTCGTCATCACAAGCGTCCACACCCTCCATCGGTTGCACCACAAAACGGTTCGCCAGTTTGCGGCCCGCGACTTCCAGCGGTGTCCCCAATGGCGACAGGTCATCGCTCCAAGGCAACGCAGCGCCGATACGCGCCAGTTCCGCCTCCAGGTCTTCCCGCGTTTTCAAATCGAATCGTTTCATGTGTCTACCCTCGTTTCTTGTAGGGACTTGATTACGTAACTCATACCAATCGTTTTCTTGCTGGACGCACCTCGTATAAGGCGCTGTCTTCCTGAACCATGGCGAGTGTCTCCGTTGAAGCTTTTTCAAACCGTAATTCGGCCGTCGTGAAGAAATCTTCGGTTTCGGCTTTCAGGTATTGCGCCGCCATGCGACAGTACTCAGGATCGATTTCAACGCCGATGCTGTTTCTCTCGCTCCGCAAAGCAGCCACCATTGTTGTTCCTGAACCGCAGAAAGGATCAAGAACCGTGTCGCCAACAAACGAAAACATGCGCACGAGTCGTGTGGCCAACTCGAGCGGATAGGGCGCGGGGTGCTTCTTGGTTGAAGCGCCGCCTATATTCCATATCTGCTGGAACCAGCGGTCAAACGACTCCTTATCAATTCTGCTTGCATCACGTTGCTCTTTCGTGGGTTGCCGATAGCCCCCTGGTTTCCGCTGCATCAAAATGAACTCCATATCGTTCTTGATGATTGCGTTCGGCTCGTAAGGCTTGCCAAGGAATTTTGAGCCGTTTTCGACTTCATAGGAGGCGTTCGCGATCTTGTGCCAGATGATTGGGTTCAGATTGTCGAATCCGATCCGACGACAGATGACACAGATGTCAGCATGAAGAGGGAAAACGAGATGTCGACCGAATTTTTTCCGGGCGACACACACGTCGCCGACGACGCAGACCAGACGCCCGCCAGGAATTAGGATGCGGTAAACGTGCCGCCACACCTTTTCCAACTCGAACAGAAATGCCTCATAATCCGGAATGTGCCCCAGTTGGTCTGGGTTTTCGTTGTAGCGCTTCAGATTCCAGTATGGCGGCGAGGTCACTACCAGATGAACTGATGAATCGTCGAGGAATGCCAATTCTCTGGCATCTCCTTTAACAAGTCTGTGAACGGTTTTTTTCATGAGTTCAAGCAAAGGCCGTGACGTGCGCTGTAAGGGTTTTTGCAAAGCGCTCGACACTCAGATCTTCTGCGGGAATCGCGAAACGTCCGTGAATGCCGTCGTCTTTGGTGGAAGAGATGAACGCTGCTGCAGTGTAGTGTCGCTCCAGAACGAGCTTACGGCAGAAGATTTCGTAACGGCGCATGTATGATGCACCGACGAATTCAGGAAACACCGAGAAGTGCGGCTCCTTGACCTTGACGGGACGGTTGGATGAGGGGCAGTCCTCCAGCATGAAAAAGTACCCCAGAAATGGCTGAGGACTGTCGAGATAGGCGCGTTCTCGATAAGCAGTCCACAGATCGAGAGCGCTTCCCATGGCCTCTTCGGTTCGATTATTGAAATTATTGCCTAAAGATGGACCGACCTGCGACTTGGCTTCAATGGCTACTAGCAATGTCTTATCGCGAACGACGAGCAGATCCCATTCCTTTGTGGGACGGAAAAAACCCGGCAGTTCAACAGCCTTCTTTCTGAATATGAAACGCTCAGGAATTCCGGCTTGGACGATCAATTCTGCGAAGAGATCGATGAAGCCGTCCATTTGTGCGCCGCCGGTTACGGCGCTACGGGCGCCCTGGTCCGCCTTGCCCGCCTGACGTTGTCGGTCATGCTGGCCGATCCGCGTATTCCAGTAGTGTGCCACCGCCACACCTGTGCGTTCGATCAAGCTATTGAATATACTACCCGAGTTCACAGGCACAGTGTACCAAGTTTTTTCCCTCCTTCAACTTCTCTGCGATATTCGGTTTTGGCAGGTTGCATGACATGGACAACTAACGGACAGGTGTTTTGAATATGCATCATGGCAAGGTGGCTCCGCGCACGCGCGGAGAGAAAGCGGTGCCGCGACCCGCGNNATTTTCCGCCGCGCCACGCGCGGCATGACAATCATGACAAAGGGACCATGACAAAGAGACAGGTATTTAGACAATTAATGTTTACGCGGCTTTTCGCAAGTTCTGCCCGTTCGACTGCTCCTTTTAGGTTAAGTAGGGCGGGACGTCTCGGACCG
>LSQX01286140.1_pt1 | contig 25627 bp, 28 predicted proteins | sample 654561 | NCBI WGS metagenome assembly LSQX01 (sample SAMN04489861, study PRJNA283612) | anaerobic digester metagenome | isolation source: 4 biogas reactors fed with cattle manure at either 37C or 55C with and... | place: Denmark: Kongens Lyngby | collected 2014 | reverse complement strand
GATTCTTATCGGTATTTGCGGTTGAACGAAGGACAGGGGATCCATTCTATTTATCACCCCACCCAATTGATTTATTACGGTCCCTGGTCACAGGTTTTGGTTGCACCGTTTTTCAACGCAACACCTCGCCCCTTAGATTCGATTAAAAAATTGGCTATTGTGGGACTTGCAGCCGGGACTACAAGCCGACAGGCGTCAATTGTCTTTCCAGAAATTAAGATTGATGGGTTTGAAATTGATTCGGAAATTGTCCGGATTGGCAAAGAATACTTTGAGATGAATCAACCCAACCTCAATATCACTACGGAAGATGGGAGGTGGGGGTTGGCGCATTCAAAAGAAAAGTATGACATCGTCAGTGTGGATGCTTACCGCCCGCCCTATATTCCATGGCACATGACAACTTTGGAGTTTTTTACAATTGTCCATGAACATCTTGAAGATGATGGTGTGCTGGTGGTCAATATAGGACGAAGCCCACTTAATCGAGCCTTGGTGAATGATCTGGCTACGACGATAAAGCAGGTTTTTCGAGATGTTTTTGTGACCGACCTGCCGGATTCTTTTAACAGCATTCTCTTTGCAACCAAAAAACCAGGTTCCTGGGATCATGTTTCGGAGAATTATTTTAACCTTTCAGAAAATGACGCCGATCCATTGCTGCTGGAAGCGATGGCGATTGCTTACAACAATCGGCAACCCCCACCGGAAACCACCCGGGTTTATACAGATGATCGCACACCTATCGAATGGTTGACCAATAAGATCGTTGTGGACTTTCTTCTTTCGGGAGGAATGGAGATGATGAAATGAAAAACAAAAAGTATGTCCCCCAATTTCTGGGGTGGTTGATCACGGTAATGATGCCACCAACTATTCTGATGGTCGCCGTTCGATTGCTGATCACGCCGATTTTTGCACAGTTTGAATACCGGCTGCCGGGATTTCCAGAAGATCCTTATGGGTTTTCACTTCAAGATCGTTTGCGCTGGTCAGAACCTTCTATTGGCTATTTGGTGAATTCAGAACCAATTTCATATTTAGAAAACCTGCAATTTGAATCAGGTGACCCGCTTTTTAATCAGCGAGAATTAAGTCATATGAAAGATGTGAAAGATGTCGTCAGTGGAATGCGGGTAGCGCTGGCTGTGGTGATAGTCCTTTTGCTGGCACTCACGGTGCTTGTCGTGATCTTTCAGAAGCATGAGATCCTATTTTTAGCCTATCGAAGGGGGGGGCAGGGCGTTATTTGGATGATTGGCTTCATTCTTGCTTTCGTTGCCATCAGTTTCAATGATTTGTTTTCCTGGTTTCATAAGCTGTTTTTTGAAAGCGGAACATGGCAGTTTTACACATCTGACAGCCTTATCCGCTTATTTCCGCTGCGATTCTGGCAAGATGCTTTCATATTTGTGGGTGTGATCAGTTTGATATTTGGGGTGTTGGTGATCGTGTTTTCCAGCAGGGCGCTCAAAAGAACGAGAAAAAAGAGCGATCAATTTGATCGCTCTTTTTAATTGAGAGGGGGTTGGGGTTAACGGACCGCGACCGGATTTTCAGGATCAGCGGTTTTATCGAAAATATGCATATTGTCCATGTTGAACGCAACGCGCATGACATCGCCCATTCCAACACGAGTACGGGGGTCAACCCGTGCGACGAACTCATGTTTTCCATTGACGAGGTACAGGAAAATTTCATTCCCCATCAGTTCTGTCACATCCACCTTTACCTCGGCTTCTTCGGCGATAATTGATGGTGGTGCATAATCTGGATTGTGAATATCTTCAGGGCGAATTCCGAAGATCACTTCTTGCCCGGCAAGGTGCTCATAAATCTCTTTTCGGTTATCAGGTATCCTCATTTTGAAGGAATGAAGATCAATGAATAGCGCATCGTTTTCTCGATCGATTTTTCCATCAAAAAAGTTCATAGCAGGCGATCCGATGAAGCCAGCAACGAACATGTTTGCGGGAAAATCATAAAGTTGCTGAGGTGTGTCCAGCTGCTGAAGGACACCTTTATTGATGACAGCAATTCGGGAAGCCATGGTCATCGCTTCCGTCTGATCATGGGTCACATAAATAAAGGTCGATTGTAGACGTTGATGTAACTTACTGATCTCTGCACGCGTTTGTACACGTAGTTTCGCATCCAGGTTTGAAAGGGGTTCGTCGAAGAGGAACACTTTGGGCTCGCGCACGATTGCACGACCAACAGCAACACGTTGCCGTTGTCCACCAGAAAGCTCTCGTGGTTTTCGGCTTAGCAATGTTTCAATGCCGAGAACATTTGCAGCATCTTCAACTCGAGTGCGGATTTCATCTTTGGGCACCTTGCGAAGTTTGAGACCGAATGCCATATTGTCATAAACTGTCATATGTGGATAGAGGGCGTAGCTCTGGAAAACCATCGCAATGTCCCGGTCTTTAGGGGCTACGTCGTTGACGACCTGGTCGCCAATCAAAACTTCACCTTCGGAGATTTCTTCCAAGCCTGCCAAACAGCGCAATGCTGTCGTTTTCCCGCAGCCAGACGGTCCGACAAGAACAAGAAATTCTTTGTCTTTAATATCAAGGCTGAGGTCATGAAGGGCGGTGAAATCACCAAATCTTTTATAAACATTTTTATACGTTACACTAGCCAAAATTTGTATTCCTCCAATCCGAAAAATATAGTAGCTATAGTATAGCACGAATTCATAATTTGACAGACGAATTGTCAAGTTGATTTACAAAATATGGATATGTTTGCTGTTACAAAAACATCGTTACTTTGAACCAATTTCAGTGTGTTTGTTGATCGTGATTGCAGAAATAGCATATCCTCCTCGGAACAAGGGGATCATTGACAAAAGATTAAACACACCTGTACTTTTCTTGGTACAATTCTTCAATTGAGGAAAACAGAACATGACAGACCAAAACATTGATGAGAAAAATTTTCCGGATTTTGAATTTAATCTGCGTGAGCTGGCGGGCTCCATGGGTGATTTTGGCACCCTGTTTCCACTGGCTGTCAGCTACATTGCGATTAATGGATTGAACCCTGCCGGCTTGTTCATTATGCTTGGCTTGACGAACATTGCTCTTGGATTAATTTACCGTCTCCCGATGCCGCTCCAGCCGAAAAAGATCGTGGCGATCACTGCGATAACCCAGAGATGGTCACCTGAGTTGATCTATGCATCCGGATTGGGTTTGGGTGTGTTGTGGATTTTACTGACCCTGACCGGTCTGTTGAAATGGCTGGTGCGTATCACCCCGGATTACATTGTGCGCGGCATTCAACTGGCGCTTGGTATAACCCTCTTCTGGCAGGCTGTGCAATGGATGCGACCCAATCCTGTTTTGGGATTGGTGGCGGTTGTGATTGTGCTGCTTTTGCGAGAGAATCGCTACGCGCCTGCTTCCGTGGTGCTGATGATATTGGGTGTTGTATTGGTCGCCTGGGAAGGCAATTTGCCCAAGGATTGGAACCTGCGGCTCACACTGCCGGTGATCGCTGTCCCACGCCTGCAGGATGTTTGGAAAACGATGCTGTTGGCTGGCTTTGCACAGATCCCGCTGTCGATCTCAAACGCGATCATTGCTCCTGCTGCGCTTATTCGTGATTATTTCCCCAAGAAATCGGTAAGCGAGGAAAAGCTGATGCTCAACATGGGTGTTATGAACGTGTTCTCCTCTTTATTGGGAGGCATGCCCATGTGTCATGGTGCGGGTGGATTGGCAGGTCAATATTATTTTGGCGCACGCACCGGTGGGGCGCCTATTTTGGAGGGGCTGATCGAGATTTGTATTGGCCTCTTTCTCAGCGGCTCGATTGCTGCCCTCATGGCTGCTTTTCCGATGCCCTTGATTGCCGGGATGATGCTGCTGGTGGGTATTCAACTTGCCAGGACTGCGAGAAAATTACGAGGGTGGGAGCTGGCGTTGGCGTTGGGTACTGCGGTGCTTTCCGTCGCCACGAACATTGGCATCGGTTTTCTGGGCGGGCTGGCAGCGGCTCATTTGCGCAAAGCGCTGCTGCGCGACAAGACCGAGAGTGATCATTTTTCTAATGTTTCGTAAAGAGTGTAAGATGACTCTCCTGATCACCATTTACCATTCATTTTTTTAAATGTGTCATATCTTGGAAGAATTTGTGAGAAAACTTGCAACAATTACGTTTTAAAGTTTCCAATGATCGAGAAATTCTCGAATCACCTGATGTTGAGGGTTGTGAAGCACGTCCTCAGCCGGACCCTGCTCTATAACCATACCCTGGTCGAGAAAGATCACCTCGTCCACCAGACGCAAGGCTTGGGCGGGTGAATGGGTGGAAAGAATTACAGTACAGTTGTTTTTATCGGCGTAATCCAGGAGTACTTTTTCAATTTGACTGATACCCCGGATATCTGCGGAGGCAGTTGGCTCGTCCAGCAGCAAAAGATTGCGACGTTTTACGATCATGCGAGCCAAAGCCATTCTCTGTGTCTCACCACCAGATAGCTTACTGCCAACGGCATCCCGTAGGTGATCGATGCCGACTGCTTTAAGAGCTTCAAGCACCTGCTTCTTGTCATCGGATCCTTGAGCCAGGGCAATGCCCACATTTTTTTCCACAGAAAAGCTGAAGGCATAGGGCGCTTGTGGCATATAACCCATGCTATCTGGCGATATCTGGGTCACTTCTCCTGCGTCAGGCTTGAGAATGCCTGCCAGAATACGTAGAAGTGTGCTTTTTCCACTGCCGTTAACACCAATCAATGCGTAGCGCCTGGTGGTGTTGAAAACCAGATGGGGAATATTTAACACCATGCGCTGATCATAAGCTTTAATGATGCCTTTTAATTCAATCATTTTCTCCCCCGTGATTCTAAATAATTAACCAGCCCATTGATACCAAAAGAAATGATCAGCAACACGATACCCAGTGCAATGGCAAAATGAAACTTACCCATATTAGTCTGCATCATGATGGCTGTCGTCATGACCCGTGTTTTATATTGCACATTGCCACCTACGATCTGCACTGCACCGACCTCAGCAATCGCCCTACCGAAACCTACCAGTACAGTTGAAACCAATTGGCTTTTACATTCATAAATCATCAACCCCATCTGGCGCCAGGCTGGTATGCCGATCCCATGCGCAGTCTCCCGGATGCGCGGGGCAGGAATGGATATGATGGTCGCGGTTAGCCCTGTCATAATCGGTGTGATTAAAACGACTTGGGCAATGATCATTGCCGTAACTGTGTATAGGAGTTTTAGCGTCCCTAAAGGGCCGCTGCGCGAGAGTATAAGAAAAACTGCCAACCCTCCAACGACCGGGGGCAAGCCCATTAAAGTGTTTGTGAAACGCAATACCCAGTGCTTTCCTCTAAATTCATTGCTGCCAATGAGTACGCCCAGGGGGATGCCCAGCAAAGAAGAGATTCCCGTTGACAAAAAAGACATACGAAGGGTGACCGCGATAATTTGGCGCAGTTCAGGGTTTTCGCCAAACAGCAGTTCGATGGCTTTAATTAATCCGTCCATTGAAATGTGGGTAGGGTCTGAGTTTAATTATGGGTAGACTTCAAGCAGATATGAGTAAAGATATTGAACACGGAGATGAATCTCATCTCCGTGTTCAATAAATCATATGCAATTATCGCATTGAGAAGAAGAGAGGCTCACCATATTCTTCAACACCATAAGCATCGATCAGATCCAATGCTTCCGGAGAAGTTATCCACTCAATAAAAGCCAGTGCGCCCGCATAGTTGGTATCTTCCCAACGTTCAGGTGTGATGGCAATCAGTGAATAGGTGTTTTTCATGTCCTCGGCTTCTTCTTTTAGAATACTGAGGGTATTGTCATGCGCAAGGAAAGTGGCTTTGTCGGAGAGGGTATAAGCCAGCTCCTCATCTGCGACGGTCAGCGTCTGTCCCATGCCTGCGCCAACACTGATATACCAATCTTCGTCTGTTGGGTCAATGTCGGCATCTTTCCAGATATTGTTTTCCTTAACATGGGTACCGCTTTCATCTCCACGGCTGACAAATTTTGCGCCGTTATCAGCAATAGCTGTGAAAGCTTCTGCTGCTGTTGCAGCATTCTTCACACCTGCCGGATCGTCTTCGGGGCCAACGATTACGAAATAGTTGAACATAAATGGCAGGCGTTCTTCGCCATAGCCTTCACTGATGAAATCCTCTTCAGAAGACTTGGCATGCACCAGCAAACAATCTGCATCGCCCGTGCGAGCCTTTTCGATGGCAGCGCCGGTTCCTGCTGATGTGATCTCAACTTTATAACCGGTGTCGGCTTCAAAATGAGGTTGTAAATAGGGAAGCAAACCTGAATCGTTAACCGATGTCGTCGTGGAGAGACGGATCACAGGGTTTTCGATTTTTGGGGCTTCCGGGGTTTGTGCTGTACAGGCAATCATTCCGAACAGCAATAAACAGGTAAAACTAATAATTAAATACTTTTTCATCAAATTCTCCTTTCCTAATACGGGAGGCACCGCTGTTTCCGGCGATACCCTTGTGCTTGACCGGCATTTTGGGATTTACCGGTAAGCGACCGCTCGTGCGTCCATGGAACAAGCCGAAGGGCGTCGAGTCGAAGAACAGGGCAATTATAAGGTAGGATTATTTATCTGTCAAACCTGAAAAGAATGGTGCATAGTGAGCAGGAATTTGTGGATTAGGTGCGCAGTGAATTGTGAATTGTGAGAAGGAATTTGGAATCAAGAATTTGGGATCAGATACGAAGTCCCTGAACCTCATTACGGCGCATTCTTGCGACAAATCGACAATCAAGTTATACTGCAAATCGAAAAACAACAAAACAGGAGTAATGGTGATATGAAAAAACGAAATGTAGATGAGATTTTGGTAGAGTTCTTTACAAGGTATCCAAATTTGGAAACAATTCGAGAAGATCTTCTGAAGACGTACGAAATTATGCGCAAAAGTTTTCAAGAAGGCGGGAAACTTTTAGTTTGTGGCAATGGCGGTTGCGCGGCTGATTGTGATCACGTTGTGGTTGAATTGGTTAAATCAAGCGAGCTAAGAAGGGCAATTACGGAAGATCAGCGCAAGGCGCTTGTTGACCTTTACCCTGATTTCGGCCCATGGATTGCCGATCGCCTGATGGGAGGCTTGCCTGCCATATCACTCGTAGCGCATTCAAGTGTGCTCACAGCTATGTCAAATGATGTGTGTTACGAAATGGTATTTGCGCAACAAGTATTTGTCTATGGAAAGCCAAATGACATATTGCTGGGGATGAGCACATCCGGATCGTCAGAAAATGTTCTTCATGCAGCTCGTATGGCAAATGCTCTGAATATGCACACTGTTGCGCTTACGGGAAGCATCAACCCGGATTTAAAGAATCTGTGTGATGTTGCAATTTGTTCTCCTGAGGAAAATCCGCAAAATGTTCAGGAACACAATGTTGCAATTTATTATGTGCTCACTCGTTTGCTGGAAAATTATTTCTTTGATTAAACGATTATCGTAAATCGACATATTAATCAAATTTGTTAATGTCAGGGTGTAAAACAAAAGTTCTGACTGAGCGCAGAAATCAATATTTTACTGATTTCTGCGCTTTGCTTTTCGTCGGATCACTGGATGCGATTTTGCAAGATTTGACCACAAGATCTGTGACTGTTGCCAGATCTTGTGAGCTTGATTTCCATTAAAAATTCGAAGAGATTATTGCTATTACTGACCTCATTTTCTTGTGATTTACAACCTCTTTTCTTATGAAAATTTAGGCACTTTCTCGAATAATTTCTCAATGAAAATCACCAAAATAACTTAAAATCATTTATAATAATGCAAATCAAAACATCGTTGTTCTTGATTTAAAGCTGCGAAGAATTTGACAGAGTCCTCTAAACAAATTCAGCTTAAATAGACATCAATAATGTACTGTTAAAGGAGAATATTATGAGCAAAAAGTTCAACCCATTTATGTTAATGTTGTCCGTATTGCTGATTGCCACTCTGGCTTGCAGCATTGGCGGGAAGAAAAGCACATCTCTTGGTGACACTTTTCGATCAGAAGCAGGCGGGTATTCACTGCAAAAAGTTACTGAATATGAGTTTGAAGAGTTTTGGGGGATGATGGTTATGAAGCCCAGTGACGCGGATGATGATGTGGGACCTTTCATCATGGCTTATGGCGGATTAATGGAGGAAGAGAAGAGCGTCCAGGCAATACTGGATGAAATGCAAGATGAAGCCGTCGAAGACGATGCAAAATACAGCAAACCCAAAAAGACAAAAGTTGACGGAGTTGAGGGATTGCTGGTGGAATACACTGGAAAAGAGGATGGGCAAACCTTGAAGGGTAAAATGTTTGTGGCAGTGCCTTACCCACAGCAGGAATTTTACTTAACGGCTCTTTCACCTGAATTCCGATGGAAAGAACTGGAAAAGATGTTTGACTCTGTGCTAAAAACGGTGAGCTTTTTTGAAGCCGAAGAACCAGATTTTAATTTTGATGATTTAGATTGGGATGATTGGGACTGGGAGGACGAGGATGAATTCAAAGAAGAAGATATTCCTGCAACCTCGACAGAGATAATACGGCAATGGGCTTCGTGGGCGGATGCCAGTTCGGAGTACTCCTCCAGTGGTTGGTCTGCCATGCAAGCCACCGGTGCCCCGAATGTTGAGAATTGTGGAGATGATTCTAATGCTTGGGCGCCATTGAAACAGGATACAGAAGAATATCTTGTTCTTTATTATGACGTGCCTGTCATCCCGACCGAATTGGTGATCTATCAATCCTATCATCCCTCCCAGGTCGTGGAAATCGATTTTGTTGACACGGAAGGCGAAAGCTGGATTTTGTGGGTTGGAGAGCCTGAAGAAGTGTCAAGTTGTCCAGACGAGTGGAAGCATACCATTGATTTAGATGAAACTTTTTATACCGACACGGTGGTGATTTGGGTGGATCAAAGCGTTCTCGGACTGGGTTGGGTAGAGATCGATGCGGTTGAATTGGTCGGTTACCCGGCGGAAGACTCGACAACAGCATTTACTCCGGATGAGCCTGACATACCGGCACCGCAATCCGGTGATGCGCCAGCAAATTACAGCGGCTTGATGGCGGGACCCGTTTATCAGGGCTGGATTAATGTTATTGTGGGGCAAACCCTGGAAGAAGACCTGGATCGGATTATGACCATCGAGGGCCGCGAAAGCACCGAAACTTTTAAGCCCCGTGAAGACCACAAGCAAACTTATCTTTATGATATGCCCTGGTCAGGTATGACAGGTTATATCAGCGTCACGACCGATGGCTGGGTGCACAGGAAAAATGTAACAGGATCCAAACACCCGGATGACTACGCCCTCGCGACCGTTAACTGGGACAATTATGAAGTCTTGAAAGAGATTTATAATCGTGATCAGGTGATTCCATATGAGACAATGGCGGACCTGCTTCAATCCCCGGGATTTTTACGTGAAGAAATCCTACGCGAGGATGACGGCAAAATTAAGAGCACCTATTACTGGTATAACGCAGACGGGGAAGTGATCAGCGGTATCTTCTATGATGGATTGCTGACAGGGATGGCAGGGTTGTCCTACTTTACGCCTTAGAACACTTCGCATCCATTCAAAATACAGCCCGGACAATCGCGTTCGGGCTTTTTGTTTGGAATCCTTTAATGCCGAAATAAATTACTCATTTTTCATTCCTCAGACATATTGTATTCCTCTGAAGGGATGACATTTTTGCTGATTGGGAATATATAAACAACTATAATATTGACTAATAAGATAGCAATAGTTATAATAAAAACCGTAGATGACATATAAAAATAAAAAATATTGTTAATCTGTCAATCTAGTTACTGTAATTAATAAGCAGAAAAAATGGAGGATGACGGTATGGCTAACCCACGACGACCAATACTATTTGTTATTGTATTTTTGATGATTGCGACCCTGGCGTGCAGCTTGGGTGGGAAGCAAAGCACCAAACAAGAAACCAAGCAAAACACCAGTCAGGATTCAGTACAGGATACCAGTCAGGGGCTCAAACAAGACACCAATAAAGACACCAATAAAGACAGTAAAAAAAATCCCAAATTGGGAGAAACATACAAATCTGAGGCGGGCGGTTTTTCATTGCAAAAAGTTACAGAGTACGAATTTAATGAAATTTTCGGCATGGTTATCATGAAGCCATCCGACGGGATGGAAGATATAGGTCCTTTTATCATGGCATATGGCGCTCTGGATGATGACGTGTTAAACGCTCAATCCATCTGGGATGAAATGGAAGAGGACGCTGGTGACCTGAAATACAGCAAGCCTAAGAAGACCAAAATAGATGGAGTCGAAGGTCTTTTAATTGAATTTTCGGGCAATGAAGAAGGTCAGGATTTCCAGGGCAAGGTGTTTGTAGCAGCCCCTTATCCGCAGCAGTCTTTCCAAATTACTGCTCTGGCACCCAAGGATCGCTGGAAAGAACTGTCGCCAATTTACGATGCAGTGCTCAAATCAGTGCGCTTTTATGAAGCTGAACCTTCCGATTTTGGCTTTGATAGCATTATTGAAGATGAGGACATCGACGGTGAGGATTGGGATTGGATCTTGAATCAGGATTGGGAGGAATTATGGGATGAAGAAGGGTTGAACGAATTATTCAATGAAATAGATTTAGAAGGCTTGCTTGATGGATTATGGAAATCGGGCGACGATGAATAAAAATTTTAGCCTTTGTGCGAGCTTGTGCGAATTCTTAAGTATGAGCACAAAATAATAATAACAGAAAAGGCAAAATGTAAAGAGCCTGGCATTGTTTTTCGCTATGAATTGTAATTAGCAATTGCAGTACAAACCGACTTTTGTGTCGAAAGGCTCTTTTACCTAATAACAAATAACAGTACAAATATCACCCGGGCAATCACTTCCGGGTGATTTATTGTTTGAATAACAGACTCGCTGAATTGTGAGTAAAAATGTATATCGGCGTTAAAAACCAATCATTAAAGGGGTGGTGAATTGTGGTTTAGGGTCCTGGATTCCTCTATGACATGGATGGTTGAAAAACATGTCTGACAGGTAACACTATGCTTTGAGTTATTTTTGCTCATCTGCGCATTCATAAGCCTCACCGCGCAGCGTCTCCACAGCATGCTCCATTGCTGGCAGGAAAACCTGCAAGTTCTCCAGGGCTGCTTTGGGGCTGCCGGGCAGATTAATGATCAGGGTTTTCCTTCGCACCCCTGCGATCGAACGGGAGAGCATGGCTCGATTGGTGATCTCCAGACTGGCGGCACGCATCGCTTCGGGGATGCCTGGCACAAGCCGTTCAACAACAGCCAGGGTTGCTTCAGGGGTTACATCCCTGGGCGCAAGCCCCGTGCCTCCACTGGTGAAGATGATGTCCTGCTCGCCAGAATCGCTCAGCTTGATTAATGTTTCTTTGATCACCTCGAAATCATCGGGAATGATCTGTGTCTGAGTGATTTTTGCGTGAGGAACAAGTGCTTCGGTCAATACTGGACCGCACTTATCCTCACGCTCCCCCTGAAAGCTTTTGTCGCTCACAATCACAATGGCGATGTTCATTCTGGTATCACCCTGATCTCATCACCGGCGCAAAGTGTCCCTTCAACAATTACCCTGGCAAAGATGCCTTCAGAGGGCATCACGCACATCCCAATTTCGCGGTAAATCTGACAGTGATGGTGGCACTCTTTGCCAATTTGCGTGACTTCCAACAGGGCATTGCCCGCCTGTAAACGGGTGCCAATCGGTAAAGATGCCAGATCAATGTTGGCAGTGGTGATGTTTTCGGCAAATATTCCCGGAGTTAAGCCCTCAACACCCATGGCAGACATCTTGTCAACACTTTCCTGTGCAAGCAAGCTCACCTGCCTGTGCCAATCTCCCGCGTGTGCATCACCCTGAATACCTTCATTAATTTTTAATATGATTTGTTCGACAGGGTGCTTGATAGTTCCTTTTTTCTCACTGATGTTAACAGCAACTACGTATGCTGTCATGTTAACCTCCAATCTTGATCATAGATTTTACGGGTGTAAAACCCTCCTCAAAATGATGCCGCATGGGTTTTGAGAAAATGGCTGCTCGAATAACTTCCAAAAGCGCATCATCTCCTGCCTCCAAGGCATTTTTCAAGGAAATCTCTGCATTGTTTCCCAAACATGGTCGCAGCATGCCATCGCTCATCACTCTGATGCGGTTGCAATCCGCACAAAAACGATGTGAGATGGGGCTGATAAAGCCCACACGTCCCTGGTAGCCTTCGATATGATAATCACGTGAGGGCTGCCCTGAATAACGGGGCGCCATGGGTACAAGATAGGGCCTGGCAGCAATGACTTCATCATTGTTGACCTGCAGACTTTCATCCTGTCCGGCAGCGCCAAGGGGCATCAACTCAATCAGGCGGACTTCAATCGGGTTGTCCCGGGTTAGTGCGATGAAATCGTCGATTTCATCATCGTTAACTCCCCGAATCAGCACAATGTTGATCTTGATCGGGGAAAGTCCCACACGCACAGCGGCGCTCATCCCTTTGATAACGTTTTTAAGGTCGCCACCCGTGATTTGTCTGTAGCGATCTTCTCGCAAAGAATCGAGGCTGATATTCACGCGTTTTAGACCGGCTTGTTTCAAGCCTTCAGCGTATTCAGCCAGCATTTGCGCGTTTGTGGTCATTGAGAGGTCAATTAGCTCTTCAATTTTGCCCAGCCCTGCGACGATCTCAAGAATATCCTTGCGCAGCAATGGCTCACCGCCAGTTAAACGGATGCGTTTTATGCCCAGTTTGGCACAAACCCGGGCAATCCGTAGAAAATCTGCGCCTGAAAGTTCTTCGGCTTTGGGACAGATGCCTTCATCCGCCCGACAATACACACAGCGCAGTGTGCAGCGTTCAGTGAGCGAAAGGCGTAAATAATCAATGTTTCGACCGTATTGATCAATCATTCTGTAATTTTACCTTTTTTCATAATCGCCGGATTGTCCACCGCTTTTTTTGAGCAGCCCGATGTTGATGACTTCCATACCGCGATCGACTGCTTTGCACATATCATAAATAGTCAATGCGGCCAGACTGGCGGCGGTCAGTGCCTCCATTTCAACGCCGGTGCTGCCAGTGCAGGCGGCACGAGTCCTGATTTCAAGTCTGTCCGGTCTTTTGGGTGCAAAATCCACGCTGATGTGCGTCAGGGCAATCGGGTGGCACAAGGGGATCAATTCAGCAGTTCGTTTCGCAGCCATGATGCCAGCAATGCGGGCGCAAGCTAAGACATCCCCTTTTGGTGCTGACCCATCCATAATCATATCAAGCGTGCTGGCTTTCATTGAAACAGCAGCATAGGCTTCAGCCATCCTGAGACTTGCGGGCTTTCCGCTAATATCAACCATTGCGGCTTCACCATGCTCGTTCAGGTGAGTTAATTCCATTTTATGATCCTTCCGGGATTTGTCAGGGTATACCCGCCCAGTTTTTCCAATCGATCAGCAAACATCTGGCTTTGTAGAACTTCCAGAAAATGTTGAACAGTTTCCAGTTCCAGAGCCTCTTCGGCAATCAAAAGGTCATATTGTTCGTCTGCCACCGGGATAAATTCGAGGTCGTAAATTCTGGCTGCGGCAAGAATTCCCAAGCCCGCATCCGCAGTGCCTGCCGCGATGGCAGCAGCTACTGCCGTATGTGTGAATTCTTCACGATCATAACCACGCAGGCGATCGGTATCTATTCCCATCTGCTTTGCGAGGTGATCGAGCAAAATCCGGGTTCCACTGCCCTTCTGGCGGTTGACAAATTCAAAGTCTTGAATGTCCTCAAGGCCTTTGATGTTTTTCGGGTTGCCCTTGGCTACCATCAACCCCTGCGTACGCTGAACACATTCGATCAGCACCACGCCACCCTGCGGAAAATATTTTTGGACATAAGGGATGTTGTAAGTTCCGCTGCTTTCATCCAGGAGGTGAATACCGCCCAGATGTGCTTCAGAACGGCGCAATGCCATAATGCCGCCCATACTGCCAACGTGCGATGAACCTACCTGGCTACCCGGCCAACGGTGTCTCATAATGTCGGCAACCTCGTCCAGCAAGGGGTCGTGACTGCCAGTGACCACCAGCATTGAGCGGACTTCCTCCATGCTGTGGGTTAACCTGACCGGCACTGAATCACCTGCTTCATATCCCTCACGTTCCTGTGGTATGTCGATAATTCCATCGGCTTTTACAAATGAGCTTACCACGCCGGCGCCTCTGCTGAGGGGGACTGCCACAATTTTTCCACTCACCAGACCCAGCCTGGTGCGGACAAATTCCCTGTATTTTAAAGAAGAGTTCAAACGACGTGAAATCACGGCTTCAATGATCTCAGGTGTTTTTGTCTTTTGCTTTGTCATCAGATCCAGAACAGGCTTGAACACCATCTCAAGCACGATAATGCCGGATACAGGGTAGCCCGGTAAACCAAGCACGGGGATCACCCCGTCATGTTGCTTTGAGCTGACCATGCCCAGCACAGCTGGTTTGCCCGGTTTGATCTCAATCCCGTGTAAGACAACCTCACCCATATCGCGGATTGCATCGGCTGTATAATCCTCACGTCCAGCGGAGGAACCGGCATTGATGATAACGGCATTACATTCACTTACCGCAGTTTTTAGCGTCTGACGAATTTCTTCAAGGCTATCCTTAGCGATTGGATAAACCTTTGGTGTGTAACCCCAATCCTTGAGCATACCGCTGAAAATCGCTGAATTGAATTCGATGATCTCGCCTTCTGCTGGCTGGTCTGTGGGCAATACGATCTCATCTCCGGTGGGGATGATGCCAATCACAGGCTTTTTGAGTACATCAATTTCAAGCATCCCGCCTGCCAGCATGGCACCCATGCCAGCCGGTGTAATGGGGGTGTAGGAGGGCAGGATCATGTCACCAGCACTGATATCCTCGCCGATCTGGCGAACATTCTGCCAGGGTGTCGCTGCAGAATACAGGATGTATTCATCTCCTTCTTCAATCACATCTTCCACCATTACCACCGAATCACAACCCTCCGGTAATGGATCGCCGGTATCCACCCAAATAAAATCTGTAGATTTTAACCTGACTGGCGTTGTCTCGGTCGCGCCGAAGGTTATGCGCGCATCCAGTGCGATACCATCCATGGCGCAAGCGTTATAATGCGGCGCGCAGATGCGTGCATATACCGCCTGAGCGGTTATTCTTCCCAGTGCATCCTGGGTAAGAAGAGTCTCACGACCCAGGTTCAACCCCTGCGCGCTCAGCGCGCCGAGATATGTCTTTACTGCTTCATCCAAGGGTGTGTTGGTAAGATATTGATAGGGCATTTTGTTCTCCTAAAAAAGTATAACATCCACTAATTCGCCTTTTCGCAAGCCCTCTTTGTCTCGAGGGATACGAATATACCCGCCGGCGTTCGACAATGTTGTGACCAATCCAGATTTTCCAATAATTGGCTTTGCTTGCCCATTTTCGATTTGAACCGGGAGGAGGTCTTCACGTCCATGGTTGCTTGGCACAGCGATCGTCAGCGGCATTGATAATTGAATTTCTTCAGAATAACCACTCATCATTGAATCAATCAGGGGTTTCATCAAAATCAGGAACATGAAGAACGCAGCGACAGGGTTGCCAGGTAAGCCGAACACTGGTTTTTCCCTGATGGCACCCACCAGGGTGGGCTTTCCTGGTTTGGCTGCTACACCGTGAACCAATAGAGAGCCCAGTTCAGAAACCAGGTCTGGAATTGTGTCTTGAATGCCGACCGATGTGCCGCCGGTGATAATTAAACCATCGCAAACCTCGATTGCTTCGAGAATCACTTCCCGGATGGCTTCCGGGTCATCTTTCAAGATTCCATAACTGTGTGCCCGGGCGCCGCACTTTGCCAATGCTGCGGTAAGCATGGGGTCGTTCACATCACGAATTTGCCCCATGCTGATCGGTTTGCCCGGCTCGACCAGTTCATCGCCGGTAGAAATGAGACCGATCAGGGGCGACCGCCAAACAGGTACATCCGTAAAACCCAACGCTGACAGTGTTCCAATATCAGCTGCATCAAGTTTATGCCCTTGCTGATAAATAATCTGACCTGGTTTCAGATCGTCCCCTTTGAAGATCAGGTTGACGCCAGGTGTGCCTGGTTTCAACACACCAATCGTTCCATCACCATAGTCTTCGGCATACTCCAGCATAACAACCGCGTCTGCGCCTTCGGGCAGTTCTCCACCAGTTGGCACATAGACACATGTGCCGCGTTGCAGTTCTAATGGGTTATGTTCGCCCATCACAGATTGCCCGGCTAATGTAAGAATTGCAGGAATGCTTTCTGAGGAACCAAACACATCGGCGCTTATCACCGCAAAACCGTCCACTGTAGAGCGGTTAAAGTTTGGCACATATTCGTTTGAAAGAATGTCCTGCGACAACCTGCGACCCAATGCGGATTGCAAGGTTGAATTTTCATTAACTGTACGCAAATGTCCAAACCGATCCGCAATGATTTGATTGACTTGCGCCAGTGTTTTTACTTCCAGCATCGTTGATAAACTTTCGTCGTCTGGTCGGTCATAATTTGGTAAGCTAATTGTAGACTTAATCTATCTAAATTGCCAATAGGTATACAGGGTCAACGGCGTATTGTACACATTTTTAATAATTGAACCAGAAAACTTATTTTTAAGTGTTTGGAGTTGACGTGCTGATGTGTTGGCTTGTTTGACTAAAAAATGTGCGCCAGCCGATATGATTATCTGGCGCAGAAATAGGTTTGGCTTTGATTATCGATTTTTCTTTTCCAGAATCTTGTTTCTCAAAAATTTTAATCGCTTCATGGCATCATTGTGACCATAGCCAAAATAATCATGAAGGAGTGTGTATTCAGAATACAGTCGATTGTAGGTTTTTTTGTCGTTGTTATTGGGAAGAACACTTTTGCTGCTAAGATGAGCCATTCTTTTAGCTGCCTCAGCAACCGTCCCATATCCTCCACGGCTCTCACCTGCAGCGACTGCTGCATAAATCGCTGAGCCCAAGGCAGAAGGATAAGGAAAATCGGAAATTTTTATTTCCATGCGAGTGACATTAGCCAGGATGTTTAAAAGAAGCTTGTTTCTTTTTGGTTCCCCACCTGTCAGAATGATTTCATTGATGGGAACCCCACTTGCAATAAACGTTTCAATTATTTTTCGGGTTCCATAGGCTGTTGCTTCCAATAATGCCCTGTAAATATCTTCGGGTTTGGTTGCCAGTGTATAACCCATGACTAAACCCGTTAAATCACCGTCAGCTAAGATGCTACGATTTCCATTCCACCAATCAAGTGCGACCAAGCCGGATTCTGCAGGTTGGAGTTTGCTCGCTTTTTCTTCCATGAGATCAAACACGGATAGTCTGCGTCTTTTCGCTTCTCTTTCATACGCACCTGGCACTCCGTTTTTGATAAACCAGGCGTAATGATCCCCTCCGCAGCCCTGACCTCCTTCATACGTAATTAAACCAGGGATTATTGCATCCTCAACCATTCCGCACATCCCAGGGACACGGTATTCTTTTTTTGCATGGATGAAGTGGGAAAAACTTGTGCCCATGGTCATCACCATTATTCCCGGTTCTGTTACCGTGGCTGCAGGAACAGCTGCATGTCCATCGAGTGTCCCTGTGGCAACAGGAATACCTGGTCTAAGTTTCATCCACTTTGCTGCTTTTTCTGTGAGTTCTCCAGCCTGAGCACCGATGGGTGTAATTTCTCTTTTCATTTTTTCGTCGACAACATACGTCAGACCTTCATCCATGGCTGAGAAAAAGGTTTCCAGTGGGAAGCCTTCATTTTTTGACCAAAGAGCTTTGAAGCCTGCACTGCAAGAATTTCGGGTTTCAATCCCTGTCAATTGCCATACCATCCAATCTGCACCCTCAATTATCCGGTCTGCAGCGTTATAAATAGAGGACGATTTGTCGTAAATTTCCCAAAGTTTGGGAAAAAACCACTCTGCGTTGATTCGCCCGCCATATCGATCCAAAAAAGTTTCAAATCGCTCGTTTGCCAACTCAGTAATTTGATTTGCTTTGTCTTGAGCAGCGTGATGTTTCCAAAGTTTTGGCCAGGCGTGAGGGTCTTTTTGATACTCATCAATTAATGCCAGGGGTGTACCATCTGATGTGGTTGGAATGACCGTGGAACCGGTAAAATCAATCCCAATCCCAATCACCAAATCAGGATCAATTTGACTATTTTTGAGCAATGCGGGTACTGTCTTTTTTAGGCCATTAATATAATCATTTGGATGCTGAAGCGCCCAATCAGGTTCAAGCATTAAATCACCCACGGGTAATTTTTCAGTAATAACACCATGCGGGTATTGATAAACGGATGAAGCTGCTAAATCACCACTATTAATATCAATCAGGACTGCCCGTGCGGAGGTTGTCCCAAAATCAATTCCAATTGCGTATTTCTTTTTTTCTGTCAAAATGCCATCCCTCCTTTTTTAAATATTGTTGAAATTGGACGAAGCCAATCATCAATCCAACATGCCTGCCCCAGTAGCCAACTCTTGCATTTCTTGCGTAATTTGTTTTTTACGCTCGGCATTGATAACGAGTTGTAATTCCTCGATGATATCATCAGCATTTTCGATCGATTCTTGCATCAAATTATAACGAGTGGAATGTTCTGCAATTGCCGATTTTTGAATAATCTGATAATAACTGGAAGCAATGATGCGTTCTATGATCTGGTTGTAAATCCCCATTGGATCCGTTTCAATGATGGGTGGGGGCCATAAGGGATCGAAATGATTGTTTTCGGCTGGTTGCGGAAATTGGTAAGGCAACAGCTGATATGTTGAAAAACTTGTTTGCCCTTCAATCAATTCATTGTGGATGATGACCAAACGATTATATTTATAAGATTCATACTGCACAAGCCAGTTTTGCGTGTTCTGATAAGCCACTTGATAGGAGGCCATATCGCTGGTGTGGAGTGGCTTTTGCCAGCTTATTTGAGCACCCAAAAGCTCTATTTCACGTATGAGCCTTGAACCGAAAGCCCAAATTTGATAAGACGGAAAATTTTGAGAATTGATCCAGGAAATTGCATTTTCAGCCAGATAGTTGTTAAATTTTCCGCACAATCCACGCTCGGTCCCAATAACCAGAATGACTGTGTCAATATCGGTTTGAATGCTCAGACTATTCTTTTGTCCCTTAAGTTCTTTTTCTTTTATGGTTGGGAAAACCTGCGTTAATATCCGACCTAAATGATCCTGGTATTGATGCATTGTTGCGTATCTTTTCATTGACATCTGCCAGGTACCCATCGAAAGCGTTCGTAATGCGCTTAACAAGGGTTTGATCGTGGTGATATTGTTCAGGCGAGATTTTGCATTCTCGTAAGATTGAGTCATAAGCTTATTTTAAAAGGTGACGACCTCGTTAATATCCCAAATAAAGGCTACAGCACCGCCAAAGTTTGCAGTTATTTGTGTTTGTGTATCTCCCAATTCAACCTCTGAGTGATCTGATTCCATTTCGACGCAGTCGCGACAAATATCTTTGACAATTTGGAGAATGGTGTTCACCTGTTCATCCTTTACGGCGATAAATAATGAATATTGACTTTGCTGGAGCATTCCACCTTTTGTTTTTCCGTAAGTGGCAGTAAAGCCTGCATTGACAAGGGCGTCAAGGACATTATCTAATGAGTTTACTGGAACGACAACCATGACCATTTTCACTGGGCAAACCCTTTCTCTTTGATCCAACCTTCTGTAAATATGGATAGTGAGCGGTGAATTTCTGAATTTATTTCATCAGTCAGACTGCCTACTCTGTTAATATCGCTCAGGAGGATCGTTTCCTTCCTGTGAAAGTGGTCGATGAGATCCTGCTCATATTCTTCAGTGAGCGAGATTGGAATCCGATCCAAATAGCCCTGATTTAGTGCGAAGAGAACAATGATGGTGATTGGGAAGGAATAAGGTTGATTTGGCTTTTGCTTTAAGATGTTTAAAATTCGGTTTCCTTTTTCAATTTGTTGCTGCGTAGCTAAATCGACTTCGGTACCGAACCGGGTGAAGTGTTCTACTTCTTGAAACTGTGATAATTGCAATTTGAGATTGCCAATCAGTTTGCGCATAGCCGGTCTTTGTGCTGCACTGCCAACACGCGAGACAGACCTTCCAATATCAATGGCCGGTTTTTGACCCTGGTTGAAAATGTCTGTATCAAGAACAAGCTGCCCATCTGTAATAGAAATCAAGTTGGTGGGGATATAGGCTGAAATATTACCGTTTTGGGTCGTTGCAATGGGAAGCGCAGTAATTGAGCCGCCACCATGCTCCTCATCCAGTTTGCAAGCACGCTCTAAGAGACGAGAGTGCAGGTAGAAAATATCTCCTGGATAGGCTTCGCGCCCGGGCGGACGCCTGAGCAAGAGGCTTAATTCTCGATATGAGTTGGCATGTTTACTGAGATCATCAAAAACGATCAGGGTATCCAATCCCTGGTCTAAAAAGAACTCTGCAATCGTCATGCCTGTGTAGGGTGCCAGATACCGTAAAGCAGGCTGGTCTTCCGGACTGCTCATGATGATGGCTGTATTCTCAAGCATGCCGTGTTCCTGGATGGTTTGAATGACTGACAACGTAGAAGATTTTTTCTGACCAATTGCCACATAAACACAACGCACACCTGTCCCTTTTTGAGAAAGAATAGCGTCAACTGCGAGAGTGGTTTTTCCTGTTTGACGATCACCAAGGATCAATTCTCTCTGGCCGCGGCCGATAGGGAACAAGGCGTCAATGACTTTTGTGCCGGTAAATAGCGATCGGTTGACAGGCGAACGCTGAATAACATTGGGGGCAATTTTGGAAAAAAGACGGAATTCTGATGCTTCAATTGGCTCATCAGAATCAAGCGGGTTACCAAGTGGGTCGATTACCCTCCCAAGCAGTGCCGAGCCAACGGGAATGTTCAGACGTTTACCGGTCGCCTGGACAAGATCTCCGCCCCGGATACCTTCTTCACTTCCCAGCATGATGAGATCTACATGTTTTTGTTCCAGGTTGAGTGCCATTCCTTCAACACCGGTTGGAAACACCACAACCTCATCTATAGAGACATTCGGTAAGCCCGATACAGTTGCCACGCCCTGTCCAATGTGGTGCACAGTGCCAACGTCTCTAAATTTTACCTTGGGGGAGATATGCGTCGTTTTTTCTGAGAGTGTCGTTACGAGATCGTCAATTGTTTTTTCCGACTTCGATTCTCGATTTTTTTCTACTTGCTCTTTGACGTGACTTAAGAACTCGTCCGGGCTAATTTTTAGGCTCAGCCGGTTGCGCAATTCTTTGGCGACAATCTCAAATTGTTGATCTTTTTTGTTTGGCGCGACCATATTATTCTTCAACATTCATTCCATTTTCAAGAGATTCAATAACCTCAGATTTTAAGGATTCCAACTCTGATGCAAAAGTGTTTTCTACGATGAAATCTCCCATCCGCACCTGTATCCCTGAAATCAATTCAGGCTTTATTTCAACTTCCATATTAACATTTTGATCTGCCAGAGCGCTGAACGTTCTGATAATTTCTCTTTGTTGATCAGCTGTTAATTCCTTTGCTGATGAAATAAAGACCGTGGGCGTTCGCTCAGACATTGAGTCACGAATCGTTCTTACCTGGCGTATGTCACTTCTCCCCAGGTCCCAAATCTCAGTTGTTAATTCCTTAATTTGATTATCATGAACCTCATCAGGAGAGGTTTTCGCTAATATTTTTGCGCTAATACCGATAATGCTATCAACCAACCTGTCCTGGAGTTCATCCATTTCTTTCATTTGTCTTTTCGCGGCTTCGCGTTCTGCATCTTGCAGAATATTTTCTGCTTCCAATTGTGTCGCTTTCAAAAGCTCATCACTCTCGCCCTGGGCATGTTGATAAGCCTCTTCAAGCCGAGCTTCAATTTCATTATCAATGCCTGATAATCTCTCTTCGATCTCAGTTAATTTACGATTGGCAATCTCTTCTTCAAGATTTGCTTTTGCTAAGATGATTTTATTTTCCTCAGCTCGTTTTTCAATCCTTCTAAAAGTGGGTTTAAAGAAGAAAAAATATAGGATAATCGCCAAAACCAGGAAATTGATGATTTGTGCTGTAATTGTGACCGGATCTATATCCAGCATGGATTATCTCCTTGTGGTTCTTAAAAGAAACGGCCCAATAGAGGGTTGGCAAAGAGCAATACAAGGACAATCAGTAAAACATAGATCGATCCTGATTCCAAAAGTGCCATAGAGATCAACATGGTTGTTCGAAGTTCGTTGGCTGCTTCGGGTTGTCTTGCAATCCCATCCAGAGTTTTCTTGACGACGATGCCTTCCATAATAGAAGGCGCTACGGTTCCCAGCACAATTCCGATGATCGAACCAAGGGTCGTAACGATTGTGATTATTGTTTCTGAATCAAGTTGCCACATAAAAGTGTTCCTTTCTTATCTTATAATGCTTCGGCAATTTCTTTCTTAAGCATTTGACGTTCTTTTTCTCTTTGTTCAATTTCAACCGCTGAACCAATATAAAGGGCTGATAAGGCGGTGAAGATATAGGCTTGCAAAACCCCGGTTAGTAACCCTAATGCCGCAAAGGGAAGGGGCGCAATGTATGGAATCAGCGAGATCACAATTGCGACGATGAAGTCTGTACTGAGGACGTTTCCAAAAAGACGAATAGATAAAGATACAGTTCGGGAAACATGTCCGATAATTTCCAGTGGAAACAAAACAATTGGATTCGCAAGATCTCTGATATAACCGAACAAGCCTTTTTCTTTGATTCCATAAATATGGACAGCAAAGAAGATAATCAAAGCCAGCGCAATTGTGGTGCTAATATTCGAAGTGGGTGAAACCAGTAAAGGAATGATGCCTAAAATATTTGCCATGAGCACAAAGATCGCCATGGTTCCTAAAACCGGAATGTACTTCTCGGGGTTTGGTTCTGATGGCATCATAGGACGGATTATGCCTTCAATGAATTCCACAATCATCTCCCCTGCATCTGGCTTAAATTTAATGATCAGGATCGCGAGGATCGTGACGAGGATCATCATCACCCAGGTGGAAACCACAGTATTTGTGATGGGGAAGCCAAATATGTAAAAAACGATTTGTGGAATGACTGAATCCATGAAAAATTTACCTTTTTAGCTGCTATGCTCCTGATTGATCGATAGTTTTTTGTTCCATTCCCATAAGATGATAAACCTGGAAAGGGAGAAACTGGTAAAAAGAAGGAACAATGAGCTATATGAATGTTTTAAGGCCCAGAAAAATGCAAGAGCAATGATTAGCCAGCGTAGAAATGCACCCACCACGATCAGACTGCTGCTCAACGCTTTCCTTTGAGGGTTGATTTTTAAGACAGACCATTGTTGAAACTTGAACAACAATGCGGCAAGCCCAACCCCAATGGCAATCCAGATAAATTGAGAAGGGAAATTCATAGCGGGCGATCTTCTTCCTTAACGTGCATTTGTGCTACCTTCGTTCGCAGATAATTCAGCTCGATGGTCTTGTAAAGGTTGTAGTAACCAACACCAATGCCTGATAATAGAAAAACCAGCGAGAAAATAAATTTTACGTTGAAGTATTGGTCAAGCTGATAACCAATCAAAACACCGACAAACATAGGTAATACCAGTTCCCATCCTAAAGATGAAAGTGAGATATGAGCAGCCAAAGAAGTCCTCTTTTGTTGTTGCTCTCGATTGGGCATTGCAGATTTAGTCATTTTCAACACCATCTTCCGGTAAGGTTTGCCCTACGAGCGTTTTCATAAGCCGGTCAAATTTCATCATAGTTTTTTCGAGTGCTTTTACTTCTTCCGTTTCGTTCATCTCGTCAATTGTGAGGATGGTGATCCGGTTGTCTCTGATTTCCAAAATACCTGACAATAAGTTAATTTCATGCTGGTTTTCTTGATCATGAAACTTAAGAATCCCTTCTTTTGTTTCAGCAATTAATGGCGCATGTCCCGGTCGGATGCCGATGCTAGCACCATCTGAAAGCATTACGTTCACCGATGTTAAATTGTCTTTCTCCAGAACCAAGCCTTCAGGTGTTTTGATATTCAATGTCAGGAGAGGTTTAGATGGTGTCATGCCCTCTCCACAGTGATTGTTTGCGCTTTTTGCAGCGCATCGTCAATTGTGCCGACCATGTAAAAAGCCTGTTCTGGAATTGAATCATGGCGACCTTCTAATATCTCTCTGAAGCCACGAATCGTTTCATCCAGGGGGACGAAAGCTCCGGTATCCCCTGTAAACTCCTCAGCTGCGAATAAGGGCTGCGAGAGGAATCTTTGAATTCGTCGGGCGCGATTGACTGTTTTTTGATCCGTTTCACTGAGCTCTTCCAGCCCCAAAATTGCGATGACATCTTGCAATTCTTCATAACGAGCCAATGTCGCTTTAATTTGCATTGCCAGATCATAATGCTCCTGACCAACGACGTGAGGCGCCAATAAAGTTGACGAAGAAGCAAGAGGATCGATTGCCGGGAAGATGCCCAGATCGACAAGCCTTCGCGTCAGGACAGTTGATGCATCGAGATGGGCAAATGTTGCTGTGACCGCCGGATCTGTCATATCATCTGCTGGAACATACACTGCCTGAACAGAAGTAACACTGCCAGAAGACGTGGTCGTGATCCGCTCCTGGAGTGCCCCCATTTCCGATTCCAGGGTGGGTTGATAGCCAACTTCACTTGGAAGCCGCCCAAGCAAGGCAGAAACTTCAGATCCGGCTTGAATGTACCGGAAAATATTGTCAATAAACACGAGCACAGGGCGTTTTTCGTAATCTCTGAAGTATTCAGCCATGGTTAACGCAGTCAGTGGGGTCCTCAATCTCGCCCCGGGCGGCTCGTTCATTTGGCCAAAAACCAAAACGGAAGAGTCCATTACATCCCGATGACTCAGTTCTAAATAAAGGTCATTGCCTTCTCGACTGCGTTCACCCACGCCTGCAAATAAAACGATGCCTTCATACTCCGTTGTAGCACTGCGCATCAATTCGATAATGAGAATGGTTTTTCCCACGCCTGCACCACCAAAGAGACCAATTTTCCCTCCTCTTGGGTAGGGCATGAGCATATCAATTGACTTAATTCCGGTGACAAAAGGTTCGGTCACCACACGTTGTGTGCTCAATTGAGGTGAACTGGCATGGATTGGATGACGGAGTGTCTCCTCCGGNNACTCTGATGGGTTCTCCGGTATCGAACACTGTCAGACCGCGTTTGTATCCCGTTACAGACCCCATGGCAATTGTTCGGACTGTATTTGCATTCACGTGTTCTTGAACTTCAAGAACCAAGGGGTGTTGATGATCATCAGCCACAACAAGGGCGTTGTTAATGCTGGGCAAGTCCCCTGTTGGAAATTCAACATCCACAACAACACCTACAACCCTAACGATAATACCTTTATTTTTATTTTTCAGGTACGGACCTTTCAAAAATGACACCTCAAATGATAATACAATTTTTGATCTGATTTATTTAATAATCTTAAAAATACAGGGTTAATTATCTATATTTAGT
>LSQX01250243.1_pt1 | contig 25629 bp, 23 predicted proteins | sample 654561 | NCBI WGS metagenome assembly LSQX01 (sample SAMN04489861, study PRJNA283612) | anaerobic digester metagenome | isolation source: 4 biogas reactors fed with cattle manure at either 37C or 55C with and... | place: Denmark: Kongens Lyngby | collected 2014 | reverse complement strand
CACTATTCTCACTCTTTTCTTTTGTCAGTTCTTTTTCTTTTTTCAGTTCTTTGATGGTGTTTTCTATGTTTTGTTTGGCTATTTCGGCTCCACGGCTTCCATATAACTTGGAACTGAAACAGGTTACTATTGAAATTAAGTCATTCACCATCTCTTCATCAGGTTCTAATTCTTTATTTTGTTCTACCGCTTCTATATTTATATTGAGTGAATTGCAAAATTCCACTATATAGTTATATCCGAACCTTGCCAGTCTGTCCGGATATTCTATAATAATTGTGTTTATTTCGTTCAGTCTTTTTAACATTTTAGTCAGTTCTCTGCGTTTGTCATTTAGTCCGCCGGCTATTTCTTCAAATATATGAATTATGTTATACTGTTTATCATTGCAATATCTAACTAATCTGTCTTTTTGCCTCTCTAAATTCCCGCTATCTGCTTGTTTTTCAGTAGATACCCTGCAATATATAAATACATTCTTTTTGGTGTTTTCTTTTATGCTGTCGGAAATAAGGGATTCGATTTCAGATAGTTTATATCTTCGATGTCCGCCTAAGGTTCTGTATGCTTTCAATTTACCGTCATTATCCCATCTTTGAAGGGTTCTTATATCCACCCCTAATATTTTGCTTGCTTTTGATATGCTGATCATTTTTTCCATATATTTCACCTCTGATATCAGTATACCAAAATTTATACATACTATCTATTAATTTTTATATGTTTGTCTAAAATTGTACAGATATTCAGCAACTGCTGTTACCTCCATAAAAATATATTATCTTTGGTTCATGAAGCATAGGGGCTGCAGACTGAGTGATAAAACACTTTTTCACTGTCATTCTAAGGGTAGCGAAGAATCTCGTTTTTAGGCCATTTGAGATCCTTCGTTTCACTTAGGATGACAATTTTCACACAGCCTGACGGTGCATCACAGAAACAATATGATTATTCCGACGGTTGAAACAGCCGCCCCCAATATCTCCTTAAACAGCACTTTTTCCTTAAGAATCATTATAGAAATAGGTATTATAATAATCGGTGATATGGATGTGATAGATGAAACAATACCGGTAGCCGTATACTGCACCGCCAACAGAGAAAACGCCACCCCTATAAAGGGCCCCAGAACGGCGCCTATAATTATTTCACCCATTGCCTTTTTACTACTAAAAGCCGCCTTTATTTCGGCCCACTGTTTTTTTGCCGTTACAATGACTGTAAGGCCTATCAAAGCTGCGGACAGCCTTATCTGGGTGGCTGCAAAAGCATTATATGAACCCATGCCCAGCTTGCTGAAGACCAGTCCAAGGGCCTGTCCTAACGCCCCCAGAGAAGCGAACATAAGTCCCTTTGCCGAACGGTTAAACTTCATTTTTTTCTCCGCAGGGTTTTTACTGAGTATTACAAGGAATATACCCAGCATTGTCACTGCTATCCCTGTTAAACCCGATACGGAAATCCTTTCCCCCATGATTAGAAATCCCGCTAATGCCGTTATGGGAGGTGCTGCCGACATTATGAGCAATGATATCCTCGAGCCTATTTCAACCAAGGCCTTCAAAAGGAACATATCTCCCAGAACAAAACCGAGCAAGCCCGATACCGACAGCCAAAACCAGATATATCCCGTTGCGTCGGCAGGAAAGATAAGGCCTCTTGTAATAAATAGAAAAATACTGAGCAAACCGGAGGCTACCAGCAATCTTATATAATTTACCGACATATCGCCTACATCTTTCCCCGCGGATTCAAATAGAATTGCATTGAACGTCCAACATATGGCCGCAATAAGTGCGGATATTTCTCCAATATGTGATTGCACAGCACAGTTCACCCCGTCCCATTTTGCTATCCCTTTGTCACCTTACATTTCTAAGGGTTAACCGGTAATTTTGGATTATCTTTTTGACCCACAAAAAACGTAATGCTACTGCCACAAATTAAGAGAAGTTTATGACTTGTGGCATTTCATTACATTGTGCTCGTTTTATAATATTATCTTCTATACGTTTTAATTACCCCGGTTATCATTAATGCTATCCCGAGCACCAAAACAGGGATCGCTATTACGTAGGGAATTTCGACAATGAATTTATCTGTTAACAAATAAATTATATAAATAAGCGCCCCCATTTCTATAAATATATTTATTTTCCTTTCCACACGGCATCCCCCCATATATATCTTTTTATTCACATTATATCATATCTCGGTTTCTATTTTTTGCAAGTACTTTTTGGGGAAAATTGCAAATAATTTTTCCGTGACAAAAGGGGACGCGTGACAAAAGGGGACGTACCTAAATTGTCAGCAAATAAGATAAATCACTAATCATTTTTCTGTAATAGTAATTCATCCTTCACTATATCACCGGATTTAAACACCGAAAGCATTATGCCGATCAGGGCCATGTTTATAATTACAGACATCCCGCTGTAAGAAATAAAAGGCAAAGTTGAAATGATTATCGAAAAACCCAGGTTGTTTATAACATAGAAAACAATTTCCATAGTGAATGTGATTAAAACGGCGGTAGATACCAGCCTGCCCAGAACACTTTTCTGCTTGGAACAAAGGATAAATGAACGAATAATGAATATAGCCATTATGGCCATTATTATAATAAAGGATACCCAGCCTAATCTATGAATCAAATACGTCAATATGTAGTTTGTATTAATTTCCGGTAGCATAATGGAATTTGCCCCCAATGCTCCCCTTCCAAAAAACCTGGCATTGGATAGCATATCCCTCATTTTCGCTGCAATATATCCCGAGCCCATTGGATCCTCTGATGGGCTTATAATACTTAATAATCTGTTTCTGCGATAGCCATTGAGTATCTGCCCTATAAACGCAATCCCTGTTACACTGATAGCTGGTATATAGACAAGAAGAATACCATAAAGTTTATTTACATTAAACCAGCCACTTATAATAGCAATTGTTATTAATATCAAAAAAGCCGATACAATTATAACCAACACAGATACAGATAAGTTCGGTATCATGCTACTGATAATTACGGTAACCATAAGAAATATTCCACTCAAAACAATCCCTGAATATCCCTTAGTCCTCATATTGTAAATTATCCCGGACATAACGATTGGAAACAACAATAAAATGAACTGAGCATAGGTATACTGCCAGCTAACAACAGGTGACAAAAACATAGCAACTATTGTTACAATAGCAAACCCCACAAAAACAGATTCAGGGTATTTACCTATGATTGTAAAATCTGCAAAATAAGCTATTATCATGCAGCCCGTACCTATCAATATACTGATTAAATTTTTTCCCAACAAGAGGGGTGTATGTAATTCATGACTAACGAACAACCTGATTCCAAATCCAAATAAAAGCATAATCCCGGTTAAAAAAATTATACCCCATTCGGTTTTTGGTCTATGGGCCTGATCGAGTTCCATGCCTATCAAAACAGGATCACCCATTTCTTTTATGGCCCTGTCTACAGCAGTTTTCTCATCTAATCCCCCATCCATGAATGCATTTTTTTGATCTATAATATGATTTTTCATCTCTTCGTAAATCATATTATGGGCCTTTTCCCATCTTATTTGTTCACAAACAGTCCTCAAAAATCTGTCTATTTTAGTAAAGAATTGCATAATTTTCGCCCCCTTGTAAGACTTGATTGATTGCATCAACGTAAACTCTCCACTCATTCTCTTTTTCGGCCAGCATTTTCTTTCCTCTTTTGGTAATGCTGTAATATTTTCTCAATCTTCCGGTATCTGCACTCTTTTCATAGGAATTTATCATGTCCTGATTTTCAAGATTGTGCAGCAAAGGATAAAGTGTGCCTGCCTTCAGTGAAAAAGTGTCATCGGATTTTTGGGCCAAGGTCTTGATCATCTGGTATCCGTACATATCCTCATTATCAAGTAACTTCAATATAAGCATCGCCGTGCTTCCGGTGATTAGATTTTTGTCTATACTCATCAACATAACTCCTTTCATATATAGATGGTCTATATATATTATATATAGACCATCTATATATGTCAACAATAAAAATCCTTGAATTAGAACCTACCATATAAACCTGATTAATCTATATTTTACTGATTTTTTATAATCAATATATCCCGCTAATTCTGACTCTAATACCTTTTCTTCATTCAAAATACGTTTCACAAGCAATACCGGATAAATTAAAAATATAATGAATGAATAAATTGATCCTAGGATAACAGGAATTGTTAAAAACAGCAACAATGTAGCCGAGTACATAGGATGCCTCACAATCCCATATAAACCCGTATCGATTACTTTTTGATTTTCCTGTACTTCGACAATTCTGGAGAGATAGGCGTTTTCACGTAATACTTCCGCAAAAAGAGCATATGAAACAAGGAAAAGTACTGTTGCTATGGCAACCAACCAAGTCGGGATATTCGACCATTGAAATCTGAAATCAAGGGCAGCTATTATAAATTCAACAATGAACATTAACCCTGATAATATAGTCACAAACTTTTGCTCTGTTTCTTTTTCTTTCGCATTCAACCGTTTCGCCAGTAATTCCGGATTTTTTACCCAAAGTACAACACCGACAATAAACATTGGTACAAATAACACAGAAAAAAGCAGCCACGCATTCCAAAATTTTAATGTGCCGGCGGGAATAAATAGTAACACACTCAATATTAATAACCCTGATAAAAACTTTGTTATAGCCTGCAATAAGAGTTTTTTCTTCATCCGGCCCCTCCTCAATTTATATTTTTTCTTTAATTATACCCCAGGAAGATATATAATGGGTAGCATAATGTGGGTGGCAAATATGGGGTGCATGAGAGCCCCAGTTACTGTTCACATCCCAACCCATGCGCGGCCAACTAAGTGTGCAAAATTTCAATTAATGCATGAATTTTACGAGATTTGCCCTGATTTTTGTCATATTTATGGCAAATTTACTGAAAATTTGTATAAAAGTTGGTTATTATTTCATGTTATTACCATATTTGCAGGAATTACTTGAAATTTTGCACAAAGAAAACTCATTAGGACAGAGTGTGAACAGTAACGGGCCCCATCCGCGGAACAAGCTGATGAGTTTATACGTCTTATAAACAAACATAAAAGGGAGGGATAATCATGAGTAAACTATTTTCGTCCGTTTTGAAAAAGGCTATTATTGTCGCCGCCATCATACCTGTAATGATATTGACGGCCTGCCTGGCAACAAATAAAATCGGTGTTCCCAACGAACCACCCGAAATCACGATTAAGTCCGGCTCAACGGAAATATTCTATGTTGTCGGAAAAAATATATGGAATGGCGCAGTCTATGACCGCGAAAACACTTTTATAGCCCAGAAAGAACGCATTTTCAATCGGGATATGCCCTACATCAAAAACGGCGCAAAGATCACCGTTTCGTTTGGCGGAAACAAACCCGACAGCATTAACCTTTCGGAAATCATTCTTGATGAGCATGGGAACGCCAAATGGCGGACAGACGAACATGCAAAAACATACGAAGTTGATTTTCCTCCGTTCGGAGGTACGGGAACATTCACCATCGAACCGAATTATGCTACAACACTCAGTTCGCACAGCGCTGACCATGAGGCGGGAAACACGATAAAAGGCTATAGGATGGTTTGCAGTTGGGGCAAAAACGAGTGCGAATACGCCTTTGTTATTCTCGGCGATCCGGCGATAATAATGTCAACAGAGCCTTCTGAAACAGACACATCCAACATCGGACCGTCAACCGTATCATCCGACACCTTGAATCGTCTATATCTCGGTATGCCACGCTCGGAAGTCGAGAGTGTACTCGGCAAGCGTGATGGCGAAGGTTCCGGGCTTGACTTCTGGTTTTATAATGATGTCGGTTCAATCTATTTCGGTGGCACTTTTTGCGAAGATTCTGCCATGTACAACTATGGTGAGGCAATAGCGACACAGATAAATACGAAAGACAAATCATGGAACATCTATGAGCTTGTCGGTACGGCAGTGAAACATCATAATGTAAGCGACGTGCCGACAGGGGAATTTCCGACGGAATCCCATATTAACCTTGCACTCGATGCAACCGCTGACGGTTTTACAATATACGTTGTATCGTTGTATGAAACATTCCTTCCTGACGGCGAGTATAACGTACGCAATGTTCGCAGTCTACATAAACCGCTTGCACTGACCTTTGTCAAAAATGCCGATAACGATTATGAGTTGACCGAGTATTGGCAGCCGAAGGACGGAAGCGAATATCTTTCGTCAATAAAAGCAAAATTTCCGGAAGAAATATGGAACAAACTCGATACACAGCCCTATATTGAACGGCAAAAAGAAATCTGTAAAGATGATGCAATGTATTTCTTTGTCGGAGCAATTCGCGGTACAGGCAGGTATGGCTTAGACTCAGGCACGGTTGTAGTAACCGATCGCGCAAGCGACACTGTTGAAGGCGAGTGCTTTATTATCAAATATTTCCCCGGTGCGCGGATACAGATTGACGGGAACGAACTGCATGAGCCCGACGAGCACTATATCATTCGGTACGCCGATTCGAGCAAGAATATCGCTATTGATAAGAAAAGCATAGAGGTTCCGATAACAGAGGACTTAATCGGGATTTTCAATACACAAACAAACGAATACAGGATGAGATTTGAATTGTATATGAAGACTGAATAGTTGATATGGGCTGGGTCCTGTTTATAGACCCAAAAAATGTGAATCCTGCAGGAGTAAAATCCGGACACTCCTGTGGAATCCTATATAGACCCAAAAAATAAAAATCCCGCAGGAGCAAGTTTTGAATACTCCTGTGGGATTTTTGTGACAATTTAGGTACGTCCTCTTTTGTCACCCGTCCCCTTTTGTCACGCTTTTTTGTCACCGTAACGATTTCATGCTTCTGTCCAGTACAACCGCAGCCTCTGCACGTGTAGCATTGTCCTTTGGTTTAAAAGCACCGTCCGGATATCCCGTGATAAGCCCTGCTGTGGTTGCTTTAGCTACCGATTCCTTTGCCCAAGCTGAAATTTGAGCACTGTCGATAAACGGTTTACTTTCATCGGGTTGTTCTGTTTTTATAGCGTTAACAACCATCACCGCTATCTGCTCACGAGTGATAGGATCATCCGGTCCAAACAAGGTATCACTATAACCGTCCACCAGCCCATGATAATTTGCAGTTTTGATGGTTTCCTTGGCCCAATGACTGTCCGTATCGTTAAATATTTTCCCGGGGCCTGATTCCAAATTAAAAGCCCTGACGAGTAGTGATGTAAATTCCGCTCTGGTAATGTTGTTGTTTGGCCCAAAAGAACCGTCGGGGTACCCCTTGATAATTCCTTTGTCGACCATCTGTTTAATCGTATTTTGTGCCCAATGTCCTTCTATATCCGATAATGCTTTGACTACAAGATATGTATCCAAAAGTTTGCCGTCTGCACTCACTGAAGTGAATGTGAGCGTGTCGTTGTCGATCTCGATTATTTGGTAATTGCTGCCTGACTCAATTTTCGCTATATAATCAAGATCGTGGTAATCCTGATACGCTTTCGGGCTTGCATTTCCCATGATATAAATTATTCCGTCCCCGGGTTTTTCATAAACCTTCCCGTCTTTTGTCGGGTATGTTCTCATATACATATGTTGATGCCCGCCAAAAACCATATCTACACCATTTTGTTCCAATATCGGAACCCAATTTTCCTGAATAGATTTAGCCTGCATCTCCGTTTTATAATCAATATAATTAGGATATGCCGGATGATGGAAAACTGCAAACTTCCACTTCTTGGATGTATTTTTGAGATCGTTTTGCAACCATTCCCTGGCTTCCGGTATGGCATTATTGTTACTGTCTAATATTACAAAATGAGCATCACCGTAATCAAAAGAATAAAATCTTTTTTCCAATCCCTTCGGGCCGTTTGTAGGTAAATTAAAGAAATTCAGATAACAGGAGCCATCATGGTTTCCCATTGTCGGCATGATTGGAATCTGTGACGACACTCTCGAAATAGAATTTATAAATTCAGACCATTCATTTTCATCACTGCCGTTGTCCGTTAAATCACCGCCAAATAAGACAAAACTTTGGCTCCCGTCATATGCGGAGCGTAAAATTTCTTCCAGGTGGCCATAACCTAAACTTATGTCCCGCTCTTGTTGTGAATCACCCAAATATATGAATGAAAACTTGTCTGTTTGTGCTGCGGTCTTGAAGTAACACGGCTCGCCCCAGCCTTCTTCGTTCTCCACGCGATATACGTATTCGGTACCAGGTGTAAGTTGTGTAAGCTGTACGGTGAAACGATTATAATCCTGCCCGAATTTTTCTCCGTCAACTTCTTGGAATTGTGCCCCGTTAAAATTGCCTTTAAAATCTTTGGCAATCATATATTGAATCTTGGCCCGTAAAACCGTATCCGGCAAAAGCCATGTTACTGCCTGCGACTTCATAGGGTCATCTGTCCATGTTAATACAGCCCCGCCGCAACCTCCCAGCCTGTATGTCAGTTCAGTCACATCACTGTTATGCCTTCCCGGCCCTATAATAATAGCTTTTATCGTCGTTGTTTTATTTATTTCTATCGGTTGGTTGGATCTGTCGTCCCTTTCCCAACGCGGTGCTATAATATTAAAAATATCACTGTTTAAATCAGGTTCGGAGCCGTCTGTTGTGTAATATATCTTTGCTTCTTCCAGTTCCATTTTCTTGGGGCATGAAAGAATGATTTTTGTACCGGGATCAACTTTTCCCGGTTGTGAGTCGGCAATCGGGGCATCCCATTTGCCGGGCTCCTCCATTGAGACTTCAATTTTGTTCAGTTTCTTTATATACCAAGGATTGTTTTGTTCCGTAACCGCCCGTTGGCCCATTAACAGCCTGATTCCCTTGTCACCGCTCATTCCTTCATATTTGTCATCCTCAGCACTCATCAGAGCAACAAGGGTCTCGACTTTTTCCGGGTCTCTGTCGGAACCGGGTAGCCTCCCGTCGTACTCGTCGTTTTCCTTCAGGCCGGGAAAATAATAACGGGTGTCTTCTAATATTTCTTTTATCGTGAATTCCTGATAAAAACCGTCGGATGCGTAAAATTTTATTTTCTTGGCATCCTCCTTTATGCCGGCTTCCTTCAGCAGGTCTTTCAATGTAACCCCTTCACCCACATGCCAGTTTTTAGTAGGATATGTATTGACTGTACTAAAAATGGCGCGAGTCCGGGGCTTGGATTTCAATTCCTCAAGCGTATAGCTTTTTTGGTTTTCTACTCCATCGCCGGTTATGACGAGTGCCGGCTCCTGTGCATAGACATCTTGAGGTGATAATATGTAGCAAAATTGAAAAATTAATCCCGTTATAAGCATTAAAGCTAATAACGTCCTCATTCCTGTTTTACTTAAAATCTTCACACAATTTTCCCCCTTTTCATTTTCGTTATTACTGTTCATGCATAGACAAGGACAACACTGTCCTGCTTGATATATTTACCTAAAACCATGTCCAATTTTACCGGTGGCACAGGGATGTTAGGCTGTGGTGGCATGGGTGGTGGCATGGGAACATTTTGTTTGGTATCTTATCACACCGCCCGTAAGAGTGGTATTATTGTTTATAATATGTTAATATAATTACTATATTTTATCACAGTTTACCTAATTAAAGATTGTTATAATAGCAAAATGCTATCTTAATTAAAAAGGATTGATGCAATTGATAATCGAACTGCAGAATGTATCTATAATAAGAAATTATAAATATATACTCAAAGATATAAACTGGAGAATTAAAAAAGGGGAGCACTGGGCGGTCCTCGGCCTCAACGGCGCGGGCAAAACCATGCTTTTGAGTATGCTCAACGGATATATCTTTCCTTCAAAAGGGAAGTTAAGGGTGTTGGGTAAAACCGTAGGCCAATATGATATGAGAAAACTCAGAAGATCCATAGGCTGGGTGAGTTCGTCCATTCAGGAAAAATTTCATGGTTACAGCACACCTATGGACATAGTTATGAGTGGAAAATTTGCAACAATAGATCTTTACGATGAAATCACGGAAGATGATCAAATCCTCGCCAAGAATTGTTTAAGAAGGCTTAACGCCTTGGCCCTAGCGAACAGGGAATATAAGACACTTTCACAGGGAGAAAAACAGAGAATATTGATTGCGAGGGGTTTGATGGCGCAACCGGAACTATTGATTCTCGATGAGCCGTGTATGGGACTCGATATAATTGCACGTGAACAACTGCTCGAAATAATTAAAAATTTAAGTGAGGATAAAAATGCCCCTACTCTTATATATGTAACGCATCATACGGAAGAGATACTCCCAAATTTTTCGCACACCTTGTTGTTAAAAAAGGGAGAAGTTTATTTAGCCGGGACCACGGACGAAATCCTGACTGAGGAAAATCTGTCAAAATTTCTGGAGGTTCCTATTATATATGAAAAATCCGGCCAAAGAATATTACTCCGTCCGGATTATGATAAAAAATAACTGCCGACATAGGCGGCAGGGAGACGTCAGACCAATGTCATAAAGCTTGGATTTTGTCACCCTCTATAATGCATCCAACATGGCGGATAGATACTCCCCACTAACAGAACTGTAAAAGAAGCTGTCAATAAGCCCCATTTTCTTTGCATCCTTAACTTCCTCCGCCATATCCGGGTCTGCATTTTCATCACAGAGCAGTACAATCTTACAGTCCGGTAATGTTTCTCTGGTTTTTTTTGCCGTTTCCAATCTTTCCTCCAGTGTAAAAGGTGAGACCCTCATGGTTTCCATCAATAGAATCTTGGCATCATGTGACTTGCAAGTAATATATGGTTCGTCCCTTTTATTAAAGTCAATCACCCTTATTGGCATCAACTCTCCACGCTCTCTCAAGTATTTGATAATTGCACCGGAGAGTAAGCGATTCATCATACTGATTACAATTATTTTCAATACAGACCACCCCTTTGTCCTGGTTACGATATATTGCTCTAAAATTTCCCTGAACGACCTGATGTACCCGATTTATCTTTGGTGGTGCCCCCTGATGATTCTTTTTCTATCTTTCTCCGTGTTTCTGTATGATAAAGGAAATGATCCTGCTGATTTGCCAATCTTAAACCGTCTGCAGTTATATAATTGCCTGCCGTTGTTGCCAAAACTGCAGTTTTCATTTGACTTTTCCATATTCCGGTGATTATCGCCGCTATTATTGCAGGTAATAGGAATACAATGCCCAATTTAAACGGTAGTGCCAATTTCCCATAACCGGGATCCGTGTCTTTGTCGAAGGGAGAACCATCCCTGGCCATCTCTAGATATTCCTCCGAAAGATCCAGGTATTTAGAAAATGCCTCATAGTATTTATCTTTACCTAACAGCGGAAGTACGTTATCATCCAGGATGACATCCTTTCCATAATCCGTAAATGCTACATTGCCATAACCATGAGCTATAAGGGCGTAATCCCTCTCTTCCATGCTTAGGAACAAAAGTAATATGCTTTTTTCCTCCCCATATCCTAATCCATATTCTTCGTATAGATATTTAGCAAATTGGTATGCATCTTCACCTTCCATATACTCTATGGTAATAATTGCAATATCGCAATTGTGGTTCCGTGATATTGCCAAGGCCCTTTCATTTAATTCCTGATATTCATCATCCGTAAGTAGATAAGCATAATCGTTGATTAAATTGAGTTCCCTATCGGCAAATATTGGTGTAGCTATCAATAAAATAATGGCAAGAAAAACAATTATACTACCCATCAGTTTTTTCATTAAAATCTACCTCCTATAAACATTATATATCCAAGGATTGCCATAAGAGGTAGAGATATTTTAGCAAACCATGACCAGTATAAGCCTTTATCTATAGGCAAATCTCCGATAAGTTTTCCTGTTTGCCCATTCATCGCAAATAAGAAATTTTCACCATTCCATTTTGTGGATAGCATCCAAACCGGCATGAGCGCATATTTAACTTCGCCCTGAGTTAGATTTATTTCTGAATATTCCGGCACCAAAGTAGTATATCCTGTGGTAGTACTTGAAAATATCTCTTCCGTACTTTTTTCTATTCGGCTATTTGCCCTATCTTTACAAGCCTCTATATCCATATCATATTTATCAGCCATATATCCGGGCAAATATGCGGTTGAAAATGCCTTCAAATCCGAATAGTCAAAGGGTTCTACCGCGTCCATATGTTCATCCGGCATCTTGCTGGATCCATCTACCGGTATCTTTTCGAAAGCTATATTGCCTTCTCTGATTACTCGAAAATATTCTGTTGAAGTAATCTCCTCATCACCGGATCTGCGAGTGTGTACTATTGTCCCTAGAAATCTCATACTGGCATCGGCTTTTCCATCAAATAACCAAAAGGGAACATATACTCCCTTGATTTCTTCAATATGATTTCCACTAGTGAAGGATTTAGGTAAGAATTTTTTGCCTTTATAATAGGTTTTTAACGCATTTATTGCTGCGTTCTTATCCAGTTTAAACGGTATTACATAATCCGGTTTCAGTTGTCCTGCGAATTGTCCCGGAACTACTGTCGGGTTGTTGCAATAAGGGCATGATGTTGCGGCTGTTGTATCGTCCATTATTAATTCCGCCCCACAGGATGGGCAGGAGTAGACCCTAAGATGTGCTGTTTCTTCATCAGACCAATCTTCTCCCGCCATAGACATATCCCACTGAGGCCTTGCTCCTGCAGAAATGGCTTCTCTCTCTTTTTCCGCATATATTTCCTCAATTAAATCTACTTCATAACTTGCATCACAATAATCACATTTTAGCTGTCCTGTCTCTCCATGAAAATGAAGAGGCCCGGTACAATTTAAACATTTATAGTTTGTGACTTCAGTTGCCATTGAAAACCCCCCTTAAATAAAAGTACAATTATGCCCAAGGATCTTCCGAAACCGGTTCTCTTATCTGGGCAAGGAGCATTTGATCGGTTAAAAACCATTGTCCTGTAGAAGGTTTTTTTCTTAATTTTACCGGCCGGGGACTATCTGCACCCCCCGATTGCAGATATAGCTGGGCATACCCTTCTTCTGCAAAACTGCCGGGGACACTGCTTACTGTCACTGTAAAAGGTTTTTGTGGTTCATATCCGTTTTCCGGTGTAGCCCCTTTAAAATAGGACATTGGTATATATTCATTCCCGCGAAGTCTTTCGGATATAAATTGTGATTCATAATTTGAAAGAATACCCGGTCCCCTTAGAAAATTTATCATATTAATAGCTTCTTCCTTATTTTTCGGCCACAGACATAATGTCGGTATAAGCAACGCAACGGCATAATAAGGTTCATTTAGAGAGGATTCCGGTAATGATTTGATTTCTTCTAAAGACATGGGCATTTTGTTGAAAACCACACTCCAGCTGTTGTTTGAACCTTTATTGAATGAAGACATCGACTTTACCTCCTTAACAAAGTTTATTGCATTACAGAACCGCCACAGAATTCACAACGTCCCTGGATATCAGGTGTGGTTGTAGCACCGCAATGGGGACAAATCTGTACGGTTTTTGGGGCCTTCGATGCTGCAATGTCTTCACGTATATTCTCCCTGACCTGTGTCAATGCCACCTTTATTTCTTCTGCAATTTCTTCACATTGTCTGTACTCCGCACTTTTTTGACCCATATCAGAACCGCCCTGAATCCATACTCTGCCTGTTGGTGGTTCTATTGAGATAGTGCTATCATTAATTAAAAATTTAATTTCATCAAAATATGGATGATTTACGTGGATGGTCATCCAAAAGTCATAATTGTAAATATATCGCCTTGGGTTGTAACTTATCTCATTTCCCTCTTTATCTTTTTGCATTTTTTCTCTTTGAGTTTCATCAATTCTTAAATTGCAACCCGTTACTTGAGAATAGTCCATTACATCCGGATTTTCTTCTTTCCAGCGACGTGAAGAAGATACTATAAATTTTTGTGAATCTTCATCTAAAATTACCTTTGTATTTCTGCCCAGAGTACGGGTGGCATTGAATTTCATAACTTCTTCCCGGTTTTCTTCTCTATATGCTAATTGCTCTTTAATATCCCGGACCGTGCTTTTTTTTCGTTCGCTGAAGAATGGAGAAAGCTTTTTGGCACATTCTTTACACAGATTGCCGTCCTCCAGCTTTCTGTTTCCCAATAATCCTATTTTTTTGTTACATATATCACAATTTTTCTTGCCGAAAAACGCCATAGGTCTTACCTCCTATATTTATTTTGAAGGGATCCTACACAAAAGTATCTGATTGCAAATTACACAATGTCGCCATCATCAAATGGATCTCCACACTCCGGACAAAATTTTGGCGGATTTGACATATCTTCCGGTTCCCATCCACATTTGTCACATTTGTATTGTGGCACCCCTGCCGGTTTTGGTTTGCCGCATTCCTGACAGAATTTACCTTTGTTTACTGCACCGCAGGAACAGGTCCATCCATCCGCTTCCGCTGGTTTTGGGTTTCCGCATTCCATACAGAACTTACCGGTATTCCCCGTATGTCCGCATTTGCATGACCAGCCTGAGGGCGCCGATTGCTGCGATGGCTGTGGTGATTGTGGCGGTTGCGGTTGTTGTGGCGGCTGCGGTGGTTGTGGCGGTTGCGGTGGTTGTGGTGGTTGCGGTTGTTGTGGTGGTTGTGGCGGTTGTTGCCCCATAGCATATAGGCTTTGAGCATTCACTCCTCCTGCCTGTTGTGCCATACCCATCCCCATAAATCCCATTACAGGTCCTGCACCTTCATTTGCTGCCGCCGACTGCATTGCCTGAGCTTGTGCTCCAACCATATGGGCTGCTGCCATAGTAGGATCCCTGAAAGCTGCATTTCTTTGAAGTTCTTTGATCATCTGTTCATCTTCTTCGCTTGCTTTAACACTGGAAACCCCGAAACTTACTATTTCCAGACCCCTTAGATCTCTCCATTTTCCGGATAATACTTCATTTAACGCATCTGCCAACTCCGTTGTATGTCCCGGTAATGATGAATACCTTATGCCCATATCCGATATCCTTGCAAAAGCCGGTTGTAGGGCTGTCAATAACTCACTTTTTAATTGTCCGTCTATGGTCTCCCTTACGTAATCTGATTCAACATTCCCGCTTACGTTAGTGTAAAATAATATGGGATCTGCTATACGATAGCTATACTCCCCGAAACAACGAATGGCTATATCTATGTCAAGTCCAATATTTTTGTCTACTACCCTAAAAGGCACCGGGCTTGGAGTCCCGTATTTGTTTCCAATGAGTTCCTTTTTGTTGAAGTAATAAACCCTTTGATCCTTTGGCGGTTCGCCTCCAAATGTAAATCGTTTTCCGATATTTTTAAAGGTTTCCTTGATTCCTGTACCTAAATCTCCGGTAAATATACTTGGTTCCGTAGAGGTATCGTAAACAAATTCTCCCGGTTCGGCACAAACCTCAACTATTTTACCTTGTTCTACTATTATCATGGTTTGGCCGTCCGCAACTGCAATTACAGAACCATTGGAGATAATATTATCGCTTCCCTTTGTGTTCGACGATCTGCCTCCGGTCCGCTTTTGCCCCTTTGTTACCAATACATTTTCCGGCAATGCTTCACTGTAAAAATACTCTTTCCATTGATCTGCCAATACTCCACCTGCTGCACCTAAGCCTGCCTTTATAAGCCCCATAACACGTCCTCCTTTTTGTTAAATTTTTCGTACTGTTTAAAAAACATAGCAACCACAGAAACTATACTTTATTTTTCCCATAACTGTATAGCCATCGCCTATATTTCATAATAAAAATATATATACAAGTTAAAAGTCTTTAGGTCTTTATTTTGTTGATACAGATCATCTCCATCGTTATAACACAGTGTCAAACCTGCATCCGAACCAATAAAGCTGCGGTAACTGCCGCTTATTTCCCGGAGTTTTTCGGATTCACAGTCACCTTCAACGCATTCATCCACCCACCAATCCACATGTAAATCATATACAATAGTACCGAGGGGATAACTCCGGTCCGTTTTAGTAATCATTTCTGCATTCCCTACCCAGTATTCAATATATTCTACATGCTCCGGTTCATAACTGTTGCCTATACCTACATTGAAGTTAAAACTGCCGTCCCTTTCAAAACTAAAATACCCGTTAACAGGGTAGCCATCTTCGCCCCGCGGAGAAAATAATTCACAAATCCAAACCCCATCATAGAGCATTGTCTCTAACCACAGATAATAAAAATCAAATTTGTCACCGATTTCATTTGTTATATATATGCTCTTGTTATCCCCAATTCCCTCGCCGTCCGACTCATAGAAAAATGAACTAAAGTTATCCATATGTGCTAACTTTCCATGACTGCGAAAATTTTGATAATTTTCGTACTCCCCTCCCATTTTACTTAAATCTTCTGTCATGTACGGGTCAGCAAAAAACCATTCCAGGCTGCCGTCTTCCATCATCAATACAACTGTAGGCATAGTAAATTCATATTGGCTATAATCCATCAGTTGGATTTTCCCAATACAGGCATCTTTTACTTTCCCTGATTTTACAATAATAGGGAATGGACCTTCTTGTAACTTGGCGGTATCAAAAAAGTCAAGACCTCCGTCATAAATATTGTGAAGTTCATCCCAGCGGTCCAAATCGAAATAAATACTTGCTTCCCCATCTTTAATATTAATCTTTACAAGCCTGTCTTCATCTTCCCGTGTAAATATTACACCATCTTTCTCATCTGTATTTTCATTAACCTTCCCTGTTATTTGAAGTTTATCTTTAGATAAAGACGTATTTTCATCCTGTTTGCAACCTACAAGTATTATCATGAGCGATAAAGCTGTAATCAAAATTATTATTCTATTCTTCAAATCTTAATCACCCCCGGAATGTTTTTTATAAATTTTATTTTATATTGTAATTCATTTTTTCATAAAGCACATGGTACAAATGAACCATACCGGTAATTTTACTATAAAAAAATTGCCCCGCAATTTTACACGGAACAAAAATAAAACAAATATATTTTCTAAAAGTCTCTATTTACAAGACCGGATTTACCTGCTGCCACTGCTAAACTGGTGCGACTACTAAAACCGGTTTTTTCAAGCATGTTCTGAATATGGTTACGGACCGTAATGGCCGATAAACCGAGTCTATCAGCTATTTCGGCATTAGTGTCCCCACTGGTTAGTTCTCTCAGCACCTCTAATTCTCTGGGAGTGAATTCTGTACTGAGAGCATAGCCTATATGTATCTCCGGTGTTGTATCCGGATAAATAGATTCTCCGGCCATTGTTCTATCTATTACCTTTAGCAGTTCCACTTCTCTAACGGTTTTGTACCAAAAGCTATCCACCCCGCCTTTTCGAGCTCGGTTAATGAAGTCACATTCCGGTTGGCCTGTTATAATTATGATTTTGATTGAAGGCATGTTCTTTTTAATTTTAGCTGCTACTTCAAGACCGCTTGAACCCAAATCCGTGCAGATATCCATCAGTATTAAATCTACATGATTTGCAGCACAATAGGATTCCGCATACAAAGCACTTTCCAGTATATGTACCAGCCTATAGCGAGGATGATTTTCTAAAAATATTGTAAAAAGTTGTATTGCCAAAGGATCATTTTCAACAATCAAAACCCGAACCATTATACTCATCTCCCCCTTTTGGTATAATAACCCTCAGAACAAATTGTGGGGTATGACTGATTTCTATCGCCCCACCGACAGCTTCAATTCGATTTCTTAATCCGGACAAACCGCCACCCTCAATGATTTCCGATGTTGGTATAATTCCATCGTTTGAGAAAGTAGCGGTACATCCTTGCTTGGTCTCTGTTATCTCCAAATAAAGTTTTGTTGCGTCAGCATGACGAACAGAGTTGGTTAAACATTCTCCCGCAACAAGCAAGATCAGGTTTGTCCCTCGTATATCCCCCGGAAGGGTCCCTCTTAAAACTATTTCAATACCGATAGCCTCAGCCGCAGAAACAAGGGAGTCTAATGCTGTAGATTTTTTCCGTTCCCCGGTACCCTGTAAAACGGCTATGTTTTTTTTCCATAGATTCAGTATTTCTCCTGTCTCTATCCCCATTTCCATATTATATTTTTTATTCTTAAGGAATTGGCGGGTAGCCAACAAGGCATAACCGATTTCGTCATGTATATGCATCTTTGTAGCAAGCCGTTCTTCTTTAGCCTTAATCTCCATAATATTCTTACTATACTTCCTGAGTCTGAGAGCCATTTCTTCTAACATCTCATTGTCCTTTTCTAACTGAATCCTTAAGGAATTAAGATCTGTTGTATCAATAGCAGTAATTTCTATAATAGATTCATCTTCAACCTCAACAATACGACGGTTAAAACTCCATGTCCTGCCATCTGCCAAAGTAATAATAGGATTAACGGCTTGAACCCATCGTTGGTTCCCTTCTTCCAGCACACCTTCTGTTAAGGTGTTCCAAAAAACCTCCCCATTCTGCAGATCCTGTCCTGTAAGGATATGACATAGTCTATTTATTTGCCGATTAGACAATATAACAAAACTGTTTTCTAATGATAAGCTTAAACCAGCTGACAGATTATCCACAGTTTCTTTAATGGATGCCTTTGTTATGGTGTTCTGCCGATATATCCTCATCTTATAGAACAGTATAAGTGCAACACAACTGTTAATAATAAGAAATATCTGATAAATCCAAAGAGGCAATGTTGCAAAATAATAAGACACAGGATGAAATTCCGCTCCTAATTCAATTTCATACAAATAGGTAGACAGTGCAACTAGGATAACATAATATAACAGTATATGAAGAAAAGCAATAAGGCCTACCCTCCATCTTCTTGTTCTTAAAATAGCAAAAGCCACAATATGCCCATTTACAAAGAACATAATCAACAGTAACACCAGGATTATTATTTGAGAAATGGGCTGTAATCCGGTAAAATTAATCATGATTACCCACCCCTCCGAAAATCCCGATATTTATGTATAGTGTGTCTTCCTCCCAATTTTCTTCAACATAGCCTCCCAACCGATTTAATTTGTTAAAATTTCTAAGTCTATCTATAGCAATGGTTTTCTCCTGACAGCTGATCTGTAAATTTAATTTTATATTTTCGTCTACAATTTCCAGATTTACAAAGAGTGCCCCCATGGTTGATAAAACCAGCTCCACAATTTCCTGAAATATGTCATAAATTAATAGTGCGTATACTATAGAAACCGAACCCTCAGAATTGCGTTTGAAAAAGCAATCTATGCCGCATTCGGAAATTGCCTCTGTCGATTCCCTAAAGGAATATTCCAACTCCTTTGCAAAGAGGGTTCCACAATCCTCACTCAGAATAATTAAATTTGAACGTCTCTTTATATAAGCCCCAAGAATACAAAGCCACATCAATTTTTCCTTTTCTGTTGTCTTCTGTTCATGATTTTCTGAAAGGAGACTTTCTAATACCCGAAGCTGAGTGCCCACCCCTTTTATAACTTTGTTATATAATCTATCTTTTTCTTCTACTACTGCCTGTCGTTCTTTCAATTCTAATTCAGCCTGAATCAGTTCATTGTTTTTGGACAATTTTTTCCCTACTTTTTTTAGCTGAGAAAGCAAACGGTTTATTTCGGAAATATCTTCTGACCATAATGCGTGGCCCCCGGTGATAGGTAGACCGGAAAGGCGAGTATTCCCATCCAGGTCCACCGGCCCATTTTCTGCCGACTTTAAGGTTTCAACAGATAAGGGTCCGGCCCCTTTGGATTTAAAACAAATATTATAGTTCTTATCTACAATTAAGGCGGCTATACTTGAAGCATAAAAAAGCCTGACATAGTACCTATTAGAGCGGATAAGGCCCATATATATGCAAGATTCGAATGTACTCATAATTAATAGACAAAGAACTATGGTCATATCATTAGCAAATGTTTCAATGACAGGAAGCCAAAATACATACATAAAGGTATATATAATTGCAGCTATAATGGGGACAAATGGCAACCAAATAATTTTTTTACTTCGTGGGGCCTTACTCCTTGTCAGAATTACTACAAGAGCTACTAATGCACAAATAATTAACCAGGCAAATATTATCCAAAATACTATATTATGCTTATATTCTACACTTTTACGCATTATACCATCAGAAAATATAAAAACCATCTGATGATAATCGTTTGTAAGAACAAGTCCAATTAAAATCAGTGTCGGAATGTAAAGTATCCTTGTCCATTTGGGCAATCTGTAATCTTCCGGTTTCCCCATAGATAAAGCAATAAACAGACTCATAAGAATAATTAACAACTCCGGAATATAATAGGCATACCAAAGGTACCTGAAGAGACTCAGATTCTCCATTACAAAGAAATACTTTATAGTACGTAATAAAAGCCAAAACACCATTAATAAGGAAATGGCAGTTAAATAAGTTCGAACCTGTTTTTGCATAACACGCCTACGGACAGATAATCCCCACGCTATAAATAATCCAAAATAAATAAAGCTGCGAAAGATAGCTGTTGACCTGTTGATCAGGGGGGATGTTGTTCTTTGCGAAACTTGGCTTAATCCTACTGCTAGAACAATTAGAGATAACACCAAAACAGATATGCTGATTTCTCTTTTTTCTATTCTTTTTCCCAATGTAAATTCGGATAAAACAGCCATTAAATTGCCCCCCTCATATATTCTTTCTAAAATCAGATATCGTTTTAAAATCCGGTATCAATCTTTTTAATAGCCACATGACTTCTATATTTGTTTGGGTGGCTTTTTTTAGGCTTCTTGATGATGCAGTTTTATTTATATATCTATAGATATATAATTTGAGTAAATCTTCCGGGTTATATCCGGCCTGCCCTTGTTTTTAGATATTGAATTTTTAAACTGAACCAAAACACACTGCCCTTCCCGATTTGTGACTCTACGCCATAACTGCCGCCATGCATTTCTATGATTTTCTTAACAATGGATAAACCCAAACCGGTTCCAATAATAGCTCGTCTATGCTTCTTGTCGGTTTTATAATACCTGTCCCAAATATATGGAAGGTTTTTCTCTTCAATACCTTCTCCATGATCTTCTATCTCAATCCTGACGAACCCGTCACAAACCTTCTGGCGAACAATGATTGTCAAATCTGATCCGCTGTAATGGATTGCGTTTATAAGCAAATTATAAAAAGCTTGAGTGATTTTTACTTCATCTGCATTGACATATATATCTTCACTGTGTTCAAAAATAAATTTGTATCCGTCCTTTTTTACCAGTTCAGCTATTCTGGTAATAGTTCCGCTTATGCTTTCAGTAATATTATATGTTTTAACATCCAACCCAACGGTTCCGATTTCCAGTTGCGATACATCGAAAATATCCCCCACCAGAGAGCTGAGCCTCGTAGTTTCATCCATTATCACCTGGGTTTGTTCCGAGGTAATTTCATCCGGAAAATCATGCATCATTTCGGCGTAACTATATATAAAAGCAAGCGGCGTTCGCAGATCATGAGATATATTTGCCATAAGCTCGCGCCGTAATTCCTCTACCTTTGATAACTCGGAAGCGGTATAATTCAGTGTATCCGATAACTCATGGATTTCACGGTATCCTTTACCGGAAAAACGAATATCATAGTTCCCGCTTGCTAAAATTTTGGCACCGTCATTAAGTTTTTCTATGGGCTTTGAAACTGTTTTTGCTATAATAAATGCAAGTATAATTGATAAAAAAATCATAATTCCCGTAACATAATACAGTTGAACCTTAATGGTTGATATTGTAGCGTTAACCGGAGAAATAATTGCATAAAATACAAAGGAATGTGTTCTGCCGTCAGATGTTGAAAAATTTCTTGTTTCGGTTATAGCCTGCCGTATCGGAGACCTGCCGGCAGGATTTGGTCTCTTCGGCGGAGAAAAATTATGCGTCGGTGTCACAATAATTTCCGAATCGTCCGCAAGTCCCATAATTATTTGATTAATATTGGGACTGTCGATATTTTCTTCAATTAATGCAATCGCTTTTTTTATCTCGTTTTTACGAATGCCTTCATACATCTTTCCGAGCAGCACCGTTTCAAACAGCCAAAGAACGATAAGCAGCAACGAACAAAAACCAATCAAGAATGCAAATATTTTCCACATCAATTTCCGTGATTTTTTCATATTTTAACCCTCAAATCGGTAACCTAATCCCCGTAATGTTGTTATAAATTTGCTATACTTACCTAATGATTTGCGCAATAACTTCATATGCGTATCCAGTGTTCGGTCATCCCCGAAATAATCAAAACCCCAAACTTCCGTTAATATTTTCTCTCGAGGAACGGCTATATTCTTATTTCGAATCAAGAAAAATAAAAGGTCGTATTCTTTCGGAGCCATATTTACTTGAATACCGTCAACAGTAACCTTATAAGCCGTCATATCCACCTTAAGACCTTCTTTCAGAAAAATAGTATGTCCGTTTTCACTGTGAGATTGGACCATATTTTTTTGACTTCGTCTTAAAATAGCATTTACCCTCAGCATGATTTCCTTCGATGAAAACGGTTTTACCACATAATCATCTATCCCAACCTCAAATCCCAAAATCTTATCGTATTCCTCACCCCTGGCAGAAAGCATAATAACCGGGATGTCCGATATTTTCCTAATTTCTTTCACGGCGGAAAATCCATCAAGTTCCGGCATCATAATATCCATAATAATAATATCAAATGAATTATTTCGGCAAAGCTCCACAGCTTCCATTCCGTTAGAAGCCTCAACCACTTCATGTCCTTCAAAGATTGCATATCTTTTTATAACAGCCCGTAGTCCGCTCTCATCATCGCATATTAAGATCTTTGCCATGCCTTTCACCACCTTTGGTATCTATAACTATAACATAAATAATAATCAAATAGCCATAATAAGCAGATGAAAATCTATCATGACTATTTATCAGTAGGTCTTTTTTGCTCTAAAAATAAATACAAATACTCCGGCAAACAGCAATAGAGAAAAAGCAATCATAACCATATATGTTTTATTCAATGTAGTAGCAACACCTTGATTCCCGGAAAAATCCCCTCGATTTCCGGGAAAATTACGCCGATTGTCAGGAAGATTACCTTGCCTGTCTAAAAATCCTTCCTGATCAGGGGGTAAATCATCCTGCTCCCCGGGAGCACCGATTCTACCTCCGGGCATAAACCCCTGCCCGTCACCACCGCGGCCACCGAATCCATCCCCGCCCATCATACCTCTTAAATCAGATGTATTGATATGTGAAGCATCTATTAATGAATCTTTATCGGCCCTTTGAGTCTCCGTAGTTGATGGGATAGTTCCATCAAGCTGTCCGTTAATACTCTCCGCCCTGAGATTTCCAAGCTCAATAAACATCGGTAAAGATGATTCATATTTTTCATATGTTGTAAATGATGTAACATCATTCTTCACATAGTTGTTAATCCTTGTATCTAAAGCCAATACGGTTTCTTCAAAAACACCGCTCATAAAATATCCGTCTACAATTTCCTGTAAATATTCATGATATCTTTCTTTGTACTCATCTATCTCAAGCAATTTATTCAACAGGGGGCGATCCTCCATGCTGACGCCACTGACCGGTGTATCAATAGGAAAATTTACAACATCGGTGGTGCTGCCACCCTGAAATCCGCCAAACGAAAGATTGTAATCCCACGGCAGTATTGTAATTTGCCCATTGTTTTCATAAATATAATAATTTTGCGCCATGTTAGATGAATAACTGTCTAAATTAACCACTACAGTATGTGCGGCAAAGTAACGTAAAATTTTATCCACATTAAAATATTTCTCCAGATTTTCACCTTTATTTAGATTTTTTAAGGCTGTAATAACGCGTTGTTTATCTTTGTCGGAATTTTTACCGAACACCGCATTATTAAATATAGCACTGTAACTGCTGATATTGTCATCAGTATAAAGTAAACTCCCGCCTCCTCTGTCACCCATACCGCCCATAATTCCTCTACCGCCTCTGCCACCCTCTATTTCATCCCCGGAGCCCAACCCGTCCATCCCATCCATTGGGAATCTGCCGCCCCTGCCGCCCTCTGCTTCATCCCCGGCGCCCGTATCATCCATTCCATCTGTCGGAAATCTACCACCCATATCAGCGTTTCGGTTGTTTCGCTGTATTCCTTCCCGGTCACCCGGCTGTATATTAAATTGATTACGTTGGTTTATTTGATTGTTATGAATGTCTTCGTTTTGCTCGGGATTATTTTGCATAAAGTTCTCTCGCTGGCCCATGGCAATCTTAACATTATAGAGCTGACCCGCAGAGGTATTATAAACTCTATCAAGAAATGATTTATCATATCGTTCCAATGCAAGATAAAAGCCAAAGTCTTCACCATTGACTGTTACGTTGGCATAGTTTGTCAGCGGAGTATCTACTCCAACATATTTCATAATATCATATGCTATATAGTCCTTCATGTAAGTCGAATCACTGACCAGATTATTTATACAAAAAGAATCCAGTCCATAACAAGTCTGACCCTTAACATAATAATTGAACTTAAATTGTAGGCTATAGCGATCATTGTCCTCCATCCTGGCAACCTGGGTTAAGCTGGAATTACCTTTAGTCCGTATACCGACAGCACTAAATGTAACACCGTTAATAACAAGATCCCCTGATATATATTCCTTGGCCATGGCATTGTCAAGCATGCTTTGCCAATCCTTTTCCTCTACCCGAATATCAATTGAGAGTATATTATCCCCGAATAATTTATTTTCATAATCTAAAACTTTTGTTTTAGTATTATTACCGGCCATATAAACAATTCCGGCACAGGTGAACAGTGACAAGCATACAAATATAATTGTAATTTTAGTCAAATACTTGCTCTTTATCATTACCTTCGCCCCTTAATAACTTTTGTTCACTACATATAGTAATCTCCGTTATAACTGACCAAAACCGCATTCAGTACTCCGCCGATATTTAATAACTTATTTAGAAATTCAACCGAAGAATCTTTTAATCGAACCTCAACAGTAAGTTCAATGCCGTTTTTTGATATGTTTTTCGATTTAACCAAATATTTCTTAGTGTTTTCCTGAAGCATAGTCATGGATTCTGTTTCGGCATTTTCGTTATCACAATTTATAACCACCACATAAGGTGTATCCGTAACTTTCCTATTTACAAATACAAATAATGTAATTCCGATGACTACCGAACCGATAACGGCAAGGGGAATTAAACCTGCGCCAACAATGATTCCCACTGTAATTGACCAAAAGAGATATACGAGGTCAAGGGGATCTTTTACAACTGTTCTAAAACGGATAATAGATAGAGCCCCGACCATTCCCAGGGATGTAATCAAATTTGAAGATACGGCAAGAATAACGAGTGTAGTAATCAAATCCATTGCAATCAGGGAGATACCGAAGGAAGATGAATACATCACACCTGTGTAGGTTTTCTTATATACCATAAAAATAAACAATCCTATAACAAATGATATAGCCAAAGCTATCAAGATATCAAGAATTGAAAATGAAGCTGCCTTATTTAGAAAAGTAAGGTCAAATAATTGATCTAACATAATAAACACCCCT
>LSQX01244726.1_pt1 | contig 25629 bp, 19 predicted proteins | sample 654561 | NCBI WGS metagenome assembly LSQX01 (sample SAMN04489861, study PRJNA283612) | anaerobic digester metagenome | isolation source: 4 biogas reactors fed with cattle manure at either 37C or 55C with and... | place: Denmark: Kongens Lyngby | collected 2014 | reverse complement strand
GAGGTACCAAGTACATAGACTAAGGTTAGACTCAAACTCTGGAAGCGTTTTTTAGTGGCGCTAGCTTCAGCACCATCAGCTTGAGGTTTGTTTTGTTGACCTACGACCAGTGCTAATAAAATTGGTAGCATTGGTAAGACACAAGGGGTCAGCGATAATAATAGGCCTAAGCCGAAGCAGATTAAAATAATCTTGAAAAAGCTGGAGTCGTCTAACCAGTCAGCGATTTGTGTGTCGCCAGCAGTCCTTAGACTACGTTCGGGCGTCTCGGTAGATGCGGCCGAAGCGCTTTGCGTTGTTGTAGACGGCCCTGCAGTTGGGTCTTGAATGGCAGCAACTGAAGCCAAGGCAGCAAAGTCTAGCGCTGCTGGTTCATAGTTGTTATTATTGCCCAGCACGCGGCCTAGTAAGCCAGGGCCTTCGGTTATTTTATAGCCAGCCCCTACAGGCTCTAAGTCAATTGGGTACTCTTCAGGAGGGTAGCAAAGACCAGCGTCAGCACAGCCTTGTGCTGTAATGATTAAACGTATGTTTTGGCTTTGACCGGTTGGTTTTAGTGGCACATCTATGACCATTGGGTCATAGAAAACCGGCATATTCATATCAAAGGTTTCGTCATACTTGACGATAGGCTCACCGAATATAGGCTCGCCAATCAGGGCCTGCTTAAAGGTTTCTTGCTCATCATCGCCAATCACATGAAACTTAACCTGTTCCATGTACATATAGTAGTTGGGAGCGATTTTAAAACGGATATGCAGCTGATCCGGTGATGGCGTTGAGGTACTAATGGCAAAGGCCTTCTCAGGCGGCAAAAAGTCCTCTTGAGCCTGAGCGCTCCCCATAAATGAGGCGCTCGTGGCAAGAGCCACAAAGAAAAATAATAAATAAGCTAAGTAATTCTTGATTTTATTCATATCGTCTCATCGGCGATCCATTGTAAATACTGCTTGGAGCCCCCAATAATCGGTAACACTATAATTTCCGGTACATCATAGCTATGCAGCTCTTGGATACGAGCAATGCAATCTGCCTGACGAACGGTGCTGGTTTTGATAGTGATAGTAAACTCCTCATCGCTGTGGAGCTCATTCTCCCATGAATAGATTGACAGGGAGGGAGCGCTTAAGTTCACGCAAGCAGCCAAAGACTCCTCTACTAGCTTTCCTGCGATGAGCTTGGCAAGCTCTATTGTAGGCGTTGTGGTCTGAATTATTAAGGCCTTAGCTTCACTAAGTGTCGAATCATTGCTATACATCAAATACTCCTAAAACCTAGATATGAAAAAGGGGGTTAAGCTTTTTTCTTAACCCCCTCGGTGTAAATAACGTGATGACTATTTATGTTCTTTCATCCAGCGTGCTGCTTCTAAAGCAAAGTAGGTCAAGATGCCATCAGCGCCGGCGCGCTTGAAGGCGAGTAGAGACTCCATCATGACCTTGTCATTATCTAACCAGCCGTTAATAGCTGCGGCCTTGAGCATGGCGTATTCACCACTGACCTGATAGACATAGGTTGGCATACGGAACTCGTCCTTAACCTCACGTAAGATATCTAAGTATGGCATACCTGGCTTAACCATCACAGAGTCGGCGCCTTCCTTGATGTCATAGGCCACTTCGCGTAAAGCTTCTAAGCGATTTGCAGGATCGAGTTGATAGGTCATTTTGTCAGATTTGCCGAGATTAGAGGCTGAACCTACCGCTTCACGGAATGGGCCGTAGAAGGCACTGGCGTATTTCGCTGAATAGGCCATCAACTGCGTGTAGATTAAACCAGCTTGATCTAAGGCCTCACGAATTAGTTTAATGCGACCATCCATCATATCGCTTGGTGCAATCCAGTCTGCACCCGCTTCGGCTTGCGCAAGGGCTTGTTTAACTAGGATCTCTAAGGTCGGGTCGTTTAGTACGTAGCCGTTATCATCAATCACACCATCCTGACCATGGCTTGTAAATGGATCTAAGGCAACATCACATAAAACGCCTAAATCAGGAAACTCCTGCTTAATAGCGCGCGTTACACGTGGGATAAGGCCATCCGGATCGGCTACAGCAATACCGTCAGGTGTTTTAATCGAAGGATCAATATTTGGAAATAAAGAAATGACGGGTACATTCAGCTCCATACATTGCTCTGCAACCTTAAGTATGGTGTCAGGAGAGTAGCGCTTTTGGCCGGGTAATGAGCTAATTTCCTCCTCAACACCTTGGCCCTCACGAACAAATACCGGATAAATAAAATCATCGGCTGTTAAGACAGTTTCGCGCATCAAGCGGCGAGAAAACTCATGCTTGCGATTACGACGAGGGCGTGCAGCAGGGAAATCAGCGAGGATAAAACTGGATGACATAATGTGTTAACTCCGAAATTTGTTTAAACTTAAGGTATTGGAGGTGCGATATAAGCTAAAGTGACCTAAGGTACTACCTGCGGAGAAATCCAATTAAGGATTTTCTCATCAGCCTCCTCTATACCAATACGATTGGTTGCTGAGAATGCAATGGTTTCAACATCGCCTAGTTGGCTGGCAATCTCTTTGCGAATTTCAGCGATGGCCTTTTGTCTTTGGCCATAGGGTAGCTTATCGGCTTTGGTCAGCAGGATGAGAACTGGTCGTTTAGCTTGGGCAATCCAATTAACTAAACCATAGTCATGCTTAGTAATGCCACGGCGAATATCAATTAACAGCACAACACCTGCTAGTGATGGGCGTTTAACCAAGTAATCACCTAGCTCCTTACCCCATTCTTGCTGTGCGTCTTGAGCTACAGAAGCGTAACCATAACCCGGTAAGTCCACTAAATAACCTAAAGGATTGTCAGGGTCTAAGGAGTCAGGGATACCGAAGATATTGATTAGGCGAGTGCGACCGGGTGTTTTACTGGAAAAGGCTAGTCGCTTTTGATTGGTTAAAACATTGATTGCAGAAGATTTGCCAGCATTGGAGCGTCCGACAAAACAAACTTCGGGACCTCGCGGTGCAGGGAGTTGTGAAACTTTGCTCGCAGACTGGTAAAAAGAGGCACGGTGTAGAATCGACATATTGAGCCGTTTATAATAAGAATGATTATGATGAATCATTATATTGTATCTTTTTGCGCTCATTTAACGGTAGCTATGACAAAAATGTTGTAATTCTTATTTGATTTGTTTGTCCGCTCCTTAAGGTGAGTCTGGGGCAAGGTAGACATTGCGTTAAGACAAACTTCAGGTAAATAATCACGATAGTGCATAGTTTTTGCCTTTAAGTTACGCCTAAGGCTGCTAAAATTTACCACAAAGCTTATTTCTTGCAACTATTTGTCTTATATTGCATTAAAATATAGAACGTTTATTTAAATTTGGCGGGTTGTGTATCTACTTTAGGCAAAGCATACTCATTTTGTCCTTAGATTGCCTTTAGCCCGCTATTAGTACTTTTAGTATTTAATTGACACCTATCTGTTGTTAGGTATGGTCTCAGAGGAAATTCATGAAACACGTTATTTCAAAAGTCGTCATGGCTTGTGGTTTAGCCCTAGGGTTGACTAGTGGCGTAGCTGTAGCCCAAACTGCTATTGGTCCAGAAAAGCCTAGTATTGAGCGCGGTGAGCAGCTATATATGGCTGGCGATCCTGCGCGTGGTATTGCTACCTGTATAGCATGTCATGGTCCAGCTGGTATGAGTATGGTACCTATTTACCCGCATATCGCTGGTCAGTCTTATGAGTATGTTTTGGAGCAACTCAAAAACTTCAAAAATATTGAGGGCGAGAACTATAGCCACCGTCGTAATCAAAATGCGATGCTAATGGCGCCTAACGTGGTTCAAATGACTGAGCAAGAGATGAAGGACTTAGCTTTATTCGTTAGTAGTCTAGAGCTTACAGAGCCAGCTCTTGCCGAGAACGCAGCCGATCAGGAGTTGGTACAGCGTGGTCGTGAGATTTGGCGTGGTGGTATTCCTGAGCGCAATGTTCCAGCCTGTGCTGCTTGTCATGGTGTTGATGGTAACGGTATGCCAGGTCAGTATCCTCGTTTAAGCGGTCAGATTCCATCATATTTGCATGAGCAGTTAATTGCTTTTGCTGATGGTGAACGTGATAATGCCGGTACTGAAAACCATATGGCCGAGATTGCAAACCGCATGAGTCGTCAGGATATTAAGGCAGTTGCTGATTACGCAGCCGGCATTCGCTAGGTTCAACTGTTGATCTCTATCAATCCCTTGTTGTTTTCTTATGGGATATAAAAAAATTATAAGGCTCTAGGGAACTCTAGAGCCTTATTTTACTCAAACACCCCGTAACAATTGTTGCGTCTTGTATAGATTGCATGAGCAGCATGAGAGTTTCACCTTTTTAACTAGACCATTTCAACCTTCGTTCCATGTATGGGGCGAGTTTTTCTTTTTTATGCAAAACGATAAAACCCAAAGCGCGAGGCGCAAAAGAAATTTAGGCAGAGATATTTATGAGCTTCTAGGCTCAATGCGCTTTGCCGTTAGTCTTTTGACTTTTATCGCTATTGCGACCATCATCGGGACAGTGCTGGAACAAGGGCAAACCGAGATTCAGTATATTGATAAGTTTGGTACTTATTGGTACTCCGTCTTTAGAAAGTTTGATGTAGCCGAAATCTATAATACTTGGTGGTTTTTATTGATTATGGCGTTTTTGGTGGTTTCAACGACAGTATGTCTGATTCGTAACACACCAAAGATGATCAAGGATATGCGCACTTTCCGTGAGTATGTTCGTCAAACTAGTTTGCGTGCTTTTCCTCATAAAATTGATATTGAGTCAGACCTCAGTCAGGATGAGGGTGTTGCTTTGGGCCGCTCATGGTTAAAGCATCACGGCTATAAGTTTAAAGAAAAAGTAGATGGTGACACGGTTTTATTAGCCGCTAAAAAGGGCAGTAGTAATAGACTAGGCTTTATTTTTGCTCATATGGCTATTGTTGTGATTTGTATCGGTGGTCTGCTAGATAGTGAGTTGCCAAATCGTTTACAAATTTTGGCTGGTTTTAAGGCACCAATTCCTGATGCGGCGCGTTTTGTGTCGGAGGTTGATTCTAAGTCTCGCTATGGCACGAATAATCCAAGTTTCCGTGGCAATATGCTGATTGCAGAGGGTCAAGCAACTGACTATGCGCTTTTAAGCATGGGCGATAATTACTTCATGCAGGAGATGCCATTTCAGGTCAAACTCAATAAATTTATTATTGAGTACTATGAAACTAACGGTCAGCCTAAGCGTTTTGCCAGTGATGTTGATATTACTGACTATAAAACCGGTGAAACCAAAAATCACATCATTGAGGTCAATCACCCTTACAAGATTAATGGCGTGACCCTTTATCAGTCTAGTTTTGATGATGGTGGTTCTAGGCTGTATATGACAGCGTTACCTATGCAGGGTAATGGTTTAGAGCCTTTTGATGTGTTTGGTGAGGTGGGTACGGCTAATGGCGTACACCTTAAGTTTTCAGAAAATGGCGAGACATACGGCTTGACTCTCACGGAGTTTTCACCGATTAACGTTGAGGATTTGAGTAAGCCAGGTGAAACGCACCGTACTCTACAAGAGCAGGTAGTGGCTGTCACGGGTAGTGCCGCTAGTAAAAATAATGAAAAGATTCATAATGTTGGCCCAAGCTTTGCTTATACCCTGACTAACGAGGCTAATCAGGCCATGGAGTTTAAAAACTACATGTTGCCAATTCCTTTAGACGAGGGTTTAGTCTATTTGTTTGGTATTGGTGATCAGGAAAATGGTGGCTTCCGCTATATCTATTTACCAGCTGATGAAAAAGGTGCTTTGGATGAGTTTATGGGGATTCGTGCTGCGATTAATAACCAGTCAATCCGTACCCGTATTGCACTTGAGTACTCTCAGTTGATGGAACGTCCTGATGTGCCGGCGGCAGCCGTTATTACGATGGCTGATACGGCATTAAATATTTTTGCAGAGAGCGGTTTTCATGGTCTCGAGCGGTATATCAGTGGTGAGGATTTGCCTGAGGTAGAGCGTGTGCCGGAGAGTCTACGTGAGCCACTACAGCGTATGATGCGTGACTATATCGTCTTTAGTACAATGAAGGCTAGGGAGTATGTGCGCGCAGATCTTGGGTATCCCGAGCTAACATTTGATGATTTTGAGGAGGTTGAGAGCAATGCTGATTGGCTCAATCTTGCTATTCGAGGCTTGTCAGATATGCCTCATTATCCGGTACCGATGACATTACAGCTCAGGACTTTTGAGCATGTACAGGCTAGTGTGTTGCAGGCGACACGTTCGCCCGGCAAGTGGATTGTCTATTTAGGTACGTTTTTCTTAATGATCGGTATCTTTATGATGCTTTATGTACGCGATCGCCGCATCTGGTTCTGGGTTAATAAACAGGGTGATGGTGGTAGTGAAATTAGAGCGGCGATGACTTCGCACAAACGCACCTTAGATTTCCGCAAGGAATTTAATAAATTTAAGGATGATTTCTCCGACGTAGCTAGAAGTTAGGGGTGTTAAAAATGAGTGATACTTTAGTAGATTCAAAGGCAGCTGCAGTCGCAGCTAAGTGGGAAAAGAACTCGGAGAGTGTTAGTACCGAGAGTTTAAGAGGTCGCTTTAATTGGACTGATATCGTCTATTTTGTAGCCTTGATGGCCGCCGCCGTTTATTTCTTGAGAGGCTGGCCTGACTCTATGGATATCTATGAGAAAGTTATCCTTCTCTGTTCGCCTCCAGCGATTGTTTGGGTGGGTTGGCTGTGGCGCCCCATCCGTACGTACATGATTGCTACTTTTGTGTTAGCAGCTTGTTCTGTCTTGCTGTATGGTGGTGATTTATCTAGGGGTGATACAAACTTTTTCTTGAAGTATCTCTTGTCTTCACAGTCCGCTATTTTGTGGATGTGTGCCTTGTTCTTTATGTCTACTATTACCTATTGGTTAGGTTTTGCCAATAAGAACTTGGCCTGGATGGGTTCTACTTTTGCTTGGTCGGGTACCGTGCTCGGTTCAGTTGGTTTACTGGTGCGTTGGCGAGAAAGTCACTTAATTGCCTTTGATATGGGCCATATCCCGGTGAGTAATTTATATGAAGTATTTGTACTTTTCTGTTTAATTACTGTGCTGTTCTATTTGTACTATGAGCGTCGTTACAATACGAGAGCTTTAGGTGGCTTTGTCATGCTGGTCGTTGCGTCGGCGGTGACCTTCTTGCTTTGGTACACTTTTTTACGTGATGCGGCAACGATTCAACCACTTAATAATGCCTTAAACAGCTGGTGGATGAAGCTCCATGTACCAGCTAACTTTGTTGGTTATGGTACCTTTGCTTTAGCAGCAATGGTTGGTTTTGCTTATTTGGTCAAACTGCATGGTGAGACTACTTCGTGGCGTCCGATGATTCCGCTATTGCTGATTGGTGGTGCTTTAGTGGCTGAACCGTTGATGTTTAGTTCTCGCGGTGACTATGGCTTATGGTTTATTTACTTCGGCCTGAGTGTGATTGTTGTAGGGTTGATTTTAGTCGCTCGTAAGCGGATTGCTGCGAGTCTGCCTAGCTTTGAGGTGCTTGACGATATTATGTATCGTGCCATCTCTATCGGTTTTGCCTTTTTTACTGTGGCAACTGTTTTAGGTGCGTTCTGGGCTGCGGATGCTTGGGGTACGTACTGGCAGTGGGACCCTAAAGAGACTTGGGCCTTTATTGTTTGGTTGAACTACGCTGCTTGGTTGCACTTACGCTTGATGAAGGGTATGCGCGGTCAGGTTATGGCTTATTGGGCCTTGGCTGGTTTAGTGGTAACAACCTTCGCCTTCTTGGGGGTTAATATCTTCTTGTCGGGCTTGCACTCTTATGGTGAGCTATAGGATTTAGAAGTAATAGCTTAATTAATAATGGCGCTAATATTGAGTTATCAGCGCCATTATTTTTTTAATTTAAGATTATTAAGAGTTGCTAGTGTTAGGAATTACTTCGTGCTCAAACAGCTCTTCAATTGTTTCACGATGACGGATGATAAAGCTTTGTGCACCATCGACTAGTATCTCCGCAGCGCGAGGGCGAGTGTTGTACTGGCCACTCATCACAAAACCATAGGCACCGGTAGACTCAATGGCAATCAGATCACCAGTCTCAAGAGCAAAGTCACGGTCTTTGGCTAACCAGTCACCACTTTCACAAATAGGGCCTACGATGTCATAGCGTTTAGTGTTGCCATCTCTGGCTTCTACAGCAAGCGCACCATGATAAGCATCATATAAAGTTGGACGAATCAGATCATTCATCGCCGCATCAACAATGGCGAAGTTTTTAGTTTCACCGTCCTTTAAAAAGAGTACCTCAGTGACTAATATGCCACTATTACCAACTAAAGAGCGTCCTGGTTCAAGAGCGAGTTGTAAATCGCCATAGCCACGCTCAGCAAGCGCTTGTAGTGTTGGATTAATGAGATCGCGAGGGTGAGGGAGCGTCTCATCTTGGTAGCGAATGCCTAGGCCACCACCAATGTCTAAATGCTTAAGCTCAATCCCTTTGCTACGTAGCTGGTCCATCAGGGCCAGTAAGCGTTCTAGTGCATCGTAATAAGGCTCAAGCTGAGTGATTTGCGAACCGATATGGCAGTCTAAACCGACAATCTCGATATGTGACAAGGTCTTAGCATGCTCGTAAGTTGCTAAAGCATCCTCCATGGCAATGCCGAACTTATTGTCCTTTAAGCCAGTTGAAATGTAAGGGTGTGTCTTAGCGTCTACGTCAGGATTAACTCGTAAGGAAATAGCTGCTTTTTTATCAATCGCTTGCGCTACTTCTTGGATTAGAGAGAGTTCAGGAATAGACTCGACGTTAAAGCATTTGATATTGGCCTCAAGTGCAGCTTTGATTTCCCACGCCTGCTTACCAACACCGGAGAAAATAACTTTTTGAGGGTCAGCGCCTGCCTTGAGTGCGCGGGCTAATTCACCACCAGAGACGATATCAAAGCCAGCGCCCCATTGAGCAAATAAATTTAAAATGGCCAAGTTTGAGTTGGCCTTCATTGCATAACAAATCAATACGTCATGATCGCCTATGGCCTCTTGATAGCGTTCCCAAGCGGCTTTGAGGGCGGCTTTGGAGTAAATAAAGAGTGGTGTACCGTACTCCTTGGCTAGCGCTTGCACTGATAGTTGCTCGACAAATAAAGCCTGTTCTTGGTAGTGAAAGTGCGGTTGACCCACAGGGGTTATGGTGTTTGTGTTAGCTGAAAGATTAGTCATAGTTTAAAAAAAAACGTCATTAATTTTGAGGAGAGCTATTTTCTAGGGACTCTTGAGACTTGCGGAACTCCTCTGCTCGCTGACGACCGTATTCAATACGGGCTGTACGAGCAGCTTTTTGCTCGGGTGTCTCGTTTTTAAGGGCTTCTTTGCGGGCTTTGATGCGGGCATCTCGTGCATCAAGCTCTCGCTGTTGCTCTGCAGTAGGAAGATAGACCGGTGTTTTTTGACCGCATGCGGAGAGCAAAAAAGCCAAGCCTAGCGCTAATAGTATTTTTTTCTGAGTAGCCACACCAACCTCAAGGACGTTCTTGGTTTGATTAGATAATTTTATTAACATAAATTCCAAGTAATCAGTAAATGATAAGGTGCTTTGTTATAGTATCTTAAAAGCTTTACTTGTATAAACTAATTGATTTAGAAGATATATTATTATGACAGAATCTGAATTCCTTGCCTTAGCAGACGCTATTTTGGCAGAAGTAGAAGATCAAGCAGAGAGTTGGTTTGAAGATTTAGACTTAGATTTGGATACGACAGTTGATGGTCAGGTCTTGACCATTGTCTTTAATCGTACCAGTCATCTCGTTTTAAATAGCCAGTCACCGTTACAAGAAATGTGGTTAGCTGCCCCTAGTGGTGCATGGCACTACGGTTATCAAGATGGTAAGTGGGTTGATACCCGTGGCGGTATTAACTTAGATGAGCGCTTGAGTGAGCTCTGTACGGAGTTAGCGGGTCAAGAGCTTAAGGTGACTATTCCCTAGGTCTATAGTTAATTTGACGCCAAAGCTATCAAGTAATAAAAGCCGTTTATAAAAAACGGCTTTTATTGTTTAGATGAACTTGCTTAGTGATGACTAAAAGAAGGTCTCGCCTTTGGCAGCCATATCACGTAGGATTTGTGGAGCCTCATAAGCTTTTCCTAAGTGAGCGTAGCGATCGCAGAGAGCGATATATTCATTCAGCCCTGTCTGATCGATGTAGCGTAAAGCACCACCACGGAATTTCGGGAAGCCAAGACCCATATTTAGGGCCATGTCTGCTTCATCAGGGCTAGAGACAATTTTCTCATCAATACAACGCGCGACTTCATTGCACATTGTTAGCATGAGTCGATCTCTAATCTCCTCAGCTGAAAATTCAACAGAACCTGGACCGTCTGCTGCGTCAACGTGAGCTGCTAGTAGTTCCTTAATCTCTTGGTCAAAGGCTTTGCGTTTACGGCCGCTTTCATCAGCCTCATACTTGTAGAAGCCCAGACCATTTTTCTGGCCGAAGCGATTGGCTTCAAATAAAACCTTCGTAGCACCTTTAAAGTCAGGCTTCATACGGTCAGGGAAACCCTCCGCTAAAACATCAGAGGCATGGACGCAAGTATCCAAGCCAATCACATCAGATAAATAAGCAGGACCCATAGGCCAACCGAAGTCCTCCATCACTTGGTCAATTTTTTGAATGCACGCACCTTCTTTGAGTAGTAAGTCAAAGGCATCAAAGTAAGGGAAGAGTACACGGTTCACTAGGAATCCTGGGCAGTCCTCAACAACAATGGGTGATTTACCCATTTTGACTGCTAAAGCAACAGCTGTTGATACAGCTGCCGCAGAGCTTTCCTTGCCGCGAATAACCTCGACTAATGGCATGAGCGGGACAGGGTTAAAGAAGTGCATACCGACAAAGTTAGCCGGGCGCTTCAGGCCTTTAGCTAGTTCAGTAATAGAAATGGTTGAGGTGTTTGAAGCTAAAATGGCATCGTCACGGATCTCGTTTTCTGCCTCAGTCAAAACAATCTGTTTCACCTTAATGTTTTCAGTCACTGCTTCGATGACGATATCTACCTCGTTAAAACCGTCATAATTTAGTTGTGGTTGAATCATTGCTAAGGTAGCGGCCTTTTTGTCCTCTGTAAGGCGTCCTTTCTGGAGTTGACGATCAAGCTGCTTTTCCGCTTCCGCAATACCTAAATCCAGTTGCTCCTGACCAATGTCTTTCATGATGGTTGGAGTGCCTTTGCTGACCGCTTGATAGGCAATGCCGCCTCCCATAATACCTGCACCCAGAACAGCTGTTTTATTAACTTCAATGGCATTAGCTGAGTTTTTCTTGGCGATACGCTTAATTACTTGGTCAGAGAGGAATAAGCCAATTAGCGCATCGGCTTGTGGGGTTACGCAGACATCAGCAAAGTGATTGGCTTCCACTTCAACTGCTTGTTCACGAGACATTGCGGCAGACTCTTCAATCACATCTAGAAATGCTTTACTGGCAGGGTACTGTTCAGAATTGATTTTTTTAGAGAGCTCAGTGCGGATACTGCTGAAGAAGTCATTGGAATCACCTTCAGGCATCGTAACTGCCTGTAATTTGATCGCACGTTTTGCTTGCCAATCAATCTCACCGGCAATGGCTTTTTTAAGGGCGCGTAAAGAGACCTCTCTTAGCTCATCGTGTGGTGCGACCTCATCAATGACGCCATCAGCAAGTGCTTGCTGGGCTTTGCGAGGGCGAGAAGTGCTGATCCACTCGATACCTTTAGCTGGACCAGCTACTCTGGCAATACGCACGGTACCACCAAAACCAGGAATAAGACCTAAATTTAACTCCGGTAAACCGATTTGAGCCTTATCGCTCATCACGCGGTAGTCATTAACTAAGCACATTTCTAAACCACCACCAAGAGCAAAGCCGTTAATGGCGACTACCTTAGGAATGTCTAAGTCTTCGAAGGCGTTGAAGGTGCGATGAATATCCATGACCCAGTCTTTGATGTAGTCGCGACCATTTGCAAAAACTTTGTCGAACTCAGTAATATCAGCACCCACAATAAAAAAGCTCTTGCCTGAAGTAACGAGTAGGCCTTTAATCTGAGGGGTAGCTTTGACTGCCTGAGTGGCTGCTGCTAAATCATCTAACGTAACGCGGTTAAACTTATTAACCGACTCATTTTCTAAGTCAAATTTAAACTCTGCAATACCATCATCTAACATTTGTACGGTAATTGCCGGTCCTGAATAAATCATTGCATGCTCCTAAAAATTATTATTGATTTAACATAATAGTCGAAAAAGAATGTAATTAGCCAAAAAAATCGGTTAGTAATATCTAAATTACTAACCGATTATAACGACTCTATTAGTCAAAGCTATGTCAATCTATAAGGTTTTAGAAGCGAATAGGTGCTCCTCCAGTCGGGTTAAATGACTCGATCGTACGCTGTACTGGATTCTGACGAGGTTGAATAGGCGTAAAGCGCTGACCATCACTGCTGGTGAAACTACCAGCAGAGGCTGAGCCTTTTTTGGTGCCGATATTAACAAAGGCTTTGCCCTTTGGAAACTCATCATAGTAGAAGTTGCCATCTATTTTGCTTAACCCCTCAGGTAATTTGGCTACCGTTTTTTCTGGGATGCCCTTAAGGGCTGTTTGCATATATTCAATCCAGATTGGCATAGCTAATTGACCACCGGTCGCATTGCTACCTAGGGACCTAGGTTGATCGTAGCCTATCCACGAGATGCCTACCAAGTCAGGTGTATAGCCTGCAAACCATGCATCAAAGGATTGGTTGGTGGTACCCGTTTTACCATGCAGATCCTTACGACCTAAGGTATTGGTTGTACGAGCAGCAGTACCTGACGTAGCGACACCATGTAGTAAGTCATTCATCAGGTAGGCGGTACGCTCATCTAAGACGCGGTTAGCCTCGTTACCTGCCTTTTGTGGCTTAGTGCGCATAATTTCATTGCCTTCGGGATCCTCGACGTAATCAATGATGTATGGATTGACACGGTAGCCGCCATTAGCAAATACAGCATAGGCTCCGGCCATTTGTAATGGTGTCACGCTACCGGCACCTAGGGCCATGGTTAAGTAGGCACTTTTCTGTGGTTGACGACGAATGTCAAAACCGAAGCGGGCAATGTACTCGCCGGCAAACTCTGCACCCACAGCTTCTAATACACGGATAGAGATCATATTGCGTGATTGATATAAACCACGGCGCATGGTCTGACTTTCAGTATATCGACCACCATAGTTTTTAGGATGCCAAGGGGCAGAGCCAGTTTGTTTCGCTGTCAGTACAAAAGGCTGGTCTGAAATATGTGTTTCAGGGGTGATACCACGCTCTAGGCCTGCTGAATAGACGAATGGCTTAAAGGTAGAGCCTGGCTGACGCCAAGCCTGAGTTACTCGGTTAAAGTCACCGCGGTTAAAGTTAAAACCACCAATCATCGAGCGAATGGCACCGTCGTTAGCGTCAAGTGAAACAAAAGCGCCTTCTACCGCTGGCTCGTTAACAATTGACCAGCCTTTCTCACCAAAGCGTTGAATATAGACAACTGAGCCACGGAGAATTGGTTTGGCATTGTTAGGCTTAGGTGGAAGGGCACGGCGAGCGTTATTTAACTCATCACCGGTCAATTCAAGAACCTCACCAACGCGACGCATTAAAGTGACCTTATCTGCAGCAGAAGAAAGAACCACGGCCACTAATAAATCGTCATCATTAGGATGCTCCTTACGAATATCGTAGAGAATCCTCTCCATCGCCTCGTCGTCATTCTCAATGCCGCTAGCCAGCTCAAGTTGACTTTCGGGACCAGGGTACGGGCGATTGCGCGTAAACTGCATTATGTTTTTGCGTAGTGCATGATAAGCAGCTGCCTGATCCTTGGAGTCAACCGTGGTGTATACGTTTAATCCGCGACCGTAGACATTGTCTTTGTACGTTAAGTACATCAACTGGCGTGCTAACTCAGCAACGTACTGACCTTGGCGTTGAACCTGAGTGATACGTGCAGCTTCCTCGGTTTCGATATCCTGAAGAGAGCGAGTGGTGATGTTTTCAGCCTTTGCGGCATCATACTCTGCTTGGTTAATAAACCCTAAGCTCAACATACGTCCCAAGACATAGTCTTGACGGTCTAAAGCGCCCTGTAGGTTAGTTCGGGGGTTATTGATAGAAGGAGCCTTAGGAATACCGGCTAACACAGCAGCTTCACCTATGGTGACCTCGGATAAAGGCTTGGCAAAGTAGGTGCGGGCAGCGACTGAGAAACCATAAGAACGATGGCCCAGATAAATCTGGTTCATGTAGAGTTCTAAAATTTGGTCCTTGCTAAGGTTATCCTCAATCTTATAAGTCAATAGCAGTTCGTAAAACTTACGTAAGTAAGACTTTTCTGAGCTTAGGTAGAAGTTACGTGCGACCTGCATCGTAATAGTACTTGCCCCCTGAGCCCGACCACCTGAGGAAACGTTGGCCAATACAGCACGCATTACACCACGCCAATCTACTCCAGCGTGCTCGTAGAAGTTGTCATCCTCGGCTGCTAAAATAGCCTGCTTCATATGCTCTGGAAACTCATCGATGCGAAGGACGTTGCGTCGCTCCTCACCATACTCAGCAATAAGAATCTTATCAGCGGTAAAAATACGTAAAGGAACGCGAGGACGATAATCTGTCATCGCGGTTAGATTGGGTAGGTTTGGCCAAACGGAACTGACGACTAAGGTGCCGAAAATTAGGCCACAAACAGCCAGACCCAAACCGAAAAATAGGGTTTTAATTAAAAAACGACTAATAAATGAACCGAATCCGGATGTTTTAGGAGATTGCTTTTTTTGACTCATGAGTAATTAATGCGCTTAAACGCGAAGGTGAGAAGCTATGCACAATGCTGCTAATTTAAGCTTAGCCCCTAGTTTAGCGTTAAAATAACGACAAAGACAGCTGGAAATGTGTAAAATTTGCCTAAACTGTAAATATTTACTAACGATAAATTATATTAAATTTTTGAAAACACAATGAATATCACTGTAGCACCCTGTGATTTACCTGAAAAGAGCATCATAATCCTAATTGGTATGATGGGTGCCGGTAAAACAACGGTCGGTCGTGCTCTGGCCAAAAAATTAGGGCGTAAGTTTGTTGATTTAGACCATGCCATTGTCGAGCGCTGCGGTGTGGACATTCCTACCATCTTTGACATCGAAGGTGAGGAAGGGTTCCGTCGCCGAGAAAAAGAGGCTTTACTTGATGTTATTTTGGATAAGGATATTGTCTTGGCTACTGGTGGGGGAGCGGTATTGCGAGCAGACAATCGAGAGCTAATGAGGCAGCATGGGCAGACTTTTTATCTAAGGGTAGAAATCGATGAATTGTATCGACGTGTTGCACGGGATAAAAACCGTCCCTTATTAGCAACACCTAACCCAAAAGCGCGTTTATCTGAGCTACTTACAGAGCGTAGTGCGATCTATGAAGCAGCGGCAGATTATATTATTGATTCAGCAGGAGACTCACAGAGTGTGGTTGTTGAACAGATTATTAACCTATTAGCCGAAAGAGAGGACAAATGAGTATTGTTCGAGTAAATGTGCCTGGCGGCAGCTATCCAATTCAGATTGGTAAAAATATTCTTCAGCAACTTGGTACCTCCATCCCTCCTGATGCGAGTGCTATCGTTGTTTTGAGTAACCCGACAGTGCGTGCACTCCATGGGGATGCGGCACTCAAGGCGTTAAAGGTAACCGGTAAGCAAATTTATAGTTTCGATATTCCGGACGGTGAGCAGTATAAAAACTTAGATACGCTCAATTCAGTGTTCACCTTTATGTTGGAAAATAAGCTTGACCGTAAGTCTGTGCTTGTTGCGTTAGGTGGTGGTGTAGTTGGTGATTTAGGCGGTTTTGCGGCAGCCTCTTTTATGCGTGGTATTCGCTTTATACAGGTCCCAACCACGTTATTGTCGCAAGTTGACTCATCAGTAGGCGGTAAAACAGCGGTTAATCACCCGCTGGGGAAAAATTTAATTGGTGCTTTTTACCAACCGGTCGCTGTTGATATTGATATTAACGTATTAAAAACCTTGCCTCAGCGTGAAATTGCCGCAGGTTTAGCAGAGGTTATTAAGTATGGCCTCATTATGGACAGAGAGTTCTTCGATTGGTGTGAGGAATTTGCCGATGAGCTCAAAGCGTTAGAGCCTGAGGCGATTACTTATGCGATTCATCGTTCCTGCGAGCTTAAAGCTCAAGTTGTTGAGGAGGATGAAAAGGAGTCGAACCGCCGTATGATTTTAAACTTTGGTCATACCTTTGCCCATGCGATTGAAAATGGTCTTGGTTATGGCGAATGGTTGCACGGTGAAGCGGTTGGTTGCGGTATGGTGCAGGCCGCTGAGCTCTCAGCCTTAGTTTCTAATTTCCCTAAGCAGGATGTTGAGCGCGTGCGCGCCTTAGTTGAAAAGATTGGTTGTCCTACTGTTGCGCCTACCTTAGGTGGTAAGGACAAGTGGTTTGATACGATGAAGCTTGATAAAAAAGCGACTGCCGGTAAGATTAAGTTTGTTGTTCTAGATGAAATTGGCTCAGCAAAAGTGCAGGGGGCGCCCCAAGAATTAGTTTCTTTGGTATTAGAAAATACGACATCAGCTGATGTGCTGCCAGGTGTTAGCGTGACTAGTGACGCTAGCCAAGAAGCACCTCAAGCCGTTAAGGTAGAGGCTACTGAGAGTACAGTCGTAGAGAGCGCAGATGTTGCTGCTGAAATGGCACGCCGCGCTCAGGTTGCAAGAGATGCAGGAGCCGGTACCGGTCGTACAGGAGGTATTTATGGTGTTGACGGGGAAAGGCCAGAGTCAGATGCCTAGTTCATTGCTTTGTGTTGCTAATTTGGCTTCCTATGCTAGCTTTCCAGAGGCTACGCGTGGGCGTATACACATTGAGGATAGGGATTCTAAGCGGAATCCATTTCAACGTGACAGAGACCGCATTATTCATTGCACTTCCTTTAGACGTTTAGAGTATAAGACGCAGGTTTTTGTAAATCACGAGGGTGATTTATTTAGAACTCGTTTGACGCATAGTCTTGAGGTTGCGCAGATTGGTCGTGCTTTAGCCCGAAACTTGTTAATTAACGAGGATCTAGTGGAGGCGATTTGCTTGGCTCATGATTTAGGCCATACGCCTTTTGGTCACGCTGGTCAGGACGCGCTTAATGATTATATGCGAGAGCACTTGCCTAGGGAGGTAGGTGGTTTTGAGCATAATCTGCAAAGCCTGCGTATGGTTGATGAGTTGGAGGAGCGCTATGCAGATTTTAATGGTCTTAATCTGACGTTTGAAACGCGTAGCGGTATTTTGAAGCATTGCTCCTTAAGAAACGCTCGTAGTTTAGGTGACGTGGGTCAACGTTTTATAGACGGTACACAGCCCTCACTTGAAGCGCAGTTGGCTAATCTTGCCGATGAGATCGCTTATAACAACCACGATATTGATGATGGCTTGCGTTCTGGCTTAATTACGATTCCGCAATTGGTTAAAGTAGAGATTTTTGCTCGGCACTATGCTGCTGTTAAGGAAAAATATCCAGGCCTTCGTGGTAAGCGTTTAATCTCTGAGATTATTAGACGGATGATAAATACCTTAATCACTGATGTCACTGAGTATAGCTTGAGCCAAATTAGTAAGCATCGGGTTCAAACCCCGGAAGATGTGGCTAAATCGCCGGTATTAGTCTCTTTTTCACCGGAGATGCGAGCGATGCAGGATGAGCTTAAGAAGTTTCTTCTAAAAAATCTTTACCGACATTACAACGTGATGCGTATGGCGGTCAAGTCACGGCGTGTGATTCATGAGCTGTTTAGTGCATTTTTAGATGAGCCGCGTCTGTTGCCACCAGATCATCGTTTTAAAGATGCAAATCGCCAAGCTCGTGGCATCGCCGACTATATTGCCGGGATGACGGATCGTTATGCGATTAAAGAGCATCGACGGATTTATAAAATCTAAGCTTTGATTTTTTCTGAAAAATTAGCCGGTGGATATTTTGTATCCTCCGGCTTTTTCTGTTAATGACTACTTCAAATAAGGCGCTAAGTACTTACCGGTGAAGCTCTCTGGATGTTTAGCAACTTCTTCGGGGGTGCCTTCAGCGACTACTTGACCGCCACCACTACCGCCCTGAGGACCCATATCGATAATCCAGTCGGCAGTTTTTATGAGGTCTAGATTGTGCTCAATAATAACCATGGAGTTACCTGCTTCAACTAAACGGTTCAATACATCCAAAAGCAGTTCAATATCAGCAAAATGCAGACCTGTCGTAGGCTCGTCTAAGACATAAAGTGTCTTACCGGTACTGCGTTTAGAAAGCTCTAAAGACAGCTTAATACGCTGTGCCTCACCACCCGAGAGGGTTGTGGCGCTTTGTCCTAAACGAATATAGCCTAAGCCCACCTCATGCAAGGTTTGTAAGCGTCGCTGAATATTAGGGACCGCAGAAAAATAATCTAAAGCCTGTTCAACGGTAAGATCGAGGACCTCATGAATATTTAAACCGCGATAGCGAATCTCCAGTGTTTCACGGTTATAGCGTCGACCGTGACAAGTATCACATGGCACGTATACATCAGGGAGGAAGTGCATTTCTACTTTAATCATACCGTCACCCTGACAATGCTCACAGCGACCGCCTTTTACGTTAAAAGAGAAACGTCCTGCATCATAGCCTCGAGTACGAGACTCAGGAGTGCTGGCAAAGAGCTCCCGAATAGGTGTGAATAAACCAGTGTATGTCGCCGGATTACTGCGTGGTGTACGGCCGATTGGACTCTGATCGACAGTAATGATTTTATCCAAATGCTCTAAACCGCTAATCGATTTGTGAGGTGCCGACTCGCTCTGGGCACGATTTAATTTGCGAGCTAAAACCGTGGCTAAGGTATCGTTAATTAATGTGGACTTGCCGGATCCGGATACACCGGTGACACAGACAAAGCGTTGCAGTGGCAGGTGCAAGTCAACATTTTTTAAATTATTACCGGTTGCGCCGCTTAGGTGTAACCACGGTAATGGTCCTAGTGGGTTCACTGGTCGACGTGTTGGTATGGCAATTTTTTTAGCGCCGCTCAGATATTGACCAGTTAAGGAGTTAGGATCTTTTTGTAATTCAGTTGGCGTTTCGCTGGCCATAATTTGACCACCATGCTCACCGGCGCCCGGACCAATATCGACGACCCAGTCCGACGCACGAATCATATCCTCATCGTGTTCAACCACAATGACCGTATTGCCTAGATTGCGTAGATGGATTAGTGTGCCAATTAAGCGATCGTTGTCGCGTTGATGCAGGCCGATGGATGGCTCATCCAGTACGTATAGAACACCACTTAACCCTGAGCCGATTTGACTGGCTAAGCGGATACGCTGTGCCTCACCACCTGAAATAGTGTTGGCTTTACGATCTAAAGAGAGATAGTTTAAGCCGACATCATTTAAAAAGCGTAAGCGAGATTGAATCGCTAACACAATGGGTCGTGCAATATCTGATTTGGCACCATCTAATACTAAGCTCTCAAACCAGTGTTGAGCGCGGCTTAGTGATAAGTGGCTGATTTCGCCAATGGTGTAACCAGGGAGCTGCTCACTATCTGTCGTTTCGGCGCTATCTTCAAACTCTTCACCTACTCTCACATAACGTACTTCTTCTCGTAAACGAGTGCCAAGACATGATGGACAGGCAGTTGTTGTACGTAGCTGATTTAATTCCTCACGTACAGCATTAGAATCAGTTTCTTCCCAACGACGCTGTAAATTAGGTAAAACGCCTTCAAAGTTGTGGCGCTTAACGGTGCTTTTGCCTTTGTCATTAAAATAGACAAAATCAATCTCGGTGTCGCCTGAGCCGTAGAGGATGATTTGCTGAATTGCTTCAGGTAACTCTTCCCAAGGCAGTTCTAAATCAAACTCATAATGTGTTGCTAGGCTGTTGAGCAGGGCCATGCTAAAAAGGTTACGACGATCCCAGCCTTTGATAGCTCCATTTAATAAGCTCAAATCCCCGCTGATAATAACTTTTTCAGGATCAAAAACTTGTACCATTCCCATACCGTCACAGCTTGGACAAGCGCCTTCAGGGCTATTAAAGCTGAACATTTTAGGTTCTAGCGTTGGAATCTGGTAATCACAATGAGCACAAGCATAGCGTCTGGAAAAAGCATGCTCTTGTGCTTGATCCATATCGACAATAATTACCCGCTCATTAGACGTTTCAAGTGCCGTTTCAATACTGTCGGCTAGCCGTTGCTTTTGTTCTTCACGCACTCGGACACGATCGATTACTAATTCGATTGGTGTCACATCGGCTGGTAAATCGCTAGGTAATTGGTCTAATTCGTACAATTCGCCGGCGATACGGATGCGGATAAAACCTTGTGCTTGCAGGCTCTGTACAAGGCTTGCTAAGTTCTGATCAGCTTCAGGTACAACCGGTGCTAGGACCATGATGCGAGATTCAGTCGGTAGTTGCAGTACAAAATCGACAATTTGTGAGACGGAAAAAGCTTGTAAAGGCTCTTTGTGTGTAGGGCAATAGGGGGTGCCAATACGCGCAAATAATAAACGTAAATAGTCGCTAATCTCGGTGATGGTGCCCACAGTTGAGCGAGGATTGTGACTGACGGATTTTTGTTCAATCGCAATGGCAGGAGAGAGTCCCTCAATCAAGTCGACATCAGGCTTATCCATTAATTGTAAAAATTGACGGGCGTAGGTCGATAAGCTCTCGACATAACGTCTTTGACCCTCGGCGTACAACGTATCAAAGGCCAGTGAGGATTTGCCTGAACCTGATAGTCCGGTCAAAATCACTAACTTATTCCTTGGTAAGTCCAAATTAATATTTTTTAAATTGTGAGTACGCGCCCCACGAATGCGAATGACATTCTGTGCTGTGCCAAGGTAGAGTTGATCGTCTGAGGAAAATTGATTGCTCATGTACTTTTGTAACGAGGATGATGTAAACCCTTTACTATAACCCAGACTAGCAAGCGGTGAGGACTAAGAGCGATACTTGTTAAATGACATCATTAAAATAACTATGCTCAGTGATATAATGAGTGGCTATGAAATATGATCCTAGTCCCTTTTTTGCTCAGCCCTCAGCGCTCAGCCTTTTTTTGAAAGAGCCTAAATGAGTACTCAAACAAGCCACAAAACAAAACTTAAACTGACTCCATTAGAGCGTAAAGCCAGCGCCAGTCTTGCCTTGCTTTTTGCCGTTCGCATGTTGGGGTTGTTTTTATTAACACCGGTTTTTGCTGATGCAGCTAAAACCTTGGTTCAAGGTGACAATCCCTTGATGATTGGTATTGCCATCGGAGCCTACGGTTTAACGCAATCGGTGATGCAGATTCCAATGGGAATCTTATCTGATCGATTTGGGCGACGTTCAGTCGTGATTTTTGGGATGACACTTTTTGTGATCGGCGGTATTATCTGCGCCCTGTCGCCAAGTGTCACTTGGGTGGCTATTGGCCGTGGAGTACAGGGTTTCGGTGCAGTTTCAGCTGCGATTACAGCCTGGGTTTCAGATGCAACACGTCCTGAGGTGCGTTCACGAGCGATGGCAATGGTGGGAGCTTCTATCGGTTTAAGTTTTGCGATATCGATGGTCATGGCTCCTTTAGTCGTCGAGTGGTTTAATCTCTCGGGCTTATTTTGGGCTATCAGTATTTTAGGCTTCTTATGCTTATTGTTAGCGGTTTGGATAGTGCCTGTAGTACCACAGGAGTATCAGGCGATTAATTGCTCATTGACCATGTTTGATGTTTTTCGCTCCAAAGACTTATGGCTATTAAATCTCAGTGTGTTCAGTTTGCACTTTGTGTTGATGGCTATTTTCGTGGTAATTCCCCCAGTCTTGATTAATTTGGGTAGCATGAGCATTGGCGACTTATGGAAAGTGTATTTGCCAGTGATTGTGGTATCACTGGTCTTTATGATCCCTGCGGTGATGATGACTGAGAAGCAGAAAAAGCACAAAGAAGCGATCGGTCTAACGCTACTAGGTATTATCATGTCGCTTGGCATAATGATCAGTGGTATGTATAGTTTAGTGATGCTGGTCTTTGCTTTGTTGCTATACTTTATCCCCTTTAATATCTTAGAGGCGTTGCTGCCATCCGCTGTTTCTCGTACATGTCCACCAGCCCAAAAGGGCTTGGCTTTGGGTGTTTTTAATATGACCCAAGCGTTGGGGGTTGCGTTTGGTGGCTTTTTTGGTGGTTTGATGGCGGCAAATTACGGTAATATCAGCGTCTTTATTATGGCCATGGTGTTGTGCGCTATTTCTTATTTAGCCACTCGTCGGGTACAAATCAATTTTGTACAATAAGTAGAATAAAAAGGTCAAAAGGGGCGACGGGTCACCCGATTCGCGTATTAGTATTAAGTTAAAAAATATTTTAAGGATTTGAGAGCATGTCAGTTAATAAAGTAATTCTTGTCGGCCGCTTAGGAGCAGATCCTGAGTCACGTGCGACGCCGGGAGGACTTCAGGTTAGTAACTTACGAGTTGCGACAAACCACGTTGCTTATGATAGAGATGGCAATAAAAATGAAAGTACCGAGTGGCATCGTGTGGTGTTCTTTGGTCGTCAAGCAGAGGTTTGTGAGCAGTATTTGCGCAAAGGCAGTCAGGTTTACGTCGAAGGCCGCCTGCGTACTAATAAATACACCGACCGTGATGGTATTGAGCGTTATGCAACAGAGGTTGTAGGTGAGCGCATGCAGATGCTTGGTGGTCGTGGTGATGACTCTAGCTTTGGGGGCGGTAGTAGCGCAGGCGATGAGTGGGGTGGTAGTAGTGGTGGCCGTTCTAGCGGAGGCTTTGAGGACAATAGCCGTCCTATGCCTGGTTCTGGCGGTGCCCAGCGCTCTCCGGCGCCTGCCCCTCAGCGTAGTGCCCCACAAAAACCGGTGGACTCATTTGATGATTTGGATGACGATTTGCCGTTTTAATAGGTGATGCAGCTACGATAAATGGAGTTTTCTCGACACGGTCATCTTTGTCGTTTACTATAAAAACTCCATTTATCAGTATGAGAGAGTTGCTATGATTATTTCTCCTGAAGCAAAAGAAGTTCTCGATTTTTGGCTTGACGAAGAAACTCGTCCTTTTTGGTTTGATGTGTCAGAAGATTTTGACCAAGAGTTGAAGGCTCGTTTTGGAGCGACTCTTAAGCAGGCCACGCAAGGTGAGTTGTATTGGTGGCGCCAATCTGCTCTAGGTCGAGTGGCGGAAATTATCGTATTAGATCAATTCTCTCGTAATATTTACCGTGGTACACCCAAAGCTTTTCAGCAAGACCCGATGGCGCTCGTCTTAGCGCAGATCTTAGTAGATATGCCGGAGGAGTATGACTCCTTGGACTCATCATTACAGAAGTGGGCTCTTATGCCTTATATGCACTCGGAGTCTGCTCTTATTCACGAAGAGGCACTGAGATTGTTTACAGAGTTGGGTGAGCCGGTGACCTTAGACTTTGAAATTCAACACAAAGAGATTATCGATCGTTTCGGGCGCTATCCGCATCGCAATGCGATTTTAGGCCGTGAGTCGTCCGCTGAGGAGCTGGCCTTTTTAGAAGAGCCTAACTCCTCCTTTTAGTCTTTAGTAAGTCATACTGTTCAAGTAGTCTTTGATGGCTGCTTGAGCATCTAGATTATTTTCTAAAATAACCCATAGCAGTAACCGTGCTTTTTTAGGACTTAAAAAGCCACCCATGATTGCACCGTGATTTTGTAAGTCGATCTCTCCACCAGGATAGCCATAGGTTGTAAAAGCGGTGGAACCGGAGCCCGTCGCTGTACACACAAGCACAGGCTTTAGCTTAGCCCACTTGGCAACCCAACGGGCTGTAATAGTACTGACATGACCCGCTCCAACCCCTGCAAAAACAATACCATCGAACTTTTCACCTAGCGGATCTAAGGTGTCTTGCTGGCTCAATAGATCGCTATGTTCGCCTAAGTGATTAAGCCAAAGCAAGACTGTTTTAGTGGCTGCTGACGGTCTGGCATAAGTCACGCGTTTTGGAGGTGCTGAAAAATACACTGCTTGGGACTCAACAAGAGTACCTGCAACACCAACATCAGACACAAAAGCGGCCAAGCTTAAACTGTGCTTTTTCTGTACCCAACGGGCGTAGTGTATTTGCTCATTCATCACGACTAAAACACCACGGCCACGGCTATTAGCACTGATAGCTACTTGAATTGAGTTAAGTAAGTTAGCCGGACCGTCAGCGGCTACCGAAGCAGCGCCACGCATGGCGCCCATCAATATGAGCGGCTCTTCATGGGGCCATAGTAAATCCAGTAAAAAAGCACTTTCCTCTAAGGTATCAGTACCTTGGGTAAGAATAACTCCCGCTGCACCATTTGCGACCTGCTGCTCAGCCCAGTCTAAAGCAGTTAATAAGTCGCTGGGCTTCAAATGAATACTAGCGACTTGATTTAGGGCTTCAGCTTGAACTTGAGCAAGCTCACTAACCCCTGGAATGGATGAAATTAAATCGCTAGCCGAAAGTGTTGGTACGATACCGCTCTGACCGCTCTCCGGTGTCATGCTGATAGTGCCACCCAAGGAACCGACTGATACTTTTGGTAAATGGCTAGTTGACATGCTTTCCCCCTTAACTTAATTGAACGAGTCACCCTAATCTTAGTAAGTAGTTTAGCAATTTTGTCGCAGATCAATTACAGTGCTTTAATAATAGGCCTAATGTTTAAAGGGTTTATACTAAACTAGTAAAAACCTTTTATACACAGAGTGCTAATCAGTTAAGCTAATTAGCTAACTATTTATAGGGAGAGGTATTCAAATAATCATCTAAACTTTTTTAGCTTAAAGTAGATTTACTTTAATTTATTCTATTTTTAATCATAAGTACTCAATTTATTCTTGAGGAGGAAATTGATATGGTGTTTAAGCCAAGGGAGATGGCTAAAGCATTGTTACTTATGACTGGTGCACTGGCAGTTTCAACTGTAACCAGTGCAGAAGTCGATCTTGCCGTGTTAGAACGTGGCAAGGAAGTATCTGCGCTTTGTATAGCCTGTCACATGGAGTCCGGTTCGGGCTCGAGTATCGAGGGGTTTGAGTATAGACCTCGACTTACAGGGATGGACCCTACGTATATGGTCCATCAAATTCAATCATTTAAAGATGGCACTCGAATCAATCACAGCATGAAGCCTTTTGCTGATTTATTGACTGATGAGCAAATGCATGATGTTAGCCATTATTACGCTTCATTGCCTGCCGTTAAGGCTGAGGATTATGAGGTGAACGCCAGCGAGGATGTCTTGGCCCGTGGTAAAGACTTGATTTATAACGGTGACTGGAACCGTTATATACCGGCTTGTGTTGCCTGCCATGGTGTTGATGCCTACGGTATTGGCACTAGTTTCCCCAATCTTAACGGTCAAAATCCGGCCTACGTTAAAAAAGCAATTAACGACTGGAAGGAAGAGACTCGTACTAACGATCCTCTGGAGTTAATGGCGCGCGTCGCCAAGCGTTTAAC
>LSQX01172986.1_pt1 | contig 25629 bp, 20 predicted proteins | sample 654561 | NCBI WGS metagenome assembly LSQX01 (sample SAMN04489861, study PRJNA283612) | anaerobic digester metagenome | isolation source: 4 biogas reactors fed with cattle manure at either 37C or 55C with and... | place: Denmark: Kongens Lyngby | collected 2014 | reverse complement strand
GCTCAGCGCTTTAGGTGTTTATGACAAAGCTTTCGGCTGCTCCCGGTTCTTTTTCCAGGCGATAAAGTATGGTAAGCATGCCGCGCATCACGTTGTTTATAGCCATATCCTCTGTTAGCTAGCCGACAATATGATTCTGATATAATCGTATTCGCCACAGCGTTGAGGAAATAAGATATGCTTTTCAGCGAATTTCTTCATGTCCCAGGTACCGTCATCATAGTATTGATACAAATCGTTATACGGTGTGGCGGAAATAATAAACGAATCAAGAGTGATCTCCTTCTTTAGGTTTTTGCTGCGTTGCGCTATCGCTTTGGCCAGCCCCGGCAGACGCTCGTGAAGCCGGGCTTTTTCATCATAAATGTAAGCCTTGGCATGAAGCATCCCATGCGGTTCAATGAATACCAGCCGCTGGCTTTGCCGGTCTATCACCCACAGGATAAAGTCGGGGTAAAATCCGCTTTCTTCGAAAAAACCCACTCCTTTTCCTCTGCTGAGATTGCGCAACAGAAAAAGCTCTTTCCCCTGGAGTGACTTGTCTTTTTCTTTTTCCCAGTACTCTTTAAGATCTTTTACGAATTTGGCTTCACTATCTGCCAGCCCGGGTGGGACAGCACTAAGCTTGTCGCTTTTCTCCAGTAAAAGCGGCAAATAGAGATGACGGTCAAAATAGAGGCGGGGCAGTTCTGCCGTTTCCTGTTTGCACAAACGATCCAAATCTGCACGTAGTTTAACGATAGCTTTGATCAACTCTGCTTCAGATTTTCGTATTTTAAGAATATATGTGCCCTCCGAGCCCTCCCGCACCAGCTCGCGGTTGAAGGCCAGATTCAGGTCATTTTTATCAAGAGTCTTGTAAACCAGGTGCTGTTTTTCCCATTTCTCGCGCCTCTGCCGGTAAAAGCCATCTATATATTTGCGCAAAATGCGGGTTACAGCCTCTTGCAGCAGGGACCGTTCTGCGAATGAACGCGGTCCGGTAACGGCTTCATCCGCCACCAGGGTGTAATTCCCTTTCTTGATAATATCCGGAAGCACCTCAGGGCGGATTACAAGATTTTGCAACCCTTTGCGTTCCTTGTAGGCCAGCAGATCAAGGTAGACTTGCTCCCAGTCCACCAGGGTGAGTTTATCCGGTGGAATGGGGCGAACGGTTCCGCCACGCAACTCCGCCGCCTGTAACCCTGCCGCTCCGCTTTCAATGGTCTGTGCTTTGACCGACAGATCCACGGCGACTCGCACAGCCGGATCTACTTCAAGCAGAAGGATGCTTTCATGCTTAAATTCGTGTCCTTCTTCCAGCCGCGGCACAACCAGCCCCCGTTTTAAAAACTGCTCATTGGTCCAGATAGATAGTTGCAGTTCAACGGGTTCTTCAGTTTCCACCCCTTCGCGTTCCAGATAGTCACGAAACTGCGCCATGTAATTGGCCCGCACGGCGAAAATGTTTAGTGTTTCCAGCAACTTGATCCACGGTGGAGGTGATTCCTCCAGCGCCGTACTGCGCTTGAGTGAATTGTGTTTGCCACGCAAGCGGACGCCGCGGCCGAAAAGCTGAATGATCTGCGAGCCTTCCTTTCTGCCGATATTAAGCAGACCCATAGTGGAGACCCGCCACGAGTTCCAGCCTTCCATAAACTTTTTAGCACCAATCAGTATATTGGTCTTGGAATCGCGCCGGTTAAGCTCCTCGAACAGGGAACCGGAAAGGACATCTTCCTCCAGGACAATGCCGGCCCGATCATTTTCCACAAGTTTCTTGAACTCGGCAGTATCACCAATATAGATGAGACCGAAATAATCATCAGCGCCACTTGCCTTTAGTCCCAGCTCGCCGGCACTGCTGCGGATGTCGCAAAGGTGCAGGCTGCCGCCTGCCTGGGCATGAAAAATCCGAACCAGGATATCCGCGTAGAGTTCACTGGCGGAAAGGCCGGTGTCCCGCAGGGTGGCAAAACGCCCGGCGAAGATGTCCGAGCCGTCTTGAGTGGTCAACCCGCTCTTGCCTTCAAGCAATTTTTGAATGCCTTGGATCACCCATTCATCCTTGTTTTTCAGCACATGGTGCAAAAAGCGGGCTACAGTCAGCACGTCGCTGCGCTTTACCCTATTTTCGCTGTAAACAGCGTTTACAGTCGAACCGACGAATATCCATAACGGTTTTTCAAGGTTGTAAGGTCGCAGCTCGTCTGCCCGCTCCTGGTAAATGCGCAACTGTTCGTAAAAGGAGAGCAGATTGCCCAGAAGGAGCATCTCGGTCTGCTCCCGGCGGCTTTCTTCCTGTAAATTGAGGATGCGAAAATCTTTCCCGAAACCATCGCCGTAAAAGTAGCGGTAGGAATAATCAAAATAAATTGCCTTACCGTATTCTGCGGTAAGCGGATCGTTGCGCGCAGCGCTAAGCGCCTGCCCGAAGGTGGCGCTATATTCAAAGGTAAATCCGGTCTCGCCCAGCGCTTCACGGTAGCGGCGCCAGGTCTCGCCGCCGGAGCCCTTATGTCCCTCATCCACAAAGATGAGGTTGTTGCCTTCGAAGGCCTCCACCGGAACGCTAACTCCGCCGCCGCGCTTCTCCTCCACCAACTTGGTGATCTCTATCACCTGCACAACATTCCTGCCTCCAGAGAAAAGGCCGTCGGAATGCAGGTCAAAGCGCCTGCCCGGAATGCCGGATGCGGCCAGTTCACGTAGGTGCTGTTCGCTTAATCCTTCGTTGGGCGTGATCAATAATATATTGTCCGGCTGCTTGCGGGCGTAGTGCAGAAACTGGTAATAGTTGAGATGCAGGAGCAGCGTCTTGCCACTGCCGGTCGCCATCCAGCAGGCCAGCTTGTTCAGATCGGACTCTATAAACTCCTCATCCAAAGGTTCACCCGGTATTTTGGCAGCGTTCCGCTCGCGCACAAAGGATTTCAGGTCGGCAAGCATCTGGGCCCGATGGTTAAAATAACGGTCGAGAAATATTTCCGCGTAAAGCGCGGCCAGGTATTGAAAGTAGCGCAAGGTAATCGGCTCGGTGCGGCCGCGGTTCATGGCCGCCAGGTGAGAATAGATGTTCGCGTCATAGCGCTCCAGGTCTTCGGCCTGAAGCTTAACTATGCCGCCCCGGCCTTTTAGGTGATGATAAAGGAAGCTCCGCCTCTCAGCATCAAAGCCCTCGGCCACACTTTTGGGCTCTTGTAGCCTAAAAGGCTGTTCAGCCTGGCCAGGAGAACAAGCCTGTTTTCCAACCTGACATACCGGGCCAGGCCGCCGGCGTTGCTCGCGGTCGCTGCGGATTGCCTTCTTGTGCGAGACATGGACTACACCTCCAACGGAGCAAACATTCTCTCTTTAAAGAGCTTCTCCAGTGCCTGGGCCTCGCGGATGTATGAATCGCCGTTGACATAGATGTCATCCGCACCCTCAGTCAGGTTGTTTTCAGCAACAAAATCCCGGTCGCGGCTGTAGTCCTCCGCAGTCCAGCCTTCAGTCTCACGCCAGATGACTGCCGCCCTGCGCCCCTCGCGCGTGGTGCCCCTGTAGACCAGATAGCGCCGGCCGTGATCGCTGTACACCTGTCGCTTCTCGACGGAGAGACCTAGCAGGTAGGCAAAGGTTTCGGGCAGGTCCACAGCCTGAAGACGCGTTTCACCGCCCTCACCGTGGAGTTGCAGCCGGTAGGAAAAAGGCTTGGCCAGCTTCTCCACGTTTAGCAGGGTTTCACTCTCGCGCGTTTCCCATTGGAGCATATACTGCAGCAGGTAGTCCTCAAACTGCAACGCATGCTGTTTGGAAGACTCGTTAAAGGTGATGTTGTTCAGCGCGTCTTCGTAGGATTCCATGCGGATGACTTTAACAATGCGCGGGCTGCGCCCGGCTTCCTCGGCGGTCGCCATGCGCTTGGGCTTGCCGTCCTTCCACTCCGGTGAGAAGGTCACCTTCTTGATGCGCGGCAACAAAACGGTGTCAAAATACTGGGCCATCTCCACCAGGATAAACTTCCGCCGACCTCCGTCCTCGCGGTTCAGATTAATCACTGCGTGGCCGGTAGTGCCGGACCCGGCAAAGAAGTCGAGGATCAACCCTTGAGTTTGGTTATTCAGTGAAGCATCAATACTATCCCGAACAGTATGAATAGATTTAGGAAAAGTGAAAGAATTGTTGGGAAGCATTTCGTTAAGTATCCTGCTACCATAACTATTAGATGAATATTTTGAATCTGTCCAAACCGTTTTATAGTTGAAGCGGCTTTTTGTTCTGATTATGTCCCAAATTCCTGTTTTACTATTAAAACGTGCTTCAAGTTCATCGGCAATTGACTCGACACTTTGTCTGGCAAAAACCCACTTGCGTTCAACTCCCTGTGGGTCAATCGGGTAAACTTCTATAACACCATTTTCTCTTTTTACATTTGCACCATTTGGATGATAATCATCATTACAAATGTCTCCAAAACCAATAATTTTACCATTCCTAACATATATTGGATAGAAGCAGTTTGCCGCATCACTTCGGAGATGTGCTCCTTTAGATACATCTCTTAATGGTCGTATATCAGGATTGTCAGAGCGATCCTGAAGTCCAATAAAAGATCCTCCCTGTGGGTATAAGAAATATGCATATTCATTAGTACTGGAAAAATTGGCACCTTGCTGTCCAGTTGGATTATGGACTACCGTAACACAGGTCTTTTCCTTTTCAGGAATAACATTACTAATTAATAAGCCAAGTTTCTCTTGCTCCACTTCGTCAATAGCAATGACGATCACTGCATCAGACGTGTAAAAAGGTTTTGAAAGTAAAAGTCTATTTTCTATAAAAGTAAGCCAACTTGAATGCTTGTAATCATTTTTGTACATTATCTCCGATGACTTGGCATTAAAAGGCGGATCAATATATATACACTTTACTTGTTCCCGGTATTTTTCTATTAATAAGTTTAGCGCCTGCCAGTTTTCACTGTGAACCAGCAAGCCGTCCGTGACTTCATCCAAATTGTCAAAGCTTGCCAGCAGGCGATCGGTGAAGTCTGCCGGGAAATGGCGCGTATCCAGCACCAGCGTGGGGTAGGCTCTCAAGATCTCCATACGCCGGCCGTTTTTATCCTTGCCGATGGTGAACAGGTTGGTCTCTATCTCGTCGACATGAAAGAGCGCCTTCCACTCCTCCCATTGGGCTTCGCAGTCAACAATTTCCGGATAGAATTCCTCCGGGATGTGGCCTACCGTAATGCAGTAAAAGGTCTCGGTGATAAATTTGCGCTTCTCCCAAAGCACCTTCTGAAATTCCTCGATCTGCGCCAGAAACTCGATGATGTGGCTACCTATCCTTTTTGATCAGGCGCATCATCTGGAACCAGCCTTCAGCTTTCGTTTCGCCGGTAGCTTCCATCTCGTCAAGGTTGAGCACCTCGTTCTTCAGGTAAAAATCCAGTTCGCGGGAGAGGAACCCTTTCAGATCCTTATGAATAAAAAAATCGCTTGTGTTACGCCGGGTATAGCGGCGCAGGTGATACTCAAAGTTAGTGACAGTTTTACCGTTATCAGAGCAGTACTTCTCGGCTGTAAGTGCATGAAGCGCCGGCGGCGCGTTTTTCAGGCACTCCTGCCCGGGTATCTCCTCCACGGCCTTGGCAATGATTGCTTCCTGCTGGTTTTTGCCGCCGTATGTAATTGCTTCTCGTTTATCAAGTGGTCGAAACTCAAAGGGAATGGTTAATTTTCGAGCCTGCTCCTCCCAGGTAATCTTACCCAGGCGCGGGAGGAAAAACCGCTTTTCTCCTTTGACGTTATTCTGTTCCACATCAGCGGCGACCAACTTAAAATGTACGGTCACACCGCCCTGTGCTTTCCAGGTATAGTCGGTAAAGTGCTCGCCGGTTTTAACATAATACTGGTCACGGTTGGCCCAGTAAAGTATTACTTCCTCGCCGTTGTATGGGATGGCGTAGCGTTCGCTTTTGGAGAGACGGCGCTTGGATATAAAATCACCGTCTTGCCAGTAGCGGTTGAAAAAGGCATAGAGATGATTGTAAACAGCGGCTTCCAGCGCTTCATGATTTTTAGTGGCTTTCGCCTTCTTAAGAGCCGCCAGGTACCTTTTGCCGGGGTTCGTATCATGATACTTGACCAGATTCCCTGAATGGTCGAAGGCGTCTTCGCTTATCTCCAGCACCTTCTTCCTGGCCGCTTCCAGTTCTTCATATGCCCGCGCTTGTTCAGCCAGAGCGCCCCTTTCCAATTCCTTGGATATGGCTTCTGGCAAATCTTGCGTTATGAATCGTTCGATTAAGTCACGTTTGTAATTCATGATCCTGTAAATGCCGAAGTCAAGATCGGAACAATCAAACTGGAAAAGCTCTCGCAAAAGCTGTTGAAACTTGGTTAAGTGACTGCTCATGTATACCCTCCCCCGGTTCGCCCTTGACGACATTTCTCCATTTTTATCGATTTTATCATAAAGCGGATCTTTAAGGTAATTCGTAAACCTATGCAGTTTTCCGGTGATAATCTCACTACTTTTCTGCCGGCATTAATAGATGAACTGAACAGAAGCTGAGTAGCCTTTAGCGCTTCCAGGTCTGCGGCAACAGCAGGGCAACAACCGTATATATCTCCAGGCGGCCCAGGATCATGCAGAAAGACAGTACTATTTTGCTAAAAGCGGTGAGACCGGCACAGGTTGTACTTGGACCCACCAGCCCCAAGCCCGGCCCGATATTGCTTAGAGTGGCGGCAACGGCGGAAAAGGCGGTGATCATGTCATATTTCTGGGTCAAAAGAAGCAGTCCGGCTATTATAAAAATGATAAAGTAGAGCACGGTAAATCCTAAAACATTGGTTAGGACGCTTTCCTGCAGAGGAATGTTATTTACCTTAATAGCCTTCACCGCCCGGGGATGGATAAGGCTGTTGACTTCCCGCCGGATATATTGCATGAGCAGATAAATGCGTATTACTTTCATTCCGCCCCCGGTGGAGCCGGCACAGGCGCCGATAAACATTAATGTCAGCAGGAGGGCGCGGCTTAAATCGGGCCAGAGGTTAAAATCTGTTGTAGTAAAACCGGTGGTGGTAATAATTGAAGCAACCTGAAAAGAGGCATGCCGCAGGCTTTCCGCCAGGGAACTGTAATTGTTTCCGTATATATTTAGAGTAATTATCAAGATATAGGCGGCAATTATACCAATGTAAAGGCGGAACTCCGTGTCATGGAAAAAATCGCTTAAGCTTCTTTTGCGCACGGCCAGGTAATAAAGGGAAAAGTTTACGCCGGCAAGCAGCATAAAGACGGTAATGACAATTTCAAAGTATAGATTGTTATAAGCGCCGATGCTTACATTTTTTATGGCATAGCCGCCCGTGCCCAGGGTGGCAAAACTGTTGACCACACTGTCAAACCACGGCATTCCTCCCGCTCTCAGCAGCAGGATTTGGGCAACTGTAATCACCAAATATATGGAGTAAAGGATTTTGGCAGTGCTGCTGACCCGGGGAGTCAATTTGGCGGAAACAGGACCGGGGCTTTCCGCTTTTAAAATCTGAAAAGTGCCCATCCCTAAAGCAGGCAGCACAGCCAAGGCCAGAACCAGAATGCCCATTCCACCCAGCCAGTGGGTAAATGAACGCCAGAATAAAAGACTGTAGGGCACACTTTCCACATCCGGAATCACGGTAGCGCCGGTGGTGGTAAAGCCGGATACCGTTTCAAAAAAAGCGTCCACAAAAGAAGGCAAGACGCCGGCAAATAAAAAAGGCAGGGCTCCTGCCAGGGAAACAAGCAACCAGCCGAAGGTAACAATGGCAAAACCTTCTTTGTAACGGATAACCTTATCCTTTACCTGCGGCAGGCACAGCAAAATGCCTGCCACGGCCGTAACCAAAATGGAAAGCAGCAAGGCAGGGACGGTATCCTCACCGTAGCCCCGGGAGATGAGCACGGCAGGCAGCATGGCAGCCGCTTCACATAAAAGCAGAACACCGAGCGCTCTAATGACCAATCTGAGGTTCATAGACCGGTTTGCTGCCTCCTTTTTCCCCAAACAGTTTTTTCACGCTTTCCATATTGTTTTCCAGAGTGAAAACAATTACCCTGTCCCCCTGCCTGACGACAGAATCACCGTTGGGGATTTCAAGTTTTCCCTGGTGCAGGATTGCTCCCAGGATCACCCCCTGCGGGATGCCGATACTTTTCAGCGGCCTGTCAATAATGGGGGTATCTTCCTGGGCGATTATTTCCAGCACCTCAGCCCGTCCGCCAATCAAAAGTGACATGGAAACAATCCTGCCGCCACGGATAATTCGCAGGATATCACGCGCTGTAATCAGTTTGGGGATGACCGCATTGTCTATACCGATAGTTTCCAAAAGCGACATATAATTGGAACGGCTGATCTTGGCAATAACCTTTTTTGCCCCCAGCTGTTTGGCCAGCAGTGCGGCGAGCAGATTCTCCTCGTCAAAACCGGTCAGGGTAACGAAGGCATCCATTAGTTCAATTTTTTCCGCCTGCAAAAGCGAGATGTCAGTCCCGTCCCCGTGCAGGACCAGTGTGTTGTTTAAAGCTTCCGCCAGCACCCGGCAGCGCTCCAGATTCTGCTCGATAATCTTAACGCTGACGCCGGTTTGCTCCAGTTCCCCTGCCAAATATAAAGCCGTCCTGCCGCCGCCGGTAATCATTACATTCCTGACCTTGTTGCCGACAACTTTCGCTCCTGCATTCCTGGCAAAAGCATCCACGCTGTTCCTTTCACCCATGACATAGAGAGTATCTTTGGCATGAATAACGGTGTTGCCGTTGGGAATGATCACTTCCCCGCCGCGGGCAATGGCGGTAAAAATTACCGCCTCCGGCAGTTTCAATTTTTTTATTTTTTTATTGTGCAAGTTGGAATCAACGCCTACCTGAATCTCCGTAATTCTAACTTTTCCCCGGGCAAAGTCTTCCGTATAGGAAACGTGCGCATTAAACAACAGGCGGATTATTTCATATGCGGTACTTAATTCGGGATTGATAATATAGTCAATATTAAGTTTTTGCCGCATAAATTCCAGTTCCTGCACATATTCTGGATTGCGTACCCGGGCAATGACAGACTTGGCGCCCAGGGCCTTGGCGGTGACACAGGAAACAATATTGGCTTCATCACTGTCCGTAACGGCAATAAGCAGGTCGGCATGTTCGCAGCCTGCTTCTTTCAGCAGGCTGCCGGAAACGCCGTTGCCTCTGACAGCCAGCACATCCAGGAAATCATTTATCCTGTCAATCACATCCTGTGAGCTGTCAATTACGGTAATTTCATGCTTTTCATTCAGCAGGCTTTCAACAAGTTGAGTTCCCACCTTGCCGGCGCCAACAATTATGACTTTCACGTTGGACCTCCAGTGTTTATTTCCGTGCCCTCATCTTTTTCCGGTAAAAGAAAGCGGCCGGTATGAAGATGGCCATCTCTTCTTTTATATGTTTTCCTTATTATAGATAATATCCGGGTGTTCTACAAGTATGTTCTTTCAGTATTCTTTTCCCAGCTCCCCGCTCCTGCGCCGTCAAAAAAGCAAGCACAGGGCAGGATTCCCTGTGCCGCTCTTTTTCTTTTCTAAAAGTATAAATCACGTTCGCCCTGCTCGATCCTGGCCAGCCGGGCCGTCGTCTCCTCCCGCACCTTCTGATTCGCAATCTCCGCCAGGTGGCCGGCAATAACTTTTTCACCCAGCGCACGTGTTTCCGGGGTGGCATAATCAAGCAGGTATTCTTTGAAGGTGAGGATGGCATTGGGCTGGCAGACATTCTGGATTTCCCCCGTTTTGGCCAGCGCCATAAAACGGTCCCCTGTCCTCCCCTGGCGGTAGCACGCCGTGCAGTAGCTGGGCAGATAGCCGGATTCACAAATACTCTTCATTACTTCATCCACGGTGCGGTGATCATCCACCGCAAACTGCGGCGACGAATCCTCCTCTTCCGCGGCAGTCTTGCGCTCCTCTTCTTCCTTATAGCCGCCCACGCCTGTACAGCTGCCGGCGGAAATCTGGGAAATGCCGTAATTTAATAACTCGTCCCGGAAGGCGGAGCTTTCCCGGGTAGAAAGAATCAGGCCGGTATAGGGAACGGCAAGGCGCAGGATGGCGACAACCTTGGCAAAATCGTCACTGCTGACCAGGTAGGGGAAATTGTCCAGACTAACCCCTCTGGCCGGGCGCAGGCGGGGAACGGAAATGGTGTGCGGCCCCACGCCGAAGCGTTCTTCCAGGTGACGGGCATGCTGCAGCAGCGCCAAAACTTCAAACTTGTAGTCATACAGGCCGAAAAGCACGCCGAGGCCCACATCATCAATGCCGCCCAGCATGGCCCTGTCATGCGCCGTTGTATGCCAGTCATAATCGCTTTTCGGGCCGGCAGGATGCATGGCTTTATACGTCTCGCGGTGATATGTCTCCTGGAAGAGAATATAGGTGCCAATTTGGGCTGCCTTCAGGTGGCGGTAATCGTCAATGGTAGTGGCGGCAATATTGACATTAATCCGGCGAATGCTGCCGTTTTTAAATTTCAGCCCGTAAATGGTACGGATGCATTCCAGGATGTAATCCAGAGGGCATTCTTCAGGATGTTCTCCCGCCTCCAGCGCCAGGCGCTTATGACCCATGTTTTCCAGGAGCCTGACTTCCTGGGCCAGTTCTTGCTGGGTCAGTTTCCGCCGTTTAAAATTGTTTTTCCGCTGGTAGCCGCAGTAAACGCAGCTGTTAACGCAGAAATCACTGACATAAAGCGGGGCAAAAAGGACGACCCGCTTGCCGTAAATTCGCTCTTTGACTTCCTTTGCCGCGGCAAACATAGCCGACAGCAGGTCAGGGTCGCTGGCCTGCAGCAGGGCGGCCGCTTCCGCCGGCGTCAGCCCCTTTGCCTGCCGCGCCTTTTCAATAATGGCCAAAACTTCGTCTTTTGTCGTCTTTTCGGCTTCTGAAAGCAGTCTCTCAATCTCTTCTTCATTGATAAAAGTCGCTTCTTCCCACTCTTGCCTTCTATGAACCGTCTCAAACATGTTCTTTCATCTGCCTTTCTCTATAATATTCAGGGAACAATTGCCGGGCAAGCTCCGGGAAGGGAGACAGGGCCCGCGGCAGAATTCCCAGCAAATGAGCAATGGCAACACCATAGTTGACGACGGGAACGCCGGCCGCTTTGGCCAATGCCAGGCGCGACAGCATCTCCCGCCTGTTTATCATGCAGCCGCCGCAGTGTAGAATTAGTTTGTATGCCGGCAAATCTTCGGGGAAGGACGTGCCGGCCGACCAGGAAAACTGCAGCTTTCCTCCCACCTTCTTTTCCAGCAGGCGGGGCAGCTTGACCCGCCCGATGTCATCTTCCACGCGGTGATGCGTGCATGCTTCTGCAACCAGCACCTTGTCGCCGGGTTTGAGGCTGTCAATGGCCACCGCCCCGGCCGCCAGGACGGCCAAATCCCCCTTCTGCCGGGCAAAAAGAATGGAAAAAGAAGTAAGTAGAATATCAGGAGGCGTTTTAGCATTCACTTTTGCAAAAGCCTGGGAATCGGTAATTACTATTTCCGGTTTTTGGCGCTGTTTTTGGATTGTTTCCCCGACCCTGTCCTCCTTGCAGACTACGGCAACAGCATTATGATCCAGAATATCCCGCAGTGTCTGAACCTGGGGCAAGATCAGGCGCCCTTTGGGTGCCGCCTTGTCAATGGGCACAACTAAAACCGCAATGTCTCCCGGCGCCAAAAGGTCCCCCACCAGCGGGCGGTCGTCCCAGCCCGGCGGTGCCGAACGGATTAGAGCCGCTTTCAACTCGTCAATGCCTGCGCCGGTCAGGGCACTGACAGGGACCGCCGCAATACCCAGCGCTGCCAGTTCCGCCTTGAGTTTGTCTGAAACAGGCTGCAGGTCTGTCTTGTTCAGGGCGGCCACCACGGGCAGCTTTTTTTCCCGGCAGGCAGCAAGCAAATCCCGTTCAGAAACGGAAAGCACACTTCTAGCCTCCAGCACCAGCAAAACCAAATCCGCGTGCCATAAAACCTGGAGGGAACGTTTTACTCTTAGGGCGCCCAGCTCCCCCTCGTCATCCAGCCCTGCCGTGTCAATCAGCACCACCGGCCCCAGGGGCAAGAGCTCCATGGCTTTAAAAACCGGGTCAGTAGTTGTTCCCGGCACATCGGATACCAGGGCAATCTGCTGCCCGGTCAGGGCGTTGATCAGGCTGGACTTGCCGGCATTGCGGCGGCCGAAAAGTGCAATGTGGAGCCTGTTTGCTCTCGGTGTAGTTTGCATGATGGCACCTCTTTTCCCTAGCTGACAGCCTGTTGGAATTCGCTTTTCGGGCTGTGCCCCGCATCCTGCGCCACCGGTCTCCCCAGGGCAGCCAGCATTTTGTCAAACTGCCTGCGGCCGGTGACAGGCGCTTTATCGGCCCGTTCTTTTTGGGGGTAAATTTCATAAAAAGTTCTGTATTCCAGGGGAGTTACATTAAGCATTACCACATTTGCTCCGCTGCAAAGCGCCTTAGCCCTGCCGTCACCGTCAACTGTCGCCAAGGCGGTGGTGGCGGGCAGGTGAGCCAGGGGCAAAAGCAGCCGTGCCAAAGCCACCATTTTGAGCGTCATCTCGGCCGTACCGGCAGTCGCCTCCGCCAGGGGGGTAGACGGGTGTGGGATAAAGGGCCCGATTCCCGCCATTTCCACGTCCAGTTCTTTAAGTAGCAAAAGATCGTCGGCAAGCATTTCCGGCGTCTGCCCCGGCAGGCCTACCATGCAGCCGGAACCGACCTGGTAGCCAAGTTCACGCAGCCAAGAGAGGCAGTTGAGCCGGTCGGCGTAGTTTCCATCAGGATGCAGTTTTTGATAAAGTATTGGGTCTGCCGTTTCGTGCTTGAGCAAATACCTGTCCGCCCCCGCTTTGCGCCACAGGCGGTATTCCTCGTAAGTCCGCTCGCCCAGGCTCAGGGTAACGGCCACACCCAGCTTTTTCAACCTGCGGACAAGGGCGGCAATCGTATCTGCATCATAAAAGAGATCTTCCCCGGATTGAAGGACAATTGTCCTGTAGCCAAGGGCAACTGCATCGAGGGCGGCTTGATAAATAGCGTCCGGCGTCATGCGGTAGCGCTGCAGGTCTTTATTGGCACAGCGCAGCCCGCAGTAGCGACAGTTTCGCCTGCAGTAATTGGAAAATTCAATGATGCCCCGCAGGTGGACGGCATCTCCCACATGGCGCTTGCGGACAAGATCCGCCGCCCGGAATAAAGCATCATTGTGAGGGCTTTCACATAAGAGGACCGCAATGATTTCTCCCTTGCTTAAAATGTTTTTCTCAACCGCTTTGCCGAGGATTTGCTGTATCCGGCTGTTCATTAAACCACCCTTTATTTTTTTGTCAGCGCGGATTTAACGCTTACTCCGGGCAAGGCCCCCAGCTGCCCGGTCAGCGACCCGATGGCATCGGTGGAGCCGTCCACAATCAGGGAAATAACCGAAACTTGACGCTCACGGTAAGGGATACCCATTCTGCCCACAATAATGTCTTTGTGGGCAGACAAAATCTTGTTCACCGCCGGCACCGCATCCATATTTTCAATCACAATGCCGACTACGCCAAGCCGTGTTTCCACCTTCCTCACTCCCTTCATTGAGCGACGAAATAAAAAAGCCTGCCCTGCACAAAGGCAGAAGGCAGGCTTCTCTTGCCTGTTCCTGACAGCTCTCCCTTCCCGGCAGGTTGCCCCTTTGGTGCAGGATTTTTCTTTTTAGCTTCGGGTCAGCGCATGCCTCGCCTCGGCTTGTGAATCTATTAACAATATAACACACCTGGCAGGTTTGTCAAGTTTTAAGCTTAACATGTATATACACCACAAGTATGAAAATTGGCCGTTTTCACGGGAAAACGGCCAAAAACAACCTACTGCGGGTTTTTTATGATCCCCAGAAAAAGAATGGTCTCTGTCATCTCATCGCAGACGGCAAAGACAAAGGGCTTGTCGGCCCGCAGGATAAAAGGATCCAGTACGGCGGCTTCGTCCATGGCAACTCCCGTTGCCGCCGCCGCTTCCGTTCCTTCCTCGTTCACATCAATGACTGCTTCATGCTTTACCAGGGAAATGAACCAGCCGCCTCCCGGGGTCATGCCGCTGAAATCAGCTTTATCGGAAAAAGCGGCCTCCATCCCCAGTTGCTTGAGCGGCTCATTCAGTTCCCGGGAAAAGCGCGTGCTGAAACGCGGCAGGAAGACCTGGGCGTCATTTTCCGGCCGGAAGGAAGACAGCCAGGTCTGCCAGTTTTCCGGGGTCAGCGAGGCAACAAAAGCATCCGGCCCTTCCTCCGGAACAAAAACATACATGGCAACACGGCCTTCCTTGCCGTATGGCAGGCGGACGGCTTTAAAGCCGGCTCCCTCCAGGCAGTAAAAAGTGCCTTCCCGGTGCATCATGGGCACTGTTACGGTTGAGCCGTCTTCCAGGTAGAAGGGCGCCTCGTGTGTCAGGCCCTTTTTAAAAGGTTCGGACCAGGCTGCCTTGAAATAAAGGGCATTCACCAGCACCAGGCGTGTGGTGGGAGAAAGGTCGTTGAAAAGCTGCGGGATCTTGTCTTTTGTTCTTTTTGCCACCCATTTGTTAATTGTTTTCACGGCATCAGCCTCGGTGTAATCCAGGGAGGAAACTTCCGCTTTATAATACTTGGTGATGCGGTCAACAAAATCCGGCAGCAGCTCCGCGTCCGCCGCGGGCCAGAGCGAATTGGCAAGCAGTGTCTGCACCCCACGGTCCGGGTTCTCCAGAATACTCAGCAGGTCCCTGTTTGCGGTATTCAGCTCGGCCAGAGACATGTTCTCAATTCCCATGACACGTGCCATCTCTTCCTGTGTGACGCCTGCAGCACCGTTGTAAGTCATTGCCAGGGCCAAAGCAACACTGGCAGGTGAAAAGAATACATTTTCCCCGGGGCTGCCCTGCAGCAGCTGCGGTAGCAGCTTAAAGGCAAAACCTGTATTGGCGGCAAGCAGGCGTTCATCCAGCTCTGTTGCCGCAGCCGCCCGTCCCGGTCCGTCTGTAAAGCAGCCGGCAAGCGGCAGGGTCAAAAGAAGGAGGATAAGTAGGGCGGCAACTTCCTTTTTCATAGCACAGCACCTCCCCGATACAATATTTTTCACAGATGTACTGTTGGCATATAAGACGTGTGTTTTGCGGATAAGTTCCGCCGGGCGACAAACGCCCGCAAAAAACAAGGCAGAAAAAAGCTTGCGTCACCTCATGCGGCACGCAAGCTTATATTTTAGCTCTTCAGTTACAGTAGGATGCCGGCTCCAAACGCATTTTCAGGGCGTCGTATTCTTCCTCGCTGATAGCCACGGCATTGCCCAACACTTGTTGCAGAACTGTAGCGGTAAAAACTTTTTTCGCCGAATCAGGGTTATAGCGGTCGGCAGGATAAACCTCGGAAATGGTGCGCCTGACTTTCTCCCGCTTAAAATTGGTTACTTTAATATCGGCATGGACCAGAATGGTGGCAGGCGCGCCTGTATCGTCATTCTCCACAACAGAAGCAACGACCGGGCTGATCTTGAACACCAAGGCCAAATCCTCATCATAATAATACTTGTGCATGGCAAAGCCCTCCTTACGTTTGTCATAAGCCCTTTATTTTACTGCCGGCAATGATGTTTTTTCTATCTAAAGCAAACTTCTCCATTCACATTTTTTTTCCTGCCAAGATACTGATTGTTATTTTTTTATAATTTGTGACTTGTCATGCTACTACCATTGTACCCCGAAAACGGAAAATTTTGCATCATTTTTTTTCATAACGGGCGGTAGTAATAATGGTGATGCCCCCGCGGGGTTTTTGCCGGACGGTTACGGTACAGGAATGAGGTTTGCACGCCTCCCCTACATCATTGGCAATTTTGGCCGCCAGCGCCTCGCAAAACAGCCCCTCCTGGCGAAAACTCCAGAAATAAAGTTTCAGGCTTTTGCTTTCAATGCAAAGCTTGTCCGGCACATACTCAATGGTAACAGTCTCCCAGTCCGGTTGCCCGGTGACAGGGCAGAGACTGGTCACCTCGTCGCTTTCCATCACCACTTGGGTTACTCCCTCCGGCTTGGGGAAAACATCCAGCTTGCGCACCGGCTCCCTGACATCTTTTCCCAGGGCATAAAAATCTTCCTTCTTCACCCGTTTGCCCTCCTTTATTTTGCTCGTGTACATACGTCGCATTATGTTAACTATATCGACGGTTGCGACTCCTGCAAGTCCGCCCTTTAACCCGGGCGGCCGTACCGTTCTTCTTGCACAATGCCGCCCCCGGACGGCCTCAGTACTTTTATTTGCCCCTTCAAAACAGCAGCCGCATTTCTCCCCAGTTTCAGCAGCGGGTATTTTCCCTCCGTCAGGCGCAGGCAGCCTTCAGCTATAAGGAAACCGATCAGGCCGCGGATTTCAGCAATACTTTTTTCCGCCATAATACCATAGGTGCTGACACTGTCCAGCCGCAGCCTGCGGATCCTTTTTGTACCCGCACCCTTTAAGACCTGCGCAACCATGGACGCGCCAAAGCGCCCCTGCAGCCGGTAAACACAGGAAAGGATTTTCTGTGCCTCCACTGTTACATCTAAAACTTCTCCCTCGCCACGGCAGTTGCTGCAGTTCCCGCACCCTTCCCCTCCTTCCTCGTCGCCAAAATAATCCAAAAGGGTCCGGCGCAGGCATTTTGCCGTATGACAGTAATCCACCACCTGCTGCAGCTTGGCAAGCTCATGCCGCAGCCTGCGGGACGAATAAACTGTCTGCTCTATTAGATATTGCTGCACAATTTTATCCCGGGGATGAAAAAGCAGGATGCATTCAGCCGTTTCCCCGTCGCGTCCGGCCCTGCCCGCTTCCTGGTAATAAGCTTCGAGGTTCTGCGGTATGCTGTAATGAATCACGAAGCGGACGTTTGCCTTATCAATCCCCATGCCGAAAGCATTGGTGGCCACCATCACAGGCGGCTCATCCCGCAGAAAAGCTTCCTGGCTGGCTGTGCGTTCCGCTTTGCGCATACCTGCGTGATACCGGCCGCAGGCCAGGCCGTTTTCTTGCAGGAAAAGGGCGATTTTCTCCACATCATCACGGGTGGCGGCATAAACGATGCCGGATTGTTTTTTATGGGCGGTAAGGTAAGACAGTAGAAATTCATCTTTGTCCACCTCCCGCAGGACGGAAAAAGAAAGATTTTTGCGGTCAAAGCCTGTGACAATGACGTGCGGTTTTTGCAAGTGCAAAAGCTTGATTATATCTTCTTTTACTTCCGGCGTTGCCGTGGCCGTAAAGGCTCCCACCACCGGCCGGCGGGGCAGCTTGGCCAAAAAGAGCGGGATTTTACGGTAGCTGGGACGAAAATCATGTCCCCACTGTGATACGCAATGCGCTTCATCCACCGCAATGAGGCTGACCTGCACCCGGCGGGCAATCTCCAGGAAATTCTCCGCCTGCAATCTTTCCGGGGACACATACACCAGCTTGTAGCGGCCGTTCTCGATTCCTGCCAGGCGCTCCCGCAGTTCAGCCGCTTTCAGGGAACTGTTGATAAAAGTGGCGGCTATGCCATGTGCGAGCAGGGCGTCCACCTGGTCTTTCATCAGGGAAATTAACGGCGACACAACCAGTGTAATGCCGTCAACCAGCAGGGCAGGAAGCTGGTAACAAAGCGACTTGCCTGCACCGGTCGGCATAATGGCCAAAGTGTCATGTCCTTGCAGCAGGCTTGCCACCACTTTGCCCTGGCCGCCGCGAAAAGCAGGATAACCGAAAACCTGGTGCAGCTTTTTCTGTGCTTCTGCCAGCATTTTCCCACCCCCTGCTTGACTGATACGTATAATTTCTCGCCGGAGGTTAAACATCCTGCCGCAGCCTGCAGACAAAACTTGCATCACAAGATAGTCTTTTTTGCTTGACAACTGACAACCTGTTATATAATATAAGGTTGTCGGTTGGGAGGTGGACAAATGAAACAACAAGCGTCGGCAATTGCCCGTTTTGAGCAAATTGCTTTGCTTTTAGCCGAGGATATTGTAAAAGGCGTTTACCGGGAAGGGGAGAAAATCTCCGGCCGTTCAACACTGGCTGGCAAGTATAACATTTCTCCGGAAACAGTAAGGAAAGCATTGGCGCTGCTGCAGGCAAAAGAAGTTGTGGCAGTAATGCCGAACAGAGGGACCGTTATCCTATCGCGTCAAGCCGCCAGGGAATTTGTTGAAAGTTTTCAGGAACACGGCACATTGGCAGCACTGGAAAAGCGTCTTAAGCAACTGACGAAAGAACGGAACAGGATTAACGCAGAAATTGAACGTTTGATCAGGGATATTGTTTCTTATAAAGCAGGCATGCTGAAAAATATGCAAAACGCCGAGGAAATCACTCTCGGCGCCGCTTCCCCTTTAAATGGCTGCAGCCTGCAGGAAACACGGCTGCGTAGTATTACGGGAGTAACCGTAATAGCCGTGCGCCAGCGAAAGCGCTGGTTCGTGTCGCCGGGTGCTGAATTTGTGCTCTCAGCCGGGGACACACTGCTTGCTGTCGGCTCAAAAAAAGCACTTGAACAACTGAGAAAATTGGCTGCCGGCAACTAACCGGCAGCGGAGGCAACGGAAAGGCGGAAGAATATGGTCAAATTTGAGCAGGTAACAAAAAAATATGGCAAACACCAGGTCGTCAAAGGGCTCAACCTGTCTGTCAAGAAGGGTGAACTGGTTACACTGATCGGCCCCAGCGGCTGCGGGAAAACGACAACGCTAAAAATGGTCAATCGCCTGATTGAACCAACAAGCGGGCGGATTTTTGTCAACGGCAGGGATATTATGGAACAGGACCCTGTACAGTTAAGACGGAGCATCGGCTACGTTATCCAGCAAATCGGCCTGTTTCCCAATATGACCATTATGCAGAATATCACTGTCGTCTGCAAATTGCAGGGATGGACCAGGGAGCAGTGCATGCACCGGGCTGAAGAACTTCTGCGCCTGGTAGGAATGGATCCAAAATTGTATCTTGACAGGTACCCGACGGAATTGTCAGGCGGGCAGCAGCAGCGGATCGGTGTGCTACGGGCACTGGCTGCCAATCCGGAGCTGATTTTAATGGATGAACCTTTTGGCGCCCTTGACCCTATTACACGGGAACAGCTGCAGTCCGAGCTGAAAAAACTGCAGGAGCAGCTGCAAAAAACTATTATTTTTGTTACCCATGATATGGACGAAGCGCTTAAACTGGCCGACAGGATTGTCCTGATGAAAGACGGCAGGATTATACAGGCCGCCGAGCCGGATGAAATGCTGCGCCACCCGGCGGATGAATTTGTCACCAGCTTTATCGGCAAAGACAGGCTGCTCCGTTCACCGGACGAAGTTTTCGTGGAAGAAGTAATGCATACCAATCCTGTTACCATAGAATCGTACCGCGGCCTGGCTGAAGCGTTGGAGCGCATGCGGAAAAGACGGGTTGACAGCCTGATGGTGGTGGACAACAAAGGCGTTCTGGCAGGCATTATTACCATTCGGGTCGTCCAGAGCAATCTCACCACAGGCGGGCCGGTTAGCAACTATCTCTCACCGCCGCCGGCTGCCGTCACTGTGGGGCAGACAGTCCGCCAGGCTGTTCACCTGATGGCGGAACAGGGTGCCGGCTACCTTCCCGTTGTCGATGAGAAAAACAGGCTGCAGGGCCTGATGACACGTGCCAGTCTGGTTGATATCCTGACAGATGTCCTCTGGCCGGATATTAAGGAAAATGGCGAGCCTACGGCGGCAGCCGGGAAGGAGGAAGACAGGTAATGCAGGTACTGCAAAAAAGCCTTGACTATATTGCGGAAAATCCCGCGCAGTTCATTGGTACAATTCAGGAACATCTTTTCCTGGTGCTGGTGCCCGTGGCCATGGCCATTGTGGTGGCAGTACCCCTGGGAATTCTGGCAACACGTTACCACTGGCTGGAAAAGATTGCCGTCAGCATCACCAATATTGTACAGACCATTCCCAGCCTGGCCATGCTTGCCATTATGATTATTGTGGGCCTGGGGCTTGGCAATAAGCCGGCTATGACAGCTCTCTTTTTCTATTCCCTGCTGCCCATCTTGCGCAACACACTGATCGGCATTAAAAACGTGGACAGCTTCCTCAAGGAAGCAGCCACCGGCATGGGCATGACAAATCTGCAGCTGCTGCTTATGGTGGAACTTCCCCTTGCTTTAAGTGTAATTATGGCAGGTATCCGCACAGCCACTGTAATCTGTATCGGCACGGCAACACTGGCTGTCTATATTGGCGCCGGTGGTGTGGGTACGTATATTGTCCGCGGGCTTCAGTTAATGCAGAACCACCTGCTGCTTTTGGGGGTAGTCCCTGCGGCGGTAATGGCACTGCTCGCCGATTATCTGCTGGGGAAAATAGAATATTTGCTCATACCAAGAGGATTGCGTGCGGAAAACAAATAAGAAAGGTGTGGTTGCGAGAGTGTTACAACAACACAGGAAAAAAGTTTTTGTGCTGATGCTGGCTGTGGTTGCAGCCATAGCGGCAATCGTAGCCGGCTGCAGCAGCAGCCGGAAAAACGAACGTGTTTTTAAGGTAGGGACGCAGGGGTACGCTGAAGTGGAGATCCTGGGCGAAATTGTGAAAGCAATCATTGAAGAAAAAACTGCCTATCAAGTGCAGCACGTTAAAAGCCTGGGGTCGGCAATGGCGGCACATGAGGCAACAGTACGGGGAGACCTGGACATGCATACAGGTTTCACCGGCACATCCTTCCTCGGGTTGTTTGAACAGACACTGACCGATGAATGGCGCGACCCGGACAAAGTATATACCTATGTCCGCGACCAGTATCTGGAGCAGTATAACATGTATGTTTTCCCGCCATACGGTTACAACAATACGTATGCGGTGGCAGTACCACGCCAATGGGCCGAGAAGCATAATGTGACGAAACAAAGTGATTTGGCACCCTATGCCAAAGACATGGTCCTTGCCGTTGACCAGACATGGAAAGATTATCCCGGACAGGGTTATAAAGAATATACAGAGCTTTACGGCTTTGCCTTCAAAGAAACCCCACAGATGGATTTCGGCCTGATGTATCAGGCAATTGCCAAAGGGGAGGTCGATGCTATCAACTGTTACTCCACTGACGGCCAGCTCATAGCCCAGGACTTGCTTGTCCTGGAAGATGACAAGGGCTTTAACCCTCCCTATAATGGCGTTTTAATTTGCAGGAATGACGTTTTGTCCGAGTACCCGGAAATTAAAGAAGCTCTTTCTGTCCTGGAAGGGCTGATTGACACCGAAGAGATGCAGCAGCTAAACAAACAGGTTGTCGTTGATGAAAAAGGCCCGGATGTAGTAGCCCGGGAATTCCTGCAGAAGAAAGGGATTATTGAATAGGATAACAGTAGCAGGCTGCCCGTTGTGCAGACAGCCTGCTTTTTTGTGCATATTTTTCCCCCTGCAGGTAATCCTTGACAGGGAGAGAATAATGTTATACAGCTGAAGATGGGAGGGTGATGATATGCCCTGGAGAAGACTGTTGCTTGCGGCCATTTTGGCCTGCGTCCTGCTGTCAGCTGCCTGCAGCCGGAAAACGGAGAAATTTCCTCCGCTGCAGGGCGAGATAACGGAACTGGCAGGTGAATTTCTCAGCCTGCTTAGAGCGGGAGACTATACAGAGGCAGTCACCTATTTTGATGCCACTATGAAGAAAGAGCTGCCGGCAGGAAAGCTGCAGGAAGCCTGGGAAGCGGTTCAGCACCAGGCCGGCCCCTACCGGCAGGAGGTTGCCCAGAGAACGGAAGAACTGGGCCGCTACCGTGTAGTCATTATTACTGCCCGCTTTGCGCTGGCCCAGCTTGATATCCGTCTTACCTTCAACAGTGACAATCGTATTGCCGGTCTCTACTTTTTGCCGGCAGAAAATCCCGTTACTGCAGAATATCAGCCTCCCTCTTACGGCCTGCCTGCCAAATACAGCGAGCAAGACGTCACTGTGGGTAAGGGCGAATGGGCCCTTCCGGGAACGCTGACCGTCCCGGACGGAGAAGGCCCCTTCCCTGCCGTAATTCTCGTCCATGGCTCCGGCCCGCAGGACCGGGATGAAACTATCGGCCCCAATAAGCCTTTCAAAGACCTGGCCCTGGGGCTCGCCAATCGGGGCATTGCCGTCCTCCGCTATGACAAACGGACAAAGGTACACGGTGCCAAAATTGCCTCCCTGTCCGCATTCACTGTGCGGGAAGAAAGCATAGAAGACGCCCTGGCAGCATTTTCGCTGCTGCAGGCGGAAAGCAAGATCCGGGATGATAAAATTTTCCTCCTCGGACACAGCCTGGGCGGCACCCTCGCACCCAGGATCGGTGCGGAAAATAATAACCTGGCAGGTTTGATTATTCTGGCAGGTGCAGTGCGCCCGCTGGAGGAGCTGATCCTCGAACAAAGCCGGTACCTGGCGGAAGCAGACGGAACAGTTAACGAGGCGGAAGCAGCTCAGCTGGAACTGCTCGAGCAGAGCATAAAGCATATCCGTGACCCTAAGCTTGCGCCAGACACACCGCCCGCACAACTGCTCAATATCCCCGCCTCCTACTGGCTGGACCTGCGCGGGTATAACCCGGCGGCAACGGCCATGAACCTGCAGCTTCCCCTGCTGATCCTGCAAGGTGAACGTGATTACCAGGTTACAATGGAAGATTTCGCCCTCTGGCAGGAATACTTGGCCGGCAGCGGCAATGTCACCTTTAAGAGCTACGCCGGCTTAAACCACCTCTTTCAGGCCGGAGAAGGAAACAGCCTGCCGGCAGAATACGAAGAAGCAAAGAACATTGATGCAGCCGTTATTCACGATATTGCAGACTGGATCAGGGCGCACTGAAGCCGTTCCTGCAGGTACAGTTTTTTGGCAGGAAAAATGGCAGGCTGTGCCTGGACAATAAAAGACCCCGGATCTGCCGGGGTTCTGCCTGTTATGGGCAGACCGTGCAGGGAGGATGCACGGTCTGCTGTATGGGCTTATGTTTATCAGTTATTTGCATTTTATTTAACTTTACTATAACACAAATCCGGAAATATCGCAATAGTTTTTAGAATATTTTGAAGTTTCCTTCCGTATTTTTTCCTCTTTTGTCGTTTACTGCTCCAGCCACATATCATCAAATTTCCAGTCGGGACAGCCCCTGTTCCATATATGATGTATGGACCCAGTTTTAATGCAGCCCTTGACATTTCCAGCAATTTTTCGGGACGTTTAATGTTTATGCCCTCAGGATCATGCCAAGCAGTCCCAGTGCAGAGTATTCAAGCTCTTCCCAGGCTCGCCCGATAATTTCTTCATCACCTTTAATTTCACCAAATTCATTCCTGACCTGTTCCCAGGGAGTAATTAAGCTCTCTTTCTGTAGCGGCATTTCGTCTCCGGCCGGGCTGACGTCTGCCGCGACTTCTTCCACCTGCAGCTTCCCTCCCAGAAAACCGTATTGCTCCAAAGCCCGCATCCAGGCATCAATATTTTCCGGTTTGGCGGAATTCAGGCCCCCGTCAGCGGCCATGATAAAACCGGGTTCATCCGCAAAAAGTTTCATGACGGCTTTAACCTGCTCTGCCACATCTTCCGGGGTGCCTTTGGCCAGGATGTTATTGGGCATCCCACCGGCAATACAGATTTTCCCGGATAAATATCTTTTGGCTTTGGCCAGGTCAGTCCCTTCAAAATGCGCAACAACTTTGCCCGCAGGAAGGTCCTGCAAGCGTTCCAGGTGCTGGTCCTGTACCCCTTCAAACACGGACCAGACAGTGTGGCCGCGGCCGGTAAACTCGTCAACCATGCGTTTGTAGAATGGCCAGTAAACTCTATCGTAGTCCCGCGGGGAAATAAAAGGGCTCACATGCTGCGGGTTATACAGGACAGGGAAATCCTGCCCTGCAGGAAGGCCGGCCATCCCGCCATGAATTAAACTGTCAAGCAAGGCGTGGGACGCCTCCACAATTTTTGCCGGGCGGAGTTTAATGTCTACCAAGCCTTTGTTAAACCCACGGAAGCTGTCGATAATAAGGTCAACAGGCACCAGAAAAACATTGCGCATCAGGGGGCTTATGGCATAACGCTCTGCCCAGCTTTCCCAGTATGCTCCCGCCTTTTTTTGCAGTTGCTGCGTATACGTATACACTTTTGCGATGGCTTTTATCGTTTCGTAGAGGCTGCTTTTAGTAATACGGGCACATACCCGTGGCAGGATAACTTCTGCCTGAAATCCGGCAGGATTCTGAATTAACTGGTCGTATTCATCAGCTTCCATGAAACTCTGGTCGGGATGCTGGTAATCCGCATACGGGGAGATTTGGCGGCCGGGGATAACATAGCGCCTTGACCCCACCGCATCGAGCAGGGGCGCCCGGGAGGTCACCGATGTTGTCAGCGCATCCCACTGGCTCCACCGTGCAAGAACTGCTTCGTAGCTCTCGGCCATTACATCAATATTGTAGAAAGCTTCCTGCATGGTATATTTGTTCAGATACTTGACGGGCCAGAAGCCAAGATTGCCCACAAGCGGCACTTTATCGTGCTCTTTTAGTCTGATCGCCGCACGGAGGCGGGAAATTCTTTCTGCCAGCAGCCTGTTTTTTGGTACCATTTATACTCCCTCCATTAAAGCCAGGCACTGGGGCACTGCATCATATGCGTCTTCCCCGTAAGCATCTGCACCAAACTGTTGTGCCAGTTTTGCCGTTAGAGGCGCCCCGCCGACAATGACCTTTACCTTGTCACGCAACCCCTGTTTTGCCAGTTCTGCAATGGTAGCTTCAATTCCGTCCAGTGTGGATGTCAAAAGGCAGGACAGTGCCAAAATGTGTGGCTGTTCTCTGATAACTGCCTTGCAGATGACGTCCGGGTCCACATTCACACCCAGGTCTATAACTTCAAAGCCATTTGCTGACAGCATGGCAATTACCAGGTTCTTCCCGATATCGTGAATATCTTCTTTGACTGTTGCAATGACAACTTTGCCTTTTGACTCCATCTGCCGGATGCCGGCACTTAAGGCCGGTCCCAAAAGCTGCATTATTTCCTGGAATGAACTGGCTGAAAGCATTAAATCAGCAACAAAGTATTCGCCGCTTTCAAACCTTTTGCCCACACCTTCCATGCCTTTGCGGCAGGCGGCAAGAATTGCTGCAGGTTCTTCCCCGCTTTCAACCAGCTGCAAAACAAGCTCAATTGCAGCCTCTGCTTCCAGGTCGGCAATTTTTTGTGCAAGCTGCTCATACTTCATAAAATTACTCCTTCCCTATTCCTTCGGCCAACTTAAAGCTTTTTCCAACATTTTTCACTTCTTTGCCCTGTTTGGCCTTACATTACTTCCCGTACTGTGTAAGAGTGGCTCCGGTAATTTTTCTCACCTGGTGGTTAAAACCGCCAAAAATAAAAGTATGCCCGGTCTGAGCGCAGCTTTGAATACAGATTCTGCTTCTGGCAGGAAATTACCTTTTTTCATATTTTCACGGATCACTTCTGCTTTTGTGAAAGGTACGCGGAAAAGGTCTTCCTTTTGCACACAGGCAAGGTATTTATTGTAGCCACTGAGACCCGGCATCCGGTCACGAGTTAGTGTAAAGTTACTGTAG
>LSQX01066221.1_pt3 | contig 25639 bp, 12 predicted proteins | sample 654561 | NCBI WGS metagenome assembly LSQX01 (sample SAMN04489861, study PRJNA283612) | anaerobic digester metagenome | isolation source: 4 biogas reactors fed with cattle manure at either 37C or 55C with and... | place: Denmark: Kongens Lyngby | collected 2014 | reverse complement strand
TGAACGTGGCGGCGCCGCCGGCCTCGCTCGTCGCCAGGCCGGAATCCGGGCTGACGCGGATGCCGACCGCATCGTTGTCGAGATTCCTGACGGAGACGCCGACCGGCTGCATCCCGGCGTATTGCGGATCAGCGGAAGCGGCCGGGCTCAACAGGATCGTGCAGCTTCTATCGCCGTCGACGACAGAATCGTCGACGCCCGTCACGGTCACCTGCTTCGGTATGCGCCAGTTGGCTGGAGTGAACGAGAGCGCCGCCGGCGATACCGCGCACTCCGTCAGGTCGCTGGACGAGACGGCGATGGACACGTTGTCCTTCGGCTGGCTATTGAGCACGACGCTGAACGTGGCGGCGCCGCCGGCCTCGGTCGTCACCAGCCCGGAGGTGGGCATGATCTTGATCCCGGCCGTGTCGTCGTCGAGATTCGTTGCCCAGATTTCCTTCGTGCCGATTGCCGCGTACTTCGTGTCGCTCGAGGTCACCGGGCCGACCATGATCGTGTAGGGAACGTCGCCATCGTCGACGAAATCGTTGACGCCCGTGACCGTCACCGTTTGCGGCGTGCTCCAATTGGCCGTGGTGAATCTCAGGCTGGATACAGAGGCGACTCCTTCGGCCGGATTCGTCGAAGAGACCGCGACGGCCACGTCGGAGGTCGGCGCACTGGCCAGGACGACGGTGAACTGGGCCCTGCCGCCGGCTTCCGTGGTCGATAGTCCGAAGAGCGGAACGGCCACGATGTCGGCCGTATCGTTATCGACGTTCGTTACCGTGACGCCGGCCGGGTTGAGTGCTGCGTACTTCGGATCGCCCGTGACCGCCGGGCGGACAAGAATCGTGTAGACCGCATCGCCGTCGTCCACCAGATCGTCCGCGCCGGTGACCGTGACCGTCTGGGGGACGTACCAGTTGGCAGTGCTGAAGGTGACGCTGCCGGGCGAGACCGTGCCTTCGTTGAGATTGCTGGAAGAGACCGCCACGGTCACATTGTCGGTCGGCTGGCTGTCGAGCACGATGGTGAACTCGGCGGTGCCGCCGGCCTCGGTGGTCACGAGGCCGGCGGTCGGCGCGACGCTGATCCCGGCCGTGTCGTCGTCGATGTTCGTAACGGCGACGCCGGGATGGCGGACCGCCGCGTACTGCGCGTCGCTCGTGGTCGGCGGACCGACGGCGATCGTGTAGGCCGCATCGCCGTCATCGATCAAGTCGTCGACTCCGGTAACGGTCACCGTCTGCGGCGTGCTCCAGTTGTCCGTCGTGAACACCAGGCTGCCGGGCGAGACGATCCCTTCGCCGCTGTCGCTGGAAGCCAAAGCGATCGTGACGCTGGCCGCCGGGCGGCTGGCGAGCACGACGGCGAACCGGGCGGCGCCGCCGGCCTCGGTGGTCACCAGCGGCGACATCGGCACGACCGCGATGCCCGCCGTGTCGTCGTTGGCGTTGGTCACCGAGACGTCCGCCGGATCGAAACCCGCATACGTCGGGTCGGCGGTGATCGCTTCGCCCAGGATAATGGTGTACGGGACATCGCCGTCGTCCACGTCGTCGTCGACTCCGGTGACGGTCACCGTCTGCGGCGTGCGCCAGTCGGCTGGCGTGAACGTGAGGCTGGAGGGCGAGGCGACGCCTTCGTCGGGATTGCTCGAAGAGACCGGAATCGTCACGTTGTCCGAGGGGGCGGATTCCAGCACGATGGTGAAGGTCGCCGTGCCTCCGGCCTCGCTGGTCCTCAACTGCGAGGTGGGGCTGACCGTGATGCCGGAGCGGAGCGCCCCGCCCCCGAGAGACTGCATGCCGCCGATCCCGGGGATTGTGATGCTGCGGACCTCGGCGCCCGATCGGTCGTAGACGAAGACTTCGTTGCCGATGTGCCTGCCGATGTAGATTTCTCCCCCCCAGCCGGCCAGGCCATCGTCGACGCCGCCTTGATTCTGCGTGAAGGAACCGAGGACCAGGCCGGTAAAAGGATCGATCTTGTAGATCAGGTCGTCGAGTGCCCCCGTCGCCAGAAGCACGTCGGGGTCCGTCAAGCTGCCAAGGCCTCCGACGAGGGCCACGCCGGGGTTCAGCCCGTCGACATCCAGCGTTTGGACAACGGTTCCGGTCGCGGGGTCGAAGGCGATGATGTCGTTTTCGACGACGCCGCCCTGCGTGATGTAGATTCGCCCGTTGAGCGCGGTAAGCCCATTGCGAAAGCCGTTCTTCGGCAAGGGGTAACTGTTGATTACCGCGCCGCTGTCGGGATCCAACTGGTAGAGCGTGTTGGGGGCAAAGGAGCCGGCGAGGAACCAGAGGCTGACGCCGTCGAAGGCCAGCCCGTCGTTGACCCCGAGAGTTTCGGGCGCGGCCAGCTGGTTGAGAATCGCCCCGGATGCCGGGTCGATTTCAAGGATGCCATCGCCCACGGACGAGGCAAACAGCCGCCCAACGCTGCCCGAGACCTCGTCATCGAGGTTGGTCAGGAAGACATCGGGGCCGTCCAAGCCGTCGTATCTCGGGTCGGCGCTGACGGCCGGCGCGGTGAGCACACGGTAGGCGAGGCTGCCATCATCGCCGGAATCGTCGACTCCGGTGACGGTTACGGTCTGAGGCACGGCCCAATTCTCGGCAGTGAAGGTCAGGCTCGTCGGCGAGACAACGCCTTCGGTCGTATCGCTGGAGACAAGCGGGATCGTCACATTGTCCGCGGGCTGCGTGCGGAGAGCGACGGTAAAGGAGGCCGTCCCGCCCGCCTCGCTGGTCGTCAATCCGAACCGGGGGTGGACTTCGACGCCCGGCTCGACGATCCCGCCGCCGAGCGCTTGAATGCCCCCTGCGCCGGAGACGGAAATCCGGCGGAGTTCGCGGCCGCCGCGGTCGTAGACGATGATCACGTTCGATGCGTTCCGGCCGACGTAGATCTCGCCCCCCCAGCCGGCGACGCCGAGGTCTCCGGAAGCGTCCGTCTGCGTAAACGAGCCGACCAAGTGGCCCGTGGCCGGGTCGATCTCGTAGACCAGGTCGGTAGTCGCCCCGGTGACAAACAGAGCGTCCGGTCCGCTGAGGCTCCCCAGGCCGCCGCTGAAGAAGACCTCGGGATTCAATCCATTGATGTCCAGCGTCTGAACAATCTTCCCCGTGTCGGGATCGAAGGCGACGATATCCTGTTCCACGGCGGACCAGTGGCTGATGTAAACCAGGCCGTTGAGGGCCGTCAGGCCGTCGCGAAACGCATTGTCCGGCAAGGGGAACGCTCGGATCACCGCCCCGTTGTTGGGATTCATCTGGTACAGCGTGTTCTGGTCGAACGAACCGGCCAGGTACCAGAGACTCTTGCCATCGAATGCCAGACCGTCACCGACCCCCTGGGGTTTCGGAGCGGCGAAGACATTCAGCACCGCGCCGGAGACCGGGTCGATCTCCATGATGCCCCGGCCAACACAGGCGGCGAATAGCCGCCCCACTGCTCGCGACTCTTCCGTTTGCAGAGGCGCCGCCAGGGCATTGGCGGCGTAGTCCGCCGCCGGCAACTCCAGTTCACCAGGCTGCCCCGCGGTCTGCATCGGCCCGGCAATCGCCCCGCCGGCGAGCAGAGCATCGCCGGATTGCAGCGGCCCTCCGGCGGAAAGCAGCGTCCGCAGTTCCAGCGGCTCGATCCGCATCGAGCGCAGGCGAACGCTTCGCCCGGATTGCAGCTCGGATGATTTCCACAACTCTCTTCCGCGGCCCAGAACCGGCAGGAATCCGCTGACAAGCGCGCGATACTCTCTCATCACACTTTTCCCTCCCATGCTCTGCCCCTTACCATGGATCCGCAACGATCCGCTAGTCTCCCAAGGCAGCCCCTATATGAAAACACCTCGCATTGATGATGTGAATTACGGTGGCAGGAAAATGCCACAAATGCGAGAGCTTCAGCAGTGGTTTCCAGAATAGCCTGTCGCCTCGGCGGTTTCAATCCTCCGCCGCCGGGCTGGGCATTTCTCGATGATCCGGGAGGATTCGCGGGCGGGAGGAGGAGGCGAGAGAGCTGCGCGGAGCGATTCCTCCCCGGGGGCGCCGCGGCGCCCCGGGCCCTGTACGGCAGATCGCCTGGAGAAGAGCCGGGCTTGACCGTCCCGTGGTCAACCCATTTTGCGGCAGATCGCCTCGGCCATCTCCTGGGTCCCCACGGCGGTGGGGTCGTCGCGGTCGGGCTTCATGTCGTAGGTCACGTCTTTCCCCTCGGCGATCACGGCCGCCACCGCCTGTTCGAGCCGGTCGGCAGCCTCTCCCTCTTTCAGGTAACGGAGCATGAGCATTGCCGAGAGGATCAGGGCGGTCGGGTTCACCTTGTTCTGACCCTTGTACTTGGGCGCCGAGCCATGCGTCGCCTCGAACACCGCGCCGTTGGGACCGACATTCATGCCCGGCGCCACGCCCAGGCCGCCGACCAGCGCGGCCGCCAGGTCGCTGAGGATGTCGCCGTAAAGGTTTGGCAGGACGATCACGTCATAGAGTTCGGGCTTCTGGGCGAGCTGCATGCACATGTTGTCGACGATCCGGTCCTCGAACTCGATGTCGGGGAACTGCTCGGCCACTAACCGCGAATGCTTCAAATAAAGCCCGTCGGTATATTTCATGATGTTGGCCTTGTGGACCGTCGTGACCTTTTTGCGTCCATTTTCCCTGGCGTACTCAAATGCGCAGCGGACAATCTGCTCGGTGCCCGAGATGCTGATCGGCTTGATGGAGATGCCCGTCTCGTCCGGACCGGTCCTGATCTTGCGGTCGGCCGACAGGCTGTTGATCTGCCGGACAAGGGCCGCGGTCTCCGGCTTGCCCTGCTCGAACTCGATTCCGGCATACAGGTCCTCGGTATTTTCGCGGACGATCACCAGGTCGACCGGCACGGAACGGAAGAAAGTCCGCACACCCGCGTAGTACTTGCAGGGGCGGATGCAGGCAAATAGTCCCAACTCCTGGCGGAGGTGGACGTTGATGCTGCGGAATCCCGTCCCTACGGGCGTAGTGATCGGGGCCTTCAGGGCACAGCGCGTGCGGCGGATGCTCTCCAGGACCGCGTCGGGCAGCGGGGTGCCCGTTCGCGCCATCACGTCGACTCCGGCCTCCTGCACATCCCAGTCGATAGCCACGCCGGTTGCATCAACGCATCTTCTCGCCGCTTGCGCCAATTCAGGCCCGACGCCGTCGCCCGTGATCAACGTCACCTCGTGAGCCATGCTTGCCACCTTTCAACTGGTCAGGTCTCGTTCATGCCACCCCATGCGCCTCGTTTCCCCGCTCCAACCGGAGAGGATCGGTCAAGCTATCACAACTGTCCAAAGGTGGTCAACCGCCAGTCATTGTGGGGGGGCGATCTCTTGCTCCTGGTTCGCCCGCCGTGTTCCTGGTTCCCCAGCTCCAGCTTGGGAACCCTCTACTTCGGCCTTGTCACCCCGGGCTGCCGCTTCACGGCACAGACACTCCCCGTCGGGCGGCCGCAAACACCCCCACGGTACCACCTAGCCGGGGAAATCACGCGCCGCGGGCGTCCTGATCCGGCTGGAGAGATTATAATTAAAGGACTCCCAGGATATAGAAATCGCTGGGGCTCGTCTTTTCGAGAGAGCCCTGGTTTGTGTCGGCGCTCGATCCATATCCCCCAATTGGACAGTATGCGACAAAATGGCAAGCCCCGCGGCCGAATCACGTGCTGAAAGACAGTCCAGCTTTGCCGAGGCGAAGGTGGTGCTGATCGATCGGCGGATTCACCAGACGCGCTGGCAGTTGAAAGTGACGGATTTCGCCGCTGGCCTGATTGGCCTTTCCGCGGGCCTGATCGCGTATCTACTTGTGGCCGCGCTGGTCGATCACTGGCTCTTCTCGGGCGGCCTCGGGTTCACGGGCCGGTTGCTGTTGTTCCTGGGGCTGTTATGCGGCGCCGGCTTCTATGCCGCCCGCCACCTGCTGCCCCCGCTCGTCTACCGGATCAACCCGGTCTATGCGGCCCAGACGCTCGAACAGGCGCGCCCGACCCTGAAGAATGGCTTGATTAATCTGCTGCTGCTGCGCCGCGGGAGAGGTTTCGACGAAGGGCCGCTCAGCCAACGGATTCTCGAAGGGCTGGCCACAACCACGGCGAATGAAGTCGAGCAGATTCCGCAGGAGGTCGCGGTCGACCGGATTCACGTGATCCGCCGGGGCTACGTGCTGGTCGCGCTTCTGGCGGTCTTGGCGGTGTATCTCGTGTTCTCGCCCAAGAACCCGATGCCGTCGTTTGGCCGCATTCTTTGGCCGTGGGCGACAATTGATGCCCCGTCCCGCGTGCGGATCGACCAGGTCGAACCCGGCGACACGATCGTCTATCAGGGCCGTTCGGCGACGATCTCCGCCGTGGTCGAGGGGCTCCGGTCGGGCGAGCAGGTTCTGGTCCGCTATTCGAGCGACGACGGCCAGATCGTCGACCAGATGGTGCCGATGGCGCAAGCGGCGGGGTTTGCCCGCTACGAATGCCGGCTCCCGCCCGGCAAGGCCGGATTGCAGCAGACGCTTCGCTACCGCCTGATCGCGGGCGACCACCGCACGCGCGACTTCAAGATGCAGATGGAGGTCCCGCCGACGATCCTTTTCAAGTCTGCGCGATACCAGTATCCGGCCTATACGGGCATTGCCGAGCGGATCGTCACCGACACGGCCGATTTGCGAGCGATCGACGGCACGCGGGTAACGCTGGAGGCCTTGGCGAACCGGCAGATTCAGTCAGCCGAGATCGAACTGAATGGAGACCGCGCGCGGCGGATTCGAATCCGGGCCGAGGGCAAACGAGCCCTCGGGGAGTTGACCCTGCGCGCCGTGAAGAACGACTCGAAAAACGAGCAGCGGTGGTACCAATTCCGGTTCACGGAGGCGGAAACGGGCGAGCGGCGCGAGAACCTCGACCCGGTTCGCCACCAGATCGAGGTGCTCGTCGATGCGGCGCCGGAAGTCCGGCTGGTAAGTCCACCGGCCGATCGCGCCAGGGTGCCCCTGGACGGCTGGATTGAATTGGCGGTGGAAGCGCGAGACCCGGATTTCTCGCTCCGGCGCGTGGCTATCCGCGGCGAAGCGAACGACCGCCGGCTGCCGATCCCAGCGCTGCTCGATCGCGTCGCCCCGGCCCGCGGTTTCGAAGGCCAGTTCAAGGCCAAGTACCGGCTGACACCGGCCCAATTGGGGCTTCAATCCGGTGACCAGGTGCTCTACTGGGCCGAGGCGGAAGACAATCGCGAACCGGAGCGAAATCGCACGGAGACCGACCGGCGGTGGCTGACAATCGGGCCGCCGGAGCGGGCGCGGGACGCGGCGAACGGCAGCGCTGCGGGGGGGCAGCCCAAGCAGCCACAGGACGCACAAGGGGCCGAGCCGGCAGAGACCCGCGATCCGCCGGCCCGTCAAGAGAACGTCGACAACGCCAAGCCCCCTGAGGCTGCATCGGAACAGAAAGATCCCGGCCAGCCGGAGCCCACCGGAGGAGAAACCGGCGACCAGGGAGCATCGAAGCAACAAGAGGCTGGAGAAGAATCCCAAGGGGGCCAAGAAGACGGTCCGGCGGGGAAAACGCCCGAGGAGACACAGGGCAACCCGGACCAGGCAGCGCAACAGGGCGATGAAGAGGGCCCACCGGGCGAGTCGGCCGCTTCCGGCCAGCAAACGGGCGGGGCCGAAAGTCAGGCCGAGCCGGGCAGCTCGCCGGCCGCGCAACCAGGCGAGCAGGCGGAAACGCACAGGGAACCGCTCGACGGCGAATCGAACCCCGGCGAAGTATTTGAGGAGGTCCTCAAGCAGCGAGAACAGGACCAGTCCGCTGAAGGAAGTCACGCGGCGGGCGGGTCTCAGCAAGGCGGCCCGCAGGAAAAACCCGGCCCGCAATCGCAAGACGGCGGCAATCAGGATGGGCAGCCGCAGCCGGGCGAGGAGACCCCGGGGGCCAAGGAGCACCAGGGAGAATCGGGAGTTGCCCCGAATCGCATGGAAAAAGCGGCGGACGAAGAGGCCGCGGGCGATTCGAGCCAGAAACCGCCAGGGGTCGAAGGAGCGGGCGGGCAGCCGACCTCAAAACCCGCTGAACCGACTAAGGAGCCCGCACCCAAGACCGAAAGCGACGACGCCGGCGGCACCCCGACCGGACGACCGGGCGAGGGCCAATCGCCCAAGGAGCAGGATGTCGTCGACGGCCCGCCGCCGAAGCCCGACGAGATCAACGGGGCCGACATGACCTCGGCCGAGCGGCAACCGGGGCAGAGTCCCGCGGAAAAGCAACCGGGTGGAACTGAGAAACCCCAACCGGGCTCGCCCCAGGCGGGCGAGGGGCAGACGCAGAGCCGGCCGGCCGGGCCCGACCAGCCAAGCCCCATCCCCCAGGGTGACAACCAGCCCAAGGCGAAGAAGCCAGCCGGTGGCGATGAGGGAGGAGAGAAGCAGGCAGGCGAGCCTCAGTCGCCGTCGATCAGCCACAAACAATCGGATTCCCAAGCCGACAGGCAAAGCGACGGGGACCGATCCGGCGGGGGGGGCGAAGGCGGCGGGCAGGACTCCGACAAGCAGGGTCTCGGCAATCCCGGCAGCAGCACGCCCGCCGACGAGGGCGGCCAACCAGGCGGCGAGCAGGGCCAGGGAGAACCAGGCACGCGCGGCGGCACGCAGTCGCCAACCGATCCGGCGACGGGCAGTTCGGCGGTAAAGCCCGATGGTCCGGGTGGAGGCGAGCGGAGCCAACCGGGCGGCAAGCCGGGAGAAGACGCCAATGGCGGGCCCCAAGACAGCCAGAACCGTCCGGACAGCCAGACCTCGCCGCAGATGCCCGGCAAGGGCGCCGGAGAACCATCCAGCGGGGGCCGGCCGCAGCAGGGCCCAAGCGGCCCGCGGAATCCGAAGTCGGGCGGCACGTCGAGCGGCCCGGGTGCCGCCGGCGAGGGGGCCGAGAGCCCAGCCGCGGAGGGCTCGGACCCAATCAAGGAATATGCCGACAAGGCGACCGATCTGGCGCTGGAGTATCTCGAAGACCAATTGCAGCAATCAGAGCCGGATCAGCAATTGCTTGACCGCCTCGGCTGGAGCCGCGACGAGCTGGCGCGATTCGTCCGCCGATGGCAGAAAATGAAGGCCGACGCCCGGCAATCGGGGCTGGGAGGCGACAGCTCGCGCGAGGAGTTGGACGACGCGCTGCGAAGTCTGGGGCTGCGCCCCTCGGGGACTTCGCTGAAAGCCGGCGGCGTTGAGACAGACAATCTGCGGAAGACAGAGGCCATCCGGTCGGACCCGCCGCCCGCTTGGCGCGAGCAGTTCCGAGAATACACCCGTTCGGTCGGGTCGGCGGCCAAGTGACGGGTTGCCCCTCTTGTGAGTGATGCCCTGGGCGGGCGGGCTTCGTGGGCGTTAGAATCGGGAGATCGGTTCGGCCCATGCGGGAAGATCAATGCCGCAAGAGTCGGTTGAAGACGAACGATTTCACTCCCCCCCCGCCATTGCCATCACCATGAACTCGATTCCGGCTCCCCGCTATCTCGCCCCTTTCCATCCCAAGGAAGTCCCCCATTTTTTCACGGATATTCTGGTAGTTGGCGGGGGGCTGGCCGGTCTGCGCACCGCGTTGGCGATTGACCCGAAATGCTCGGTTCTCGTCGTTGCCAAGGACAGCGTCTGGCAATCGAACAGTGCCCACGCCCAGGGTGGAATTGCCACGGTGCTCTCCGAACACGACAGCTTCGAGGAACACGTGGCGGATACGCTGACGGCGGGCGGGGCGCTCTGCGAGCGGCAGGTTGTCGAACGGATTGTCCGCGAGGGGCCGGAGCGGATCCGGGAGCTGATCCGGTGGGGGGCGCATTTTGACACCTCGGGCGACCAGCTTGCGCTGGGACGCGAGGGTGGGCATGGCAGGGACCGGATCGCCCATGCCCTGGGCGACGCGACAGGCAAGGAGGTGATGCGGGCGGTGATCGAGCGCGCGGAGAAGGCCGCGAACGTGCAACTCTGGCAAAACACCTTCACGATCGACCTGCTGACCTGCGACGGTGTCTGCCGCGGCGCGGTTGTCTGGAACCACCGCCACGGCAAGACCCTGATCTGGGCCAAGGAGACGATTCTCTGCACCGGCGGCACCGGGCAACTCTACCGCGAGACGACCAACCCGGACGTGGCGACCGGCGACGGCCTGGCGATGGCCTACCGTGCGGGCGCCGAGCTCCGCGACATGGAGTTTGTCCAATTCCACCCGACCGTCCTGTATATCGCGGGGAGCAGCCGGCACCTGATCACGGAAGCCATGCGCGGCGAGGGAGCGTACCTGGTCGACCGCAGCGGGCATCGATTCATGCCGGAGTACGACCAGCGGGCCGAGCTGGCTCCGCGCGACGTGGTCAGCTGGGCGATTGTCAGCCAAATGGAACGGACGCGCCACCCGAGCGTGTACCTTGAGTTGAACCACCTCGATCCGGCGGTGGTTCGCCGGCGTTTTCCGGGGATTGCCGCGATCTGCGAGAAATTCGGCATCGACATCACCAAGGATCGGATCCCGGTGCGCCCGGGGGCCCACTACATGATGGGGGGGGTGACCATCGACATGGATTGCCGCACGACGCTGCCGGGGCTCTGGGCGGCCGGCGAAGTCACGGCCAGCGGCCTGCATGGCGCGAACCGCCTCGCCTCGAACAGTCTGCTGGAAGCGCTCGTCCACGGCGTGGTCGCGGGCGAAGGGGCCTCCCGTGCGGCCGCGGAGGTCGACGACGACTTCCGGGCGATCTCCTTGTGCAATCCCCGCGTCGCGCCGACCCCCGAGAATCTCGACCTGATCGACATCCGCAACTCGCTGAAGAGCCTGATGTGGCGCGACGTCGGAGTCCGGCGGGATGCCGAGGGGCTCACGGACGCCGTGGAGAATATTGACCGCTGGTCGAGCTACGTGCTGGCCGACCAATTCTACGATCCCGGCGGGTGGGAGTTGCAGAACATGCTCTGCATCGCACAGCTGATGATCCGGAGCGCTCTGGAGCGGACGGAGACGCGGGGATGCCATGTCCGCACCGATTTTCCGGAGACGGACGACGCCCATTGGCTCCGCCACATCACGTTCCGGCAAGAGCCGGAAGGCCGGGGGACTCTGCCGTAGCCGGTCCAACGCGGGCCATCCCCCCGGGGCGCTGCATCGCACGCTCGCGGTAGGGCGGCGCTCGCGCGATTGGCCGAGCCGAATCGTCCGGTTTCGTGCAACCGCGGCGGGGCACTCCCAGCCGCCTGGGGTCGGTCCGCTTGCACCACCCTGCGGCCCTATTTTTCGCGCGAACCATTTTGCGGTGTGCTGCGTATCGGCGGCGAGGCTTTCGGGAATCCGGGGTTCCGGCAAGCGGTGCTTCCGGCCTGCGGACTGCCGTCCGGCTCTGCCGGGTTCCGGCCGCGTGCCAGACAATCCGCCGGGGATTGTCCTCTGGACAGTGGCATCCGGAAAAGCGCCGGATTATAATCGTTGGTTTAAGCATACCGGGCGCGGGGTCCCGCGGCCCAAGTTCTCCCACCGATTGCACCTTCACGCGCGGAGCGACCAAGCGATGAGTGAACAGCAAGGTCTTCCCATGATCGAGGCCGAGGGGCTGACGAAGTACTATGGCAGTTTTGCCGCCATTGAGGATGTGACCTTCAAAGTCCACCGGGGCGAGGTGGTGGCCTTTCTGGGGCCCAACGGCGCCGGCAAGAGCACCACGATGAAGCTGCTGACGGGGTACCTGGCGGCCTCCCGCGGCACGGCGAAGATTGCCGGCCACGACATGTCGACCAACCGGATCAAGGGGGCGGCCCGGCTGGGCTACCTGCCGGAGAATGGGCCGCTGTATCCCGACATGACGCCCCGCGGGCTGCTCTCGTTCTTCGCCGAGGCCCGCGGCTGCCGCGGGGCGGAGAAGCGCGACCGGATCGACGAGGTCGTGCAGCTGTGCGCCCTGAAGAGCGTGATCGGCAAACCGATCGGCAAGCTCTCTCGCGGATACCGGCAGCGCGTGGGCATGGCGCAGGTCCTGCTCCACCAGCCCGACGTCCTGATTCTCGACGAGCCGACGGCCGGGCTCGATCCGAACCAGATCCACGACGTCCGCGAGACGATCCGCAAGCTCGGCGAGAGCAAGACCGTGCTGCTTTCCACGCATATCTTGCAGGAGGTCGAAGCGATGGCCGACCGGGTGCTGTTCATCAACGAAGGCAAGCTGGTCTTCGACGATTCGGTCGAGGCCTTCGCCCAGGGCACCCCGCGGCTCGACGTCCGCTTTCGCGAGTTGACCGGAGCGGCCGTCTGAGCCCGCAGCGCGCCGGCGGCGCGGATTGCGGGCAATCGGCGCGGGGCGCCGCGCCGCGGGCGTTCGCGGACTGGTTTTCCCCCAACCTCTCACCCTTCGAAAGACCCAAGTCAGGCGAGAACCTATGAATACGAGAGTCTTACTTGCCGTCTTCAAGCGGAATTTCGTCGCCTATTTCACGAGCCCGACCGGCTACGTGTTCATCTGCGTTTTCGTGCTCCTCAGCTCGATCGCGGCCTTCCTGCCGGACGAGTTCTTCAACCGGAACCTGGCCAACCTCGACCAGTTGAACCGCTGGTTTCCGTTCATCATGCTGGTTTTCGTGCCGGCGATCACGATGGGCATCTGGGCTGACGAGCGGCGCCAGGGGACCGACGAGTTGCTGCTGACGATTCCGGCAAGCGATCTGGACGTGGTGCTGGCGAAGTACCTGGCCGGCGTGGCGATCTACAGCGTCTCGCTGCTCTTCTCGATGGTCTGCAACATCTGGGTCTTGAAGACGCTCGGGCAGCCGGACACGGGCCTGTTGATCGGAACCTATGTCGGATACTGGCTGACCGGCCTGGCGATGCTGGCCGTCGGCATGGTCGCGTCGTTCCTCACCGCAAATTTGACGATCGCCTACATTCTCGGCGGCGTGTTCAACGCGCCGCTGGTGCTGCTCGTCTGGGCCGATTCGATTCTGCCGGACGCCTTCGGTGGGCTGCTTAAGCAATGGAGCATTGCCGAACAGTTCGCCGCCTTCGGGCGGGGAATCCTCAGCGTTTCGAACCTCCTGTATTTCGTCACCCTGGTCGTCGTAATGCTCTACTTGAGCATGGTCTTCATCAGCGCCCGGCACTGGCGGGCGGGCAGTTCGAGCGTGCCGCGGTACGTTTTCTACGCGGTTCAGATCACCGCCCTGCTGCTGATCGGCTTGAATCTTTGCGTGCTCGCCGGCCGGCATGACCTCCGCAGCGACGTGACCAGCGAACGGCTCAGTTCTCTCTCGCCCCAGACGGTGAAGCTCCTCAGCAGCCTCGATGCGGCGCATCCGATCCAGATCGAAGCCTTTGTCAGCCCGGAGGTCCCCGAGACTTACGTCCAGACCCGCCTCGACATGCTCAACCGGCTGCGGGAGATGGAAGCCAAGGCCGGCAGCAAGGTCCTCCTGCGGATCATCTCCACCAAGCCGCTCTCGGAAGAGGCGGCGCGGGCCGAGCAGCGCTACGGGATCCAGGCGCGGCGCGTGTTCAGCATGAAACGCGGCCGGTTCAGCGAAGACAACATCTTTCTCGGAGTAGCCGTCACCTGCGGGCTGGAAAAGGTGATCTTGCCGTTCATCGATCGCGGGATCCCGGTCGAATACGAACTGGTTCGCTCGCTGGCCACGGTCACCCAGCAGAAGCGCAAGAAGATCGGCATCCTGAAGACCGACGCGGGGCTCTACGGCCAGTTCAACATGCAGGCGATGTCGTCGAGCCCCAACTGGCCGATCGTCGAGGAGTTGCAGAAGCAGTACGACGTGGCCGAGGTCGATCCCACCAGCCCGATCGAGGAGCGCTACGACGTGCTGCTGGCGGTCCAGCCCTCGTCGCTCGCCCCCGAGCCGATGGAGAATTTCCTCGCGGTGGTCCGGTCGGGCCAGCCGACGGCGATTTTCGAGGACCCGTTCCCCCTGTTCGCCGCCGAAGTGCCGGGCACAACCGCCCCGAAACGGCCGCCCGGCGGCCCCCAGGCGATGATGATGGGGCAGCAGGCGGAGCCCAAGGGCGACATCGCGCCGCTCTGGGACCTGCTCGGGGTGGATTTCAACGCCCGCAACGTGATCTGGCAGACCTACAACCCCTATCCCAAACTGAGCAGCCTCTACGAGGAGTTCGTGTTCATCGATCGCGGCCAAGACGCCCAATCGCGGCCGTTCAACCTGGACGATCCGACGACGATGCAGCTCCAGCAGTTGCTCTTCGTATTCCCGGGATCGATCAGCGGCCTGAACGCCACGCGGATGCAGTTCACCCCGCTCGTCCAGACCGGCGCCAAGACCGGGACCGTCGACGTCCAGCGGATCGCGCCGATGGCCATGTTCGGCATGATGCGAATCGAGGAGAATCGGCCGCAGATCCCCACCGGCGCGACCTATGTGCTCGCCGCGCGGATCGAGGGGGAACTCCCCGCGGAACCGAAGGCCGCCGAGGAAGACGAGAAAGCGGAAGACAAGGCCTCTGGAAACGGAGAGGAAGAGGAGGAGACGCCCGACACGGACGCCGACGCCAAGGACGCCGAAGACGAGCAGCAGCAGGAGGCGGAGCCGGCGCGGCTCAATGTTGTCCTCGTCAGCGACATCGATATGCTGCACCGGGCGTTCTTCCAGCTCCGCGAGCAGGGCGACAATCCCGAAGCGGGGCTGAATCTGCAATTCGACAACGTGACGTTTGTCCTCAACGTGCTCGACGCGCTGGCCGGCGACCAGCGATTCATCGACATCCGCTCGCGCCGCGTCAAGCACCGCACGCTGACCGCGATCGAGCGCCAGACCGAAGAGTCTCGCGAAGCGACCAGCAAGGAGGCCAACCGCCTGCAAAAGGAGTACGACGAGTTCGTTGAACGGGAACAGAAGAAGTTCGACGAACGGATCAAGAAGCTCGAAGAGCGGATGCAGAAGGAGAACATGGGCTCCCAGGACGTGCTCCTGCAAGTCGCGATGGCCCAGCAGAGCGGGCAGAAACGCCTCGACGCGGAGAAAGACCGCCTCAAGGCCGAGATGGAGCGGCAGCAGAACCAGATCGACACGGAATTGAACCTCGAGATCGAACGAGTCCAGAACACCTACAAGCTCTGGGCGGTGCTCCTGCCGCCCATCCCCCCGCTGCTGATCGCCGTGGTCGTGTTCTTCACGCGGCGATTCCGCGAGAGAGAAGGCGTTTCGCGCTCGCGCCTGCGGTAGTCTTCCAAGGACGTTCGTGGCAGAGTCTTGAAATTCCGGCCGTTGCGCCGGCTCAGCGAGGAGCACGATAAGAAATGACCGAAATCAAGCGAACCCTGACTTTCGTGGTGATCGCCGCGGCCCTCACGGCGATCAGTTACTTCACCCTGCCGAAGACCGACCTGATGTCCCCCGCCGACATGGTGGACCAGAGCCTGTTCCCCAATTTCCAGGACGCGCTCACCGCCACCAGCCTGGAAGTCGTCAAGTTCGACCAGGCCGCCGCGACGCCCGTCAGCTTCATGGTCAAGAAGGAAGGCAATTCCTGGGTCATTCCTCCCAAGAATTATCCGGCCGACGCCCAGGACCAATTGGCGAAAGCCGCCGCCGACCTGATCGACCTGAAGGTGCTCAGCGTTGCCGCCGATCCGCTGGAGGCCGGTATCGGCGCCGACGACATCAAGGGACTCCACAAGCTCTATGGGGTCGTCGATCCCGCCGAGAAGGGCGCCGCCAGCGGGGAAGGCATCGGCACCCGCGTGAGCCTCCGCGACAAGGACGACACGAAGCTTGTCGAACTGGTGATCGGCAAACCGGTCGAGGAGCAGCAGGGCCTGCGCTACGTCCGGCGCGTCGGCCAGGATCCGGTCTATACCGTCAGAGTCAGCACCGATAAATTCTCGACAAAGTTCCAGGACTGGATCGAAAAAGACCTGCTCAAGCTCAGCTCGTGGGACATCCGCACGATCAGCATCGACGATTATTCGGTCGATATCCTCCAGCAGAGCATCACTCCCCGAGGCAAGATCACCCTGGAGTACAACGACACCGGGGAGCCGCGTTGGAAAATGACGGCCGACCGGGTGTTCAAGAAGGAAGGCTGGGCCGAACAGGGGCTCTCCGAAAAGGAGGAACTCAATACCGACACGCTCAACAATCTGAAGAACGCCCTCGACGACCTGAAGATCGTCGACGTGATGCGCAAACCCGCCTCGCTGAGCGATACGCTGCGGAGCAGCGGCTCGATCAATCTCGATCCCGAAGCCGAACGCTCGCTCGCCCGGGCCGGTTTCCACGTGGTCACGGTCTCCGACCCGGCCAGTCCCGGGAAGAAGTCCTACCAGTTGCGATCCAACGAAGGCGAGATCGCCGTCACGATGAAAGATGGCGTCCACTACGTGCTCCGCTTCGGGCAGATTGCCGGTATGGCTTCCGAGGAGGAGGCCAACGAGGAGAAGACGGAGAAGCAGGCGGAGGAGAAGCCCGAGTCGTCAACGGCCGACGTGAACCGCTACCTGTTCGTGATGGCCGAGTTCAGACCGGAGATGATCGAAAAGCCAACCTACGAAGAGCTGCCGGAACTGCCTGACGAGCAGCCCAAGGCCGACGAAAAGAAGCCGGAAAAGCCCAAGGCCGACGAAGAGAAACCGCAAGATTCCAAAACCGGCGAAGAGAAATCGGAAAAGCCCAAGGCCGGCGAAGAGCCGGGCGAGGGGAAGTCGGAAGACAAGCCGGAGGCCGGCCAGGAAGAAGCCGCGGCTGAGGAAGCGTCCCAGACCGAGGAGCCGAAGCTGAGCCGGGAGGAGATCGAAAAGAAGCGCGAAGAGATCCAGAAGGAGAATGATCGCAAGAAGGAAGAGTACGAAAAGAAGGTCGAGGACGCGGAGAAGAAGGTCGCCGAACTGAACGCCCGCTTCGCCGAGTGGTACTACGTGATCGACGATGCCGAGTATCAGAAGATCCACCTCAGCCGGGACAAGATCGTCAAGGCGAAGGAGGAGGAGAAGCCGGAGGAGAAGGCTTCAGACGCATCGGCCGCCAAGCCGATTGCCAAGCCCGACACCGTCGGCGATTTCGAGAGCCTCAAGGCGGATGCACCGCGCCCGTAGGCCTGCAATCGCTAGCGGGAACCCGGCGAGTCTGGCGCAAGCGGACCCGCCAGCGCCGCCCCACCGAGAAGCCGAGTCCTGGGCATGGCCGCTCGTGTTGTGATGGGCCGCCGCGGGCGTCGCGGCCTGTGGTCGACTCGTGCGCCTGCGGGCAACGCGCGCGGCGATCTGGGATCGACTGGCCCTGGCCCGCCTTACGGGCGGAAGTAGATGGGCTGGCTGATCCGGGTGCCGGGGGCGATCCGCTCGCGAAGCTGCTCGGCGTCCAGGGCAAACAGCGGGCTGATCTCCACGGGCGTGCCGTCGGCCACCTCCGCGCCGGCGCGGCGGAGCCAGTCGGCGTGCAAGGCGACGATCTGCGCTCGCACCGACTCCGGCGTATCGTCGGCCGCGCCCGGTGCATTCTTCAGCGGGGCGAAGTGTGTTTTCGGGTCCACTTCGACGACCAGGGCATTCGCAGCCGCGGGGAGCAGGTCGAAGATGAATTGCTCAAATTTGTAGGCGTTCGGCTTCTCGGGCTGGTGGGCGCGGCCCTGTTCATCGAGGAACGGGACGCGTTTGTGGGCGACATGAAACGGCAGGGCGTCGGCCCTGCCGCTCATCCGCAGCAAGAAGGCGAGTTCGAACACATGGACGGCGATGCTCCCGGCCCAGATTTGCAGCGATCCGTCCGCGCGTCGCCGCTCGGCGACGGAGTCGGGCAGGTCGCTGTATTCGATCACGCGCAGCCGTCCATCCACTTCGACAACATTCCCCACGCGATCCTTCGGGTCCTGCTTGGCGATCACCTGGCTGGTCAACTCGGACCGGGCGAGCAGGTGGTAGCCGAGAAATTCGGGGGAGCAGACCTCGACCAGCGGATTGTCGACCTGGAAGTAGAAGACCTGCTCGATGCCTCGCTCGGCCAGCTCCGCCAGCGCCCCGCTGGCCTGGAGGGCCGCCAGCGCGCCGCCGTGCCCATCGGGGCTGAGGGCGATTTGGCCGCGCTCGGCCAGCAGGATCTTGCCGGTCCGATCGTCGATGGCGGGCATCGTACCCTGGCAGAAAACCCGCAAGTCGGTTTCAGGCAGGCCGAAATTCGCGTTCTCCGCGAAAAATCTGCGGGTCTCCCGTTCGGTTGCCGGGCTGACCATCAGATAGACGGGAACCGAGGCGCCATAGCGGCGAGCCGTCGCCACCACCTTCTCCAGGTGAATCTGGAAGATCGGGCACCTCGACACCGGCCCGATGGGAAACATCCCCTTGGGATGCTCGAAGCCGAGCCGCGTCCCCTGGCCGCCGGCAACCAGGAGGACGGCCACGCGGCCGCCGGCCAGCGCCTCAGCGCCGCGGCGGCAAGCCGACTCCGGAGAGAACCGGTTCTTCTGATCGCCGAGCCGCATAGCGGCCGGCTCGCCCGCCCGATCCACCAGTTCAACCACCTCGTTGGCCTGATCGCGTTCGGCAAAGAGGTGGGCAATTTGGGGAAAATCGATCCGCTCGATTTGCTCGGCTAGCGCGGTGTGCTGCGTCTCCGAGAGTTCGTCCCAGAACCGAACCAGGTGCTCCTGGCCGTGTGCCTTGAGTTTCTCGAACATTTGATCTGCCTTCATCTGCCTGACGTTCCCAAGCTGCCATCCGCCCCCTCCTTCCCAATCTCCCCCCTCCTCCTGGTTGCCAAGCTCCAGCTTGGGAACGCGGGGGGAGGAGGGTTGGCTGCCAGGGGAAGGGCCTATCGACCGGGCAGCCCGCTCAATCCATCCTATGCCAGATCCGCTCGCAGGAGGAGCCATCCCGATCGATTGTCGGCGGCGGTACAATCCATCGAGGCAAGGTTCAAGGTCCCCTGCCGAATGACCAAACGGGCAAGACTGGACCGCTCACTGGGAGCACCGAATTGGCGGAACTCGGGCCTGGGACCTCGGGTTTTGTACCGTGCCTGAATCGAGTCGGTGAGCCAAGGTTTAACGAGAGGCAGGACAAAGACTTGCCCTATTCTGCCGCGCCTTGTCAACCCGAAAACCAGGCCCGCTGGTGAGTTGGTCCCGTCGGGGCCGTTTGATTGACCGGTTGTGGGCCATTCGATAAAGTGCGAAGATGGTATGGATCGTGTTCCCCTCCAGGTTCCCCGGCAAATCGGGGGGGCGACGGGTGGGGTTTTGGTTGTTCGTCGGTCCCGGTCGTTGAGTCTTGTCAGGCGGCAGCGCCTCGGCGCGGTTCGCTGCGCGGTGGACTCCCGTCAGGCTGTGGATTTCAACGCCGGCCCGGCTGTGTCTTCATAGGAATTCTCCGCCACCAGCCATGGAATTGCTCGAACGCGTTTTTGACAAGTTTGCGGACGGCATGGATGCGTTCGCCCGAGGGGTGGAGCGCGCCGTGACGGGGGTTTTTGGCTCGTCGAACGCCCGCTACATTCGCAAGCTCCAGCCGACGATCGACGCGATCAACGCGAGAGAGGCCTATTTCCAGGAATTGACCGATGCGGAGCTGCGCGGCCAGACGGACAAGTTTCGCAAGCGGCTGGCGGCGGGCGAGACGCTCGACCACCTGCTCGTCGACGCCTTTGCGGTCTGCCGCGAGGCCGGCCGCCGGGTACTGGGGATGCGGCATTACGATGTCCAGCTGATCGGCGGCATGGTGCTCCACAGCGGGGCGATCGCGGAGATGGTGACCGGCGAGGGGAAGACGCTTGTGGCCACGCTGCCCGCCTATCTCAACGCCCTGGAGGGCAAAGGGGTCCACGTCGTCACGGTCAACGACTACCTGGCGCGACGCGACATGGAGTGGATGGGCCCGCTCTACATGTCGCTGGGGCTGACGGTCGGCACGATCCAGAGCAACATGCCCAACGACCAGCGGCAGAAGGCCTACGCCTGCGACATCACCTATGGCACGAACAACGAGTACGGTTTCGACTACCTCCGCGACAATATGCGCCCGGCCGCCTGGGGCGACGCGCGGTACCCGCTGCACTTGCAGCAGGTGCAGGGCCCGCTGCACTACGCGATCATCGACGAGGTGGACAACATCCTCATCGACGAGGCGCGCACGCCGCTGATCATCTCCGGTCCGGCGCGCGACGATGTGAACCGCTACCGGATGGCCGACCGGATCGCCCGGCAGCTCCGGCGCGACGCGCACTTCGAGGTCAACGAGAAGGAGCATTCCGCCCACCTGACCGACGACGGCGTCCGCAAGGCCGAGGAATTGGCCGGGGTCGAGAGCTTCTACACGGCCGGCAACATGGAGTGGCCGCACCTGATCGACAACGCCCTCAAGGCGCATCACCTCTACAAGCGCGACGTGAACTACGTCATCCAGGGGGAAGAGGTGGTGATCGTCGACGAATTCACCGGCCGCCTGATGCCGGGGCGGAACTGGAGCGATGGTTTGCACCAGGCGGTCGAAGCCAAGGAGGGGGTGCGCGTCAAGGAAGAGAACCAGACGCTGGCCACGATCACGCTCCAGAATTTCTTCAAGCTCTACGACAAGATCTCCGGGATGACGGGCACCGCGATGACCGAGGCGGCGGAATTCTGGAAGATTTACAAGCTCGACGTGATCTCGATTCCGACCAATCGCCCCCTGCGGCGGCTGAACCACCCCGACTTGATCTACCGCACGGAGGAGGAGAAGTACGAGGCGATCGTCGAGGAGATCGAGCGGATGTACAAGTGGGACACGATCGCCAAGCGTGGCGGCGAAATAGTCGTCGGCACGATCGTCCGCGAGGACGAGGACTCGGTCGAGGTCGAGTTGCCGCGGTCCAGCCACCGCGAGACGGTCGCCCGCTCGGCGATCCGCGAGGTCCAGCGGAAGGGTCGCCCGATCCTCGTTGGCACGGTGTCGATTGAACGCAGCGAATTGATTTCCGGGATGCTGGACCGCAAGGGGATCAAGCACCAGGTGTTGAACGCCAAGCACCACCAGCGGGAAGCGGAGATCGTGGCCCAGGCGGGCCGCCGCGGCGCGGTCACGATCGCCACGAACATGGCCGGCCGCGGAACGGACATCGTCCTCGGCGGAAACCCCGAGGCCTTGGCCTGGGCGCACCTTCAAGAGAAGTATCCCACCCGGCTCGACGTTCCCCAGAGCGAATGGGACGAGCTGGTAGCCGAAATCGAGCAGCGCGAGGAGATGAAGTCCGAGGGGCGCGCGGTCGTCGCCAGCGGCGGGCTGCATATCATCGGATCCGAGCGGCACGAAGCGCGGCGGATCGACCTCCAGTTGCGCGGACGCTGCGGCCGCCAGGGCGACCCCGGCAGCAGCCGCTTCTTCCTCTCGCTGGAAGACGACCTGATGCGAATCTTCGCCGGCGAGTGGGTGAAGAAGATTCTCACCGGCCTGGGCATGGAACGCGGCCAGGCGATCGAAAGCCGGATGGTTTCGCGGCGCATCGAGGGCGCCCAAAAGAAGGTCGAGGAGCGGAATTTCGAGATTCGCAAAAACCTGCTCGAATACGACGAAGTCATGGACGAGCAGCGGAAGCGCGTCTACGGTTACCGCCAGCAGATCCTCAACGGCGTGCCGTGCCGCACGCTGATCTCCGAAATGATCGACCGCCAGATCAAGAACCACCTGGCCGAGTTCCTGGCCAAGGACTACGGCGCCGATACCTTCGCAATCTGGGCCGGCAAGCTGCTCTCGACGGAACTCGATGCCCGCGACTATCGCGACATGGACATCTCCCTGGCCGAGCAGTACGCCAAAGACCAGGCCGAGAGGATGGCGGAAGGCCAGGTGCTCGAGGCGATCGAAGAGAACCTGCCCGACGAGGTCGACCCGCGCGAGTGGAATTGGGAGGCCTTGGCCAAGATGGCCAACATGCGCTGGCAGCTGGGCGTCAATGCCGCCGCGCTGAAGAAGATCGGACGCGAGGGGCTGGCGGAGTTCCTGATTGAGAAGGCCCGCGCGGCGATTCATCGCATCGACCTGAGCGAGGGCGCCAAGTTCCTGGCCCACGATTTCGGGCTGCAAACGGCCTGCGCCTGGGTCCGCCACAAGTTCGGCTTCGAACTCGACCTGGAGGAAATCGAAGGCGCCGAATCGAGCCAGATCGCCCAGTTGATCCGCCAGCGGGCGGAGGCCGCCTACCGCGACAAGGAGATCGAGTTTCCCGTCATGGCGGGCCTGTACCACTTCACCCTCCGCGACGGAGCGGGGCACAAGCGCTACGATCGGGAAAAGCTCGCTGTCTGGGCGAAAGACCGGTTCGGCGCGGAACTCTCAACGGACGATCTCCGCAACAAGCAGCGGCACGAGATCCAGGCCCTCCTCGTCGAGCAGAGCCGGCTCCACGCCGAACGGGCGCAGCAAATGGTCGAGGAGGCCCAGCGCCGCGTCGCGGAACTGTTCGGGCCGCAGAGCTCCCCCGACGCCCTGCCGGACACCGCCCGCTCCAACGGCCAACTCCGCTCGCTGGCGGCCTGGATGAAGAAGGAGCTCGATTGCGAGTGGTCCGAAGAAGAGATGGGCGCCCTGCGGCGGAAGGATTTCGAAAGCCGCCTGTCCGAACTGCTCGACGACCACTTCCGCCCCGAAATGCGAAAAATGGAGCGCGCCCTGCTGCTCCAGCTGCTCGATTCGGGCTGGAAGGAGCACCTCCTCGTGATGGACCACCTGCGCTCAAGCGTGGGGCTGCGAGGCTACGCGCAAGTCGACCCGAAGGTGGAATACAAACGCGAGGGCATGCGGTTGTTCGAGAACATGTGGAACGCCGTCGGCGAGCGCGTCACCGACCTGATCTTCCGCATGGAGCAGCTCGACGAAGGCTTCGTCAGCTCCACGTGGACGGAGACCGCGGCGATTCACGAGGACTCCTCCGGGGCGGCCACCGAGATCGCCAAACAACAGCAAGAGGCGATCGAGGGGACCCAGGTCGACCATAAGCGCGAGCCGATCCGCAACCGCCAGCCGCGCGTGGGGCGCAACGACCCCTGCCCCTGCGGAAGCGGGAAGAAATACAAATCCTGCTGCTTGCGGAAGGCCTGAAGTCGGTGGGGCGGCGCTGCTCGGTCGGCCGCGCGAGATGATTTGGCTCCGCGAGACAGCCCGGGGGCGGGCCGACCGCGGCCGGTTGGACCGTTCGGCGCCACCGGATAACCGAACTGAGGACAGCACCATGCAGCACACCGAATACTTCGTCGGATGGGGAACGCTGACATTGATCAACGCGGGCCTGGCGCAGGCCAAGGGGCGGAGCGGGCTCTTGTGGTGGCTGTTCTCGATCATCCTTGGCCCGATTGCCACGTTCTTGATCGTCGTGTTGCCCGCACTTCACAAGGGTCCGTAATTCCCGCCGGCCGGCCGGGCCCTCAACCTTCCAACTCGTCTTCCGCCGCGCCCGCCTTCCGCAGCGTGGGGACGGGCACGTCCGCAACAATCTCCGCCACGATCTCGGCCGCCGTGACTTTTCTCAGCCGGCTCTCGGGCTTGAGGATCATCCGGTGCATGAGGACCGGGCCGGCGACGCGTTTGACGTCGTCGGGCTGGACGAAGCCGCGCCCGTAGATCGCCGCCATCGCCTGCGCGGTGCGAAACAGGGCGATCGACGCCCGCGGGCTGCCGCCGAGGCTCACGTCCTCGTGCTGCCGCGTGGCGTGGACAATCTCGGTCAGGTAGCGGCGGACCTTCTCATCGACGTAGACCTCGCGGACCGCCTGCTGGCAGGCGATGATCTGATCGGCCGACACGACGGGCTGGAGCCCGTCGAGCGGATGCTCGCGCTGGAGCATCGCGAGCATCCGCAACTCCTCCTCCAGCGTCGGATAGCCGAGGCTGAAGCGGACCAGGAACCGGTCGAGCTGGGCTTCGGGCAGGGGAAACGTGCCCTCGTGGTCGACCGGGTTCTGCGTGGCGATGACGAGAAACGGCGGGGCGAGCCGGTGGGTGACGCCGTCGACCGTCACGCGGCTCTCGGCCATCGCTTCGAGCAACGCGGCCTGCGTCCGCGGCGTGGTCCGGTTGATCTCGTCGGCGAGCACGATCTGGGCAAAGATCGGTCCTGCGCGAAACTCGAACTCCGAGGTCTTCTGATTGAAGATCGAGGCCCCCGTCACGTCCGTGGGCAGCAGGTCCGGGGTGCACTGCACGCGCTTGAACGTGCAGCCGACGCTCGCGGCAAGCGTCCGGGCGAGGACCGTCTTGGCCACGCCCGGCACGTCCTCCAACAGGATATGCCCCTCGCAGAACCAGGAGACAAGCGAGAGGATGATCTGCCGCCGCTTGCCGACCATGACCTTCTCGGCGTTGGCGATGATCCGCTTGGCCGTGCCCATTACGTCGGTCATAAGCAGCCTCGGAGCTCCCGGAGAACGAAGGGCGGTCCCAAAAGGGGTGGAAAGCCGATCGGGCAATCTCCGCAAGGCGGCCGTGAGAACAATCCGCGGAATTGGCGGCCCGGGGCGGATCGGCTTGAGACGCATCGACCGGCGATGCCCTTCACTTTAGGGGGGAGACTGGCGGGTGTCAAATCGTCTGACGCGCCGGGCGGAAGAGGGGGAATCGTCCTTGGATAGTTCCTCGGGGGACGTTTCGTCTAGGGGTTGTTCGCCTCCTGGAGCCGTTTCTTCAGCCGAATCTCGACCAATCGGACGCAGTCCTCGACGGATTTTGGATCGACCTGCTGAAAATCAGCGTGGTGCGAGTTCTGGTAGTCGACCAGCACCCAGTCGCCCTGCCGGTCGCAGAGGACCCAATGCACGGCAGCGGCCTTGGTCTCGCCGCCGATGCGGCTGATGGCGAAATCGGCCATCAGTACGTAGTCCGCTTGGGGCGTGTGCTGCTGGACCCACGCACGGACCTGCCGCGCGGCTTGCCAGAGAACTTCCTGCTCGTTGGGACTGTCCTTCAGATCGAGCATGGGACCGGCGTCGGTCGCGACGACCGACTTGAAGCCGACCGGTGCGAGCCACACGCCCCGTTCCGCGGCAGTCTTCTCATCCGTCCTGCCGCCAGCCCGCACGCCGAGAACGACGAGCGTGCTTTCGGCCAACTGTTTGCGGAGCCGGCCGGCGCGACCTCCCATCGCCTTGATCTCATTGTCGTCGGGCACCCCGGACTAGTGAACGCGGATTTCGCCAGCCGCACGTCGTCGAGGCCTGCCCGCTCCAAGAGCATTCCGACCACTTCGGCAATCCGCTGCCTGAGATCGACTGGGTTTGGGCCGGCCGGCGTGACAATCCGCACGGGAAAGACCGTGGCCGATTTTTCCTTGAGCTGGACCTTGGGGGGGTGCGTTCGCCGCACTCTCCGCCGGCGCGGCCGGCCAGGCTGCGGCAAACACGACCGCTCCGAGAGCGACACCGAGTAACAGTGCCAAGACAGTTCGCACGGATTTGACCTCCTGATACACACCCCGGAAACCGCGGGCAGGAAGAGAACGGGGTTGGCCGGCGCGCCGCCGCCGGCCGGCGCCAGCCCGGTTCTGACCCAGGCTCGAACTGGCGGCATATATAACGCTCGGCAGCCCGGGTGCTTTCGAGGGGGACAGCCCTGGGGTGGCAAGAAGCCGGTGCGCGCCGCGTCCCTGGGTGGAACCAGAATGTGAGTATACCGGTTGTCATCCCATTCCCTACGCCGAAGGCG
>LSQX01191015.1_pt1 | contig 25647 bp, 15 predicted proteins | sample 654561 | NCBI WGS metagenome assembly LSQX01 (sample SAMN04489861, study PRJNA283612) | anaerobic digester metagenome | isolation source: 4 biogas reactors fed with cattle manure at either 37C or 55C with and... | place: Denmark: Kongens Lyngby | collected 2014 | reverse complement strand
CCGGCCCATGAAGGCTCTTTATCTATTGCACGGTTACTCCGGTAACTATATGGATTGGGTTTGCAACAGCAATATACAGGAGTTATCGTTAAAGCATGAAATCGCCGTATTTATGCCTTCAGGAGAAAATTTCTTTTATTTGGACGACATTGATATGAATTCATTGTATTCCGAGTATATTGGCAGTGAACTCGTTGAGTTTACTCGTAAAATGTTTCCGATTAGCGACAAAAGAGAAGATACGTTCATTGGTGGATTGTCGATGGGCGGTTACGGCGCAATCAGAAACGGTTTGAAATATAACAGGACATTCAGCAGGATTATAGCTTTGTCCTCGGCGTTGATTACATACAGAATAGCATATATACCCGTTAATTATAAGGACGACGTTGCTGATTATAATTATTACACGAGAGTGTTTGGGGATGTCAACAAAATTATTGGCAGCGACAAGGACCCGGAGGCTCTTATTCTTAGCTTGAAACAGGAAAAGAAGCAGATACCCGAAATATTTATGGCCTGTGGTACGGAAGATTTCCTGCTTGAGGAAAACAGAAAATTCCATAAATTTCTGGATTCTGAACAAATAGAACATAAGTATTTTGAAAGCCCGGGTACGCATGATTGGAAATTCTGGAATGAATATATTAAAAAAGGGATTGGGTGGGCAGTTTATTAATATAGCATTGCGCCTAAATATGTCAAACGGTTGACATTAATACTGTTTTTATTTATAATCATGTTAGCCAGAGAACATTATTAAGTATGACTTTTGGGGGTTTTTCAGTGGTTAAAAACATTTTTGATAAATTTAAAACCATAGAAGAGCTAAATAATATTCCTAAAGGAGATATGCCCGGAGATAAAATCAACATTGATTTTGGGCATCTAAAGAAGGTAATAAATATTTTGCCTGATTTATTAAAAACACTTATTCCGTTAGTGGACAATCATCCTTATAACAGAGTGGTTATATCCGTCAGCGGGGGATCGGGAACAGGCAAATCTGAGATTGCGTCGCTTCTTTCTTATTATTTTAATCAAACCGGATTTGGAAGCTATAATTTATCCGGTGATAACTATCCTCACAGAATTCCGCAATATAATGACGCTGAAAGGCTCCGGATTTTCAGGCAAAGCGGAATCAAAGGCCTTATTGTTCAAGGACAGTATTTACATGAAAGAAGAAAAATATTAAGCGAGCTGCAAAACAGCAATCATGATTGTAATCCCGATTTGGTAAAAAACCATCCCTGGATGTTAATATATCAGAATGAAGGCAAGAATGGCCTCCGCAGTTATTTAGGGACTCCTAAAGAGATAAATTTCAGTGAATTGAATGAGATAATTTCACAGTTTAAAAACGGTGCGGATAAATTGTTTCTTAGGCGGATGGGGAGAAAAGAATGGGAAATATGGTATGAATTAATTAATTTCAAGAATATTAAAGTGCTGGTGATAGATTGGACCCATGGTATCAGCCATTTTCTAAACGGAATTGATATCCCTGTTCTGCTTGGCAGTAAACCGCAGGATACTCTTAAATTCCGTAAATCCCGCAACAGGGACAGCGGAATTGACAGTCCGTTTACCGACATGGTGCTAGACATAGAGCAAGAGCTATTGATAGCACAGGCATCCGAGGCAAAACTTATTGTATCGGCAAACGGGGAAATAATATCATACAATGAATATATAAAAGCAATGAGGTAAGAAAGTAAATGCGTAAGGCATGGGTTTTATTTAGATATTTTTGTATCTAAATTGTCAATCGATTATCAATTAAAAAAACAGGTATAACAAGCTAAATCAATGCATTATATCTACGCAAAAACACTTATATGACAAATCAATATGTTCAGGGGTTGACATACAAAAAATATTATAGTAATATTAAATTGTTTATTGGGTACATTCATGTGTGACTATTAAGGCTAATTTTTTTTATTATTATGGGAGGTAAATTATGAAAAGAAGATTATTTGTAATGTTTCTAGCACTTGTTGTTATTATGGTATTAACGGCATGCAGCGATCAAACCCCCGGAACAGCCGGTTCAGACATGACCAGTGACAATGCGGGTTCCGTAGATTCAGGTTCATCCGGTGGCAAACCTCAAGTAAAAATTACATACTTTAATACGTCGGCTGAAGTGAATACGATGTTTGAGGACATGTTCAAAAGGTATAACGAGCTTTTTCCCAATGTAATAATTGAGTTGATACCAACAGGCATTGGCGAAGGACAGCAAGAGAAGCTGCAATCGCTTTATGCGTCAGGAAACGCACCAACATTTATGAATGTCGATCCTGCCAACGTCATAGAATATGAGGACCATCTTCTGGAATTTACTGAGGAAAATGCGTCCTGGCTGAGTCTGGCCAGTGATGGAGCTGTTGATGGAGGAACATTTGGAGGAAAAGTTCTTGGAGCTCCGTGGAGTGTACAGGGTTACGCCTTGCTTTACAACAAAAGAGTCGTCAATGAAATATATGGAGAAGGAAAATTTGATCCGACAACTATTAATACAAGAGACGCTTTAAAAGCCTTTCTTGAAAAGTGTGAAGCCGCAGGTGTACCCGCAACCATGCTGCATGGTGCAAACTGGTCCTTGGGTGGCCATTATCTCACCCTTACATATGCCGTGCAGGGACCAAATACTTCAGACGGTACAGGTTTTATCGACAAATTAAAAGCCGGAACAGCAAAAATTGAAGACAGCCCAATATTTCAAGGTTATATTGATACGCTGGACATACTTGCAAAACACAACTACAACAAAGCAGATCCCCTGGTAGGAGATTTTAATAAGGATATTCAGGCTTTTGGAGAAGGGAAATGCGCAACTTTCTTTATGGGTGACTGGTCGTGGACTACAATGGTAACATTGGAGAATGTAGATCAGGAGTATGGCTTTATACCTGTGCCATGGAGCAACAACCCGGAAGATTACGGCAATACGGAGGTTGTAATGGTATTACCTAAGTTCCAGTGTATAAATAAATCACAGAGCACACCGGAACAGCAACAGGCTGCATTAGATGCTTTGAGATGGATGCTTACGGAACCGGAAGGCCAGCAGTTTTTTATAGACGCCGGATTCTTCATGCCTTACAAAAATGTTAGGGATGATGTAGTATATAATTCAATGACATCTTCCATATCTGATTATGCACAAAGAGGTAAAACCATCAATTTAGGATGCTTCTCATACATATCGGGAGATGCGTGGACCGAAACAGGTAATCTGATGCTTAAATATCTTGCGGGGGCAATAGACAGAAATGAGCTTGCGCAAGGGATTAATAATTATTGGCAATCCGTTAAATAAATGATTTAATATTTATATGTTAGTAAGAACGGATAACGGGATATTATTAAGCCGTTATCCGTTCCATTGAATTGGGGTTATTATAAATGAATATCAGAAATAAACTGCTGACTAACATAGGAAATTTTGTTGTATTTTTAGGGCCTTGCCTTATTGCATTTACATGTATTTTACTTATACCGCTTTTTTATGGTTTATATTTAACCTTTACCGATTATAGTCCAATAAGTACAACATTTGATTTTGTGGGCTTCAGTAATTTTCGGGAAGTCTTTAGTGATAAGGAGTTTTGGCAGCAGTTTGTAAAAACGCTTGGTTATGTATTCTACTCGGCCATATTTTGTAATATAACAGCCTTTATACTGGCATATCTGCTTGCCGGTAATATCAAAGCACAGAACTTTCTCAGGGCCGGATTTTTTACTCCAAACTTAATTGGAGGTATTGTGCTGGGGTATATTTGGAAGTTTATTTTTGCAAATGTGATTACTACAGTTGGAGATATTCTTGATTATCAACCTTTAAAAACCTCGTTTCTAACACACCCCGACAGGGCAATAGTTGCAATGATCATTGTGACTGTGTGGCAATATTCCGGTTACCTGATGACAATATATATAGCAGGCTTTGTTGGTATACCAAAAGATATTCAGGAGGCTTCTGAAATTGACGGTGCTACGGGAATAAAGAAGCTCTTTTCAATAACAATACCACTCATGGTTCCATCATTTATAATATGTTTTTTTATCATCATATCAAGGGGGTTTATGACATATGACCTTAATCTTGCTCTGACAAATGGGCAACCATATGGTTCTACCCGACTGGCAGCCATGCATATATACCAAAAAGCCTTTCAGGCAAATGAATATGGAATTGGGCAGGCAGAGGCTATCATATTTTTCATCACTGTCGCAATTGCCGCTGTTTCCCAAGTTCTCCTGACTAAGAAGTTTGAGGTGGAAGCATAATGAGAGAGCGCGCGAGTATATTTACATATATCAAATATATCTTAATATGCGTTTTATTGATTCTGTTTATGGTGCCGTTTTATTTAATGGTAATCAATTCATTTAAAACTACACAGCAGTTTGTTAATGATCCTTTTTCGCTGCCTGTACTTGAAAAACTTAGTTTTGTAAATTATATCAGTGCGTATGAAAAAATGAATTTTAATAAAGCAATTTTAAACAGTGCAATAATTACAAGTATTAGTGTTTCTTTAATATTGCTCACTTCCTCCATGGCTGCATATTTTCTTGTGAGGCATAAATGGAAGATTAACAGAGTAATATTTGCAACATTGGTCGCATCCATGATAGTACCTTTTCAGGCTATCATGATACCACTTGTAAGTATTTATGGAAATATGAATTTAATGAACAACAAATGGATTTTAATCTTTATGTATATGGGATTTGGCCAGGGTTTTGCTGTTTTCATTTTTCATGGATTTATAAAAAATGTTCCGCTGGAAATGGAAGAATCTGCCTTGATCGATGGTTGCAACAAAATACAGTCGTTTTTTCAAATTGTATTTCCTTTGTTAAAACCTGTACTGGTAACAGTACTAATTTTGGATGTATTGTGGATTTGGAATGACTATTTACTTCCAAGTCTTGTTTTAATATCTCCATCTGAAAGAACACTGCCATTATCGGCATACAGCTTTTTTAACACATACAGTGTTGATTATGCACCATTAATGGCTGGTATTGTATTAACAATAATTCCTGTTCTAGCCGTGTATTTATTTTCACAGAAGCATATTATTCATGGCGTTGTTCAGGGGGCAATAAAATAGCATCAGCCATTTTACAAATCGATATAGCTAATCCATACAAAAAACGCAGTTGCTTCAAATTGTGCAGCTTCTCTATACAATACCCACGCCTATACACTTGTAAAAAATGTTACAAAAATATAGAATATTGGTATAAAGAAATGGGTAACATTTATAATTCCTATGGGAAGGATGATAGTATGGATAAAACAATACTTGTCGACTACCTGGATTCACTTGAAAGGAATGGAATACCCGGATGTGAATGCATTGTGTATCATAAACATAAGCCTGTGTTCCGTCATATTGCCGGATATTCTGAAAACAGCGAAAGGAAGGTATCTCCTGGAACAAATATATACTGGTTATACTCGGCGACAAAGCTGATCACATGCACAGCCGTGATGCAGCTTATAGAAAAGGGTCATATAGGGCTTGATGACCCGGTTTCCGATTACCTGCCCGAATACGGGAATATGATGGTAAAACATAATTCCGGAATCAGGCAGGCAGAGAATATGATGACGATAAGACATCTGATGTCGATGCAAAGCGGTCTGAACTATGATCTTGAAGCTCCTTCAATAATAAAGGCTATAGAAAGCACGAACGGGACCGCGGACACGCGTCAAATCATTGAAGCGCTTGCAAATGAACCTCTTGATTTTGAACCGGGTACGCATTTCCAATACAGCTTGAGCCATGATGTGCTTGGCGCAGTGATAGAGGCAGCTTCGGGCATGAAATTAGGGAAATACTTTGACGAATATATTTTTAAGCCGCTCGGCATGAAAAACACGGGTTTCAACCTGACGCCAGAACTTGAGGCAAAGATGGTAAACCAGTTTGATTACCGGCCCGATACGTGGTCCTCCGTCAAGATACCGAAGAAAAACCGATATGTTCTTACGGAGAACTACGAAAGCGGAGGCGCAGGGCTCTACTCAACCGCTGACGATTATATTCTGTTTTTGGATGCGATGTGCAATGGCGGTACAAGCGTCGATGGGTACAGGCTGCTCTCCGGGCAGACCATTGACCTCATGCGTGAGGACCAGTTAAAGGGAGATTCCAAAAAGGATTTTGACTTATTCGGAAGAAGAGGGTACAGTTACGGACTTGGTGTACGCACGCTCATTGAAAAGGAAAAATCCGGTGTCAGAAGTCCCCTGGGTGAATTCGGATGGGACGGCGCCGCGGGTGCTTACGCGCTTATAGATACGCAAAACAATCTAACGATTTTTTACGTGCAGCATGTTCTTAACTGCGGTTATGTCTACGAGGTTATTCATCCGAAGATCAGAGATCTTACCTATGAAATGATGGGATTTTAACGGACTGCCCGCTTTCGGGCAGTTTTTTGTTTAATTCGATTTTTGTTTTTGACGGATTAAGTGTTAAAAAGGCCTCTCACTTCATCTTAACAACTCTGCTGTTATCTATCCATTTTTATCCTTAAGTATTTACTATTATTATTGACTTTCAAGAAAATAAAATAAAAATATTCAGAAGTTAATAATTATATCCAGAGAAAAAAATTTCATATCAATCTATTATTAGTAATAGGACAGCATGGTGATGTAAGCTGAACCGGATTATATAATTTGTCCCTGCCGGTTGGCCGCGTATACCCCGGGGTGAAACGTAAGGGTATGGGGATATTTCAGGTAGAGCAATGAACAGGTCAGCTTAAGCGAAGCACACATGCTGGAAAAATGGTTTTTCAAGGAGGGTTTTGTTATGAGGAAAATTGTATCGATAGCAGCGGCACTTATGTTACTGGTAACTTTAGCCACACTGGCCACAAGCTGTACAATACCGTCGGGCGGCGGTGGCGGCGGCGGAGATTTGATTGGGGTTGCGATGCCGACAAAATCATTGCAGCGCTGGAATCAGGACGGAGACAACATGAAGAAACAACTGGAGGCGGCAGGTTACAGAGTTGACCTTCAATATGCGGCAGACTCTGTGGAAACTCAGGTATCACAGATTGAAAATATGATAACAAAGGGTGCAAAGGTTCTCGTTATTGCTTCAATTGACGGTGAATCTCTGGGGGGTGTTCTTGAAGACGCCGCGAAAGACGGTATCAAGGTTATAGCTTACGACCGTCTGATTAGAGGCACGGAGCATGTCGACTATTACGCAACGTTTGATAACTATAAAGTCGGCGCACTCCAGGGACAATACATAGTTGAAACTTTGGGACTCGATAAGGGAGAAAAAGGCCCCTTCACATTGGAGGTATTCGGCGGCTCTCCTGATGACAATAACGCATATTTCTTTAACGCAGGCGCGATGGATACATTGCAGCCATACATAGACAGCGGTGCGCTGGTAATAAAGTCCGGACAGGTCGATATGGAACAAATTGCAATATCGGGCTGGAAATCTGAAGGTTCACAGGCAAGAATGGATAACCTGCTGACTGCTTTTTATTCGGATGAAAATATCGATGTTGTTCTGTCACCGAATGACAGCCTCGCAGCAGGAATTGTCGCGTCGCTGAAGGCTGCCGGGTATGGTTCCGCCGACAAACCTTATCCGATTCTGACCGGTCAGGATTGTGACGTTACGAATGTGAAGCATTTAATCGCCGGAGAGCAATCAATGTCCGTGTTTAAGGATACAAGAACACTGGCTGCAAAAGTTGTTGGAATGGTGGACGCAATTATGAAGGGAACTGAGCCGGAGATCAACGACACGAAAACATACGATAACGGCATAAAAATTGTTCCTTCGTATTTGTGTGAGCCCGTATTCGCTGATGTTAACAATTACAGAGAATTATTGATTGATTCCGGCTACTATACGGAAGACCAGTTGAAATAATATAATCCGCAGATGCTGTAATGGGGCGCTTTGCCGCTCCGTTGCAGCATCTTTTTAGATACTCAATATCCTTATTTTTTAATATGAGGAGAAAAATATGTCCGAAATTATTCTTGATATGAAAAACATTACAAAAGTTTTTCCCGGTGTAAAGGCACTGGACAATGTGAACCTTAAGGTCAAAAGAGGGGAAATACATGCGCTCGTCGGGGAGAATGGAGCCGGTAAATCCACTTTAATGAATGTACTTAGTGGTATTTACCCATTTGGCACATATTCCGGAGATGTTTTCTTTGAGGGTAAAAAATGTGAATTCAAAAGTGTGCGAGACAGCGAGAAGGCGGGGATTGCCATAATACACCAGGAGCTGGCATTGAATCCTTATATGACAATCGCCGAAAATATATTTCTTTGTAATGAACGCTCGAAATACGGCATTATTAATTGGGATCGCACAAATCAGGAAGCAAAAAAGCTTATATCAAAAGTAGGTTTGAAAGAAAAACACAGTACGCTGGTCATGGATATCGGGGTTGGAAAACAGCAGCTTGTTGAAATAGCCAAAGCACTGTCGAAAGATGTAAGGCTTTTGATTCTGGATGAACCTACCGCCGCATTAAATGACAGGGATTCCGATAATCTGCTGAATCTCCTGCTCGAACTTAACCAGCAAGGCCTTACCTGTATTATTATCTCACATAAAATTCACGAAGTGACCAGGATAGCTGATCAGATTACGATAATACGTGATGGCATGATAGTTGAAACTCTGGTAAATGGAGTTGATGAATTTTCAGAAAACAGAATAATTAAGGGAATGGTTGGAAGGGAACTTGTAAACCGTTTTCCGCCCAGAGAAAAGGTGAATATAGGTGAGATCGGGTTTGAGGTAAAGGATTGGGTAGTTTATGACCCTCTGGACGATGATAGAATGCGTATAAAAAATGTCAGCTTTAATGTACGCAAAGGCGAAGTTGTTGGTATTGCCGGGTTAATGGGAGCCGGCAGAACGGAACTTGTTATGAGTTTGTTTGGAAGAGCTTATGGGAAAAAAATCAGCGGCACTATCCTGAAAGATGGTAAGAAACTGTTGCTGAAAACAGTAAGCGAAGCGATCAGTGAGGGAATGGCATATGCTACCGAGGATCGGAAAACAGCCGGTTTGATACTGATAGATGATATAAGAAGAAATATCACACTGCCGCGCCTGGATAAGGTGAGCAAAAATTCCGTTATAAATGAAAGCCTTGAGGTTAAGGCTGCAGAGGAACAAAGAAAAAAATTGAATATTAAGTCATCGGGAGTTTATCAGAAAACGGGGAATTTATCGGGAGGCAACCAGCAGAAGGTTGTGCTGAGTAAATGGATTTTTTCCGAGCCCGATGTGTTATTCCTGGACGAACCTACCCGGGGAATTGACGTTGGTGCAAAATATGAAATTTATACAATTATCAATCAGCTTGCTTCCCAGGGGAAGTGTATTGTTGTGATATCGTCCGAACTGCCGGAGATTTTAGGAATATGCGACAGAATATACATTATGAACGAAGGCAGCATTGTTGGTGAGATGAGTAAGGAAGCGGCCAGTCCGGAAAAAATTATGAAATGTATTCTGACTTCAACCTCCAACAGAAGCTAACAAATAAGGAAAGGGTTGCAATATGGAAAGAATCAGAGATGTATTAAGGCATAATATACGACAATACGGAATGCTATTTGCACTGATAGCCATTATGCTTATTTTTCAAATATTAACCGGTGGTATACTGTTAAGACCTATAAACGTATCAAGGTTAATCTTCCAAAACAGCTATATTCTTATATTGGCCATCGGCATGATGCTCTGTATTTTAACAGGCGGACATATTGACCTGTCGGTAGGTTCGATTGTTGCGATGGTCAGTGCGTCATCGGCATTATTCAGCGTAAAACTGGGATTGCCGGTACCGCTTTCGATATTCCTGTCACTCATTGTGGGGTTACTTGCTGGAATGTGGCAAGGCTTTTGGATTGCATTTGTTAAAATTCCGCCGTTTATTGTAACTCTTGCGGGAATGTTGATTTTTAACGGTGTAAACAATATTATCCTGAGCGGGAAAACGGTCCTGTTACCGCAGCTGTACATAACAATCGCATCGGATAGCATACCGGATTTTATTGGTTCCGGTGGCAAGCTGCATTTATCAACGATAGTGATTGGAATTATTTGTTCAGCTTTATACATAATAATGGAGCTTTTCAGCCGTGCGAAAAAAAAGAAATTCGGTTATGATGCGGGGTCCGACCAGCTGTTTATTGCAAAGATAATTGTAATAGCTCTGGTTATAAACCTTTTCACATATTGGCTCGCCAGGGCGAACGGCCTTACATACGCTGTCATTTTGCTTGTGGTGTTGATTGTTATATACTCGTTCATTACAAACAAAACAGTCGCCGGACGGCATATTTATGCATTGGGCGGAAATGCGAAAGCCGCGGAGCTTTCGGGGATTAATATAAAAAGAGTTATGTTCTGGGTTTATGCAAATATGGGCTTTTTAGCCGCAATCGCCGGAATTGTTTTTGCGGGAAGGCTGAACTCGGCATCCCCAACCGCCGGGGACGGATTTGAACTTGACACGATTGCCGCGTGCTTCATTGGCGGAGCTTCAGCAAGCGGTGGTGTAGGAACAATTATAGGCGCGATAATAGGCGGATTCATTATGGGTATTATGAATAACGGGATGTCGATTATGGGGATAAGTACATTCTGGCAAAGCATTATCAAGGGTCTTGTTACGATCTTTGCCGTTGCCTTTGACGTATACTCAAAATCAAAAGCAAAAGTCGCTTGATTTGAGCAGGGAACTGCCTCTTACCCTCATTACACTATGCAAAGAGTTTTACTCTTTGCATTTTTAATGATAAAAAAATGCTATACGGAATTAATGCAAATTATTATATAATGAAATTAAGTTCTGTTTATGGCTCATAGGAGGCCGAATAGATGAAAAATACCCAAAGCAGGCTATTCGGATATATTTTCAGAAACAAAAAAACAAGTCTGTTGTTCAGAATACTAACAGTTATTCTGTTCATTATTCTTGCTGCCGCGTTTGCAGTTTCTATTACATATTCAATGATTATGGAAGAAAATTTTTATAAACGGACAGGAAACGGTATAAGAAAGGAGTACAGCAAAAATTTTCTCGTTGTCATGTATCAGACCTCCGATGATTTCCTGCAAAAGTTTCGCGAGGGCATTTACAAAAAGGCGGAAGAAAAACATATTCGTATAGATTTTATCAATGTTGAAAGTATAAATGAAGCTATAAACATAATCAATACGGCTGTTGCGGCGAAGGTTGACGGTATAATTGCACAGGGCATATATGATTCCGACTATATTCAGGTAATTAAAAAAGCAATTGAGAATGGCATTACCGTTGAATTTGTTTTCACCGATGCATGGGGTATCGACAGAGCTTATTTTGTCGGCTATAACGCATATGATTACGGGAAGATGGCATCACGCAGCGCAATCGAGCAGCTTCATGAAACAAAGGGCGATATTGCACTTATGGTTCAAAGCGTTACCTATAATGAAAAGGATGTTACCGGCGGATTGTTCATTGAAGGTTTTAAATCAATTGTAGATAAATATCCAAGGGTAAATTTGGTGGAGATTTCGCGGACAAGCTATGATATGTTCAGCGCAGAGGACATAACCTATGATATTTTAAGCAGGTATCCGGATATTGATGTAATAGTATGTACCAGTGAAAGAGATTCCTTTGGAGTCGCACAGGTTGTTATCGATTTGAACAGGGTCGGGGATATCAAAATAATCGGAGCGGGCGTTTCTGAAGATATTATCAAGTACATTGAACTTGAGGTTATTGCGTCTTCGTTTGATATGAATCCTGAACTTATGAGCCAATTATGTATTGAGAATCTGATCGGTGACAGAGTAAGCGGTGATTATTTCGAAACGCCGATAGAGGCGGTAACTTACAAAAATGTTCATAAGTATAAAAAATAACGGGAGAGGGTATGAAACATAAAATGAAGTTTTCACTGAATACTATACGGAAAAAAATGCTGTTTTATTTTCTTATGTCGATTATCCTTGTAAGCTCGGTAAGTGTATATTTGTCGATTAATTCCAACAAATTTTTCAGAAAGATAGATGCGATGTTTTTATCAAGCGTTCTGCTTGAAGACATGCAGAATTATCTTGCTGAATCGGAAAAAAACCTGGCATTGTTCATCCAGACTAAGGATTCCGACAGTAAAAACAATTACCAGCTGAATGCAGATCTATTGAATGAAAACGCGGAAAGACTGAAAAATATATTGCTTGCGGATGATTATAATATTGAAAGGCTTACGAATCTAATTGATACGTTTACTGAAAATGCGGAGGACGCCATATATGCCAAACAGGGCCGCGACGCAAACACAATGCGTGAAAAGTATAATTACGTTCATCAGGTCGGGAAATATATCATGGAAGAAATTCAGGGGTTGAACCTGCAGCAGTTGAAGCAAAATACGGAATATTATTCTGCTTTGGCCCGTAACAATATTATTGTCCAAAGGGCCAATTTTGTTTTGATTGTTGATATTCTCGTCCTTTCATGCATTATAATTCTCTATATTACATATAAAATGACAGATCCGGTAGTAAAGCTTTCCCAATCGGCAGAAGAGATATCAAAAGGGAATTTTGATGTGGATGAAGTAATTGTTACCAGTGAAGACGAAATCAAAATTATGGCCGAGGCGTTTAACAAGATGAAATCAAGTGTGAGGAACTATATTGAAGAATTACACAGTAAATCTGAAATAGAATCAAAACTTATGGAAAAAGAAATGCAGAACCTTAAGATGCAAACCCTTTTAAACAACGCGGAGCTGCAATCACTTCAATCACAGATCAACCCGCATTTTCTTTTTAACACGCTAAATGCCGGTGTCCAGCTTGCAATGATGGAAGAAGCGGATCGGACATCATGCTTCCTTGAAAATCTGGCTGCGGTGTTCAGATATAATGTGAGGCGTCTGGATAAAGAGGTTACATTGTATGATGAAATGAACAGTGTCCGCGCTTATATTGATTTAATGAGAGTAAGGTTTGGGGATATGATTTCCTTCAGTGTGGATATTAAAGATAATGAATTAATGCAAATACACATGCCTCCGCTGATTCTTCAGCCGATTGTGGAAAACGCGTGTATCCATGGGATTGGAGAAAGGGAGGAAGGCGGATGTATTGATATCCGGGTTTTCAGAAACGAAAAAGATGGTTTCATTGAAATCATTGATAACGGTATAGGTATGGATAAGGAAGTGATTGACGGTATTTTCAGCAAAGCGTGTGGGGGGGATGTGATGCCCGAGAAGCCAAAGAAAGGCCATACCACAGGAATAGGGATCAATAACGTCATACAACGACTTAGGCTTTACTATAAGAAAGATGATATTATAAATATTTCGAGCGAAAAAGGGAAAGGCACAAAAATTGTTATCAGGATTCCAGCACAGGAGGGAAGAGCATGTATAAGCTTATGATTGTTGATGATGAGCAGATAGTTATTGACGCGATAACTCATATCATTAATAAGAGCATAAAAGATGTCGAGGTTGTAGCCTGTGCAAAAAACGGTCGGGACGCAATTGAAAAGGCAAGAGCGGCTCATCCTGAAATCGTTCTTATGGACATACGTATGCCGGGGATAAACGGCATTGATGCCATTGCAGAAATACAAAGTTTTTTCCCTGATATAAAGTTTGCAATAATATCCGCATATGAACAGTTTGAATTCGCAAAGCAGGCGATGGAATTCGGAGTTGAACACTATATTTTGAAACCAATAAACAGAACTATTTTGATCAATACGATTAATAAAATGGCCAGCCAGATCCAACAACAAAAAGAGGAGAAAAAAAAAGAACTTGAAATAAAGGAGAAACTTGAAAAAGTAATACCGTATTTGGAGCATGGATTTATTTATTCGATTCTTCTGAATACCGAATTCAACGAAGAACTGGCAAGGTACATGGAAATACTTAACATCGGTCATCCCGGCGGATATATTATGATTATGCAGTTTGGCGATGGTGAGAAAGCGTCCGGGCTGTCCAACCGGATTGGATCGTCCATTGTCGGGCACGAGAATTATCCGTATGTGAGGGACACATTCAAATTTAAGTGCAACTGTATTGTCGGGCCGGTTCTTGTCAACAAAATAATTGTGTATGTACCGTGTGAAAGATTCAGGGATGAATATGAGTTCAGGCTGCAAACGATTGAACTGGCGGAAGATATTTTAAACAGCATCCGGCGGAAAATAAAAATGGAATACTTTATAGGGATTGGAGGATATAAAAACAATCAGGAAATTATCCATTCTTATAGTGAAGCGGCAAAAGCGTTAAGAAACAACAGGGGAGAGCCGATATCGCACATTCTGGATTTATACGGTGAACAGCCCGGATACACGTATGATATTCAGTCAGCCGGCAACATGGTTGCAAAAATCGAGATGGGAGACAGTGAAGGAGCAGCGGCTGTTTTTACAAAAATCGCGGATAGAATCAACGGTTTGGCCGGGTTAGGGTTTGATATGAAAAAAAGCCTGTTGATAGAATACATGGTAATTGTACACAGGACAGCGATGGAAGCGAAGGTGGAAGAGGATTCCTGCCTGAAATACAATGACTACATACAGGAAATGCTCTCTCACGACAGTCTGGAGAAGTTAACTTCATGGTGTATAAACCGTATTAAACATATTACAGGGAAAATACGCAGCAAAGAGTTTGAAAAGGGCAGCGGTATTATCTTAAGAGCAAAGAAATATATAAGGGACAACTTCAAAGACGAGATCACGCTTGAGGAGCTTTCAAGGAAACTGAATATAAGCCCGCAGTACTTCAGCAAGCTGTTCAAGGAGGAAACAGGCTATAATTTCATAGAATACCTTACGTTTGTCCGTATTGAACACAGCAAGAAGCTGTTGACTACGACGAATATGACAATCAAGGAAATATGTTATAGTGTTGGTTATGGGGACCCGAATTACTTCAGCCGGTTATTCAAAAAGAACACAGGTATGTCTCCTACTGTATATGTCGGAAGTAACAGATAAAAGGGGGTTGTGTGGTGGAAGAACGGTTAAAGCGGAAGCTCCTGTTGTTGATGGTTCTTATAATGGTATTTTCAAGCTGTGCCTGTGGCGCCAGCAGCGAGACAGCGGGACCCGGCGAAGATGATAAAATTGTGCTCGGCTTCGTAATTGAAGGGCTTGTTATTGAAAGATGGCAGAAAGACAGGGATATTTTCGTATCGAAAGCTAAGGAACTCGGTGCGGAGGTTATTGTACAAAACGCGAATGAGGATACCGAAAGGCAGATAGAACAGATTTACGCGATTATTGAGGAAGGCATTGACGTTCTTTTAATTCTTCCATATGACAAGGACGGTCTGACGCAGTGCATTAAAGCGGCAAAGAAAAAAGGAATCAAGGTAATTGCTTATGACAGGCTCATATTAAATGCCGATATAGACGCCTATGTCGCGTTCAACAGTGTCAAGGTGGGCCAGCTTATGGCAGGTGTACTATATGAAAAAGTGCCCGAAGGGAATTATATAATTGTAAACGGATCGCAGAAGGACAATAACAGCTACATGTTTAACAGCGGGTTCAAATTGGCTTTGAAAGATGGGCTGGACAGCAATCGTATACGGATAATTGCCGAAGTATGGGCGGATGACTGGAGGGAAAGCGAGTCATATAATACGGTCAGCCAGGCTATAAGCGAAGGAAAGAAAATAGATGCCGTTATCGGCGGCAATGATCGGCTCGCCGAAGGCGCTCTGAAGGCCCTTTCCGAGAACCGTCTTGCCGACGATGTTTATGTAGTTGGACATGACGCGGAATTATCGGCATGCCAAAGAATCGCGGAGGGATTACAGCTTGCCACCGTATATAAGCCTATAAGGGTTCTTGCCGAGGGCGCCGCGGAACTGGCCGTAAAAATGGCGAAGGGAATTGAGATTGAATATGAACATACGATTTTTGACGGAAAAAAAGAGGTTCCTTTTATACGGTACGAGCCTGTTCTTGTAACAAAGGACAATATGATGGATACCGTAATTAAAGACGGATTTCACACGATGGAGGAAATATACCGGAATGTGCCAAGGGATCAATGGCCGTCTGCAGACTGAAATACGGCAGTACAGAGAAATAATCTGCACTATATTATTAGTACAGCCCTTTATGAATATGATATAATTGAAGGGATCATCCGATTACTTGATATTTTCCGATAAGTTAAATTTTAATAAAAAGGCCGCGGCTGACAATGTGTAGACTCGAGAACTAAAAATTATGAAATATACAGAAAAAACTTGTCGAAATATAATACTTTTTTCCGCACAGAGAAAAAAGTTGAATAGTTAAGACCTGTGTGTTATACTTGCTATAAAGCGAGGTGAGGATATAATGGTGCAAAGGAAAGAGTATTTAAACAAGTTAATTGAGTGGCGTGAGAAACATATAATTAAGGTTGTTACAGGTGCCAGACGATGCGGCAAATCCACGTTATTTTTGCTATATATTGATTATCTGAAAAAATCCGGCGTATCCGATGAACAAATTATATCAGTAAATCTTGAGGATATAGAATATGAGAATCTACTTGATTATAAGTCACTATATAATTATATAAAGGCAAGACTTATAAAGGGTAAATTTACTTATGTATTTATTGATGAAGTACAGCAATGCAAGTCTTTTGAGAAAGCAGTTGATAGTTTATTTATAAAAGAAAATGTTGATGTGTATATTACCGGATCAAATGCCACTATGCTGTCAGGGGAACTGGCAACGTTATTATCAGGAAGATATATAGAAATATCAATGCTGCCGTTATCATTTTCCGAATATCTTGAGTTTACTAGTGGAAATAATATCAAATTAAACTTCAACGACTATTTGAAATATGGTTCATTCCCTTACGTAGCAAGTCTGAAAAAGGACGATAGTATAATCAGAATGTATATTGACGGGATATACAACACGATATTGATAAAGGATGTCGCTACCCGTGACGGCATAACTGATATATCTGTTCTTGAGAGTATAGTAAAATTTCTGTGCAGCAATATAGGCAGCCCCGTTTCCACAAAAAGAATAAGCGACACAATCAATTCAAGCGGTCGCAAGATATCAGTCAATACTGTTGATAATTATTTGCGCGCTTTAACTCAAAGCTATATATTCTATAAAGTTGACAGGTATGATATAAAGGGCAGGCAATACTTAAAAACACTTGGGAAATATTATCTTGTAGATACCGGACTTAGAAATTTACTGGTAGCAGGTTCTGCATCAGATCTGGGACATTTACTTGAGAACATAGTTTTTCTTGAGTTGATACGCAGGGGGTACAGAGTTAATATCGGGAAACTTGCCGAAAAAGAGGTTGATTTTGTAGCAAGTGGTCCGGATGGTATTGAGTATTATCAGGTATCCGCATCGGTCTTGGATGAAAGTACATTATTAAGGGAACTTGAGCCGCTGCAAAAGATACCTGACCATTATCCAAAATACCTACTGACACTTGATGATATAATTGCAAACACAAATTATGACGGTATTCGACAGATTAACTTAATTAATTGGCTTTTAAAAAAATAGGTATTTAAGCATTTTTGTTGTAGCCGGATATTACAGTCTAGGGAATCCGCCACTGCCCTCCATGTGAATGCCCGGATAAAACCAGATATTCCTCTTCGCCTGTCTCAAAATCATCAATCCCGCAAATATTAATTTTCTGGCCGTTTATTACTAATATCCTGCATTTTCCTTCAAGAACATCTATACCGTATTTGCTTATTGTTTGTTTAATGAATTCTATATCAGAACTCCAATATTCATGGTTTCCCGAAACATAATAACAAGGGTATGATTTAGAAAGTGCTTCAAGGGTTATCATCCAATTTTCGTGGGGCAATTTGTCATCCGCAATATCTCCGCCGAACAGTATGATATCCGGAGCATGTTTGTTTATGCAATCCAGTAGTTCCTTTTGGCCTTCACCATAATAACAGCTGTGAAGATCAGCTATAAATGCCATTTTAATTTTGAAATCAATTTTTTCACTGGAAATTTTATACTGCATTACCTTCAAGTCGGTACGAAAGGCAAATATCAATGCAATAATAAAAACAAGTATAAGTATTGCTAATAATAATCTCTTTTTCCGCATTGAAAGCTATTCTCCTAAATTAATTCTAATTTTACGTAAGTTATCTCTACAGGTTATTTTACCATATTATTGTATCCGGTTCTTTTATCGGTGCAATATGTAAATAGTCCATTAGTCCTGTATTTTTAGCCATAATTCTGATTGACACTGTTAATGGAAATATGATATTTTTGAGCATAATAAATTCCAATAAATGAAAAATAGAAGCTGCCCTTGATTTAATCATGGAAGAATTACTGTTTCAGTTACATCATCCTGGTTTTCTTTAGATATAGCTTTCATATTTTACTCGCGGTTATTACTAATTAGAATTCATCAACGGAGAACATCTTGGAATTACTTTTATATAAAAGTTCCGGGAGGGTTATATGAATAAGTATAGGTTATGTGAGAAATTTACAGGTTTACTGATGATAGGAATATTTCTTATTTCTTTCTGCTTGCCGGGTTTTGCGGAAGCTTCAAATGAAAACTATTCTCTGAATACGGTATTCGAAGAATATGGGGATGTTTCACTGAACGATATAATATATCAGGAGAATTTTGAGGACGGGGATATAACCGTATCAGATCCTGGCTTAGTAAACGGCATGACCTGGACCTTTCATGGCAGCGTTGAAACAGGAAGTGTAAAGAGCTACGACAGCAAAATGATAAGACTTAACGCGGGGGCATATGTCCTGTCCGAACAGGTTGTAAATCATCCGGAGTACACGGTTTCCTTTACCAGCATTAATTGGTACAACACCGCTGCCAGGGTAATGGTCGCGTACCGGGATGAGAACAATTACTATTCTTTTAGTCCCGTAACAGGGCAGATATGGCGTATCATGGACGGTATTGAAGAAGAGCTGGGAACGGATAATGTAAGAAGGCTAATAAGTTCCCCCAGGCAGAATCCCTCGGTGAATCATTACAAAATCTATTTTTATAATAATGGCAGTTCCATCACAATTTCAGCAGACCGTGACGGATTTGAAAACAGGAAGGACTATGAATTCAAATACACCGATCAAAATTCTGAGGCCGTCAATCGTTTTAAAGGCGGACGGATAAAGCTGGCCAGGGTTGATGAAGGCACCAGCCGTTTTTGGGTTAATTTTGACAATATTATTGTAACTAACGGAAAGCTGCAGTCGACGCTTCGAAGAAGTCCGAAAAAGCTGTATGTAAGCCAAAGCACAGGTGACGACAGCTTCGAGGGCACAGAAGCAAAACCTTTTAAAACAATTAGTAAAGCAATAGAGAGCTCATATCCCGGTGATGAAATTATTGTTGAAGACGGTGTTTATGGTGATCAGATAAAATTCCAGTCTAACCGAATCTATGGAGAAGAAGGTAAAAGGCTTACCTTAAGGCCGCGTAACAGACATAAGGCGACAATATCCGGCGCGAACCTAAAATATGGTGATTTCGTAACGATAGACGGGTTTGAGGTAATTGATCAGTCTGTACAGGTGGGAGGCAGTACAGGTACTGAAGTTCTGAATAATTATATTCATGATGTCGGTACAGGTATCAAAGCAAACGGAGTGAACGGCAAGGTTGCCGGTAATTATATCCTTAGAATAAATATGGGAATAACTGTTTCAGGGTCCAATATGCTTGTTGAAAATAATGAATTGGAACGTTTGATTTGGACCAGCGGCGATTCCGATTACTTCCGGTTTTTTGGAGAAGGACATGTTATCCGGGGCAACTATATGCACGGCACAAGAGAAGAAGAAATTGGGAAAGCCCATGTGGACGGCTTTCAAACCTTTGATAACAACGGCGAATATGCGCGCCGCATTATCATTGAAGGAAACCTCATCGAGGATTTTTATCATCAGGGGTTCATGGGTTCGGGTTCATATTATTACCATTCCTATGATATAACCTTCCGAAACAATATCTTTAAAGACGCGGCCGCATGGGGGATGTGCATATCCACACTGAAGGATGTTAAAGTATATAACAACCTGTTTATCAATATGAAAATACATGGTGTCGGCTTTAGAGGAACTGAAGAGAAGCCTGCTACAGGCGAAGTCCGGAACAATATCTTTTATAATGCCCGTAATTGCTATTTCGGCTTAGATAAATACCATTATGAATCCGGGAATAATCTGCTCTTTTATTCTGATCCTTATAAAAAGTATGATCAGGATCGTTTCCCAAATGACATTGTTAATGCGGATCCGCTGTTTATAGATATTGATAACAATGATTTTTCGCTGCACCCGAACAGTCCGGCTGTTGACAGCGGAATAAGCCTGGATTTTAGCGATGATTTTGCCGGAAACAAAAGGCCCTTCGGAAACGGCTGGGATATCGGACCATATGAATATCAGGGAAATAGCCTGCCGGTTGCACATATTCAATTTTTCAATGTCGTGAACAGCACTTCCGGCTATGAGCCTTTCAAGGTTATGTTTGACGGTTCAAGTTCATATGCCCCTGAAGACAGAAGCATCGTCTCATATGACTGGGATTTTGGTGACGGCGACACAGGTTCAGGCGCTATTGTGAATCATACTTTCGCTGCAGGAGAGTATAATGTGAGGCTGACTGTTACAGATGATGCCGGGAATGGACATACTGCCGCCAGGGAGTTTAATATCCTGCCTTCGGAATTTCCCAGTCTGTACCTTTACCTGCCCTTTAACAAGGATTGTCTGGACGCTTCTGGGAAAAACATGACAGTTGACATTGGTGAAAATATACGGTTTGAAAACTCATCATTTTATAGATCAATACGCTTTGATAATAATGAAAGCCGCGGAATTAGTGTAAAGCATAACAATTACCTGGATGGTTTGGATGGGATTACAATAGCCTTCCTGGCAAAGAAGGATTCAAAGGACACAGCGGCAACCGTTATCCATAAACACACGGTTTACGGCATGAGTATCACTGCAAATGGTTTTTCCGGTTCAATAAGTACCGATACCGAATCGAAAAAAATTTCAGCGGCAAAAGTTGTTGACGATACCGACTGGCATCATTATGCAATGACTTACAACGGTTCAGCTATCGTATTATATCTGGATGGTGTTGAATGCTCCCGTGTTGAATGCACGGGGAAGATAAGACGAGATGCCAGCCGGGATATAGTAATTGGCCGAAATCCCTGGAGAGACAGCTTTGAGGGATTAATCGATGAAATCAGAATTTATGATCGGGCTCTGAGTGAAGATGAGATTAAACAAATTATGGAGGGCAAAGAAAATCTTATCACAACAGATTACTCGGAAATGGTCAGGATTTTAGAGCTTTTATATGAAAGTGCGGACATTAGCGACAATAGCCTGAATCCAACCTACGGAGCCGCGATGAAAAGAGATCTTGTTGTAACCCTTACCGCCGGATACCAGGATCAATTAAGAGATGCGGCAAAGCTCACATTCAGCGATATTTGGGGCGGCGAATGGTACGCGTCACATATTCCCATGGCGGTATACCTTAAGCTAATAAATGGCTTCCCTGACGGATCATTTAAGGGCGGAAGCCTGATCTCCCGTGCCGAGGTTCTTACAATGCTTGCCCGGTTCAATAATTCCGAGGATTTAATAAAACAAAAGGCAGAACAGGATCCGGAAAGCTTGAACCGTATCGCGGAGCAGATAGGAAACGACTGGTATACCCATTATGTTGCTTATGCAAAAGACGGATTGGTTTACCCCGATTTATATACAAGGGAAACCATACAAAAGCCGATGATCCGCGGGGAAGTAATCCACGCACTGGCCAATTTTTTGTGGGGAGAAGAACTTCAAGCAGGCGGAAAATATTATATATTAGCCGAAATGAATGAAAACCCGTCGTTCAACGATACCGTGAAAACTATTTACATAGCCAACCCCGATTCCGGGAATAATGGATCAAAAAGCTACTTATGGTACAAGCAGTTAATGGACGCGGCTGCAAACCCTGAAAATGGTGTGCCGATGGATTTCTATCCGTCAATCATATGCCTGAAAGACAAGGGAATACTTCTTGGCAACAGCGGGGACAGCAGGTGGTACGATCCAATTACGCGTGCCGAGGCACTGGCACTGTTTGAACGCCTGGCGAAAGTGTGGGGAGAAGAAAGCAGTAAGCCAGACTAACCTTTTCATTCAGATTTATTCATGATTCTGCACAGGCAATAATGAAAATCCATTCAACCCTGTAAAATTAAGAAAAAACACTGTTGGCTGTTTCCAAAATGGATACGAAAAATTTTTCGCCAAAGAAAGTTTTTCCATTACGCTTGCATTAATTACCTGTATTTAGTAAAATAGAACATAAGTTCGAAGTTAATAAATGTTTGTCAGAGTTTTCCTGATACCTCTGCCCGCTAAAGGCCGGGGATAAAATAAGTTTTGCTTCCTGTAATTGTTCTTTATTAAAAATCCACCGTATGGAAGCTGGCAAATTTTCTTCGCTTCTTAGCCTGCTAACCTATGCAACCTGGTGTGTTGAAATTGCAAAGCGATTTCTTCCGTTGTTTTAACAGGAAGGTGTATATGAATAAATCGGAAGTGCTGAATATTTTTCATCCGGCAGTAAAGGAATGGTTTTTAAACAATATCGGAAAACCCAGCCCTCCTCAGATAGAAGGTTGGCCGCAGATCCAATCGGGAAAAAATGTTTTGATCTCGGCACCCACCGGTGCAGGCAAAACATTGGCGGCATTTCTTGAAAGTATAAACCGTCTGCTCGAAATGGGTCTGAAAAAAGAGCTTCCGGAAGGTGTCTTTATTTTGTATGTATCTCCGCTGAAGGCCTTAAATAATGATATCAATAAAAACCTTGAAATACCGTTTCAGGGAATCCGGCAGTTATTCACCGAAAAAGGCGAAGCTTTTCCCGATATACGAAAAGCCGTCCGCACCGGCGACACCTCTCAGTATGAAAGGACGCAGATCCTCAAAAATCCGCCGCATATACTCATTACAACGCCCGAGTCGCTGTTCCTGATGCTGACCTCGCAAAAAGCAAGAGAAATACTGAAAAACGTGCATTACATGATTATAGATGAGATACATACGCTTCTCGGAACGAAAAGAGGGGTTCACCTCGCTTTATCAATGGAGCGGCTGGAGGCTCTGGCACAGCGGAAAATTGTCCGTATCGGCCTTTCGGCGACGATAAACCCCTTGGATGCAGCGGCCCGTTATTTGGGAGGCCTGTACCGCGACGGTAATAGTTACACGGAGCGTCCCGTTGAAATTATCGCTCCGGCAATAGAACGCAATAAGGAGCTGAAAATAGATGTCCCGGTAGAGGACTACCGTGTTCTTGAACAGGGCTCCGTATGGCCCGATATATACGCATTGCTTGTCAAGCTCATCCATGAGCACAAGTCCACCCTTATTTTTGTAAACAACAGGGCAACCGCTGAAAAGACAGCGGCAAACGTTAATTCCATCGCCGATGAAGAACTCTGCCGTCCGCATCACGGAAGTATTTCAAAAAACAGAAGGCTCGAAACGGAAGAATTATTCAAAGCCGGTGAGTTAAGATGCATAATCGCCACTTCCACTCTTGAATTAGGTATAGATGTGGGCAGTGTCGATTTTATTGTACAGGTGTCGGCTCCGCTTTCAGTTTCGGGCGGACTGCAGCGGTTAGGGCGTGCCGGGCACCGCCTGTCAGCCGTGTCGAAAGGTGTTATAATTCCGAAAACGCGCGGTGATCTGGTTAAGTCCTGCTTCCTTGCAGAGGAAATGCTAAATACGCGTATTGAAAAGGAACGTATTCCGGTAAATTGCCTCGATATACTCGCCCAGCATATAGTTTCGATGTGCTGCACTGAAAAGTGGAGCGAAAACGACCTTTTTAGCCTTGTAAGGCAGGCTTTTTCTTACCGAACCCTTCGCGAGAATGACATCAGAAAGGTCCTTGCAATGCTGGCAGGGGATTATGAGCATAAAGAAGACATCCCGGCAAAACCGAGAATTATTTGGGACAGGCAAAACAAAACGATTGAAGGCAGCCCTTACAGTAAAATGCTGGTTTTGTCAAGCAGCGGGACAATCCCCGACAGGGGCATGTTTCCTGTTTACCTCGAAGATTATAAAACTCGTGTCGGTGAGCTTGATGAGGAGTTTGTCTTTGAATCGCGCATCGGAAACAAATTTATGCTCGGCAACACTCCATGGAGGATTACGAGGATTGAAAAGAACCGTGTTATTGTTGCCCCAACATCAGCCATCGGAGCGTACGCGCCTTTTTGGAAGGGTGACGGCATCGGCATGCCCTTTGAACAGGCCGCCGCTTTCGGAAAGTTCCTTAAGCATATAATGGACCAGATTGAAAACGATACCTTTATCGAGAATGCCCTTAAGTCATCCCTGCTCGATGAAAAAGGCGCGCTTAATATAAGAAATTATCTTATTGATCAGGTTGAAGCAACCGATGTTCTTTCCAATGACCGCCGCGTTGTTGTCGAATATACAAGCGCAAATGAAAACGACAATAAAATTGTTATTCACGCCCATTTTGGCGGAAGGGTCAACAGCGTCCTGTCGATATTGTTTCAGGAAGCATTGGATAATAAAATTGGCTGCAAGGCTTATACGAGCCATACGAATGACGCAGTGCTGATTCATCTTTATGGTTATTTTGACGAGCTATCGGATATTTTTTCCCTTCTTTCCCCGAAAAATGTAGAAGAAGTTTTAATAAATGCGCTTCCGAGAACCTCGCGGTTTGCATTAACCTTCCGTTATAACGCGTATCGCGCGCTTATGATGGGTACGCGCAAGTACGGGCAGCGCATTCCGCTGTGGGTGCAAAGGCTGCGCTCGGTGGATGCAATGGAAAATGCCCGGAAATACATCGATCATCCGCTGATTATCGAAACGATGCGGGAATGCCTTGAAGAAATCTTTGACATCCCCAATACGATTCGCGTGTTGAAGGATATCGAGCAGGGGCGTATTCAGGTGGTTGAGAAAAAAACGTGGTTTCCCTCGCCGTTTGCGTCGGAAATCCTGTTCCAGTTTGAGCAGGAGTTTCTTTATCTGGAAAAGGCTCCGCACCCGGGTCACAGCGAGTATCCCGCGATATCCGGGCTGGAATCTTTAAACCTTTCATACAGGGATGAAAAGCCCGGTGTATCGCTTCGTGACGAAGCGGTAGCGGAAATTGTGAAGAAAAATAACGCCGAATGGAAGCTTACGCAGGTTAAGTTACCGAATGAGCTGCATTCCTTTTTGCTGATCTACGGAGATACTCCAAAAGATGCTTTCACCGGACAGCATGCGGAGTGGATAACAGAGCTTGAAAAAGAGAACCGTGTTGTTTTGATACCATCACCGATGCCGAGAGTCATAGCCGCAGAAGAGGTTGGTTTGTACAGCGCGGCTGAAAACTATGAGTTCCCGGTACCATCGTTGTCTTTTATGGATAGGGAGGGAGATGCCTGGACGGAAGAGGAGGCAATAACAAGAATAATTCGCCGTTTCGCAAG
>LSQX01194894.1_pt1 | contig 25649 bp, 21 predicted proteins | sample 654561 | NCBI WGS metagenome assembly LSQX01 (sample SAMN04489861, study PRJNA283612) | anaerobic digester metagenome | isolation source: 4 biogas reactors fed with cattle manure at either 37C or 55C with and... | place: Denmark: Kongens Lyngby | collected 2014 | reverse complement strand
CGTGGGATGCAGGCAGTGCGGTTGCGTTCGACAGGTACCAGTGAAGTTTGCCGAGAGTCGGCGAAGTTATACCAAAATCTTTGAACGCTATGTACTGGAACTTTCTCAACAAATGACGATTCAAGATGTTGCTAAGCACCTCACTGTCTCTTGGGATGTTATTAAAGAGATTCAAAAGCGCAATCTGCAAAAGAAATACAAACATATCCGCCTGAAAGATCTTCGGCAAATTGCCATAGATGAAATCGCCATCGGCCGTGGACATAGGTACATAACAGTAGTGATGGATTTACGATCGGGAGCAGTGGTCTTTGTGGGCGATGGGAAAGGCGCGGATGCTTTGATCCCCTTCTGGAAGCGCTTAAAATGCGCCCGGGCAAAAATTGAAGCTGTTGCCATGGACATGTCCCCCGCATACATCAGTGCGGTTAAAGCCAACCTTCCCAAGGCAACCATCGTCTTTGATCACTTTCATGTCATCAAAATGTTTAATGAAAAACTGTCTGGGCTTAGACGCGATTTATACCATGAAGCAACGACAATCCTTCAGAAAAACATTCTTAAAGGCACCCGCTGGCTGCTGCTTAAGAACCCGGAAAATCTTGATGATACAAGAGATGAAGCCAAACGACTTCAGCAGGCTCTTGCATTAAACCAACCTTTGGCTACCGCCTATTACATGAAAGAAGATTTGCGCCAGGTATGGAATCAGGCGGATAAGCAATCTGCACGACGGCTCCTGCTCGACTGGATTTATCGCGCTGAAGCATGTGGTATCCGTATGCTCATGAAATTTGCAAAAACGCTGGCCAAACATCTCCATGGCATATTGAGTTTCTATGATTACCGAATATCGACAGGACCACTGGAAGGCACAAATACAAAAATCCGAGTGTTGCAACGCCGAGCCTATGGATTTCGAGATATGGAGTTCTTTAAATTAAAAATACTTGCGTTACACGAAGCAAAAATCAAACTCGTCGGATAGAAACATCAAGTACGCAAAAACCGGATGAGCCATATTTTAACTCAAAAGGAGGGCAATCTGTTTCCAGACGGACAACACCGTTGATAAAATCGGGCTGATCGGGACGGTTGAAGGGCTGGGAACGGTAAAAGTCTGAGAGGGCTTTGAGCGTGCAGAAGCGCTTGAGCCGGTCCAGTGCCTCTTCGATATTTCTCCGGGGATCAATATTGGACCCCAGTGCGATCCAGGCCTGTACCGTCTTTGATTGAGCCATGATTACATGTCGCTTTTTTTCCTGAAGATTTCAACAGCCACACTGCGTGCAAATCGCAAGGCGCCGGGCTTGTCCACGGTCACCAGCACTTCTTCCACACCCTCGGCCCGGAGACAGCATCGGGCAATCTCCCGGGCAAGTTTTTCCACCAGGAAGAACGAGGAGCTTTCCACGAGTGTCAGGATCTCATTCTTGATGTTTTTATAGTCCACCGTATCTTCAATGCAATCGGTTTTGCCCGCCCGGCGCGTATCGCTGAAGAGGGTGATATTGATGAGCACCTCCTGCGCTTTCGTGCGTTCTTCGGGAAAGATCCCGAGAATGCAGCGGGCCGTCAGATCACGGATATAAATTCTGTCCAGAGAGGGGTTATTCATACATTCTTCCTCGGAGATTTCGGCCTCCATCCACGAAGATGGTCTGACCGGTGACAAAAGCGGCATGAACGAGATAGAGGGCCGCCTGAGCGATATCCCAGGCTGTACCGTGTGTATTCAGAAGGGTTGTATGGGCCAGACTTTCCAGATAGGCCTGATCTTCGCCATAGGGCGGCATGATAAGCCCGGGGGCGATGGCATTGACCCGGATGGCGGGGGCAAACTCCACAGCCATGATACGGGTGAGGTCGGCCAGGATGCGCTTGCTCAGATGATAGGGCAGATGGTTTTTGTCATAATCAACCATGCGCGCATCGAGCATGTTGATGATGACCCCGCCGTTGTTTTGCGCTGCGAAGGCACGGCTCAGCACCAGGGGTGCAATGACATGGAGATCCATATTGTCCTGAATGGCCTCTTTCGTCGTATCGGCGAAGCCGCAAAGATCAAAGATGGACGCATTGTTCACGAGCACATCGAAAGGCCCCAGTGTTTCATGAGCCGTGGCGAAAAGTCGCTCCACCTGGGCGACATCACTGAGATCGGCCTGAATGCAGACAGTCTCGCAGCCTTTGTCGCGCAGGTGTTCAGCGAGGCTCTCCACGGCCTCTTCCGACTGGTTGTAATGGAGGGCGATGGCACAGTTGTTTTTTGCCAGTCCTTTGGCAATGGCCGCGCCCAGTCGTCGTCCGCCACCAGTGATCAATATGGCTTTCGGTACGAAATATTCTTTGGTCATGATTCAGCCCTCCTGTCAGAAATGATTTCCGTTATGAATCTGGTGCACTTGTTTCCTCGTCTTTTTCTTCATCCACAGTGTTTCCAAGTCGCAGTGCCGCAAGATTATGTTGCGCTGTTTTATTCTCCGGATCCAGAGCCAGTGCCCGGGAATAGAAGGCTTCGGCGCGGTGCAGATCACCGTGCTTTGCCGTATACAGGCCTATTTTATTATAGAGCTCCACATGTTCCGGAAAGAGCCGCAAGGTCTCTTCATAGACTTCCAGGCCTTCTTCATAACGACCTGCGTCAATGAGCAAATTCCCGAGGTTGGCCCGGGGCAGGAGAAAGGCGGGATCGATCGTGATGGCCTGTCGCAGCTTTTCAAAGGCTGCTTCCTCTTTTCCTTCAGCAACATCGAGGAGCGCCAGATTGTTCAAGGCCCGGGGATGTTTCGGCGCCAGCTGCAAAGTCTGTTCATAGGCTTTCCGGGCTGCTTCAGGCTGCTGCGCAGCCACATGATGTATAGCCAGATTGTAGAGATGTTCGGGATTTTCCGGAGCCAGATCCGCCGCGATCTGAAAAGCTTCAATGGCTTCGTGGTGTCTGTGGAAGAGGCCCAGCAGATGGCCCCGGTTGCTTTGTGCCAGAGCAAAGTCCGGGTTGCATTCCACGGCTTTTTCATAAGCGGCCAGAGCCTCCAGGAGCCTGTCTTCCTTTTCCAGAAGGACTCCCAGATCATTGTGTGCCCGGGCATCTGCAGGGTTGAGTGTCAGCGCCTGTTGAAAAGATTCTGCGGCTTCCTCGTTTTTCCCCTGAGCAGCCTGTGCCGCGCCTATATGGAAGTACAGATCCTGCCGATAGGGCCGGGGCTGTTCCTCAGGGTCGGGACTCAAGGCACCTTGCAAGAGATATTCCGCCACATCATGACGCTGTTTTTTCGCCATGGCATGACCGATGCGGTAAGGCATGTAGTAGGAGTAGTCTTCGGCCATGAGCAGCGCCGCTTCCTCAACAGCCGGTTCCACCTGGCCATCCCAGAGCCAGGACTCGGCCCGTGCATAATGCCACCGTGCTTTATCAGGGGTATAGGGATAGGGTTCCCAGTGGGCTGCTGCAAACAAAAGCACTGTGATGACGACCAGGGCAACAGTCTTTTTCCAGGCGCCTTTCCGGGCTGTCTGAAAGAAGCGCTGCAGTCCGTAAGCGGCTATGAGAAAGAGGAGCCCCACAATGGGATGTCTGGCCCGGGCATTGACAAAAAAAGGCAGAAAGGAAAACCAGTAAATGACGATGAAACTCAGGACAAGGACCAGCAGCGGAATGTTTTTGCAGTCTGATTCTTCACTTGCTTCTTTTTTGCGCAGCTGTTGAAAACTATCTCCCGTGAGAATGGCCAGGCCCAGCAGAAAAAGCGTGAGCACATAGGGGAAGCCGGGCAGAAACTTCAGGGGCCCATACCAGGCTTTTTCATAATGAACGACCTTGTTCTCCGTGATTTCTTTGGGTGACCAGAAGAGGACGGCTTTTTTCAGGGTGATCCGGGCCGCTTCAACGGGCTTTTCCCGGATCCAGTCCACAGCCATACGGGCGAAGATCGTGGAGGCTTCGGAATGGGTCAGGTCAGGTTTGCCGACAGCACGACCGAGCCCCTGAACGATCTTTGCATATTCCCAAACGGAGAACTCGCCTGTGCCGATGAGTTCCTGCAGATAAGGCGTCCAGGAGGTGTAGCCGTCGGCATCATCACAGTTGCCGATATAAAGGTTTTCGCCGAAATAAGTGGAGACGGGAACGAATTCTCCCGACACCACATAGTTCCTTATTGTGACGGGAGTGATGATGAGAAAAGTGGAGAGCGCCAATACGATCCAGGCGGCTGCAATGCGCGGGTATGTTGTTTTTTTGAATCCTGTCCAGAGGATCCAGGCGGCCATGAAAGGCCCGAAAAGAAGGATATTGGGCCGCATGAGGGCGTAACAGCCCGTGATCATGCCTGTGAGTAGAATCCAGCGCACTTGAAAGGACTGTTGCCATTTGTAGAGAGCCAGCAGCAGACAGGGAATGAGAAAGACGAAAATAGCCGGATCGTTCACTTCCCCTTCGTAAAAAATAAATCCCCAATAAGTTGCCATGAGGAAAACGGTGATGAGTGCCGTCCGGCGATTCCAGAGAAGCAGGCTCAGCTGATACATGAGAGCTATGGCCATGAGCCCCAGGACAACATTGAAAAGCCGGGGCGCCAGATAACTTCCGCCGGAGAGATAATAAATGCCGGCCAGCAGATAACAGTATCCCGGCGGGCGGTAATAGGGGGTGGAGGCGATTTCCGGATCGGAGCGTCCCTCCGGAGGCGTCCAGTCACCGGAGAGCATGGCCCGGGCCTGGTAATCCTGAACAGACATATCCTGCCGCAGCTGACGGAAATCAGGGGCGCTTTTGATCTCGGCCATGAACCATCCACGCAGAAGAGCCGCCACAATCAGAAAGGCTGCGAGAAGAATATAATGAAGTTTGTGTCTGCGATCAGATTCCACAATGATTTCCGTAGTACTCAGGTTACCCGACGGGGAATATAGTGCGCCAGTGCTTCCAGGCTGTCTCTGTATGACGACGGGGGAAGAGCCGCCAGACATTCGATTCCCTGTTGAATATAACGATCCACAAGAGCATCCACCGTGGTTTCCACGTCGTGCTCATCAATTTGTTTTTTGATCCAGACGCACTCTTCTTCTGAGAGGGCTTTTCCGCCAAGACTCTTGAGGGTCTTCAGATCGGCTGCATTCATCCGGTTGCGCAGCAGAAAGATGGGCAGTGTTTTCTTCTTCTCACTGATATCACCGCAAGGCTGTTTGCCCAGGGTTGTAAAAGGTTGCGTGAGATCCAGCATGTCATCGGTGAGCTGAAAGGCGATGCCCGCATTGACGCCATAATTGTCCAGCGTCTTGTAATGATCCGGTGCGAGCAATACGGCACTTCCTGCGCAGGATGCCGCGAAGAGGCTGGCTGTTTTCGCTTTTGCCAGATTCAGGCAGTCCTCTTCAGTGATAGCTGACCAGGATTTTTCCAGAAAGAGAAGCTCCCCTTCCGACATGTCACGGACGGCCGATAAAATACCGGCGATGAGTTGTGTATTCTCATAATCGACCATGAGTTGCAGCGCCCGGGCAACGAGATAATCACCGCCGAGAATGGCCGCATGCTCGTTCCAGTATTTGTGGAGGGAAGACTGGCCCCGGCGCAGAGCGGCCTGGTCCACAATGTCGTCGTGAACCAGCGATGCCAGATGCATGGCCTCATAAGAAGCGGCCAGTTTGATGAGCTGCGGCAATGCTGAGGGCTGAAGGGTGCCCGCTCCCAGAAGGCATGCCGCCGGTCGGAGCAATTTCCCTTGCGCCTGTTGCGGTGGAGTGCCCGGTGCTGGCGGCTGTACCAGACAGAGCACATCATTCCACAAATGGCTGAGGATTTCCCGCACCTGGTCCAGAGACTCCTGAACGGGAGCGTAAATTGGATCGAGTTCCGGTGCATGTTTTGAAATGGACATAAGCTGCTGTGAATGTGTTGTGCTTTTCCTGGAGATGAGGAGAAGCGATTTCCGGCTTTCGCGAGATTCAGGACTGGCTGTCCAGCCTGAAATGTTCGCCGAGATAAATCTGACGTACCACGGGATTGTCCGCAATTTCACGGGGACAGCCCGTAGCCAGTACAGATCCTTCGTTAATTATATAGGCCCGGTCGGTAATTTCCAGTGTGTCCCGGACATTGTGATCGGTAATCAGCACGCCGATACCCAGTTGCTTGAGGTTGCGGACGATCTGTTGCAGATCCGCCACGGCAATGGGATCAATACCGGCGAAAGGTTCATCGAGCAGAAAGACTTTGGGTTGGATGGCCAGTGCCCGGGCGATTTCCGTACGCCGTCGTTCTCCCCCCGAGAGGGTATAGGCCGGGCTGTCGCTCAGATGCGTTATATTCATATCAGAGAGGAGCTGATCAATGCGCTCCTTCACCTCTTTGCGGCTGATCTTCTGGTTTTCCAGCACAGCCTGCAGGTTCTGCCGCACGGTGAGCTGCTGAAAGACGGAAGCTTCCTGAGGCAGATAGGCCAGGCCCGCCCTGGCCCGCTTGTACATGGCCATGGGCGTCACGTCCGCACCCTGAAAGAGGATACGGCCCCGGTCGGGTTTGAGCAATCCCACAATCATGCTGAAGGAGGTGGTTTTTCCGGCGCCATTGGGCCCCAGCAATCCCACCACCTCACCGGCATTCAGACAGATGGAGACATCCCGCACGACAGTCCGTTTTTTGAAGGACTTGTATATGCCGTCCGTATAAAGCAGCGCTTTCTGATCAGACACATCGGCACTTTCTGTTATTCATTAAAAGCAAAAGGATAGGCCGCTTTCAACAGGGCCTTGTTCATAGCCACCAGTTCTTCCCGGGACTGATTCTCCGCAGCCAGTGATGCCTGCACCGTTTCCGGAAGGGCGATACCCAGCCAGGCGTCGGCCGAATAGAAATCCGGCTTGACCAGCACACCGTTGATGAGCCGCAGAAGATCCTCTTTTCTTTCCAGCAGCATGGCCGTATCCATTTTCATGAGCAGCTGCTGGTTTTGTGCGTTCATTTGTTTCATCACCTGTTTGCCCGGGGAAGGCTGGTCCTGGGCGGCCTCTTTTTTGATGGCATCAATGAGTCCGGCCCAGTCCTTGATTTCACGGCCGGTCAATTGCTGAGAAGGAGCCGCTCCGTTGGCTCCGGCCCCTTCCGAGGCTTTCAGAGGTACTTCATCAGCCCGCACCTGCAACACCTCAAAAGTATTGTTGTGCAGATTGAGCAGCATCTTCTCGCCCCGGAGCCCTTTGAGCTGTTCGCTGTTCACTACGGGGCTGCCAGAAAAAACAAGATCTCCCGTTTCAAAATTCCATTCGGCACGTTGGGCGCTGATGGATGCCTGGGGATGATCCACCTTCACATCCTGTTCCATGAGAATGGTGGAGGGTGTGGTCTGCCCCTCTTTCCAGGTGAATTTCATGCTCCCCGCTGATACGGGCAGGGGCTTCGTGGCCGGATCGTCGGAGAGCAGTTTCAGCCGTACACCGCCCGTCATCTCATCAATGGAGCCTGTGGCAAAATTCCCTTTCATGCGTCCCGCTTCGATTTCCATGGAGGAATAACCGCCCATGGACATTTGCGCTCCTGCAGTGGAAACGAAGCAAAGCAGTAAAAGGGCGAGGAGACCAGGTCTCATGACATATCCTTTCCAAAGCGAACAACGCCGGTGACGTTGTCCATCTCAAATTCTTTCATATCGGGAAAGAGCCTCATGGAAGAGGCGGTAAGCTGCAGATCGGGATCATCTATAATGACAGACTGGTCGGAATGAACGACAGCCGTTGCACCTTCCGCAGGTCTGTCCCATTGCAATTCAAGAAGAAACATTTTCATCGTCCCGGCTCTCATCTGGATATCACCATCCATTTTGGCATAATGATCCTGTTTAAAGACACCACGCATGGCATGCAGGGTAATGGGGTCTTCTTCTCCTTTGCCATAGAGCACGGCTGTTGCCTCCGTAAAGGCATAGACTTTGTCTTCGCCAATGGTGAAGGATTCCGCCTGAACCCATAATTCCGGGCGGCTGGGCACGCCTTCCTGTTCATCGGGTCTGTGCATGTACAGGTTGATGCCTTCCATGACCATGCCCGTATCGAGGAGACCTTCTTTGCTGACGGCCTCCGCGGCCATGTCATCTCCGGCTGGCTGCTCCGGTGCCGGGGCACTGCATGCCTCCAGCAGAAGAAGGAGCGCCGGTAAAAGGAATGACAGCAGGCCTCTTCTCATTTTATTTTGCCCAGATTGCGTTCATAAACAGCACAGAGCCCTTTCAAAGTCAGCAGCGGATCGACGAGATCGATCTGGCTCGCCACGGCGCTGATGGCCCGGGAGAGTCCGCCTGTGGCGATGACTTTCATGGGGATGCCCATTTCTTTGGTGATCCGGACCACCAGACCATCCACCATATCCGCATAGCCGTAGGTGAGCCCGGATTGAATATTCGTGACGGTATCCCGCCCGATGACGCTGCGCGGAGCTTTGATGGGTACCCGGGGCAGTCGGGCGCAATTTTCAAAGAGGGCATCGGCGGAGAGTTGTATGCCGGGGACAATGAGTCCTCCGAGCCACTCCGCTTTTTCCGTCATGACGTCAAAGGTTGTGGCTGTTCCGAAATCAATGATGATCATGGCATCGCTGCACTGTGCTCTGGCACCGGCCGCATTGGCGATACGGTCAGCACCCACCTCTTTGGGATTGTCGCACTGCAATATGATTCCTGTTTTAACGCCCGGTTCCACCATGAGCGGCTGAATCCCGAAAGTATGCTCGCAGGCTTGTTGCAAAGCACTGTTCAGATGAGGCACCACACTGGCGATGCAGCAGCCCCGTATATCCTCACGGGATACCTTGATGCTGTGTAGCAACATGGTCAGAAGGATATGCAGTTCGTCGCGGGTCCGGTAGTTGGTCGTTACAACACGCCACTGACCGATGATTTTTTCCGCATCGAATAATCCCAGTTCGGTTTGTGAATTGCCCGCATCAACAACGAGTAACATGCTGTCTCCACCTTAAAAACGCTCAACAAGCAATGATAAATCCAATGCAGCGGCGGAGTGTGTCAAAGCTCCGGCTGAAATATAATGAACACCTGTTTCCGCAACGGCGCGGACCCGGTCCAGTGTCATGTTTCCGCTTGCTTCGAGAATGACAGAGGAAGCGCGGGCGCGTCTTACCGCTTCGGCCAGGGTCTCCAGATCCATATTGTCCAGCAGGATCACATCTGCACCCGCCGCCAGTGCCTCATCAAATTCCGCCAGGGTCGCCGCTTCGATGGCTACACGCAAGAGGTGATGAGCTCCTTCTCTGGCCCGTTTCAGAGCCGGAACAACACCGCCGGCCATGGTGATATGATTGTCTTTGATGAGAATCCCGTCGAAAAGGCTGTGTCGATGGGTGGCGCCGCCTCCGTGCACGATGGCCTGTTTTTCCAGATGCCGTATATAGGGACCGGTTTTCCGGGTTCCGCAGATCCTGCAGGGCAAGCCGTCCACGGCCTGCACAAACTGGCGTGTGAGGGTGGCCACACCGGAGAGCCGCTGCAGGAAATTCAAGGCTGTCCGTTCCGCTGTGAGGACGGCCCGTGCTGTTCCGGTGAAGCTTGCGAGGATATGGCCCCGTGAAAAAGCGCATCCATCACTTTCGGCCCGCCAGTCCTGTATGTCCGCATCGAGAAGATCAAAGGCACAGCGGAAAGCTTTCATGCCGCTTAAAATACCTTCGTCTTTGGAAATGAGGCGCACCTGACAGCGTATGTCGGGATCCACAGTGAGACTGGTGGTTATATCTTCGAGGCCCACATCTTCCTGCAGGGCCCCGGCTATGATCGTGCGTATTGTTTTATCCATAGTTTATCCGTCCGTTTAATGCAAGAGTTTATCACAGGGCATCGGGTAAACGCATGTTCACCCTTCCTTCCCCATGGCGTATACTGTATCAAAAGAGCCCTTCAATGGTATAGTTATAAGGGTTTTTGGCAATGAATAACAGGCAGGACTCTTTCCTGCAAGCTCTGGAGTACTGATGCCGTGTTCAGATTGATTCCGTCTTTTTTCGCCTGCGCCCTCATCTTGCTGGCGGCCATGTCCCTCTTGTCCGGATGTGACAGTATTTTTGAAGAGAATCCGGTCACCCCGGCGAGCAATCCCATTATCCGTGCTTTTGAAAACCGTGTAGCCATTTCCGTGGGTGAGTCTCCTTATGAAGTGCTCTCGGCGGATCTGAACCGTGACGGGATTGTTGATCTTGTGACCCTGGATTGGAACAGCGAAACGGTGAGCGTTCTTCTTGGTGATGTGGAAGGCTTCAAGCCCCGGGTCAGTTATCCCGTGGGACCCACACCCCGGGCTGGTGTCATTGCTCCGCTGACCTCGGACGGATATCTGTCCATTGCCGTACTCAGCGAGGAACTGGAACAGATCACCGTACTTTTCGGCAACGGACAGGGTCAATTCCCGGAATCGGGTATCATTCCATTGACGACAGGTTCCGGACCCATTGCCATGACGGCTGCTGATTTCAATCTGGACGGCATTGCAGACCTTGCTGTTTCCCATACGGAGAGCAATACGGTTTCCATTATTCTCAGTCAGGGCGACAAGTTCTTTTATGAGCCTGCACACATTCCCGTGGGGAAAGGGCCTGTGGGGCTTTGTGCCGTTGACCTGGACCGGGACAGAATCCCTGAGATCATCGTGGCGAACAGCCTGGATGATACGCTGTCCATTATATCCTTCACCGAGAGGGGCTACGAAGAAACAACCGTGCTTCCCTGTTCCTCCCGGCCACGACGGGTACAGTATGCCGATATGAACCGGGACGGTGTTCCCGATCTTCTGGTGTCCCGTGAGTTTTCCAGGAATCTGGCCATCTTTTACGGAACCCTGCAGGGTACTTTCGTGCAGGATGAAGTAACCTTCAGCGGACCCGTTTCACGTTTTGTTGTTGATGATTTCACCTCCGATGCCATACCCGATATTGTAGCCCTGCTTTTCGGAGACAGCCGGGAGAATCTGCAGCCTTCCGGTACCTTTGAAGTGATGCAGGGTGACCTTTCCGGTAATTTCAAATCCGCAGGCCTCTACGGTACGGGATGGGGTTCCAATGCACTGCTGGCTGAGGATATGAACCGTGACGGATATGTTGATCTGGTCACGGGAGACCTGAGCACCAACAGTGTATCTCTGATTTACAACCGGGGCAACGGCAGCTTTGAAACGGAACGGCATCATTATATGACCGATGAGCCCGGCGAAATGCTTCTGGCTGATTTTATTCAGAAAGGTTTGCCCGACCTTGTCATATCGGGGAGGAAAAGCAACCTCTTGTATTTGTTTGCCAATCAGGGTGACGGCTCTTTCATTCACAGCCGGACTTTGAGTCTGGGTGCCCAGGCGCTGGCATTGGCTGCTGGCGATCTGAATAACGATGGCCGGATGGATCTCGTCGTGTCTTTGCATCAGCAGTATGATCTGTTGGTTTTCATGAATTCCGGAGGCGGACAATTTCAGCCGGCCCGGCGTGTGAGTGTTCTCTCCGGAGACCGGAAAGTGCTGCCCCAGGTGCTTTCCATTGCACTGGGTGATGTGGACGGCGATGGTCATCCGGACATTGTGACGGCAAACAGCAAGATTGATTCTGTTTCCGTGTTGTTGAATCGAGGCGATGGCACTTTTGAAGCGGCGAAAACAACCAAAGTGGATAATTATCCCCGGGATATTCATCTGGTTGATACAAACCGTGATCAGAAGCTGGATCTTGTGTTTCTCAGCAGAAACGATCCCGATGTGGCCACCGATGGTGCGGACCCCCGTGTGTGCCGCTGGTTTGGCCTGGGTGACGGGACTTTCCATGAAGACAGTCACATCCGTATCAGTACCGGATCCGCACCCCGGGCCCTGCGCCTGGGCGATTACACGGGCAATGGAAGTCTCGACTGTGCAACCATTCATCCCGGTGATAACAGCCTCTATCTGCTGAGAGGCGGCGCCAATGGTAATTTTACAGCCGGGAAGCGCTTTTCCATGGGCATAGCTCCTCAGGATCTCGTCTTTGCTGATGTGCGCAAAGATGGCAAGATGGATATGCTCTGCACAAACGATGGGGGATCTTTTTACCTGCGTTTCAGCCGTGGAGGCGATCTGGGCTTTGAAGGGGTGAATAACTTCAGTGTCCGTCCCGGGATTTCCAAAATTCTTGCAGCCGATCTGAATAAGGACGGCTTTCCGGATGTTGTTCTCATGGACAGAAGCCGCAAGGCCTTTTATGTGCTTCGTGGCCGTTCCTTTTAAAGTGTTCGGGAAGACAGCCGATGTTTCACATATCAGGACATGAGAACGAAGGGCGGATAAGGCGCATAGGACTGACCGGCGGCATAGGCTCCGGCAAGTCTCAGGCGGCGGCTTTTTTCCAGGAAGCCGCGTTCCCACTCATTTCCATGGACACAGTAGGACATGATCTGCTCCTCCGGGATGAGGAAGTGCGGCAAGGGATTTTGCAACTCTTCGGATCAGAGATGCTGGAAGGACAGGAGCTCTCCCGGGAAAAGATCGGAGCCCGGGTCTTTCAGGACCCGGAAGCACTCAATCACCTGAATGCCTTGATCCATCCCGCCATAGCCAGAGAAGCGCTGCGACGCTGTGCCGGACTGGAAGAAGAGGGCCATGAATTCGTGCTCATTGAAGCGGCTCTTTTCGCGGAAGACCTGCGCAGGGAAGATTGGCTTCACGGGCTGATTCTCGTGAGTGCCACCCGTGAAGTGCGCATACGCCGTCTTCAGGAACAGCGTCAGATGAGTGTGGAGGAAATTGAGCAGCGCATGATCCGTCAGACCGATCCTGAAAAGAAAAAAGCCCTGGCCGATTGGGTTCTTTTCAACAACGGGAGCCTGGAAGAGTTGCGCGTGCAGGTGATGCGGCTGGCCGACGAATTGCGTATTTTCTTCGGGAAAAGCAGCTTGCCGCCAGAAGAGAAATAAAGAATCTTTTGGGTACGGCGCCTGTCTTTTAGTATCATTTCCGTGATGAGCGGTTCTGTATACCGCTGATTTCACCAACCCCGCCTTCTGCGGGAGACCAATGGAGTATTCACAATGGCTCTGGTTCTTTATAATTCTCTGGGTAGAAAAAAAGAAGCTTTCGTCCCCATTACAGAGGGCGAAGCGGATATGTATACCTGCGGGCCCACCATTTACAATTATGCCCATATCGGTAATTTCCGCGCCTACATGTTTGAGGATCTGCTCAAGCGCTACCTCCTTTTCAAAGGATACAAAGTGCGCCATATCATGAATCTCACTGATGTGGAAGACAAGCTTATCCGCAGCTGTCGTGAAACAGGCAAGGCTCTGTCGGAGATCACCAGTTATTTTGCCGAGGCCTTTTTTCAGGATATCAAAACGCTGGATATCCTCCCGGCCGATGAATATCCCGCGGCGACGGAACATATCCCTGAAGTGGTGGAGATGATCAAGACGCTCCGGGATAAAGGGCATACCTATGAAGTGGACGGCAGCATTTATTTCAGACTGAGCAGCTTCGAAGACTACGGAAAGCTGAGCAGGATCAATCTGGAGGAATTGCAGGCCGGTGCCAGTGGCCGTGTTCAGGCCGATGAATATGAAGCGGAAGAGGCCCGGGACTTCGCTCTGTGGAAAGCCTGGGATGAAGAGGACGGCGATGTATTCTGGGAAACGGAACTGGGCAAAGGACGTCCCGGCTGGCACATAGAATGTTCCGCCATGAGCATGAAATATCTCGGCGCCCATTTTGATATTCACTGCGGCGGCATCGACAACATGTTCCCGCACCATGAAAACGAGATTGCCCAGTCGCGCTGCTGCACAGGCGAAGACTTCGTGAATTACTGGCTTCACTGTGCCCATCTGGTGGTGGAAGGGAAGAAGATGTCCAAATCACTGGGCAATTTCTATACTCTCCGCGATCTCATGGACAAAGGCATTGATCCTCTGGCGATCCGCTGGGTGCTCGTGGCGACCCATTATCGCCAGCCCAGCAACTTCGCCTTCGATGCCCTGGAAGCAGCCAGCCAGTCCCTCCGCCGTATCGCCGATTTCCGTACACGCCTCGAAGAGATCCGGGGTGACGGCTGTGATCTGACGGAGGAATGTGCCGCTTGCGAACGAGAATTTATTGAGGAAATGGATGATGACCTCAATATCTCCGGTGCCCTGGGAGCGGTCTTCACTTTCATCCGTGAGGTGAACCGCCTGGCTGATCAGGGCTCCGTGGGTGCGGAAGGGGCGAAGAATGCCCTGGCACTGCTGGACAGACTCAATACGGTTACGGGGTTGTTCGCCGGTGCCCGTGAGATGGAAGTGCCGCAAAACATTCTGGATCTTGTGGACGCCCGCCAGAAAGCACGTCGTGAAAAAGATTTTGCAGCTTCCGATGCCATCCGTGACGAACTGGCTGCGGCGGGCTGGGTGGTGGAAGATACGCCCGACGGTGCCAGAGTCAAGAAGCTGTAGTGTTATCTTCCGGATCGGCGGGTGATGTATCCGGGGCGGAGACAGGCTTTTGCTCGGGCATGAGCTGGAGCCGGCCCAGATGGGTGTGCTCACCGGGGGCGATGAACTGTTCGCCTGTTTCCAGTGTGGGGCCCGAGGCCACCTTCAGCCGCAGGATGAAACTGCCCGGCGGAACCTTGCGGAAGATGACTTCGCCCTTTTCATTGCTTTCCCCGTCAGCAGGCCACCAGGGCCCGTGGACAGGGTGAAACATCATGAGGCCCGTATTCTCATGAGCAGCCGGACGGCCATCGGGCAGGATGAGCTCCGCTTCCACAGCAGCCGCCTCCACCATGGTGATGACCAGAGGTTTCTGCGGATTGCCCGAGCCCGGCAGAACATCATAGAAGTTGTTCGGAAAAAAGAAGAGGGAAGGATCCCAGGCGCGGATAGCGATCTTTTCCGTCAGTGAGAGCCGTATCCCGCTGAGTCCGTCAGGACCCGTGGGACGGCCCTCGGCCAGAGGGCTGTCAAAGGCATTGGCCGAGCGGGTGGCAATGGGTACAATACCCGGCAAGGGATCGCCTTCGCGGTTCACCACTTTCACAGGCGCATGAAAGAGGGCCGGGGCTTCTTTTTTGGCGGGAGTTTTTTCAGCAGGTTTTGAAGCAGTCGTTGGCGGAGGGCTGCTGTCCTTTTTTTCACAGCTGCAGCCGCTTGAAAAGCCCAGACACAGCAGGCTTGTCCCGAGGATCATGAGGAAAGGGAAGAAGCGTCCTGACGACGGAATGTACCGCCCCTGTCCGGCCATCTTCTGGAAGAGAAGGCTGATCACTGGTCTCCCTTTGAAAGATTGAACTGCGTGTCATGGAGCCGCTTGTAGGCACCGTCCAGAGCCATCAACTCGTCCAGCGATCCCTGCTCGATGATTCTTCCCTCATCAAGAACAAAGATGCGGTCCGCCTGCTGAATGGTGGAGAGGCGGTGGGCGATAACGATGGTGGTCCGACCTTTCACAAAATGATCCAGCGCCTCCTGAATGAGCCGTTCACTTTCCGAGTCCAGGCTTGAGGTCGCCTCGTCGAGAATGAGCAGTGCCGGGTCCTTGATGATGGCCCGGGCAATGGCCAGGCGCTGGCGCTGGCCCCCTGAGAGAGAGGAGCCTGATTCACCGATGACGGTGTCGAATCCTTCGGGCAGCTCGTCAATGAAGAGGTCTGCGTGAGCCGCCTCAGCCGCTGCACGGACCCGCTCATCAGAATAACAATCACGACCGAAAGCGATGTTGGAGCGGATGCTCTCAGCAAAAAGAATGATGTCCTGCGTCACATAGCTGATTTGTTCGCGCAGACTCTGGAAACTCACTTCACGGATGTCTTGACCATCAAAGCGGATACAGCCTGAGGTGGGATCATAAAAGCGGGGGAGCAGTTTCACAAAAGTGCTTTTGCCGGAACCGCTCGCACCGACCAGCGCGATCATTTCGCCCCGTTTGATTTCAATGGACACATTGTCCAGGGCATTCTTTTTCCCGTCATAACTGAAGGTCACGTTTTCAAAACGGATACTGTCCCTCAAGGTCGGCAGTTCCACCGCATCGGTGTTTTCCACAATGTCGGGCACCATATCGATGAATTCAAAACAGCGGTCTGCACTGGCGATACTCGTCTGGATCATGTTGTTCACATCCGAGAGTTTCCGTACGGGATCGAGCATCATGGCCAGAGCGAAATAGAGCTGGACGAGATCGCCCGCATCCAGATGACCTGCCTCAACACGATGGCCGCTCACCAGTACAAAGCCGATGATCCCCAGTACCAGAGCCAGTTCCGTGAGGGGGCCTGTTGCCGCATGGAGCGTGATCATGCGCAGCAGAAATTTGCGCAGCCGTGAAATTTCCCCGCCCACGCGCCCCACTTCATACTCTTCCATGGTGAAGCTTTTGACAATGGCAATGCCTTTGATGGTTTCATTGACCACTGTTGCCAGCCCGGCGATTTTCTGGAGGGAACGCTTCACGCTGGTACGCATTTTCTTGCCGATGCTCACCAGCAGATAGAGAACCAGAGGCAATACGCCGATGCCGATGAGGGTCAGCTGCCAGTCCACATGGAGCGCAACGGCCAGAAAGACGAGTACTTTGATGGGTTCCCGCATGAGTTTCACAAAGACACCTTGCAGGCCGCTGTTTACCATGAAAATATCATTGGTGAACCTGGCCAGGATTTCGCCGGAACTTTTCCGTTCGAAAAAGCCCACGGACTGGCGCATGAGATTGGCATACATGGCCTCACCCAGACCGGTGGTGACAAAAGTGCCGATACTGCCGGCGAGATACTCCTGTAAAAAGCGTGCCGAACTCATGAGCAGTGTGAGAAAGAGTGCGAGACCGGATGCGAAAGTAACGGCCTTCATCTTGTTCTCACGCATTCCATAGGCGAGTGTGAGGACTTTATCAGGCAGGGAGGAGGGAGCTACGCCGATGACACCTTTCATCGTATCGGTGACACTGCGTATGTCCTGGGAGAGCTTCACAGCCGGGTCGGCATCGACGGGAAGCGCTTCGCCTTCCACAAGAGCCGGGGCCTCATAAAAGGTAACCCGGATGATGGTGCCCACGCTCACGAGCATGGCGCCGAAGGATGCCGCAATGATGAGGGAGAAAAAGAGGGACAGGAGCAGTCTGTATTTGAAATGCCAGGCAAGACCGACCAGACGAAAATAGGACGCCCAGGACGACTGGGGTTCTGTGCGGTCTCGAATGGCGATGGGCAATACGGGTTTTGTGGAAGAATTCATGGAAACTCACTTTTTCGGGGGGATTGAATACCCGAATGGTAGCACAGCCACAGTAATTTCGACAAACAAAGATCGAGGGACGAGGGGAATACAGTGAGACATGGTTCAGGTAAGGGAACGGCATGCCGTGCCCATTTCAGCCTCGACTCTCGCACATCCGTCCGCCTCCCCTGAGATAACAGATCCCTTCGAGTCTCTTATATATCCCTGATTCTCATTCCTTGCTCTTCTCGCCATTTGTCAGGGTCTTATCCTGGATGACCGTCTTTTTCGTGTTGTCGGGGCAATCGTCTTTGTACAGCGTCCTCAGCACGAAAAAACCGGAATGACGGCGAGGATAGGAGATACCGTGGGACGTGGTTCAGGTAGGGGCANNGTTGGATAACAAGCCTGAAGTTCCATATGTCTTCCAGCTATTCATTATTCCCCGTGGAATTTGTGGGCACGGCATGCCGTGCCCCTACCTGCCCTCGTCCCTCCTCCCTATCACCTATCACCTATCACCTATCACCTCGTCCCTCTTTTCTTTTTAAGCCTCAGAAACCTATAATAGCCTCCAGTCACAACCTTTCCCCGGAGATCCCCATGAACAAAGGCTTTCTTCTCATCTTGCTCGGCACAATGCTTGTCCTGTCGCCGGTTTATGCCCGCGTACCGCTGATTTACTGTACCGATCTCTTTCATCCCCACGACGATCCCGATGATCATGTTGACCTGGCTTGTATTTACGCCATCCCCGAATTTGATCTGCAAGCCATTGTCCTTGATCAGGGCGCGCGCCAGAGAGAACAGCCGGGGGCGATTCCCATCAGTCAGATGATCGCACTCACAGGAAAAACAGTCCCTGTCGTCACCGGGCTGGAGGAGCCCCTGGCCTCCATGACAGATACAGGCGACAAGCAGCCGGCCAGTGCGCAAGAAGGCATTGAAACCATTCTCCGCATCCTGCGTGACAGCTCCGAAGCGGTGACGATCATTACCGTAGGCAGTCTGCGTGATGTTGCCGCGGCCTTCAACAGAGAGCCTGCGCTTTTCCACAAGAAAGTGAAAAGACTCTACAGTTTCATCGGCAACACGAGCGGTGGTTTTCGCGAGTACAATGTGAATCTCGATGTGAACGCCTACCGTTGCATCATGACAGCGGAACTGCCCCTGTATTGGACTCCCTGCTTTGATGGAGGACTCTGGGAAAATAACGGTCGTGCCTCCTATTGGGTTTCTTCTCATAAAGCGCTTATGGAAGGACTGTCGGCGCCTTTGCTCAATTTCTTCTTGTATATGATTGAACAGAAAAAGAGCAGTGATCCTGTGGCCGCTCTTTTTGAAACGGTGGATGAAACAGAGGCGGCCCGTTTTTTGGAGGGCGAACGTAATCTCTGGTGCTGTTCCATCTTTCCCCATGCAGCGGACAGGCGCTATATCCGTCGTGGGGGAGAGTGTCTGGCCCTGCCTCTCGAAGAGATGCAACCCGGCGATGAACTCACCTTTCCTTTCACCTATACCCCTGTGCGGGTGTGGCTCGATGAAGATGCGGTGGAACACTGTCCCCATCCTGAAGGCCGGGAAATGCAATGCTTTCATATTACTGATCAGGAACGCTACAGCCGGGACATGACTTCGCTGGCCCGTCAGTTGCTCCGGGAACTGGATGCAGGTCTTCAGCATCCCTGAAATGCTGGTAGAAATATCGCAGGATAGGGAATAGGGGATAGGGAATAGGGAATAGGGAATAGGGGATACAGCGGAACGTGGTTCAGGTAGGGGCACGGCATGCCGTGCCCATTTCAGCCCCAACCCCAATATGAATCCCTCGCAGATCCGACCGATCCGACCGATCCGACCGATCCGACCGATTCCCCGGGTGTCTTGTTTGCTTTCTTTTCTCTTCTCGCCATTCGTCCGGGCTTTCTTCTGGATTCCGGTATTTTTCGTGTTGTCGGGGTAATCGTCTTTGTACAGAGGTGTCAGCACGAAAAAATCGGAATGACGGGTTGGGCCCAGAGGTCAAGTAATAATTCAGGGTCAGTGGACCAAATGGACAGAGTGGGCACGGCATGCCGTGCCCCTACCTTCCCTCGCCCCTCGCCCCTCGTCCCTATCACTTTTCCCCGATATAAAAACTTCGTAGCTCTTTCGTACCCAGAGGCGGAATCTCAACCAGCACGGCACCGCTGTTTTCATAGGGCGTGGAGATGGTGAAATCGGACCGGGCGGGCTCAACGCTGATGGTGTCGATCAAAGCCGCCATTCTTTGGGGCAGATAAATGGAAGTGGGGGCCGTGACAGCGGGATCTTCTTCCCACCGACATTGAAAAGCGCTGGCTTCGAAATCGGTTGCACAGGAGAGGAGCGTACCATTCGTATTTCGGGCGATGGGCCGCTGGAAAATTTCCATACAGGGACTATACTCAAGTCGGTGGCTGTAGTCCCAGTAGGTGTTGCTCATGAGATATTTTTCCATGAGATTCACCGTGTGTCGGGTCGAAGGCAGGATCCCGGGTGTACCGGCCCCGAAAGCACCCCATTCTCCGACGACGATGGGCATGTTGAGCCTCTCACCTGATTTTGCGTGACGGCGGAAGATGAGATCGAGCCTGTCCGTATTGGTCAGTTCCAGCTCATGGGTATCCACCACAATGTCATAGGCATGAGGCGCGAAAGCCTGCAAAGGATCGCGCTGTCCCTTCTCATCCTGCAGAGGCTGCACACCCGTGGGTACACCCAGATTGGCGGAGATATTGGTTTCCAGCAGGATGATATGGTTCCGGTCAACCGTGCGGATGGCATCACGTACCCGCTGAAACATGGCTGTCATATGGGTGCTCTCGAAGAGCGTGCATCTGGGCGTGGCCGCATCGAGAAGGGCCTGATAGAAGTCCATATTGCCCACTTGCCGGGTGAGGGTACTGCGCAGTTCTTTTCCATTGTCGGCGTCCAGGACATCCTGCAGAGTGATGGGCTCTTCGCCTGCGGGAAGTTTGTCCACATTGAGTGCATAGGCATTCAGCACCTCCAGAATGAGGGCGGTGTTGTCACTGCCGATATTGGGTTCATTGAAGAGATCATAGGCGACGATGGCCTCTTCATCCTTATACCGTTGGGCGAGTTTTTTCCAGGCGGCGGCGAAGTGGTCCTGCACCCCCATGCCATCGGCACAGGGCTTGTTTTCCCAGAAGTTGTCGAAGGCCTGTTGCACGGCCGGGCTGATGAGATAGGCATCGCTCCAGATGTTTCCCCGCAGATGGGGCATGCCGTCATCGAGGGTAGCCCACTCGGGAGCGCCATCGGCATATTTATAACTGAAGAGATCCTGATGCATGTCCAGGATCACATAAAACCCGTATTCCTTCGCCAGTGCGACCCAGCCGTCGAGCTTTTCGAGATAGGCCTCATCGAAGGCCCCCATCTCAGGCTCCAGTCCGTCCCAGATGACGCCCAGCCGGATGCAGTTCCAACCCCAGGAACGGAGCATTTTGAAGTCTTCGGCGGTTACCCGGGGCTGATAGTTGGCGCGACGGTTCTTGCTTACAATATTAACGCCATGCAACAACAGATGCCTGCCTTCGGCATCGATGAAACGCTGTCCGTCCACCGTGACGAAGGGCGACGCTGCTGTTGCCTCGAAAGGGGAGAAGAGACACACACTGGCGAGGAGACAGAATATAAGTTTTGAGAAATGAGGAGGCATGTTTTTCCTTCCAGGATGAGGTCAGTGGGAACTGGATGTTGGACTCACGAGGGAGGAGACAAGTTTCAGCGGGGGGGAGGGAGGTTATGATTACTCTTTTGGCATTGATGTTGTATTTCATTCAATAAGACAAAGTAAAGTCTTTTATCAAAGTAATTACAATAAGTCGAACTTCAACCCTTGAAAGAGCACACCCTGGGAACGCCAATTTCCACATTGGCATACAGCGCATAATGGCTTGGAAATTATAGCGATTATTTTGCGGCACCATGCTTCGGGACATGAGAAAGAGTATGCAGTTGGCCCCGAGTCCTTACGTCACGGCAAGGGTCTATGAAAGCGCCACCGTCCATACCGCGATGAATGCCAATGTGGAAATTGGCGTTCCCAGGGTGCGCGACTCTACGTCTTTATTGTATCAGTGTCCATCTGTGGTTCCAAGGCGCATCGTATCACTTGAATGACCTCAGTTAAAACACTCTTCTTGTGTACCTCTATACTCATTGGGGTGAAGTCTTCTTTCACAGTCATAAAAAAGGCCGGAATCACCAAGATTGCGACCTTACTCACTGTACACAACAATCCGGTCAGCCATGGGCATCATCCCGGGACCGCCTGCAGGCGACCCAAGATGAGCCTGGCTTGTCTCTTCGTCTGCTCCTTCAGCGAGATTACCTCAGGTTTTCAGGACTGAAGTTTTCGATCAGTTTCTGGACACTGGCGATGGTTGTATCAGCGATTGTTTCAGAGAGTATCTTTTTGATCGCATCCCGGTCATAGCCATTTTGTCCAGACCCAACCTGTTCTTTGGAATTACTGTCAAACAATCGTTTTTTCATGTCCGCGGCGCTTTTTTCCGCATATTCCGTCAGATAATCGCTCCGCTTTTCATCATCTTCCAGGTCCTGGACGAAGCTTTTAAACTGCTTGTTCGCAAAGTAGGGCAATTTTGATCCAATGGCTACAACGGTGGACACCGGTACGCCAACGGCCAACAATACCCCGGTGGGATCGATCAGTAGCCCTGCGAGAGCACTCAGCAATCCTCCTAACACAGCACCTCCAAAAACCATGTCCGAAGTGTCCACTTTCGAAAGCGGTACAGGCAGGTTGATGCTATAGGCTATCTGTTGTGCCTGGATGGGGATGAGATCCAAGTCATCGGCATGTTCTTCGAGCCATTTTGTCCTGCAGGCAATCAGCTCTTTTTGAAGTTTTTCATAGATGTATTCTTCAGAATAATATCGTTCGTATTCACGGAAGTGTTCATTACGATTCTCATAGGCATGTTTCAGTGCATCGCTGAGTTTTTCCTTTGAGTCTATTCCCTTGACATGAGCATCTCGCAGTACAGGATTGAAAATGTCATTGGTCGTAAGCTTGACGATTTCATCTATAGCCTCGCAGGCCCAATCGCTGCATTTGTCAAAGATGTGGGTTGTCGCACTTTCAACGAACTGGTCCCTGTTGCTTCTCAAAAGCCCGACAAGTTCACGGCATTGGTGGCGAAACCTTGGCAATTGGGAAAGACCTTCAGAAATCAGCCGATAGGGTTCTCTGGGAAAGAATTTGCCTACATCTTTCCCGCATTCTTCCTCGATAATCTCTTTGACAAAAGGCAGTTTGCTGCTTCCGCCGGCGAAGATGACATGTTCCACATTGCGATAGTGGTCGTCTTTCTTGAGCAGTTCGCGGAACCACTCCAGGAGGTCTCTGCCATGGATCTGCATGTCTTTGAGAATCTTATAGAATTCGGAATTTTCTGAGAACAAGGTAAACATCATGTCTGTGGGCTTGTAAGCTCGTGCGGCGTCCAGAAACTGCTGATAACTGATCTCAAGGCTACTTTTCAGGCCATGGGTAGCAAGCTTTCTGGGGCGGAAAGTATATTTGGCTTCTTCTGCGGAGACACCCGCTGCAAGCTGCCTGTTAACACTTTTGGAGAATTCTTCTTTTTCCTTGCGGCATATCATGTAGTGCAGGTCAAAGCGGTCATGGGCCGCCAGATGTTCTATCACGCCGGCATCGGGATGAAACTTCAGGATCAGCTGATAGAAAAGATCATCAAAGAGCCGTCCGCCCAGGCAGGGATCGCCCCAGGACACCAGTTTGCCGGATTCGCCGATGAGGGTGAAATCGCAGGTGCCTGCTCCCATGTCCACAACCAGCACTTTCCTGGAGGCCAAGCGCAGGTCAATCTTGTCCTGTTGAAGGAGCGCAATCAAAGCGCCTACGGGTTCGGGGATGAGCTCCAGCGGATAGTCCTTCAAACCGACTGCAACGAGGCATTCTCGCAGCGCAGCTTTGTATTTCTCAGGGCTGTTGGCGGGCACACCGACAACGATGGAAATTCCGTTCGGGAAGAGCTTAGGCGAGTCATGCCCGTGGACTTCGATGACTGCCGTGAAATAATCAGTCGTTGCCTTCTTGGCCTGGGGATCTTCGGCAATTTCAGGCTTGAACCAATATTTCATGCTAAATCCTGCATTATCGCCGGCGGCCCCATAATCTTCCGCGGCTGTCTGTCCGATGGATTGGATTGTCCCATCCTTTTTGTAGCAGATGGCTGTCTCCAGAACGGGGCTGTCTTCTTCCCAGAGGATTTTCGAGACCTTGGTCTGGTTTCTTTCTGCAAAATGTGAATTTGCTGTTCCAAAATCTATACCGATGGTGTTCTTCCAGTTAGTCATGTTTCTGCCTCCTTACTCGGCCTTTTTCTTGGATTGTTTCATTGGATCCGTACACAATATCTTCCAGTATCTCTACTCTCTGGCCCTCTTTGACGGTGCCGGAGGGGGTGTAATATTTTGCAAGTTTGCGCTGCCAGATGAACACAGGCCGTGGATGTTCCGAAAGGATATCTATCTCGGATGGATAGGTATCATGGACCGGAATATTGAAAGCCTCGCATAAGCGTTTAACGCCGTTTTGGCATTCTTCCGTAGTCTGGGCTCTTTTCAGCTCGGCCACAGCTTCGTAAAAGGAATCCATATCCGCCTGATCCTCATGCAGCTTCTCGATATTCTGCTGGCAGATCAGCGATGTTTCAAAGCCAGCGGCCAGCAGCAGCGCATAATCCCACCAGGCTTCAGCGGCGGGCATAAAGTACTCTTTGGCTGTTATGCCTCGTGAATGCGGGGTAGGGGTCGCTTTGATCAGGGTCAATAGTGTCCGGACTATGCCGGGCTTGTTGTCCCTGTAGACCCATTCGGTCATTATAGCGATTCCGGCGAAAATACAGGGTAGCGCTACTGTTAGAGAGACGAAGGGGAAAAGAATGGCTAATACCAGCCCCGGAATCAATCCTATAGTAGCCCCAGCCAGTTGCGCGATGCGCACTTGCTGCGTAGACAGGCTGTGGTCGATAAATTCTCCGCTTACCCGCAGGGGTTTCAGGTTCTGTCGCAAGTATCGTCGAAAGCGAGGCTGTTCGTCTCGGTGCTCTTCAGAAAGCCACATGATACTTATTGCTTCCTCAACCATTTCATCCTGTGCTTTTTTCGCTGCGTTTTGAACGATTCTGTCCTGGCACTTGGGATCTTGCAGCTCTTTCTTTGACTTCGCGGACAGCTGCTTTGTTATGCCCTCATTGAATGTTGACCAGGCCCCTACGAGGAGCTGGTCGCGGGGTTCGCTCAGGCCACGATCATTTTCCCAACTTTTCAGATTGTCGGTAAAATGACTCACGGCCGTCCAGTTCGTTGTTAGTTCATGTGGACTCATTCTGTTTTTCCTCATAGGTCGTGCGACTAAATGCGCATTACAAAACACCATTCACGATATTGATCCGCCCATGGGGCTGGGTCGTTAGCGCCCTGTCTTTCGGGGCTACCTAATACATAAGGAAAGATCGGGCGTATTTTCCGGAAGGCGTGTGGCGGGGGAGGAGAGAGTGGAGAAAATAATCGTCGCCCCTCGCAGGTCGAACCGATTCCCCAAGTCTCTGATTTACCCAAAGACATGTCCCTGCTGTCATGTTTGTTTGTCCGTCTTTTTATTTTCTCAAGAGACAGATTTGTATGTTGTGTATTCTATAGTGACACTTTAATTTCAAGTACTTTCCGGCGTGAAGTCGCATGACGTGGGAGCGCCAATTTCCACATTGGCATTCATCGCGGTAAGGACGGTGGCGCTTTTGTAGACCAGAGCGCGCCGGAGGAGTTTGAGGCTCATGCAGGCTGTTTGTCATGACCAGAATCCTGATGCCGCAAAAAAGCCACTATAGTCTCCAAGTAATTATGCGCTGTGTGCCAACAGAGACGTTGGCGCTCCGAGAAGGCGATATTTTTTTATGAGGACGATTTTGGAGTGCGGAAGCCATGCTTACGCTTTCACAAGACAGAGAGGCATATAACGACAAAAACAAGAGCAAGCCATGCTTGCGTCATTCTGGTCCTGGTGCCATCCAAGGTTCTATTTCATATAGGTTTTACATGTCCTGAGCCTTTAACATCGGAAGCATGGCTTCCTCCAATCAAGAAATCCTATGTATCCAGTGCTCAAAAAGCGTAAGCATGGCTTCCGCACTCCAAGACCGCGTATACAGGTCTCTGGTTTTTGGTGTTATAAACGATCTTATTGGTTTTCTGCCAATGTGGAAATTGGCGTTCCCAGGGTGCGCGACTCAAGGTCTTTTTTTTTTGCGTTGTTGTAGCTGAATACTCTGACAGGCGAGCCGGATCGCAAAAAAAAACCGGAATGACGGCGGGGGAATGTAGGTGATAGGGGATAGGGGATAG
>LSQX01103841.1_pt2 | contig 25649 bp, 19 predicted proteins | sample 654561 | NCBI WGS metagenome assembly LSQX01 (sample SAMN04489861, study PRJNA283612) | anaerobic digester metagenome | isolation source: 4 biogas reactors fed with cattle manure at either 37C or 55C with and... | place: Denmark: Kongens Lyngby | collected 2014 | reverse complement strand
CTGCAAGCAACAAGATAAACTCAAAGGGCTTATCCGCAAAGAAAGGGCTACAAGACTGGAAGGTAGCTTTGGAAAGGACAAGGAGCATTACCATCTACGTAAGATAAAAGCCCGTACAAAGGCCAATGAAAAGCTTTGGATATTTTTTGGCATTCATACTTCCAATGCCATTGAGATAGGCAGAAAGATGCTCGGGCAAAAGCAAATAGCAGCTTAAAGAACAGAAAACATTAAGATGAAACAGCTTTTTATTATTAAAGAGCTAGAACCACTATGGCTGCAACCTGCCAAAACTAACTTTTTTTCGAAAAAAATTCTTCCACACATGATTTCTAGGATAAAAAAAATCTCCCTTTGGGTATTTTTATCCAAAGAGAGATTGTTGAAAGCTGTTTTTAATCCCAAAAAGTAGAAATTATTCTATTTTCTGAAAGTGCCTAATGATTTACTGATTTCTTAACGGGCAACTATGATATAGCTATTTTATATGCTTGCTTTATCCACAAGGATCATGATGGAATGAGCCGGAACCATAGTTTTCTTAATTTGATCCTTACCCAAACCTTTAGCAGTAAAACCTTCTTCGGTAATAAAATCCTTAGTAGCAACGATCACCCATTCGCCGTCAGGAAGATCAACTTCGGTTATTTTTGAGTTCGCATTGTAAAACACGATAATATCCTTCCATTTATCGCTATTTGCATTATCTGAGATCTGATAACCTAAAAATAAAGGTTTATCAGTATCGAAGAAACTTATATGACGGTTTATCATTTCGGCGGTTGACATACGAAAAGCCGGATGATTCATTCTCAGCGCTATCAATTCTTTATAATAGCTGAAAACATCTTTGTAAATGGATTTGTTATGCCATACCAGCTGGTTTATGGAGTCAGGCAAATTATATGAATTGTCTTCACCTTTTTTGGTTCTTACGATTTCCTCACCCGCATGCAAAAATGAAACTCCCTGCGATGTAAGAACTATTGCATTAGCAAGCTTTTGAATATCGAGCATATCCTTTTTCTTACATTTGTTACAGGTGCTTACAATTTTATCCCAAAGGCACGGATTATCATGGCAGGTAACATAGGTTATTGTTTGCAAAGGGCTTGTGGCATAAGGCTTGTCAGAATAATTTACCTTGTTGTAATCAATCTGAGGGTGACTGGTTGAGGCTATCACTCCAAATTTTATACTTTCTTCAAGATTTAAATGACCTGTCATAAATCCGGGCGTATCTTGTTCCCACCATGGTCCGCGTATTGCATCACGGATATCATCGCTAAAAACCGCAATTCCGTCAAGTTGTGCAGCATTGGCTTTAAGTGCCCGCTTTTCAATCGGAAGCGGAGATTCACCGGCTGTCCATCCTTCGCCATAAAGGAATATGGTAGAATCAATTTTATTCAGTTCCTCACGTACCAGATTCATGGTTTCTATATCGTGTAACCCCATTAAATCGAATCGAAAACCGTCAATATGATATTCTGTAGCCCAATATTTCAGTGATTCTATCATGAACTTACGCATCATGGCTTTTTCTGAAGCAGTTTCATTACCACAAGCAGAACCGTCTGAAAATTTACCTTCATCGGTCATACGGAAATAATATCCCGGTACCAATTGCTCAAACGAAGATACAACAGCATCAAAAACATGATTATAAACCACATCCATGATTACTCGGATTCCATTCTTATGCAATGCCTGCACCATTTGCTTGAATTCTCTGATACGTACATTCCCATCGTAAGGATCAGTTGAGTATGAACCCTCGGGAACATTATAATTCTTTGGGTCATATCCCCAGTTGAACTGAGGCTCATTTAACCTGGTTTCATCAATAGTTGCAAAATCAAAGACAGGAAGCAGGTGTACATGGGTAATTCCAAGCTCTTTAAGATGATCAATGCCTGTTTTTTCTCCTTCCGGACTTAGTGTTCCCTCTTCAGTAAAAGCCAGATATTTTCCTTTGTTTGTGATGCCTGAGCTTGAGTGAATGGAAAAATCGCGCAGATGAATTTCCCAGATTATGATATCAGAAAAACCGGCAAGCGGCGGTTTTGTATCTTTCTCCCAACCGTCAGGATTTGTTGAACTAAGGTCAACTATCATGCCTCTGTTTCCGTTTACCCCAACAGCTTTTGCATACATATCAGGAGTTTCATTTTTCCACTCATCGCCAAATCGAGCCTGAAGTGTGTAATATTGATTTTTCCTGTCACCTTTTAACTCCAGTTTCCACGTTCCATCCTTATCGGCTTTCATATTATGTGATTCGATCATATTACCCTCAATACCCTGATCATAGATCCTGACTATAATCTCAGAGGCTGAGGGTGCCCAAATACGAAAAGTAGTTTTATTACGGGTATAATTTACTCCGAGATCATTACCATGATAAACAGGGTAACCATCGGTGGTTTCTTTCTCAGTAGTTGATTGACAGCCGTTCATAGTTTCAAGAGTTGCTATAATCATCAGTAATACAAATGGTTTGATCAGACGCATAAAGAGCAATTTTTAATATCCTTTTATTGTGACAAATAATAAAAGTACAAAAAATATCAAATAAAATATTCATCAATTAAAACTCATGCCAAATCAATTATTCTTACCCTGTTTCAAAAGTTTCAGAAAGGATCGAAGTAAATGATTCCGGATATTATGATATCAGACAGGGTTATATTCTAAAAGATTAAAGATTATCAGAAATTAATTTTGCTATTTGCAGGAATTCTTCCTGAGTGAATTTCAGCTTAGGCTTCTTAAAATCAATATCATAAATATCATTTATAGGAACCAAATGTATATGTGCATGAAAAACCTCAAGACCAACGACTGCCACTCCAACTTTTTCGCACTGAACTACCTTTTTTATTGCCAGGGCAACTTTTTTGGCAAACAAGAAACAATCTGCATAAAGCTGATCATCCATGTCAAAAATATAATCTACTTCCTTTTTAGGTATTACAAGAGTATGCCCTTTTGCTAAGGGATTAATATCAAGAAATGCCAAAAAACGGTCATTCTCAGCTATTTTATACGCTGGGATCTCACCTTTGATAATTTTTGAAAAAATTGTTGTCATAATTTTGGGTGTTAACAGGTTTTAACGCGTGATCTCGATGATCTCAAAAGTCATTTTTCCAGCAGGAACATCAATTTCTGCTTTTTCACCTACGCTCAGTCCAAGCAATCCTCTGGCAATTGGTGAATTTATTGAGATTTTTCCTGCTTTTAGATTGGCTTCGTTTTCAGGAACCAAAGTATAAGTCATAACAGCATTGTTTTTTAGGTTTTTAATCTTCACTGTTGAAAGAATTAATACTTTGCTGGTATCAATTTTTGATTCATCAATCAGCCGCACATTTCTGATTAACTCCTGAAGTTTTGATATTTTTAACTCCAGCATAGCTTGGTCGTTTTTTGCAGCATCATATTCTGCATTTTCCGACAAGTCTCCTTTGTCCCTCGCTTCTGCAATCTGCTGAGATATCAGTGGTCTCTGAACTCCTATAAGATGATCAAGTTCATCCTGAAGTTTTTTTAATCCATCTTTTGTATAATACACTGTATCTGTCATTTTCAAAAGTCTTTTACTGTGAATTTAATAATAAAAGACCCTGAAACAGGGTCTTTTTAAACAAAATAAAAAAAGATAAATACCTAAGAATCAACTTAGTTAAAAAGCAATTCTGGCACTCATACTATGAGTTCCTGACCATGGGTCAGTATCACGATACGAGTAATCAACTGCAAAGTTAGAACCTTTTTCTTTATTCAACGGAATTTGAACAGTTAAACCTGCACTTGGTCCGGTAAAAGCTGTTGTTCTGTCAGATTTTTTGGTAATTCCTTCTTCATAGGTATAACCAGCTCTAACCATAAGATAATTATGTAAGGAATATTCTATTCCAAGCGCATACTGATCTTTGAAAAATGAGTTACTGGTAAAATTACCAGCTACTGAGATAGTATGGTACTCGGAGATCAGAAAATCATAACCTGCCCCGATAACCAACTGCGAGGGCATTTCGTATTCTGCAGAGCGTTGTTCAACAGTAAACTGGTTTTCTTGTCCCGGCAATAAGGTACGTATAGCAAGTCCGTCACCTGAAAATTTCATGGTCGGACCAATATTCCTGAGTGTAATACCAAATTTTATATTTTCCATATCACCGGTAACATATTGAATACCTGCATCAATAGCAACTCCCTGCGAACTCAGGTCAGCAATTGACTGGCTGATAATCTTAAGGTTGAAACCGCCATAAATACTATTTGAGAAAGCTTTTGAATAAGAAATACCAATATTCATATAGCTTGGGGCGAAAGTTCCGATCCCACCTTCCGGAATATCTTCTCTTGTGATTGGAATATCACCAAAACGCATTGCCATGATGCTAATTCCAAGCACTCCAGTTTCACTTACCCTTTGGGTTAAACCAAAAGTATTAATATTGATCTCAGATCCTTTTAACCATTGTGTATTGGAAAAGATCAGCTCGGTGCTATTTGTAAAGGCAGTTCCGGCAACATTAGTGTACATGGCTTCAAGTCCACGCACACCTGCTGTATTGGCACCACCCCATCCTGAGCTTCGGGCCCAGGGGTTAATAAGCAGTTCAGAAGCGCCTGCTTCACCAGCTCTGTCTTTATTACCTGCAAATAATTCATTTACCGGAACCATTATTATTACTATGAACAAACCGGCTAAGATGTACTTTTGTAAGCTCTTCATTTTATATCTTTTATATAATTCGACATTAATTTCTACTATTGATACATCAGAATGCATTAAGGTCAATAGGACGTAGTGAGCCAAACCATTTAATAGTTCTTTCTCCGAGCCCTTCAGCATTCACATGAATAATGTACAAGCCGCCGGCAATCGGTATACCGGCATAATTTTTAAGATCCCAGTCAATTGATGTTATTGCATCGGTATCTTTTGTAAATTGCCTGATCAGGGTGCCATTTATTGTGTAAATTGTAACTGTACACTTCTTGGGTAGATTTACAATTTTAATCCTGTTGTCTAACTGGTTAACTTCGTATGAAGCATAAGCGTAATACGGGTTTGGAACAACATTGATTAGATCAAGATCGCTTTTAGCTTTTTCAATATTTGCTGTATCTGTGGCAATTTCATTAGTGCTAAAAGCATACATGGGATTGTTGTCATTCAGAGTGTCGTTAATAATTGCAAGCGAATCTCTTACAGGATAAGAAGTATAATGTTTATTGTAAGGCTTGCTAACTCTCAGCTTAATGGTAACTTCACTTGAAAGGAAGTTTTCTTCATCAGCCAATGGAATATTAACCCACATTGCACTTCCCCAAACATGAGGAACGGTAGCTGAACGTTTAAGATGGGACATGATCCATGATCCGGCATCATAAGCAGGAGCATATTGTCTGAAATCTGGAAATGGTAATGCAACAGATAGCTTTTTTGAACTCATAATATATATATAATGACCTCCACCAAAAACATAGCCGGCTTCATTCACTATGTTACTTGTTGGATTCCACTTCATATCTCTTCCATTCTCACCAACCAGCCATGAATTCTCTCCATACATAATGTTAAGTCTTTCGCCGGTTTCGATGTTGATTGCATAACCCGGGAACCATCCCATACCTGTAGCACTGATATAATGCGGATCATTGGGGTTATTACTTGGAGTGGCATCAGGATCAGCATAATTACCATCTTTATCAATTGAAGGCGAAATCCTTACATTATACTTAGCAGCTTTATTATGAGCCAATCCTACTTCGGGAGCCATTTCAATTACTGGTGAACGTGTCCATTTTGATTTATCAGGAGTAATAACCAGATCAACACTGGCAACATCAGCAAATTGATTATAAGCTAATTTCGATATCATAGTATAGGCAGGTGAGGTCTTGGCTATTGGATCCTGACCATCGTAAGCAACCAATTGATAAGGAGCCCATGTACCACCAATTACATTTTCATAAACACTATTGGGGTCCATAAAATTCTTTCCGGTTGCATGCCAGTCTTGATTTGCAACTTCGCTGGGGTCAGAAACAGTTCCTGAACGTATCCAGTTAAGTGGTGAGGCACCGTCAACATCAGGCACTCCAAACAGCCATGGAGTTGCATTATCTTTAAAAGTCATTGAAGAAGTCAGGTAACCATTGTTTGGATCTAATACCATATATCGTGAAATAGTACCTCCATGACTATCCATTGATTCGCCAATTTTATAACTTCCCGGAGGGAATACCTGTCCAATCTCAATGGCAATACCAAGTTCGGGGAATATTTGTTCACTTTTTGTTATTATACTCTTTGATGATCTGAACAATACTTCATTTGTTTTAGCATCAATTAATCTCCAGGTTGACACCAGTTTGCTTGCTGTATCACCTTGACCACTAAAACTATAGATGCCGCCTGAGATTTTATGTATTTTTTGACGATAAATTGAGTCAAAAGCCATAATGAATTCGGCAGGTTTTAAATTCAATGGATCAATGATCTTAACTTTAACAGGGGTTGAGCCTGCTTCATACGTGGGATTATAAGCAATTGGATAATCAGGATGCCCAAGCTGTACATTATCATTTGCCGGTTGTTTGCTCATTATTTCGTCAATGGTTTCTTGGGTTAGTTCCAGTATATTACCTCCGTTACCGGTGCCTTGTAAACGGGTAACTTTAACACCATCGCCATATTTAGCATTAGGTGATTTTGCTCCTACAGGAATATGTGGAATAGCAGTATAAGACTTAATATTTTTACGACCTGCAAGATAAGGTTGTTTTTGCCCATTTAACGACTGAATTCCGGGGCTCTGAGCAGCAGGATCATCGGTATATTTTTCAAATTCATTATGAGCATATGCCAATGCCATAAAATAATACTGCTTATGATTTACCAGAGGTTGATTGGTGAATGCATCAAGTGTGAGGCTGAATGAATTCCTGATTCCCTGATTAGAACCGTTAACCTCAAGTACAGGGACATTTGCTCCAAGAGATTGATCGTAATAATAATTAATAATTCTTGATATTGAATTGCTAACATCGCATTGGAATACTAGTCTGGAAAGATCAGGATCTTTAAGATCATTAGGACCAACTGAAGGGTTAGCCAACTGATATACCTGGTAACCCTCAAATGCATATAATGAGTCGCCACGCACAATGTTGTAATCAACTTCGGTATATTGCTCTTCAAAGTTATTGCCCTTATCATTGGTTTTTCTATTGGTTATATAAACAATAAGTTCTTTGTCCAATTCTTGGAAAGTCAGGTCAGGTGCATTAGGACCGTCAATGACCTGAAAACAGTTGTCAAACAGTGCCTGACATTTGTCGTCAACAACTCTTAGAAGTTCAACGCTCGCCCACGGGCCTCCTGATGCAGCACGTGCCCATGGAATACCAACTGTAATATAGTTTACTGCACCGGGTAACAATGTAAAAGGACCTGCAGATTGCATGAATCTACGGTCTTCAGGTGGATTATTAGCATTTTCTTCAGTCCAGTGTTTGCCTTCAGGTAGAATTACTTCCACAAAATGGGTTCCCCAGAAGCAGGGATCTGAGTCACCGGGGAACATGAAATCAGTTATTGGACCATAACCTGAACTTGCTCCACTTCCGGGAGGAAGAGCAAGGTTTCCAAAATACATGTAGTCGCCATTTTTCCAGATACCTTTCAAAAAGTTGTAATAGTCAATAGCTGCACGTGGTTCACCATTAATAGGGTCATTTGAGTTATTATAATAAACAAAACGTCTCATCCCGAAACGCTCGTTATTGGCTATACCATCACCAAAGTTTACACCATTTATAGCTTCAGGATAATGAAAGTCTTTTAATAGATCACAAGCGAGTAGATTGCCTTTGTCATCAAATGCTGAAGGACGATCCTGATTATACAGAGGCTCGCCAGCCTTTATTCTGTCCATATATGGTCCCTGGAAGAAGTCAACTCCCACGGCTGGTGGCTGGTCGCCGTATGCCCATGGTTGTCCTGAGCCGTCAACGGGCTTTCCGTTATAACAATAACCTAATCCGCGAACCACATCGCAACCAACATAGTCGTCTGCCGCATAGCCAAGATCAGGGTCAACCCACTGGCTGAAATAAGTATCTCTTAGGGTAAAGGTTGAACGATTGATAATCTCATAACTATAGAAAGTCATATTGTTTATCTCATCGTTAGTAGCAAATGCAAAAGCCTGTGCTCTAATCTCCATGCCTATGGCATCGCCGCTGGTTTCGGTATGAATATTTCCTTTATCGTTAAAAACCCACCAAAGAGTCTGGTCTCCTTTAATAACCTGGTCAGACAAAATTCCATAAAGCCAGTTTTCAGAATATTGACTGCTGGGATAGTAATATTCTGCATCTCTTGTAGGTGTAAGCGTTTTACAAAGCTCGCCGGTGAGGTCGTAATACGGATAATCCCCATTTTCAGGATCATATACTCCATCGCCATCCCTGTCATAGAAAGGAGCCAGATAAAAACTCTGATTCTTGCTTTGATCATACGGGTGAGCAGGCCAGTTTTTTATTTCTTCAGGTATTGAATAATTAGGGTAAGCTGCAGGATCTTCCCACCAGGCAAGATATTCATCAATCATTGCACGGGTCATGAGGTAATGTTTGTCGTATTGTGCACATGTTTCAGGATCAATTGCAGCAGATCCGTCAATAGTCAAGGGACCTGTCCAAAAATCGTGGTGTGAGTTTGGGGTTCCGGCAGAAGCTCCCTGACCAAAACGTAATGCAGCCAGTTTCAATTGATCATTAACGTCAACACCTCCAATCCATAGAGCTGCGGCAAACAACGACATTTTTCCTGAGCCTTTGGGAACTTCGTATTGTGCAGTTTCAAAGTCCCACCACATGCCTCCGTTTGAATTAATACGGGTTCTTACGTTACCTATATCAAGGTACTTAAAGCTACCTGCCGGAAGACATCCGGCTGAAACGGATTTTAATTCTGATTTTTTAAAATTTCTTTCGGGAACTTTTTCTGCATACGAGTGAGACAGTATAAAACTGAAAATTAGCAAGATACAAGTCTGGAAAATCTTTTTCATTGTGTTCAGTTTATTATAGTTTTTTTAAACATTTATTTTCTTATCAATATTACTTAGGAATTAAAAATTAAAAGAAACCCCAATACGTATCATTCTTGGTAGGCTATAATTGTAAGGGCTGTTAATTCTTAATGAATAAAGATCTCTGAATGACTGAGGATCAAGTTGCGAATTGATGTAATTCTGGTATTCTGCAGCAGCAAGGAATCCATCATCATCCGGATTGCCGGTAGCTGAGTATACTCCCATGATATTCATACTGTTAAGCAAATTATTGATTCTCAGATAAACATTCAGGTATTTATCCTCTCCTTTTCCTTTTGATGATTTTAGATTGAAATCCTTGTCAACACGGGCATCAATACGAAATTGCCATGGTAATCTTGCACCGTTAATAGAACCCTGGATTTGACGGCTTCCAGTCACCAAACCATAAATACGGCTTGATTTTGTATAAGGCGTACCTGAACCTCCAAAAATAATTAGGTTGAAACCTGAATTTTCCAGCCAGTTAATAGTTTTAACCTGGTCAGTTCCTTTTATCTTTCGGGTAGTTCTGGGACCGTTATAATTACTTCCTTCGTCAAAGCGATAGTCAAGTGTCAAGTTAATTGAATGACGGCGGTCATAATCCAGAGGAATCAGGTTACGCAGGTTAGGCTGTCCGGATAATATAAGAGAACGGGCAGTTTCAGGGTTAGAACCTGTTCCGTTGGCAAATTGTAAAGTATAGCTTGCTCTCACACGTGTATTGCCTGTGCGACGCATGTCGTAAGTAAACGTAAGACCTTTTACCGTACCAAAGTCGAGGTTATAATATGAATAATAAGTATTAGGATAGGCACCGGTAAAACGGAAGCTTTGTATCTGGTCTCTGATTTCACGATAGAAACCTGAAATTGACAATGATGATGTATTGGTGAGCTTCTGCTGGAATCCTAACTCATAGTCAATGGTTTTTTCAGGTTTAAGATTTGGGTTTCCAAGTAAATCAGTTCCTCTTGAAGTAAGGAAGAAATAATCAATAAGATTCAAGCGTCCGCCTGTTGTAGGACGCTGGGTAAGCACGTTATAGTGTGCAAAAAACAATGCCTCGTCTGAAATTGGGAATGAGAATGAAATACGCGGCATAAATGTCCATTGCGGATCATAATCCTCAAAGCAATTAGCATTAAGTCCTGCCTGATTCTTTAAAAACGGACCGCTTTCTTTTCCAATGATAACAGTCGGATCTTCAGAAATCTCCAATCCAGCGTTGGTGTACCAGGTATTGCCTGAACGATAACCGGTGACCTTAGTGGGATTTGAAGGCTGATCAACATATATAACAAAGTCTTGACCCATGTTTGTAGGATGATCCTTAAACTTGGTATCTTCACCAACTGTGTATGCTTCAGTCAATAAATACGGGTCTTTAAGAACCATTTGATTCGCATCGAACCTGTCAACGCGAAGCCCTATGTTGAAAATCAAGTCTTTAAAGGCAAATTTATCCTGAACATAAAAAGCAGTGTAAATAGGTTCAAAAGCCCCGATATGTCTAAGGTAATTCCCGTTGGCATCCTTTTCTTCAAAGAAATCATTGATGCTGGGTTTATGGGTTAATTTCTTTCCTGTATGATCATAACCAAAGTATGAAACAAGTTCTGCTCCCTGATTTAATAATTCGTCAGCGCCGAACATGTTAATATCCAGCTTGTCGTTCAGGGTGGCAGTTCTTTTAATCATATCCTTATCGTAATAAATAAGAGTATTTGTATTAAAATCGTATGAATCTATCAGTAAGTAGTCAAGACCATTAGGATCCAAACCGAGGGCAAGGCGCAGATTGCGGTCGAATGTCCTTTGTGATTCAGCGTCGAAAAGTCTGAAATAATTAATGGTGTCCATGAAAAAGCCATTCATGTAAACTGCCTGCGGATTTTTTTTGTCAAGCTGTTCAATATGGAAGTTTGTCAAACCACGCATGATTGTCCATAGGTTTGTTGGTGCAACTCCGAAAGCTCTGTCAAAACGTTGTTCGTATTGCATTCCAAGTTTAACTTCATGATTGCCAAGATAAGCTGAAAAGTGAGCATTAATACCAAGCTGGCTACTTTCGCTAAAATTATAGCCGGTTTGTAACCCACCGGCATTAGCCCATAGCCCATAAACACTTTCAGGACCTGTACCATTAGTCAATCCACCCTGAACCGGGCTCAGATCCTCAAATCTGCGGATCCGTCCATCTCTCAGATCGTAGTATTGTTGTGTGTAATTAGCAAGTATAGGATTGAATTCTGCACGATCAAATGAGTATAGAGTATCAAGATAAGCGTTGTGGATCAATCCGGATAATCCTATTACATCATCCTGACCATCTTCGTATGAGCGTACCATATGTCGGGTAAAGGCACCGAGATATCCGTATTTGAACAGATCATCCTTATGTCCTGCATCTTGTTGCTCATAATTATAAACTGAATAGTCGGCCTGAAGATTATAATAGACGTTCTTAACAAATGATCTGCTTTCTGCGTCGGTTGGGAAACGATGTGTCAGGCGTCCATAAACTCTCCATGTGTTATCTTTAATATGGGCGTTGTTTTTATAATTAAAAATAGAATTTGCCAAACTAAAAGCCCTGCTATTTGATGAATTGTATGATCCGCCAAACGAAAGGTTAATATTTGGAGTTGTGCGGACATCAATCTTACCAGAGATGTTCATGTCCATGTTGTTTGAGTTTTTAGTTGCCTTCAGGTGTTCAAGGTCTGACATTTTTATAGAAGATGATCTATAAAATGTTCCTTGTCCTGATTCCGACATTCTTACCGGATCCTTTTCAAGCAACCCAAGTATATCATCTTTCACCTTGTAAACACCAGTTGCTGTGGGACGCCCGTCTTCACGGAAAATAAATTCGCCGGCAACAAAATAACCGAGTAGTGAAGATTTGTCTTTACGGCTTTTCAGTAAAGGTCCTTGCATATTCAGGCTGGCGCGGTTATAACCGAATGCATCCAGGAATTGAGAAGTTTCAAGTTCCATACCGGCGCCAAAAGTACGTGAAGGTCCGCGTGTTGTAACGTTAATAATGCCTCCTACGGCGTCCCCGTATTGGGCAGGCACCCCGCCAAGTATTACTGATACCTGTTCAATTGCAGCTTCAGGTAATGCTGATGACCCTCTCACTCTGATACCATCAATATACATAATAGTTCCTTCAGCACGCTGTCCACGAACGCTACCGCGTTCACCATCGGCTGAGAATACGCCGCCAACTGAAACTGCAATAGCATTAGCCGATCGGTTCGGCATTTTGGCAATTTCTTCTGCTGTTACTGTTGCACCGCTCGATGTCTGGTCTTTATCAATAAGCGGGATAGCATACTCAAGAACTTCAAATTCTTCAAGTGCGATTGAAGTTGGCTCCATTTTGATATCAAGAAAACGGATCTGGTTGGCTGTAACTACTACGTTTTGGATAAGCAATGGCTTATATCCCACATAAGTAGCTTTTACATCATAACGACCCGGTTCAATTGGTCTGATTGAATACTTTCCATCAAAATCACTTGTAGCTCCACCCACTTGTGTGCCCCCTCTTTCAGCAATAATATTGGCAAAAGGGATAGGTTCTCCGGTTTTTTGATCAGTTATAACTCCTTGAAGAGTAGCCGTTTGAGAAAAAACAAGTGTACTAAAAGATAGTACAACCCCAACAGTTAATAGTAGCTTTTTTAACATACCCTGTAATTTTATAAATAGATGACATAGTAATTTCTTAGAGCCGGTAAAATTAACAATTATTAACATACACGGATGATTTTTGAGAAAAATTGGAAATTATTTTTTAATTATTAATTATAAGGACGTTGTAGAATGGCGTTGTAAATAACTGCTTTACGCAGATCAAAGCCCTCTTTTCTCTTAATTTTATTTTCAATCTCATATTCTGCATTTAAACCTGATGATTTTTGTAAAATGCTTTCTTCGGTAGAATATTTCATTTCCAGAATATCAGAATCATTACCCTGGCTATATGATATATCCGGTGGTTTTCTTTTTACCTTGACCATAAAAGGCTCTGACACAGAAACTTCTTCTGTACCTTCATCGTAAAAATCTCTGAAAATATCTTTAAGTACTGAACGCTGAGACGTTTCATCCATAATGGTATCAGGTACAGCAGGTGGTAATGGTGTAGATTGCTTTTTTAACTGCTCCTGCTTTTTCTTTTGAGCTGCAATAAATATACTGTAGGCAATCCAGCCAATGAACAGAATGATATAAATATAATCTTCCATAATAGGTTATGACTTGATATACAGGGTGTTACAATTGATTTTATTAAAAATACAGTTGGAATCAATGATTTTTCGGCTGTAAAATTATAAAAATTTACCGGTAATCAAATCCTGTGCTAAGATATATCTTTAAATTTCCAGTCTTTGCGTTCAAAATTCCGGATTTTTTTGTATTTCTGTATAATGATATCAGGTTTATAAAAATATAATTGCACCAGCTACGTTTCCTTATTAAATTCAAACCATACATGAGCTCTTTAAATTTTAAATACACTTTTATTATTTTGCTGAGTATCATAGCTTTTTTGTTTTCGGGCTGTGACAAGGAGAATAATGAAAATGAAATCCCATTAGCTTATGTTAATCTTGACATATACCCCAATTCTACTTTTTATTGGAGGCTAAATAGCCCGGGAGGCTGGGAGTATGTCAAAGCTGACGAGCCAAGCAGAGGTATTATTATCTACAGAGGTCTACAGGATGATTTCAAAGCCTATGAACGTACCTGCCCTTACGATCCTCATGAGCCGTGTGCCAGAGTGGAGGTTGAACCCGGTGATATTACATTGATAGATAAATGTTGTAATTCCCGCTTTCTGATACTTGACGGTTCTCCGATTGATGGACCTTCAAAGCGTCCGCTGAGGCAATATCGTACAACTTATGATGGCAATGTGCTGCACGTTTTTAATTAATTTCTCATCTGGAGAATAAATCATAACCTTTCAAATTATTTTTTTGAAAAGTCTTTGATTGTCTTAACTTAAGGTAGAAATCTAATATCAGTAACGATACAAGTCTGATTTAAAAGGTCCGTTTATATCCACTCCTATATATTCAGCCTGATCAGAAGTTAATTTAGTGAGTTTAATTCCTAATTGCTCAATATGCAGCCTTGCTACTTCTTCATCAAGATGTTTTGGGAGTGTGAACACATCAATAGGGAGATTTTTAGTCCAAAGTTCAATCTGAGCCAGAGTTTGATTTGTAAATGAATTACTCATAACAAATGAGGGATGTCCGGTAGCACAGCCCAGATTTACCAGCCGTCCTTCAGCAAGAATAAATATTGAATGTCCGCCAGGGAAAGTATATTTATCAACTTGAGGTTTAATAGTATCTTTTACGATTCCTGGAAATTCTTCAAGTTCCTGAACCTGTATCTCATTGTCAAAATGTCCTATATTGCATACAATTGCCTGATCTTTCATTTTTTCCATATGTTCAATACGTATCACATCACGGTTTCCGGTAGCTGTAACAAAAATATTCCCTTCGGCGAGAGCATCCTCAACTGTGGTTATCTCAAAGCCTTCCATTGCAGCCTGCAAAGCGCAGATCGGGTCAATTTCAGTTACAATTACCCTTGCACCATACGATCTCATTGAACGGGCACAACCTTTGCCAACATCGCCATAACCACAAATTACCACAACCTTGCCGGCAATCATGACATCGGTTGCACGTTTAATTCCATCGGCAAGTGATTCCTGACAACCATACAGGTTGTCGAATTTTGACTTGGTAACTGAGTCATTAACATTTATTGCCGGGAACAACAGATCCCCTTTTTCTTTCATTTGATATAACCTGTTAACACCGGTGGTGGTTTCTTCCGATACACCTTTAAAATCTTTAATCAAACGGTGCCATTTGTTCTTGTCTTCAATATAGGCTTCTCTGAGAGTTTTCAGAATTGCAGCTTCTTCAGCATTTAAAGGAGTGGCATTCAGCAAATCAGGTGTGTTTTCAATATTATAACCTTTATGAACCATTAAGGTAGCATCTCCTCCATCATCCACAATTAAATTAGGGCCTTTTTCACCAGGAAATGAAAGAGCCTGCAGTGTGCACCACCAGTATTCCTCAATGGTTTCACCTTTCCAGGCAAATACCGGAATACCTTTTGCTGCAATTGCAGCAGCAGCATGATCCTGGGTTGAAAAGATGTTACAGCTTGCCCAGCGAACATCAGCTCCAAGTTCTACCAGTGTTTCAATAAGCACTGCAGTTTGAATGGTCATGTGAAGCGACCCGCTTATCCTTGCATTTTTCAATGGTTTTTCTTTCCCGTACTTTTTACGTAAAGCCATTAAACCAGGCATTTCCTTTTCGGCTACTTCAATTTCTTTTCTTCCCCAGCCGGCAAGGTTTATATCTTTTATTCTATAATCGGTGAAAGTTTTTGCTATAGTTGGTTCCATTTATTTGTGGTTTGAATTAAGAGTAAGAAATTTGATGCAAAATTAACATTTTTTGATCAAATACTTTTATTTTTGGTATATAAGCATTTCAATAAAGTCGGGTATCAGACTGACTGATACGGTATTTATCCTAATTTTGCAGCATAATATTATCTCAATTTAGCAATGCCTGAAAAAAATAGAACATATAAATCGGCGCTTAAAGTAAATAAAGGTATAGAGCAGCCACCGGTCATAAATCCTGTTATTGCAAAAGCTATTTCAAAACAGACTAATCAGTTATTAGATGCTGATATATATTATAAAGGAATACTTGACGGAAACAGGGTGATGTTAAGCAAAGCAATTACCCTGATTGAGAGCACTTTGCCTGCTCATCAGGAGATTGCTCAGGAAATTATTGAAAAATGTCTGCCTCATTCAGGTAAAAGTATCCGTATTGGGATAACGGGAGTACCGGGGGCAGGTAAAAGTACTTTTATTGAAACCCTTGGAACAATGCTTACCGGTCAGGGTGAATCGCTTGCAGTTCTTGCTATTGACCCGAGTAGCAGGCGAAGTAAAGGAAGCATCCTTGGAGATAAAACCAGAATGGAATTGCTTGGTGCCAATCCACATGCTTTTATCCGTCCTTCACCTTCAGCCGGAACTCTTGGCGGTGTTGCGCGTAAAACCAGAGAGACCGTAATTCTATGTGAGGCGGCAGGATTCAGGATAATTTTTATTGAAACTGTAGGAGTTGGTCAATCAGAAACTGCTGTTCATGATATGGTTGATTTTTTCCTTCTTCTGATGCTTGCAGGAGCCGGCGATGAACTTCAGGGGATAAAAAGGGGAATTATGGAAATGGCTGATGCAATTGCAATTAACAAGGCCGAAGGTGATAATATGCAAAAAGCCCTGTTGGCAAAATCACAACTCGAAAATGCACTTCATTATTTCCCTCCTTCTGAAAGTGGATGGAAACCAGTGGTGGAAGTTTGTTCTGCACTTAATAATACCGGTATAGATAAAATATGGCAGATAATTAGTGATTATGTGCATTTTACAAGGTCAAACAACTATTTTGAGAAACGCCGGAAAAGTCAGGATCGGAAAATTATGATGGATGTTGTTGAAGAAACTCTTATGTTTCAGTTCAGGAATAATAAAAAGATTGCCGGAATGATTAGAGAAATGGAAGATGGACTGAGCAAGCAAAAATATAGTGCCTACGTGGCAGCCCAACAGCTTATTGAATCATATCTCGGAGATATTTCTAAAAAAGATATGGAGTAGGATTTATAAACTTTTTCAGCGGGTTTTATTGAAGATTAAAGCAGAATATATTTTTTCATTATCTATCTTACACTTCTGAACCTGATATTTCTCCTTTTACCAAAATATACTCTTCGCAACCATACCGGTAATACGAGTACTCCTATAAATAAATACGGATAATAGCTTATCAGCCTCCAGAAAATAGCCAGAGGTGTAGCCAGACCATTTTCAATAAATTCGCCAAGAAATACTGGAAAGAAATATTCTGCAATTCCACTACCGCCAGGGGTGGGGCTGATAAGTAATATAACCCACATTACTAGCTGACGGGCATATATCAGAAAATGCTGATTAACGGGATTAAAAGCCATTATCATAACATTTACGACCCAGAATCGTGCAGTCCACGACAGCAGAGTAATAAGGAAAGCTTTAAGCCAAAATGAAAAGGGACGGTTTTTCATTTCAGAAGAGGTAGTGATCAGTTCATCACCGGTTTGTTCTGCCTGATGAGCCCAACGATGAAGAAAACGCAATTTGAAAACACTGATTAACAATTGCTTGACTTTTTGAGGATTAAAGAATACACCGGCAAAAATAATGGTGGTCATAAGCAGAATAAATACGTATCCGACAATAAATATCCCTTTACTGCTAAGTGTTGCACCTGCTAATGAAAAACTTAATTCGGGAATAAAAAGATTATTGATACCGGTAATTAATATCACAGTTGGTACCATGATAATATAAAACAGCTCATCTAACAGTGCAGTTGTCATAACCACAGCGGTGGTCCTACCCATGTTTATACCTTCTTTATGGACAATAAAAAGTGCTACTGCCGAACCACCAACAACTGAAGGAGTTATTGATGATGCAAATTCCCAAAGCATGATAACCTGAAAGCTGCGTTTCCATGAAAGCTCATAGTCAGTGAGCAGTCTTATACGATACATATATGATAAATCGCGGATTATCATCAGCACAGGAACAAGGGCAAGCCATAATGCTGAATATTTTGTCCATTTAATACCTGCAAATACTTGACTGTCGAAATCTCTTACAAACAGAAAAATAGCTGTAGCCAAACCAATGATTATTGGTATTGATATCCTTTTCAGCGAGAAATATTTCAGAATTTGACGATGGCGGGATGACATTTAGAATCCTGTTTGACAAAATAAGAAGGTGCAAAAATAAGCTTACAATATTATTAAAGTGCATTGAACAGGTTTTTAAAAGAGAAAATCGGCTATTTTTTAATATAATGCGACAAAAAGACACATGGTTTTTGCAAAACATGACTGGTTGTCGCTAATGAGAAGCAAAATCATTTGTTTTTTAACCCGGTATATAAATTGTTAAACAAGAATTAAAATAAAATAATAACTAAAAATTAAAGGAGAAATCATTATGACCATTATTCGTTTTGCCCAGCCCAGACGTCTTTCCGACATTTTTGACGATATATTCTCAAAATCCATGGAAGACATTGATAAAAAAAGCTGTGATTGTGTTCCTGCAGCAAATATAATTGAGAATGAAAATTCATTTGAAATTCAAATGGCTGTTCCAGGATACAGCAAGAAAGATATTCAGATTGAACTTGAAAACAATGTTCTCAGCATTTTCAACGAAAAAGCTCAGGAAGAAGGAAAAGAAATTAAGTACACGCGCCGTGAGTTTGGTTACGGAACATTCAGACGCTCATTTACATTACCCAAAATTGTTGATGCTACAAAAATTTCAGCTGACTATAAAAATGGGATCCTGAGTGTTGTTCTTCCAAAAATTGAAGAAGCAAAAGCTCGTTTGAGTAGACAAATCACTGTAGGTTAATAAGTTAATTATTTGTTTAATTCAAAAAGACCTGTCATTACGATGGGTCTTTTTTGTTTCGGATACATTGGTTACGCTTATCTGTGTTTATATATTTTGCTCCGGAATGTTGTAGTTTCCATTTTATCTGCATTTTTGCTGCATCATGAACGAAATTATAAAAGCGCATATTGCACTTTCAATCAGTGGCTTGATTTTCGGGCTTAATTACTGGATAGCCAAAGGGTTGATGCCTGAGCCATTAGATCCGCGTCAAATTGTATTCATCAGGGTTTTTATCGCAGCAATTTTATTCTGGATCATTGCATGGTTTATTAAACGTGAACCTGTGAAAATAAGGGATCTGGGTTTAATAGTCCTATCGAGTATGCTTGGTGTATCAATTAACCAGCTTTTCTTTTTTGAAGGATTGAATCTTACAACTCCTGTTGATGCAGCAATAATTCATACTACATCACCTATACTGGTTCTTTTGTTTGCAACCTGGATAATAAAAGAAAAAATCACGTGGACAAATGTTTTGGGTATTATTATTGGTGCTTCAGGAGCTGTTTTACTTATACTTAGCGGATTGAACGGGGATTTTCCTGAAGGAAATATCAGAGGTAATCTGTTCATATTAGTTAATAATACTGCTTATGCTTTGTATCTGGTTTTGATTAAACCCGTGATGCAAAAATACCATCCGATTACAGTAATGAAATGGCTGTTTGTATTTGGTTTGGTCTCAACTGCGCCATTCACGTTGCACTCAATGAAGGGGCTTGACTATCATGTGTTTAGCGGTTATGTCCTATTTGCCATGATATTTGTTGTTTTAGGAACTACCATGCTTGCTTATCTACTCACTATTTACGGACTGAAGTTTTTAAAAGCCAGTGTAACCGGTTATTATATTTATCTTCAGCCTATAATAGCTGCTATTATAGGTTTGATCTGGTTTGGAGAGATATTTACCCTGGGCAAAGGGCTTGCTGCAATTTGCATTTTTGCAGGTGTTTATCTTGTGAACCTGAAAAGTACGACAATTAAGGTGAATTGATGGTAACCCAGAGTAAATGGAGTTCAGAAAATATTCAGTACCTGATTTTTTAAAATAAATGTCTGAAAGGCAACAACATCCCGGTAATTATTCGTTCGATAACAGGACGTTTTAAGCAAGATTCATAATCAAAAGGCATGCTTTGCGTAATTGTTTCATCCATATGTTTTTTTAAGGATTGTATTATCTGTTTGTTTTTTCCGAAAAGCATGATTTCGTGCATGTATCTGAAGCTTCGGTAATCGAAATTTGAGCTGCCGATAGCAAATGTTTTATCATCAAACAGAGCAGCTTTTGCATGAAGGTTAGTAACTCTGTAAAACAGTACATTTACATTATTGCAGTGCATTTGGATAATGTATTTATTTCTCAGCAGGTCAACTATCCTTAAATCTGAATGTTCGGGGATTATTATTTTTACGTCCACTCCACGGGCTGCAGCTTCGATGAGGGCTTTTCGTATTTTAAAACCTGGAATAAAATAAGGAGTCTCAATTATTATGCTTTTTTTTGACTTGCTTATCAGCTCTTCATAGTGTTTTTTAACCTTTTGTCGGTATATGGAAGGAATATCCTGAATAATTTCGAATTCGTTGAAATGAATAGCTTTCCGGTACGAAAATTTATTGAAGTGATATTTGTTGTAGTTTTTAAAACTTGTGAGAAAAGTTCGTTTGAAGTGAATTGTGATTTCTCCTTTAATGCGGAGTTGAAGTTCTCTCCATTTAATAGAATGTCCTGCAATATTTGAGGATCCTATATAGGTGATATGATCGTCAATAACAAGTAATTTGCGATGATTTCGACGATGGTTCTTGGTAAAAAAATCGAAAGTAATGACCATTTTGCTGAAGAATCTGACCTCAGCATCGTAGTTTAACATTTCGCTGAAAAATGACAATGTAACACCTGCTCCCCAAGAATCAATCAGAAGTTTGACTTTTATGCCTTCTTTGGCTTTTTGTGTAAGCGCTTCACGGAATCTGTGCCCGATTACATCATTATTGAATTTGTATGTCTCAACAAATATATAATCCTTTGCCTGCATTATATCATTTATCATTGCATCAAAGATTGCCGGCGGTTGATCATATAAAGTATAGGACTCCATTACTTAAACTTCTTTATAGCTATAATTGCTGAATTGAAGATTTGGTTTTTGATAATCATATGTTTTTTAATATGTTAAGCAATTCATCTTTCCTGCGATGCGAAACAGGGATTATTGATCCGTCACTCATTATGCAGCTGTTTTCAGCACGGTTGTAACGTTTTATATGATGTAAATTAACGGCATAGGATTTATGAGTTCTGTAGAAAGCATTATTTTCCAGTTCTTCTATGTATTCCTTTAGTGAATAGCTGACAAGAATGTTTTTATTATCAACCAGATAAAAACGACAATAGTTGTCTTCTGATTTGACACTTATAATGTCATTACTATCAATTACATAAAGATTGTCTGAAGTTTTAAGAACTATTTTTTTACCTAAGCCATATTTCTTAAGAAGGTTCATTTGCGAGATAAAATCATTAATTTGGCGGCTTAGGCTTTCAGCTTCTATGATTTCTCTTGCCTTACTAACTGAGTTAATAAGCTCTTCAGGGTTAATGGGTTTAAGCAGATAATCCATTGCACTGAATTTAAAAGCTTTAATGGCGTATTCTTCATAAGCGGTTATGAAAATAACTTTAAAGTTAATATTTTCAAATTCTCTTAACAGATTAAAACCTGTTCCGTCTGGCAGTTTAATATCAAGAAATACCAGATCAGGATTATGTTTTTTTATAGAAATAATCCCTGAATAAATACTATCGACCTGATCAGCAATTTCAATATCTCTGCAATGCGTCTTCAGAATGTGAGCTATATTTTCGCGTGAGCGGCTTTCATCGTCAATTATTATAGCCTTGATTGTAGTACTAGTCATTTTGTCAGGTATTTATCAGTTAGTGAATTAATATTATCCTGTGTTCTGAGAGGAATACTGAAACTTACAACAGTACCTTCAGCCTTCATATCCTGTGATAAAAGTTCTTTTACCTGAAACACTATTTTTTGTTTCTTATTCTGATTCAGCAGTCTTATCCGTTCCAGAGTAATATCCATTGCAATTGAGTCATGATCTGGCATTTCGGCAGATTTGTTTTTCAATGCCTGAGTTATACCAATTCCATTATCTTCAATTTCAAAAATAATGGAATCATGGTTGAGATTGAATGAAATATTTATTTTTCCCTGATGTTTTAATCCCTGAAAGCCATGCTCAATTGAGTTTTCAATAAAAGGCTGTGCAAGCATTGGCGGAATCATGATGAGCTCAGGATGTAATTTGGGGTTAACAAAAATATTGTAAACAAATTTGTTATCGTATCTTAGTTGTTGTAACTGCATGTAATATTCCATCACATTTATTTCATTTTCCATGGATATAAGATCCTGTCGTGAATTGCTTAATACCTGACGCATTAATTTAGCAAAGTTTGACAAGTATTTTGTTGCATCATCTGTATTGTTTGTGATAATAAAACTTTGAATTGTGTTAAGGGCATTGAACATGAAATGAGGGTTCATCTGCAGTCTGAATAGTTTCTGCTCAAGCTCTGCATTCTTTTTAGCAGTCCTAAGTTTGTTTCGCTGAGTAAGGAGAAAGGCAATAAACACTGAAATTAAAGATAACAGAACAAATCCATATGTAATAAAGCGATGGGTATTAAGTTTAAGTTCCTGAATTTTGGTTTTTTGCCTTAGGTTTTCAATTTCCTTTGCTTGTTTTTCCAGTTCATATTTTGTTTCAATTTCAGTTACTATAACATTTATCTGCTCCTGATATAAGGAGTCGCGCAGGGCAGTGAGCTTTTCATAATATTCTATTGCTTTTTTGAGATCTCCGGTTTGTGTATGGATTTTTGCAAGTTGCTCCACAGCCATACTCCGGCGATTCTTATTATCGGTTTGATTGCTGAGGCTTAGCATTTTGTCATAAGCTTCTGTAGACTCATTAAAATGACCTAATTTGGAATATACATTACCCAAAAAATTCCATGAAACCGTTTGACTTTCAATATTTCCTGTTTTTTGCGAAATACTTAGGGAAGTATGAAATGATTCTATAGCCTTTTTATAATCTCCGATTAGAAAATGCAAGTTACCGATATTATTTAATGATTGGGCTATTCCTCTTTTATTGTTTAGTTGTTTTTCAAAATCCAGGGATTTGTTATAATAAACAAGCGCAGTATCGTACTTTTGATTCATTGTGAGAATGATACCAATATTATTGGTTGTTTGAGCCAATCCGCTTAGATCATTCAAACAAGAATATATATTATAGGCATGTATATAATAACCAAGTGCCTTTTCAAACTCCTTTAATTCTTTGTAAACGCCACCTATATTATTATAGAAACGGGCACAATTAGTTATATCGTTTTGTTGTTCAGCGATTTGAAGTGCACGCAAGGACGTAGAAAGCGATTCCTTGTAATTTCCGGTAAGCCGGTAATTTATTGATAACTTGTTCAATGTGTTAAGAAGCAATGAAGAATCGTTGAGCTCCTCAATAATTGTATAGGCGCCTTTTAAATATTCTATTGCCTTATTATAATCCGATGAGTTGTAATACGCTGTGCTTAAAGCAATTAAAGCGGTAGCTTCTCCTTTGTCGTAATTGATTTTTTTTGATAATTCAAGTGCCTCATTTCCGTATATTATTGATTTTTCTCTATAATCAACAGCGCATTTTCGAGCCAGTTTTATTAGTATATCAGATTTTTCAATTCCTTGCAGTGAAGGCAGAAGCCTTTCAAGACTGTCAGTCTCACCTGCAAATATTGTGAGCGAAACCGAAATAAAAAGTGAAACTGATAAGATTGGATATTTCATTGCGAAAATTTGTACAATAATATGAAAAATAACTCAGGTATGAAAGTTGAATAAAAGAATCCGGCCTTGTTCATTAAAAATTTAATTGCATTAAACCGAATACTGTGTACCTTTGCTTTAAATTGAACAGCCATGATTAAATCAATGACCGGTTTCGGATGGACATCGGAAACCTATAACGGAAAGAAATTTATTGTTGAAGTACGCACACTTAATAGCCGCACTCTGGATGCCAACATCAGGCTGCCATCAAAATACCGTGAACTGGAAGCTGAAATCAGGATTTTACTTGGCAATATTATCGAAAGGGGAAAAGTTGATCTTTACATGACTATTGAGAATGAAGCTGATTTTTCAGAATACAGGGTTAATCGTTCCCTTGCCATACATTATCTGGATGAGCTGAAGCTTTTGGCAAAGGAATCAGGTTTGCAGGTTTCTTCTGAAATACTACCTGCAATTCTGCGATTACCTGATGTTGTTTCACAATCAGTATCAGAAATTGATGATAAGGATAAAAACATGGCTCTTAAACTGATCAGGCATGCATTGACAGAAGCGGATAGCTTCAGGAAAAACGAGGGCGAGGCAATAGAAAAAGACTTTAAACAACGGATAAATATAATTATTGATTTATTGAATGAAACCGAGCTTTTTGAAAATAAAAGAGTAGAAGATATACGGCGCAGGCTTAATGCCGATCTTGCACAGCTTGAAAATCGTGTGACTATTGATAGTAACCGGTTTGAACAGGAAATAATTTATTATCTTGAACGTATTGATTTTACTGAAGAAAAATTCAGACTTAAAAAACATTGTTTTGATTTTTTGAATACTCTTGCTGATGATATATCTCAGGGACGTAAACTTGGTTTTATATCGCAGGAGATAGGACGGGAAATAAATACTCTGGGAGCAAAGGCATATAATGCCGATATTCAGAAAAAGGTCGTTGAAATGAAGAATGAACTTGAAAAAATTAAGGAACAACTTCTCAATATACTATAAATGTACTATTCATGGAAAATAGAATGATCATAATTTCAGCGCCTTCCGGAGCCGGAAAAACTACGTTGGTTAAGCATTTGCTTAGTGTACGTAACGACCTAGAATTCTCAATATCGGCTTGTAGCAGAGCTAAACGCGATGGCGAACTTGATGGCAGGGATTATTATTTTATGAAAAAGGAAGAGTTCAGAAAAAAAATTGATAACAATGAGTTTATTGAATGGGAAGAGGTGTATCCCGGCTCGTATTACGGAACTTTACGAACTGAGGTATATCGTATATGGAATAAAGGGAATCACGTAATATTTGATGTAGATGTAGTTGGTGGTTTGAACATAAAAAAGCAATTTGCCGAAAAAAATCTTGCTGTTTTTATTCAGCCGCCTTCAATAGAAGTGCTTGAAACAAGGATAAGAAAAAGACAGAGCGATAGTGAGGATAAAATACGTGAACGCGTCAATAAAGCTAAATGGGAGATGACATTTGCCAATAAGTTCGACAGGATAGTTGTAAATAATGAAATTAGTGTGGCTAAAATTGAGCTTTTGAACCTTGTTAATGAATTCCTTAATAATAACGAACCGGACTGAAATATCAGACATCTTAATTCTGAGTCGTTTTAACCTGAATTATTCATAAAAACAGAAAAAATGCGGGTAAATATACTGCTATTCCAATGCCCTTATTTTATCTGAACTTTTTCTATAATAGCAAGATAGTAGGTTAGCTATTGCCGTTTCAGCTCTGTAACAGATGATCTTAATGATGTTTTGCAAGTGCTTGCTTTCTGTTTTTAGCTTATTATATCTGATATTTTCGGGCATTTCTCCTATGCTGATTTTGTAAGGGTGTTGTGCTCTTTGGGATATAATATCTTTTTCTTTTGCTTTAAATAATTCTATTTCTTTGCTCAGGAGTAATTGCTTCTGAATATTCTTTCCGGTTTGTTCCATTTCATCTGAAATATTTTTCTCCAATAACACATAAAGCTTTGCTTGACGCCGAGCTATTCTCTCTCTTAAT